>Ga0302230_10000485_pt1 | contig 33722 bp, 58 predicted proteins | sample II_Palsa_N2_1_FD_193523 | JGI IMG/M metagenome (GOLD analysis project Ga0302230, IMG submission 193523) | Peat permafrost microbial communities from Stordalen Mire near Abisko, Sweden - II_Palsa_N2_1 | ecosystem: Environmental > Terrestrial > Soil > Palsa > Peat permafrost | place: Sweden... | reverse complement strand
GCGTGGAAAAACAAAAAAAAAAAAAAAAAAGAACGTCTACCATTTCTCGTACAGTTTTTGAGAAAGAAAAGAAAAATTATCTTGATTTAGACTACGTAGATTGAATGTTAATGATTGGACCCCATCTCGTGTTTTCACTGCACCGACTCCACAAAGTTGCTCGGGAAGACGCCCTCGTCACCAACCGGGCCATTCGCCTCCATCGAAAAGAGTTTTCCGTTCCACCATCTAAGAGTAGGGGGGTGCAAAAATTGAATCCTACAGAGGGAAAAGGAAAGAAAAAAAAATGCATACCCGTCAGGCCGTTTGTTGAGAACGACGATGAAGTCTCCCTTCTTGAAGGACAGATCGCCTTCGACGTCGCTAGAGCAGTCGAACAGGGCCTTGACAAACTCCATTTCGGCCGGAAGCACTTGAGTCTCTGCCGGGGGAGGAGCGGACTTGGGCTTGGGGGCTGGAGACTCTGTGCCGGGCGTGGGCACGGACGGTTTTGCCTTTGGCTTGGGGGCAGGAGAAGGCGTCGCCGGCTGAGCAGTCGGCTGAACAGTAGCAGTAGGGGCGGGGGCCACGGCTGCTGCTGCGGGCACGACGGCAGAAGACTTCCTTGGTGGCACGATGGGGGTGGCCGCAGCAGGACCAGCAGCTGCAGACGCATCGATTCCTTCTGCCTCAGCGCGCTTGGCAAGGCGAGCAGAGAGCTCGTTGCCAGCAACCATGGGAAGGCCGGGACGTCCTGCAATCGACATCATCTTTTGCATACGCGCTTGCCGCTCGTCAGTGGGCGGCTCCTCCGTTGCAGCGCCCATCACCGACTCCTCAACTGCCAGTGGCTCTTCGCTGGTTTCTGGTGTTGCGACCGCTGTCGCTGCTGCTGTTGCTGCTGCTGCTGCCGCCGCCGCCGCCGCCGGGGAAGAGGTGGGCACGGGAGGGGCAGGTCGCGATGTGGGCACGGGCGGGATACTTCGTTGAGGCGTGGCGGGCAAGGGAGTGGACTTCTTTAGCTGTGTTCCCTGCGGTGTTCCGGGTGCGGGACTGGCAGCCACAGATGCCGGCGACATCAGCAATGTGGCAGAGGCTTGCGAGGACAAGCGTGCTTTGGGAGGAGCGGATGGTAGTGCAGGAGACGAAGAGGCCTCGAGCTGCTGCTCAGACATTTGTTTCTGCAGCAGGGCAGGCGACGACATGGGGATCGGTGGAGGCTCGCGCTTTAGAGAACCCGACGAACCACCTGCGAGGAGGGCTGCGGCAGCGGGCGACTGGGCAGGCACGGGGGGCGCAGGCGGCTTCACAAATGAGGAAACTCGTTTGGGAGCGGCTGGCGCCGCCTTGACTTGGGTCATGAAAGAGACGACCGTCTGAGGGATGTCGGCCGGAGCCGGGATCGCCTCCCACTGCTGCTGAACAAACGCGCGCTCCCAATCCTGGCCGTAGTCGCCCTCGTCCTCCCAGCGCTCAAGGATTGAAATCAGAGTTGGGTCGGGCTGCTCAGACAGGTTTGCGACTTGCATCACGGTGAGATCGCGGTCGCCAGAGCGCGCAAACATATCTGCGCCAGCCTTGAGTAACAGGATGCTTCCCTCGACGAGGTTTCTTGCGACGGCAACGTGCAGAGGGGATTCTCCCTACGGTGAAAGAAAAAAAATTTTTTTTTATTTTTCTTCGAAACAGGGTGCATTATTCAATGACCTACCTTGTCGTTGTTTGCGTTGACGTTGGCACCGTTGATGATGAGGAAGTGTGCGCCAATGATAAAGTTGCTGACGATGGCCTGATGCAGCGGCGTGTCCTCCTCGACGACACCAGGGCAGTGGGCGTTGACGTCGGCGCCGTTTGCAAGGAGACTCAGTACCGAGGAAATGTCCGAGTTGGCGATGGCAGTCATGAGAGCGGCGTCTACGGTCGTGCCAGACGACGTGTCAAAGTCTTCGGCGAACTGCTTCTTGACGTACTTGGCCTCTATAAATTGGGACTTTGCTTGCAAGTCATAGTTGTCACGAATCTTGCTTCCCCGAAGGCGCTCCACCGAGGTAATAATCGTGCCCTCGAGAACATTGTTGGCAGCTGTGTTGCCGAGGGCCTTGAGCAGGAGCAGGTCGGCGACACTCGCTTTTTCGCTGAACGACTTGATTTGCGACGTTTGCTGCGGCAGGCCACGATGGACACTTGCACAGGTCGAGCACAGGATCACACCAAAGGTTCGACTGTAGAATCGTTGCTCGGGTGTTTTTGCGACTAGGGTAAGAATATTGAGGGGAAAAAAAAAAAACTTTCTCTTTTATTGCTTGTTTACTCGTCCCAAGGCAGTCGGCGCAGATAGCGTTGCCCTTGAAGTCAAAGAGACGGCCGACGAGATCATACAAGCCATCGATCGATGGCGTACGCTTTATCGTTGCTGATGTCGACGTCAAGGCAGGGGACGAAGCGGCAGACGAGTACTGCGGTTGCTTGGAGGCAGTCTAAGGGAAGAGTACTTACAAAATTTTTTTGGATAAAAATAATTTCGTACCGCGCCGTCGTTGCCAACAGACGTCGCAATGGTGATGGCGGCGTGGTTGCGGACGATCTGGACCCATGCATTCACGTCCTCCTCGCTTGTGGCTTGCATAATGTACGTGCGCTCGCCGGGCGTGCGCGAAATTAGTTTGAAGCAGAACTTCTTGCGCTCGCTCTCGTCGTCATCCGCTTTGGACGCAGAGTACTCGGTCAAATCCAGCGAATGGTTTGCAGGCACGTCCTAACGGCTCAACGTGAGACATCGGGAGCTGTCCGCATTGTTTACCCTGTTGTGTGAAATGTGGAACTTGCCGTCGGAGATCGAGCAGAAGCGTTTCTGCCAGGCCTGGAGCACTTTCATCTTTTCAGGCTTTTTGAGAAGGTAGCCTTCGCGAATGACCTCCTTTGTCGACTGTCCCGACAGCATGTTAGACGTGTCACACAGTAAAATAAATAAATAAAAAATAAATTAAAAAAAAGGCGACATACGTTGGAGGCAGCTGCGGTGGATGCTGTCTTGACAAGCTCGAGCACATGGTCGCTGGGAAAGTAGCCAACCACGCCTTTGTACTCACCTTTCCACCAGTCGGCTTGCGGCTTTTCGAGCACAACGATGACATTGCCTTTGACCAGAGAGAGTTCGGACGGGCGTTCGGCTGTGTACGACGTGAGAATCTTGGCGCGCGTCACGCCATCGTCCACCTAGGAAACACTCACATGCGTCAAATCCAAGACAAAAAAACAGACCTGAGAACAAACATACTTCAGTGATGCCAGCGATCTCGGCACGGATGTCCTCCACAAACTTTTTCTCAGATTGGAAGCGGTTCTTGAGCTACCATACGATTTTATTCCAAGGGAAATTAAAAAGAAAGCCAAAAAACAAAACAAAAAAAAAAAAAATTACATACTTCGACAGTCTCAGAATCTACGCGGTTCATGTATGACTGGAGACCTTGGAGGACACTGAGCGACTCCTGGTGAAAGTGGACCTGGGCAGTGTAAAACTCGTGAAAGTTGTTCATAAAGTCGACGTCGCGTTTGCTCTCTGTCTCGGCAAGCTTGAGCAAAAAGTCGCACGTCTCGAGTTGCAACTTGTGGTGGAGGCGATCGAGCTCACGCATGAGACTGCGCTTCTCGTCTTCGTCCGTGGCTTTGTTTGCGCGGTTCTTGAGCGACTCGTACGTAGAGCGCGTCCTTTCGTAAGTACGCTTTGTGTGCTGGCGTCCCGAAAAACACTCAATTTAGTCTTGTTGCTGTTTTCTGCCTTTTTCGCGTACGCTCAAAGAGTCGTCCTTGATCGCGGTCTCACAGGGGTAGGTGAGACAGTTGTTTAGAGCGCGGATCTGTCCACAGACAAAAAAGAGTGTTGGCCCAAAACCTCATAAATAAACAGAGCAACAAACCATCTCGCGCTGCAGCGTGTTGATCTCCGCATTGACGAGGCCAAACTTGAGCATGGCGAGGCCCAGGGCGTTGGTCTGGTCACGCGAAAGCTCAAAGTCGGCGATGGCCTTGAGGCACTCGGAAAACTGGAGGACGCCCGTGTCGTATCCTGAGCAAGTTTTCGAGATGTTCAGAGGCGAACGTAGATCCAAAGTACCTTGGAAGCCCTTGCCAAACTTTTTCGATGCCTCGGCAATCTGCTTGAAGCCCGTGCGATGGGACTCGTACATCTACGCATGGCGCTGGGGTTACTATTTATATCCACGGCTGTGTTTATACCTCTTCTGCGCCCTTGAGGTCCCTGCGGAAAGACGACGAGTTCACCTGCATGGTACACGTATTAGCGCCCTCTATTTGCAAACACGAGCACGATACGTCGTCGTCCTTGAGCTGCTGCGCCAGCCCGGGTATGTCGATCGCCTCAAACAGCGTCGAGTCGCGCGGTCTGCGAGCCATTTGGTTGCCTGTGACACGCGGGGTTGAAGCACACGAGTGGATCCAGCGACGGTCCGCCTCTTCTGCATCCCAGTCACAAGCAGACGTAGGCATTGTTTTAGTAGCGTAATTCAACTGAGTGTTTGTTTGTTTTCCGCAGCAGAGAGAGTGGCACATGCAGCCAAGGCCATCTTTAACGCAAGTGTAGTCCCATGATTTTCACCATGTCGCTCTGGATCGGCCACGTTCCCTCCGAGGCCCGTACGTAACAGCGAAGGCTCGCGCGTTTGTGTTGCCTCATTATGTGAACAGGCACTCGCGACCTCGAGGACATTTTCGACCGCTACGGTCGCATGGTCCGCTGCGAGATCAAGAACGGTTTCGGCTTTGTCGAGTACCGCGACGAGCGTGACGCTGAGGTAAAAAAAAAGGGCAGCTGTGTTGAACCTAGTGTTAACGCACGGCCGGCGTTTTGCACCCCACCCCACCCCTCCCACGTCCCACCCAGGACGCAATGCACTACGAGAAGGACCGACGTCTCTTCGGTCACCGTCTGGTGATTGAATGGGCCAAGAACAGCGGACGCCACTCTGTCTCCAACGAGGAGTGCTGGCGCTGTGGTCGCCGCGGACACTATGCCCGTGACTGTCCCGACGCGCGCTCGGGCTCGGGCTCTTCTCGCCGGTAAGATTATGAATTTTTTTTCTTCTCATGTCAGCGTGAATACGAATTAATTTCATTTCCCCTTTTCATAGTCGTTCCCGCTCGCGCAGCCGTGAACGTCGCAGGCAAGTTTTCCATGATTCATGTCCTCCTCTCCCTCTCCCTTCCTCGACCACGTTTTCATTTTGGTTTTTTCATTTCTTTTTACGTCGTGGTGCTTTTTGCCCGAGCAGGTGTGGCCCACCACCACTCACCGATTGCCCTTGCTGCAGCGGTGCCGCACTGATGCCCAGAGTTTCCTTCCTTCTATCCATATTTGCCTGGTGCCAGTGCCACCTCTTCTTCTCCTCTCTCCTCTCGGCCAAATGGCCAGAAGCCCCCAATGCTCGACTGACCCGATGGCCCTTTCACTACTGCCTCCTCCTCACCCAGTTCAGTCCATGAGACGAGCCACCTCTCCCTTTTTTCTACACGATTTCTCATTGGCGTTCGTCAATAAAACCCTCAACCCAAAAACAACATCTAAAAAAAAATTTTTTTTTCATAGGTCGGTCTCCCCTCGACGTGCCCGCTCGCGCTCTCCCCGCCGTGACCGTTCCAAAGAGCGCGACCGTTCCAAGGAGCGTGACCGTTCCAAGGAGCGCGACCGTTCCAAAGAGCGCGACCGTTCCAAAGAGCGCAGCCACAAAAAGTCGCCCAGTCCTGTACCGCGAAAAAATTATGTTTAAAAAAGATTAATCAGTACATTCTCAAAGCAGGACGATGACGAGGACAAGAAGAAGGGCGATGACGAAGACAAGAAGAAGGAGGACGACGACAACAACGACAACAACGACGACTAAAAGTGCATTTGTTAACCCTGTTTGTCGTCCGTCATGAAGAGCTTAGAAATTTGCAGTCAAGGAAATTATTTTTTGAAAAGAGGCACTAAACTGCGAAAAAAAAAAGCACACTACAAGTTCGAAAAAGGCAGAGGGAGACGCACATTATTTGGCTTGCATAAAAGAGAGTAGGGAGGAAAAAAAAAAAAATGAACTGCAAAAATGGTTTTTTGTGTGTGTGCGTGCTTGGGGATGATTCTACTGATCATCGTCCTCATCCAGACGAGCCTTGTAGTCGATGGGGTACTCGGTGTAGGGTTCTGGAGGGTCTTCTTCCTCCTCCTCCTCTTCTTCCTCCTCCTCCTCCTCCTCTTCTTCCTCGTCGTCATCCTCAACGCTCTCCACATCCTCGTCGTCCTCGTCCTCTTCTTCATCCTCGTCCTCGTCCTCTTCTTCATCCTCGTCCTCGTCCTCCTCCTCGTCGTCCGAGTAACCAGTCATGTCGTAGTCCTCGTCCTCGTCGTCATCCTCCAAACGAGCCGCGCGCACGCCGGTGAAGAATTCGTTAAAGTTGTCGTAGGCACTCGCATCCGTGGCGATCTCGGAGACGCGGTCGGCAGCATACTCTGGATAGGGCGGCGGGGCGACGTAGGCCGGCGGACGCACACGGTACACCTTTGGATTGCTGAGGTCGTTGTACAGTACGCTCGAAGCGCTTGCAAGCAGGGAGGCGGACACCTGGGGGATCGTCTCCGGGACAAGGGGCTCGATCGGGAGGCCAATGTCGTCGTCGTTGATCGTGTTAAAGTCCAGCACCTTTTTGCGGTACGCGAGCCTAGGAAACAAAAGAAGAAGGAGAAGAAGAAGAAAAAAGAAAGACGGTCAGAATGATTCAGCGAGGCGGTGACGTACTCGGCCAGGAGAGCCTTGTCCTTGCGGTTGCGGCGGGCAATGAAGAAGAGCAGGAGCAGACACAGCAGGAGACACAGCAGGATGCCGATGGCGATGAGGGCAGCGGCCCATGCTGGGAAGGATCCAGGCAAGGTGAAGGGGTTGAGGACGGCACCGTTGATCTGCTGGAGGACACCGATGGCGTTGGTTTGGGTGATGCCACAGACTCCGCCCGTCTCGGTGATGTTGAGTGTGAGCGTGCTGCCGACGGTCCACTGGTTGTTGGCCGAGTCGTACTCGACACAGACCCAGGCCGAGCTGGCGTTGTAGAGCGAGGAGTTGGCCCACGGAACGGCCACGATGATCGGCACGTCCAGCGCGGAAAGGTCAGAGATCTCCGTCGCGCTGTTGTTGAGGATCGGACCGAGGATTTGCGAGCAATCACGCAGGGCGATCGACTTGACGTCCGACAGCAGGACAATGCCCTCTGACGACGCCGAGGAAGGGTCGACCAAGCCCAGGACAGGCTCAAAGATGCCGGCGGCAGCCTGGATCGCATCCACGATTGGATTGTCGTCGCGCGCAGCCGCTACAAAAAAGGGGAAGACAAAGGTTGGTGATCTTTCAAAAACAAAACAAAAATTTTTTTTGTTTGTTTGTTTGTACTAGTGGGGAGCTCGACGAAAGAGAACGTGGCCGCGTTGGTGTCGATGAAATGGGCACAGAAGCAGTTGATGTTGGGGAAGGCTTGGATGGTCAAGTCGCGAGGGAACAGGACGTAATCGCTCTCGGACCAGCTGAGGCTCGAGTCCGATCCAGCTTTTGAAGATCGACACATTAAAAATAAAAAAATAAAAAAATTTTCTTTCAAAATAAAATAAAAATAAAATACCAAGCGAGCTGCGGGTCAACGTGAAAGTAAAGTTGGAGGAGGCGGGTGCGGCGGCGCTGGGATAGGTCGGGAAGGAATAGGCCCCTTCGTGGCAGATCGAGTTGGCCAGGAACATGACACTGACGTCGTTGGCAGACTGGTCCAGGGACCCAGTGGAGGCATTGTCGAAACCAGAGGAGCCGGCGAGGACAGACTGGATGCGAGCATAGCAGTCGACAAAGGTCTCGTCCACATTGGAGGCAACGTCGGACGACTGCTGGTACAGCGAGTAAATCTGGTTGACGAGGAAGTTGGTCGAAGTCTGCACTTGGCTGGCGAGCCTGTCAAGAGAGCAATCAGAGGGGAGACCACGGCGACACAATTCTTCTTACTGGCTTGTGACGTTGATCGAGGGCGAGTTGAGGACAGTGTCCAAGGAGCACAAGGCGATGGTAGAGATTGTCGTGTCGTTGGGCGACTGCAGAGCCGCGTTGAGCTGGCTCGCGGTGACCGAGTCGATGAGGGACTGGAAAGGCGTGTCGCGACGAACAACGCTACGGCGCTCGGGGAGATGGCTGCGCTTGGCGGTGCCGGCAGTGTACTCGGCCAAGCAGATGCTGACGGCCGAATTGAGCACTTGGAGGCTGAAAAGGTCTTGGATGTTCTCAAAGATGGTCACCTGCTGGTTGTAGAAGGTCGAGATCGTGTTGTCCGAGGCCGAGGAAGGTACGCACGACGAGACTGGGACGAGCGTGGACGACTGAGACGACGCGCCATTGTACTGGATCACCGTCACCGTCACGAGGATCTGACCCGAGCCATCAGTGGCCATCGGAAGCGACGTCGTGATCGTGTTGGAGTACGAAAGGGGAACCTACACACAGTAACGATGCCTTAGATTATTAGGGGGGGGAAAACGCTTGCGCAAACTGACCTCGATCGACGCATTCGTGACTCGGTTGTACGTGAACGTCCACTTGTACTTTAGAGACATCAGTGGCGAGGACGAGGTCCATGCGGGAGCGGCAAGGGTGAACGAGGTGTACAAGGCGTTGCCCGAGGTCGGTGAGACAAGGAGGCTTCCCGAGGTCGGGGACGACAAGACCTTGGACGAAGGGGAGATTTCAATAAGAGAGTGCAGGAAAAAAGAAAGAAAGATACGGTGAACTGATTCATAGCGTAGCCAGCGGCAAGGGCGGGCGATCCGTTGAGGGTGTAGTTGATGGCAATGTCAAGGCGGAACTGGAAGACCTCGTTGGATGCGATCTGCGTCTTCACGATGATGAGGTCGCTCTGGTACGGTCCAGTGGGCAGCTTGTACGTGGAGGGGTTGCTCAAGTCGACCGTCGTCAACGGGTAGTAGTCGTAGCCGAGGTAGTTGAGGCTGGTAAGATTTATTTATTCATTTTTGAAAAAAGTAAAAAAAAAATTTTTTTTTTTAACCAAGCGTACATTGCACCAGGCAGCGAGGTCCAGTCGTACGAGATCGTTTGAATGTTTGGAACAATGGTCGAGTACGAGCCGATGAGCTTGAGGTCGGTAGTGGGTAGGGTCAACGCAGGGTCGTGGTTTGTGTCGACGTTGACAAAGACGCTGTAACCCACGACGGGGATGAAGCGGGCGATGCGGGTGTAGACTTGGTTAGTGAGCTATTTCATTTATTTTAGATAATAATAAAAAATAAGGTAACGATTGAACGATTAAACGATACCAGATCCACGAGCGTAAAGTTGAAGTTGTAGTCATAGTTGTAGACGCCGGTGGAGGTCATGAGCACGTTTGGCGCAAACGCCTGCGAGAAAATGTTGTAGTCTCGAGCGGCGCTGAGGGTCGCAAAGGCCGAGGGGGTGCTAAACTCGAGCGTGCTGATGTAGTTGACGCCATACTGGCCGAGGCAAGGGGTGCCGGGCCCGTTGGGGGCGATATCGTACGAGATGCACGACCAGAAAATCTGCACAGGGCGATCCAGCATGTCGGGATCGCGGACGTTGACTTGCACCATCACCTCGTCCAGTGTACCGACACTGTGCTCGATGCCACCAATAAAGGCGACCTGGAGAGAGCCAAAAAAAAAGAAAAAAAAAGCCGATTTAGTCCGACATGTAATGTTTCGGTACCTGGAGATCGTCAGGAAGGACGACGATTTCAAAGGGGATCGAGGTCGAGAAGGTGCCCACGTAGGCCGTCAGCGTCATGTTGTAAGCTGTGTAGGGCGAGAACGTGAAGGGCGGGACGGCAAGGACGTACTTTGAAAAGTCAGACGCGGCGGGGAGGTTGAACGTGGGACTTCCCGAGACAAAGGACCAGACAAAGTTCATCTGGTCGGGTTGGACGCACGAAGGGAAATAGATTGACGGACGAAGGACCACCGCCTCGCTCACGTAGACGGTGAGCGGCTGGACGCCGGGCAGGGTGATGATGGGAATGTTGGCATTGACGACCTCGAAACTGGCCGAGGCGGTCGACGAATAGCCCAAAAAGTTTGTCACATTCACCGTGACGACGTACGTCACGTCCACCGAGAGGAGGCTGGGCGAGAGGTTGAGGATAGACGTCGCTGGCGCCAAGGACGACAGGAAGTCGGCAAGCGCGGCCCCGGTCGGCACGATCGACCACTGGAAGTTGAGTGTGCGGCCTACCAGTCCATAGTGTTCCAGTGAGAAAAAAAGAAAAAAGTCTGTGCTTTTTGTTTGTACCCGCTGCATCAAACGAGCTGCTGGCATCGATGACGATCGTGCCACAGTTCGGGTAGACGTTGGCGGCGGTGACGACGACGGTGGGCGAGGAGGGCGACAGGGGGCCCTGCACAATGATGTCGCCTTCGACGATGAGACCGTAGAGTGCGTTGGCGTGGATGAGGCCGGGCGAGTCGGAGAAGACAAGGGCGTCACCGGGGACGATCGTGGCGTCGTCAAAGAGGCGGATGGTGATGGTGAAGGGCGAGCTGCCAAAGCACTGCGCGGACGGGCCGATGAGGTCGCTCGTGTAGGTTGCGTTGAAAAAGTCCCCGCAGGTAAGACCGACCTGCTGCGATATGTCGCCTGGGATTCCTTCAAAACCGACGGCAATGTCAAAGGTGACGACGATGGATGAAGACGTGCTCGCAAAGATGGCAGACAGCGGGACAGGTGCGTGGTCATAGTAATAGATGTAGGCAAAGCCGTCGGCATAGGTCTCGCCAAAGGTCTGCGAGACCGAGATGTTGCACTTTTGCGAGACGCTGAGCTCGGGGAGGGCGCAGACGAGCTGCTGGTTGGTGATGTCAGAATAAGGTTCAACCACGGCCGGGGCTGTCTCGATCAAGCCAAGCTCGCACTGGAGCCTGCACAGAATATTGCTGCCGGTGCCGGTGAGGTCGTGGATGCTGCTGGTCTGCAGCGTGACAATCTGGCTGGTGGTGTTGGTAAAGACCAAGAACGACTCCTCCTCGACGACGGGGAAGCCCGCGAGAATCGTGTACGGCAGGCTGTTGGTGTACGCCTCCGAATAGTAGGCCACGGTAAAGTTGAACGTGTCATAGTCGATGCCAGGGATGGCCGGGATCGTGCACGTCAGCGTCGAGCTCGACAGCACTGTCGCGGACACGTTGGTCAGGCCCACGTTTGTTTCGAGGAGGCAGAACAGGCCAGTGCCGTTGCTGTTGATGTAATTGTTGAAGCCCGCACCCGTGACTGGTTTGCAATAGGAAATAAAAATTATTTTTTTTAAAGAATTCAAAAATTATAAAAATAATATTTAAAAAAAACTGACCGGTCACAAACGTCGGCTGGTTGGGGGCAGCCGAAGGGATAATCTCGACAATCACGAAACACTCGACGTTGTTGCCGCCGCAGACGCCGCAGTTGTCGACGATCAGGTTCGAGTTGGGGACACCATTGCAGCCGAGGCAAGAAGTACCATTGCCTCCGCACACGCCGCACACGTCCTTGCCGATGGACTCGTAGTTTGTGCTGTGGCTGTTCACGCAGAGACCGCAGTCGTTCACAACGTTTGTTCCAAAGCTATTTTTTTTTAAAAAAATAGTCATCAGGTCTTAGGGTTGAAAGAAATGTAAACACGCAATCATACCAAATGCCCTTGCAGTCAATGTACGGCTTGTCGGCATCAGGCTGGCTGATGGGTGCACAGACATTGCACTCGTCCAATGCGTAGCCGCAGAGACCAAGGCATCCGGCGACGCAGGCGGGCGTGGGTGTGGCCGTGGGTGTAAAAGTGGTCGTTGCCGTCGCAGACTCTGTGAAAGACTCTGTGTAGCTTGCCGTCGCAGACTCGGAAGCAGTGAAGGCTGCCTCGATGTGGGTCGCGGTGCCGCTGCCCGCGTGGGCCGAGGCAGTGACCACCGCAGTGATTGACTGCGCAGAGGAGGTCCCGGTGTACGACGAGGCCGTGTACGAGGCCGTGGCGGACACGGTTGGCGTGGCCGTTTCTGTGTTTGATTCGGTGAATGACTCGGTGAACGACGCCGTGGCCGACTCGGTGAACGACGCGGTGAATGACTCGGTGAACGACGCCGTGGCCGACTCGGTGAACGACTCGGTGAACGACGCCGTGGCCGACTCGGTGGCCGACTCGGTGAACGACGCCGTGGCCGACTCGGTGAACGACGCCGTGGCAGACTCGGTGAGCGACGCCGTGGCAGACTCGGTGAGCGACGCCGTGGCAGACTCGGTGAACGACGCCGTGGCAGACTCGGTGAACGACGCCGTGGCAGACTCGGTGTAGGACGCCGTGGCAGACTCGGTGAACGACGCCGTGGCAGACTCGGTGTAGGACGCCGTGGCAGACTCGGTCAACGAGGCTGTCTCAGGGAGGAGAGTAGGAACGAGCGTTGGGTAGAGGGTAGGCACAAGCGTGGGCACAAACATAAAGTTGGCCGCACCCGATCGACGGTTGCGGAAAAGGCCTGCATCGTCGCTTGTGCTATGAGGCGATTGCTAATACACAATCGGAAATGGTCAGCCGGACAAGAATAAAGAACCAATTGAAAAAAACCTCGATGGGTGTCTCATCGTCGGTAATGACAAGGGTTGCTTCGATGGCGGGCCCGTTTGGAGACGCCGACGCGGACTCTTGCGATTGCAGGCGCAGACTAATTGTGCGGCTACCATCGCGCCAGTAGTTGTCGAAAATCGGGATGTCGACCGTGAAACTGTCCATGCCTTGCTCCATCACAAACTACCGGGATAAGGGCGCCGCAAGAGTTACAAAAATGTGAAGAAAAAAAAAATTGATACGTTGACAAACGGAGAGCTTTTATAATCAAAGCCTTCGACGGCCGTGCCTTCGATGACTTCGAGGGTAGCGATGATGCGCTCGTTGATATCGCTTGTTCTCACGACCTTGATTTGGGCCACTTTGTCAGCCTCGCCCACGGTGAACGTTGACGACGAGAAGTCCAGTCCAGCTGCCGCGACTGTAAAAGCACCCGGGGGACCGGTCAAAGACTTGGAAAAAAAAAAAAGAAGAAAACTGATCTCACCAGCTGCATGGCCACCGAACGAGATAACGGCCACGAGCAGAAGCAGCACGTCGAACGGACGTCGCATTTCCTCCTCCTGCAAGGAACCGGAAAAGGCATTAAGAGAAAAAGAGGATCTGAGGGCACCATAGACAGGGAGGACCACGCACAGCCCTTAACTATGATATGAATGAAGAGGGGAGAGCAACAAAAAGCAAGGAGCGTGAAAAACGAAGAAGGGGTGAAAGGAGAATTTGCCGTGGAAGGAGTCCTGCGCGCGAGCCTCTGACAAGTGACAACCACAGCAGCCCACACCTTGACAACCACCACCCAATAACCACTGCCCAGAAAGTAGCATAGAAGGGGGTGGTCAGTAGAAATGAGCTCTTAAATCACTCCCAAGTTGCCTCCTGTTCGGAAGAAAAAAAAAAGGGAAAACCACCCATGAAACGTGCTGAAACCGAATGAAACGTCTCGTCGAGAAAAGGTCAAACAAAGTCTGAGAGGGCCAAACGAGCGCAGCAGAGCAGTCGGGGCGCTGTGCGCAAGGTCTTTCTATCCCTCTTAGAGCAACTGCACCATGTGCACTCGTTCGTTCCAAAGAACGGACAATCTGTCCCGTTCCATCGATAAGAGGACACACTCAGTTAATTGTGGCCGTGGTTGTCCCCCCTGCGCTCATGGAGTCGCTGGTCCTCTCGTACCTGCGCAAGTATTTTGCGGTGGTGCTGCGAAACTTTGACGCGAAGCGCGACTTTCACCTCAACTTGTCCAAGGGCGAGGTCACGGTGAGCAACCTGCGTACGTTTTTTTTTCCCCCCCCTCTGTGTGAGCCAACTGAAAGCATCTGATCTCGCGCGCGCGCTCAGAGGTCAACGTGGACCTCATTCGAGAGCTCATCGGTGTGGAGACCCTCGATGTGAAACGGTTATACGTGTCCAACTGCCTTATCAACGTATCGCCGACCAAGCTGACGACCGTGCCGATCACGATAGACATCGATGAGGTCGACGTTGTCCTTGCCGTACGACCCGACCCTCCCACCTCACCTCGATGGAACACTGACAAGCGCGCTTCTTACTGTAGGAACTGCACGAGCCCGTGCCTCTGCCACAGGTTGTGGGCACACTCTTCAACGCTGCTTCCAAATCAGACGCGCCGTCACCCACACCCGAGGCCTACGGCACCAAGGATATCATTGGTTCGTGCATCTCGTGGAGCTGCTATTTGACTGACCCCTGTGTGGCAGCTGATGGACTGCGAGTGCGCATCAAGTCGCTCAACATCATCCTGCAGACGCTCGGGAGCATCGACCCAAACAATGAGAACGAGTTTGTCAGCAAGACCCCTCCACCACTGCTAATGTTCTCTGTGGACAACTTTTTGCTCGAGCAGACAAACGAGGAGTGGAAGACCGTTCCCGTATGCACGCTGCGCCAGTCTTTTTATCTTAAAAAAAAAAACGGGCACTTTACGTAGCTTCGCGAAGCGCGCAAGTTCAACAAGACACGGACAGAGGCGTTTGTGTTTCGGCAGATGCAAATGAAGCTCTCTCTCATGCTCGTGCCCTGCTCGAGCAAGGATGACCCGTCCTATGCTCTGCTGACCGGGGCGAAACGTATGCCACTGTTAAACTCCCGCTGTCCTGAATCGTAATAACAAAACTGTCAGTGAGCAGTTTCCAAAAGGGACTTCGCTCAAGTCAGCTCGACGGAGGGGGCAAGCTGGGGGCAGCTGTCCTGTTAGACAAATTTCCCCTCAAACTGCGCTTGATAACTCAGTGGGGCAAGCAGTCTCGGATCCTCGAAGCCGTACAAATCGACATTGTACTCGGCTCGTTCAAGGTATAACCTTGCACGCCATTTTTTTTCTTTCGCTTTCTCACTCTCGCAAGCACAGCTCCACGTCAACGAGGCTCGCATCGGTCTAATCATCGAATTTCTGGCGTCATTGATGAACCTGCTGGGGAGAAGAACGCTGGTTTGTTGTGACCAAACAACAGCCGTACTGCAATCTAACAAGAAGGCACACAGAAACGAGAAAAGCTGGAGGCACAGAAAGCAGCCGCCGAGAAGGCCAACGTCCGATTCCGCCAACTCATGCCACAGGCTCCGAAAAAGTCGGTCGTGCACGTACCAAGGTTTGGGCGCAAGCAGACTCGAGCTGCGCCAAGGCTTGTCGTGCGCGTTTCCCTGGAAGAGTTTGCCCTCATTGTCGATCTTGGAAAGAACGGATCAACTGGACCCATCCGCCAGCTCGCCCTCGAGCTCGGCCACGTGTACTTTAACTTTTCGCACACAGAGACTGTTGCAAAGAGCGGGTATGAAACATCAATCATCATCTGAACCTTTTTTTTTTTTTCCTTTTGTGGTTGACGGCCCCAGAAACAGGGACTCGATCGACCACACCTACCAGGTCCAGTTGATGCTCTACTGGATCGATGTGTACTCGATCGGAACGAGCGACCACGACTCGTTCAAGTTGCTGTTCTACCCTTCAGACACGTCGCCTGTGCTCACACCGATCAGCATGCCTGTCATGAACATTCACCCGGACGCCGATGATCAAGAAGAGTTTGAGTACATTGCTTGCTATTTTATTTTTCCCCCCCCTCCTAAACTCGGCAAATAGAGCGATCGAACGTGCCAAGATGCGCCGCTTTGTTCAGTTGTTTACGGTCTACTTTATCAACAAGCTGCGTATGATGCATCATAATTTTTAGGAGTAATAATCATACTTTGTTCATAGCTTGCCCGGCTCTTCCCGAGTACGGCATGCAGTTGCAAGTGCGTTTGCGAAGGCTCGACATAATTTTGTACGAGGAGACGATCCTGGCTCTCTTGTATCTTGAGGACCGTCTGAAACAGCGTGTTCAGGTACGGGGTTACAATATTTTCAGAACATACAGCTAAAAATACACATAAAAAGATCTTGAACGCAGAGATTGCTTCCAAGGCCGACCACTCGTTCAGGTTGGCATTGCCCATTCGGCTGTCTTCTGCGGCTTCGCTTCCGCAGCCAGAGGGTGAACAAGTCGGTGGCAAAGCAGCAGCAGCAGCAGCAGCAGCAGCCGCAGCCGACGTGAGCTCGGACAGCCCCCCGCCTGTGCACTCACCGTATAAAACCGTCTCGTGTACCCTCGACTTGAACGGACCCTTGATCTACTACGTCCCGAGCGGCCTCGTGCAACCAATGCTCCGTGTCAAGGTCGGCAAGATTGTTGTCGTGGGTGATGCCAATGTGCCCGATCCACGGCTCGGTCCTCGTGCACTCTGCAACTACCATGTAAGCACCATTATAATGAAAAACAAATGGTTTGAAAAATGGGGGGAAAAAAAAAAAAGGACGTAGCGGCGTTTCCTGAAAAGGCGGGCGATTTCAGTACTTCTAAACCCAAGCCTGGCCAAGGCGTAGCTTTCACCAAACTGGAAGTGTCCATCCTCTCCACCTCTGTTTCCTTCCTGGGCTGCAAAGAAAAAACAATTGTCCTCCACGAAGAGATGGATCTCGAGCAACTGTCTGCGGCTTCACGTACGTGCTCGGAAATAACTTGTACCAATCAAAATACCATAGCACCCCCCGAAACTGAGGACGAGTTGCTGCAGCAAGGCCGCGATCGAACTACAAGTGTCCGTTCGGACCCATCCGAAGGCGAAAGTCCAATTGTACGCAGAGGAATTTTTATTACTATTGTAAGATTTAATATAAACTGCAGCTGACAATCCCGGAAATTACCATTGCTGTATTCTGGGATGATTCAGCCGCTCCTCAGTTCCAAGCATCCGTCAGCATCCCCACCGTCAAGTATGATCTCTCTCTCCCTCCTGATTTTGCTGATTTCTAATTTTTGATAAAGAGTGGCATTTAGTCGATCGTTGATCAACTTGTCGGTAATCTTGGCCTCGACGACGATCTCCACGTTCAAGCGTCTCAAGCCTCCCGGTGGGGTATGAATTGTTTCGGCTCCTTAATTTTTTTTTTATATTTAGTTGGTTTTTCACTTTCGTATCGCAGATCCGACTCGCACAAGTGCTAATGCTCATTCCGCAGCCGTTCGCACTGGACTATGACGAGCTTGATGCTGCCATCAGCAGCAAATTCAGCAACGATCCTTTTGCCCTCCTTCCCTCGTGCGCTCTAGACAATATGACAAAAAGCAAACTTACCCTTTTTTCTTATTTAGCTACGTTGTCGGCCTGCACATCAACAAGATCACGGTCGGCGCATACAACCACGGCTCTGAAGTGCTCCAATTGTGTGTGATGAACTCTGCTGGGATCCTCGAGCATAAGTTCAATCCCGAGTTGGCCACCGATGGACACGACATGCTCCTGAAGATTTCTCTCGGCGACCTGATTGTCTCCTCGCTCTCGCCAAACACGATGACGATGGAGCGTGTCATGTACTCTGGCCACAACGAGGAGGATGGCCACCTGTCCTTCTCGCCGATGATCGCCGGTCGCCTGGAACACATTCTCGCTCATTCCACAGACTTGCCGACCTCGCCGTCGGCAGCAACGATGGACGGGAAGACGCTGAACGAGGTAACTAGGAGTAGTATGTGAGTCAGTGATTACTAAACTGTCTCCTTCCCAGCAATTCAACCTCACGAACGATCCCACTACCAACTTGTTTTTGCAGCAACTCTCCAGGAACCAGCTCGTCATGTCAAAACTCTCCTCGTAAGATACAGTACCTCTTTGATTTCATAGTCTAAACAACCTTAATCACGCAGGCTCGTCAACAGGTACCGCAAGTTCCGAAAGCACGAGGTCCAGGTGCGGCTAGGTCTGGTCGAGCTAATGTCTGGGATCCACTCGCTCAACGCAATCGCCGAGCTCTTCTTCTTTGAGGAAGAAATCAAGGTCAATTATGCCAGCGCCCTAGACGAGTATCAACGAGGCACATGGAAGCCCTGGGAGGAGCGTGCGTTGAAGGAGATTGCTGGTACTTTGTCTGTTCGATTTCAGCGTTGTGATCCCCATTTTCACGCTGTTTTAGACCGCCTGAAAGCTGACGAAAAGGACGTCTCAGAAGTTTCCAAGCCAAAGCGAACGCCATCTCCCCCAGCTGAGAGTAACGAGACGATGACCAACAACTTGAATGTCGTCATGAACAAGTACCAAAAAAATTCTTTTTTTTTTTTTTTTTTTTGTTTTTCGTTTTGCCAAAAAGTGCTCTGCATAGACTCACGGCAGCAATTTTCATGGCCGAGACGGCCTTGACAAACATTCAATCCCAACTCTCGGCGCCCTCGCTCATGCAGAACGGTAACTCAAGACAAAATAAATAGTTTTTTTTACGAAGTCCATGTGCAGCCCTGCAGCACCTGAAGACAGGTCGCACGGTCACCGAAGAAGTGTCGCCCAACAATTCGTCCTCCGCTAGTCTATTTAGAGAGTGGCGATTCGACGACGATCGCATGTCTGTGGCAGGTACGGGGCTGTTTTTACGATCAAGGCACCAATCCCTTCCAAATAGAATCCGACAACATGTCTGTCAACAACTACTCTGTGGATGGTGGAGCAGCGCCCAGCGAGGTTGACGTGCCCGAAATCGAGATGCAGCTCGAGTCGATGAACGATGCCTTTGCCGTGGATGACAATAATGGCGATGCCCAGCGAAAGGCCCTGTCCCGAAACGATATCCAGTCGCTTGCCAAGGAGCTGATGGGAATTTTGACATCGCCTTCTGGCTCGCAGAGCATCTTGCACCAGCGTCTCTCGCAGCACTTCCCGCAGATGGCATCGCAAGCGAGCGAGGATGACCTTTTGGGTGACTACATTGCGAGCATTGCCGGCGAGCTCTGGAACAAACGCCCCAAGTCGCCTGCGTTCTCCCAGCTCGTCGCAGAAGGTCTACCTCCTCTTGTCGTCAACACACCTCCGCAACCCTTGCCATCGTCCGCCTCCGCCTCGTCCACGTCGCCCGTTTCTACCTCGGCAACACAAGTCCGCACGTCCAGCGCGCCAGCCATTTCGCAACCTCAGCCGATCTCCGCAACCGCTGCCACGACTGTACTGAAAACCATTTTACAATATAGTTTAATTTTTTTAAAAAAACTAGGCGAGTATGTTCAAGTCGCGCATACAGACCTTTGCCAGCAAGGTCAAGGAAAAGTCAAAGGATGTTGTGCAAAAGGGGTCGCAGGTTTGTTTAAATTTTACCAAATGCTGTTTGAAAAAAAAAGAAAAAACTTGACTGCTCGGTTGCAGATTATAAACGAAAAGTACCAAGAGGTCAAAGAGAAGAACTTGCAGCAGCGGCCGAGCAAGGCCGCACAGTTTTCAAAGATCCAGTCGTTCATATCGTCTGTCGCGGTGCAGGAGGCTGCAACACGGAGCAAGCTCATCGCTGAAGTCAGGGACACGCTGCGCTTGCTTACGATTGAAAAGCAAGAACTCGAGGCCTCTCGAGCCCTGATGGAGGAAAAGGATCGCGTCTTGGAGGACGCCCTCGAGAAGGAGCGCAAGTCCGTGCAAGCTCTCGAAAAAGCCAAGCAAGAGTATTTGTTTTCTTAAACGGCAAGCTTCCTCTCACCCCTTGCCGACAGAGCGGACGCGAAAACCGAAGCTGCCAACAAAAGGATGCAAGCAGTCGAAGAACTCGAAGGAACCCTTGCGCGCCTGTCTGCACAGACAGCTGAGGATCAACAGCTCATCGCCTCCATGGTGAATGAGTCGACACTACGCGAGGACCACGTTGTGTACGAAGCAGCTTGCCCTTGTATTATTACTTTGTTTATTGACGCGAGAATATTTCCAGACAAATGCAGGAGCAGCTCAAGATTTACGAGCAACAGATAGAGCAGCTGGTGCTGCAGCTAAACAGATCACTTACTTGAGCATGGACACATCTCTGCATGTTTTATGTATGTAAAAAATAGTGTACAAAAAAAAAAGTCATTCCAAAGGGACTGTCGCTGCAATATATCTGCGGCCAAAGTAAGTGGCCAGAACGGCGAGGATGGCTACACCCACACCGCCGAAGAATTGGCCCAGCTCATTGCTGAAGGACGCAGTCGAAAATAGCCGCATGCGTGTGTACATCCACCTGTAAAAAACAGAGATGAGTGGGGAGGGGGGCCAAGACGAAAAAAAGTTCGTACTGGCTCTCGGTCCATGCGGGCCTGGACGCGTTGGAGACGAAATACTTGTCTTCGCTTGAACTATACGAGAGACCCATCCCGTAGGCGTCGTGGAAGTGAATGTGCGTGAGGAGGCACGTCGAACCAATGCAACTCATGTCCTATCAATAAAAAATTATCAGGAAAAAAAAATCAAAAAGGTGGTCCGTAATCTTTTACTGTAGGACACGAATCGGAGGAGTCGCAAGTGTCGTTGCGGTCGAGGCTGAGGATGTCGCCCAGGTAATCGTGGACAAACTTGCTCAGGCTGCTGTAAGAACCGTAACGGTACACGCCCGTGTAGTGCGAAGGTTGCAGGATATTTTGATTTGGCACTGGAACAAAAGTAGGTCAGACTTCCAAAAGAAGAAAAAAAAACCTTTTTTTTTGTACGGTATTTGGCCACGATCGGGCAGGTAAAGTTGGCGAGGAGGCACGTCATCAGCTCTGTGACGAGTGTGCAGTTGGCGACCAGACTGGGCGGGATGGGATGGCCGGCATTTGCGAGAGCATAGGCCGACCGGGCCGCAAGAGTGGCGGCGTCGCAGATGATCCCGAGGTTTTTGTCTGAAAGCTGCGAGAGGATGTCAAACTCTGAGTGGTAGTAGGGGGTCGAGAATTCGGACTCGAAATCGGTGATGACGATGCCAGCCAGCAGCGGCCGCGCTTGGATGAAAGACTGCAGCGACGCAGGCGGCAGACGCAGGTTGGGCGGTGCCGAACTGAGGAAGTCCTGGTCGTACTCCTGTGAGTAATTTGTCCCGGATGATACGTCAAAGACCGTCTGGGCCAGGGTGAGCGTGTTGTTGTTGAGGTTGTCGATGTGGGCAAACAGGACACCTGCGGTCGATCCAGACGTGTAGCCGATGCCGCCCACCTGCGACAACTCGATGTACGCGTCAATGTTTGCGAATGGCACCTGCTTGAATGTGAGGTCCTTCTTGCGCGGCTCTGCGCACGTGTTGTCGTCGCTAAACGTCTCGCAGTTGAACGTGAGGATCTCCTGCACAAAGCGCTGCGATCCCGAGAAGTCCCAGGCCTCGGCGTCAAAGAGTGCAAAGAGGATGTTTTTGTTGAACGACGCCACGTCGAGCTTTGTGATGGCATCCGCGCAGGCGAGGACCGCGACCACGGCGGCAGTGTCACCCGCAGCTCCCAGCGCGAGGTCGCGGAAAAAAGCGGACGCATCGAGCTTTGCCGAGACGACTGCATTCAACAGTAAGAGTGGTTGCGCGATAAAAGTATACAAGTACCTATAAGGCTGTTTGCCTGCAGCGGCTGGACGGTGCCCCAGACGCTGTTCCCGCCGACGGGATCGCAGTGGCCGCGTCGCAGACAGGTCTCTGAATTTGTGATGGCCCACATGTACGAGTCGAGCTCGACGGCGTTGAGCGGGTAGGTCCTGTAGTTTGTCTGCCTGTTTTGCTCTGCCGCAGCGATGACGGCGTCCTGGGACGACCCGTTGACGAGCCGGAAGATGGGAAAATCAAAGCTGTTGAACTCGATCGAGTTGCCCCTGGGGTTCCACACGGTCGCGTCCGGGTCGCTTGCGTACAGCGTGAAGGCGCCGTTGGGACGAGTGCTCGCCGAGCTGTAGTGGGCCGGCGGGCTGGACGTGACGACCACGCCTGCGAGCTTGCCCGAGGCGTACAGGGCGTCCAGGTTGGGCTTTGTCAGCAGTACCGGTGGGATCAGCACGGCCCACGGCGTCTCGGGCGACGTCTGCACAAACTCGGCAATGTCGGCGACCGTGTTTACAATGTACAGCGGGGCCGAGACGGGCAGGGCTGCCGAGTGTGTGCGCGTGTGTTAGTACGGCGCATGGGAGAGCACAAGCATACCTTGGCAGCCGATCACGCCCGTCGCGTTCAGAAGGCGCACGCACGGTGCGGCGACCACGTCCGTGTAAATGTAGTCGTTGAGAGACAGGGGCAGGGAGTCGGTGCTTGCTGTTGTTATTTGATTGCGCGCCAACGGGGTAAGAACAACAATGGACAGACAGAAAGTGCACAGAGATGGTCCTTACCTGCGGTCGTCAGCAACGCGGCGCCCGACATGAGCAGCGGCAGCAGCAGCAGCGGCCGCCTGACGTGAACACATTGCCGCGCCATTTCCGAAAATGTCCAACCCATTCGACTCGGATGGCGACGAAGGGGAATCCCCTGCGGCGTCTCCTGCGCCGGTGCCGGCGGTCGTCCCTTCATCATCATCATCATCAGCAGCAGCAGCAGCAGCAGCAGCATCCCGCCCGCTCCCTCCGCTCCCTGCCAATCCCAATCCGAACCAGCGCCCGACATCGCAAACACAAGCGCAATCGCAGCCGCAACAGCGCAAGATCTCTGTACCATCGTCGTCCGCGTTGTCGTTCCCCGAGTTCGCGCGCAAGTCCAAGAATCCTTTTGACGATGACGACGGGGGTGATGGGGGAAGCACCAGCAGCAACTACTACGATGGCGACCAACTCGCGGCCAAGCTCAAGACTTTGCGAGACATGGGATTCACGGACGACAAACGCAACGGCGACATGCTCAAGCAGGCTAACGGATCGGTCGATCACGCGATCGAGCTGCTCGTGCAGGGGCGGCCCACACCGCCGTTGCCAAATCGTCCCTCGGCGCTGCCTCCTCTGCCACAGCCGCCGCAACAACAACAACAACAACCTGCCGTTGCACCAGCCCTGCCGCAGCGAGCCCCGTCAATTTCGCTGTCTGCGGCATCTGCCTCGTCTGCACAGCAAGAGTCCAGAGAGCATCAGCAGCTCATGAACACGGCCAATCGCATGGCCGAGCACTTTAGTCGGTTCATGAATAAGAAGAGCTCGGGCATGAGCAGCAACGAGCCGAGCTTTAAAAAGCGCAGTGCGGCCGACGACCCAGACATGGTGCCGGATACGGTCCTCCATCTGGTCGACAAGGAAGACATGGCGCGTGGCGACGGCAGCGAAACCTCGGCGTCCCAATCTGCTGATCTGCAGATGGACGAGTTTATCTTTGACGATGAAAACGTACAGGCAGACTAGCCAAAGCAACCCAGATAACTCACGTTGCTCGACTCGTAGATGGATTCGTTGGCCAACCACATTGATCATCTGGACAAGACAGACTCCTCTGCTCCATCGACGCCGTCCTTGCCGGCCATCACTTCACCAGCTGCTGTGGCGACGGCGGTGACTCCGCCGCAACGTCCGCCGAGGAGGAAATGGGGCCCGGACATTCTCAATGACGAAGAGGATGATTTGCCCCCGATGGCCCAGCAAAAATCGTCTGAGAATGAACAGCTCACTGGTCTGCAAGCCCAAGTTGCTGAGCAACAGGGAGAGCTGGACTCGCTTGTCTGTACGGAGCCAAATTTTTACCCGCGTGCCTTATTTTTATAAATAAATAAATAAATAAAATTTTTTTTTCTTGTAGTCGAAAATAAAATGCTGCGCCGCAAGATTGCGTTGCTTCGCCAGGCTCGTCTGAACATCCAGTCGCCCGCAGAGACGGTGGAGCTGATGCTCCAGCGTGAGCCATTCATGCTGGACCATCTCAGAGGGTTGGACGACAAGCAGGAGCTGCTCGAGGCTGCAATCGCGTCGCACGACAGTGAGGTCATCCTGGAAGCAGCGCTGTTCTTGCGCCGAACCCTCAAAAAATCGCGTTTCCTCGGTCTACTTAAAGGCTACCCCTCTGCGATCGACAATCTCGTTGCCTTTTGGAAGAAAAAGTACGAGTTTGACCTTGTCGCCGAACTGCTGACCGACCTCGGACGGTCCCGCGAGCGTGCTCTGTTTGAGTGGTGGCGCTGTTACCGGGTGGCAAACGTAAAAATAATTTCAGATGCAAGTAATTCTGTCCTCAACTGGATTTACAGCCGGGAGAGAGACTGCATGCCTTGGAGCGCTGTTTGGGCGTCTTTCTCAAAGATCCTGCCATGGCCGGTGACGTGCCTCACCTGAGCGAGCAGGTCGACCTGTTGAAGCTTCAACTGAGCATTGACGTACGTAATTTTTTTTGTAAAGAAAAGAAAATTTGATTGTTTTCAACATTGTCCCCTCTTAGGCTATCGACGCCAAGTACGAGCAGGAGGATGTTAGCTTTAAAAAGATGCCGCGCCAGCAGCTCATATACCTCTCTACCATACGAACCCTCTCGTACTGTGGCATGTACCACTTTGGCGCACCGCCGGATGCGCAGTCGTCACCCGTGTCCTTCAAGAGCCGCTTCAAGATCGGTGATAAGGCTTACACATACTCTCTCTTGCTCATGCGCGCTCGCCTGAGAGACTGGACCTCACTGCCGCAGTTGTTGACGACGACGGTGTGCATGCATTCTAAGCACGAAAAGAATCTTGTACTAATTTTTCTGTTTTTTTTTTTTTAACCAACAGTCGTCCATGTTCTTCTCTGCCACGACCAAGTCGTGTATTGGCTTTGAGCCGTTTGTTCGCGAGACGATCCGGAACCAAGCTCCTCGCGAAGTCATCGGTATGTTTCAGAACGGCTTTGTAATAAAATGAATTTTTTTTCGTTCGTTAGTTTTGTACCTAAAGTACCTCGAGCCATGGCGGAGATACCAGGTCGCCTCTGACATCAAGTTCCACGACGTCGCTATCGATTCCCTGATTCAGCTGCGCCATCGGAACGAGCTGATCGATTACATCCACAAGCCCGACATGGCTGGCTATCGTCAGGCCAAGGAGACGGCCGAGTCCGCTCTGCGCGATCCCAAGATCAAGTGGAAAACATTTAAAAACAAATAAAATAGACGTTGTTCAATACGTAGGTAGTCCTGGTTAGTTACAACTTTTAAAACATGAGTTTTTCTTTGAACAAAGTTTTGATCCACACAAGCTTTGTGTTGATGGACGCGCAGGTCTCGGCATTCCAGACGTCCTCGGGGCGTGCGCTCGCTTCGTGTTTGGCCAATTCCTGGGGAGTCACGAGAATGATGTTGTCGATCGTTGTCGGCTATTGCAAGCATGTCAGAAAACCTTATACGAATTTGAAGAACAATTTTTTTTTTTTTTTTTTTTTTTTTTGTGGGGAGCTTACCTCATCCCGTCGCCATCTGGTCCAAACGAGGTGATCAAAGGAGCCAGAGAAAGGCGACCGGCATCGCCACACCTCCTCCGTGACCAGCTGAAGATCGGGGATGTCAAAGGGCACGTCGGCTTTGCCGTTGAAATGGTCGCGTTCACGCATGCGCAGTTTTTGCAGCCACTTGTCGTACAGGTGGACACGGCCTTTCATGTACAGCGGTTCGAGCACGGTACCGCCGAGATGCTGCAGAACGTAGGCGGCCATGGCGTTGCCAAACATTGCAGGGATCACTCCGAGGACGGGCAGGATGCGAATACGAAAGTCGGGCAGGAGCTGGTAGTCTTGCAGCTGCGAGTACTGCTTTTCGTCGAGCGGGACCAGGTTGACCTTGGGAACCTCTGTCGAAAACACGCAGGGGATCCCAGACGTTACGCCGAGCTTCTTGAGCTTGGTGCGAACAACTCGAGAAAGGGGATCGGCTAGGATGACAAAAGTATTAGGCAAAACAAAAGCAACTTTATTTTCACGATACAAATGGTGTCGGCAATGTCGCTTATCTGAATTCGAGATGGGTCACCCTTGGCACCGGCGCCCATCGAGCTCATGACTTGCAACGACTTGTCCTTGCAGAATTTGAGCAAGGCGACCTTGGTCTCGATGTTGTCGATGCAATCGAGGACAAAGTCGGGGTTGCCTTTTATTTATTTATTTATTTGCCCTCGATTAGGGTCATACAAGAACGTATATTGCGCAAACCCTCAAAGCACTCTTGCGCATTGCTGGCATTAAACAGGACGACGCGGGCGTCGACTGTAACAAACGGCGCGATGGTCTCAATGTACTTTTTGAGCACCTCGACCTTGGGGCGCCCGACGTCTGTGCGGGTCGCCGCAGCATGCCTGTTGAGCGACGAGAGCGTGACCTGGTCAAAGTCGATCAGCCGAATCCTCTGGACGCCGTTGCGGGCGAGCATGACGGCCGCGTGGCTCCCGACACCACCGAGACCAACGACGACGACAAACGACTTGCGCACCTGTGCCACCGCCTCCTCGCCCATGAACGAGATATTGCGAGCAAGCTGCTCCCTCACGAGCGCCTCCTCTTCCTCCTGTTCCTGTTCCGGAGTGGACGTCTTCACGGGATGGCTCTTTGCCGTCGCCGCCGTCGTAGGCACCTTCGATGAAGTCGCCATGAGGGCTGCCGCAGTGACAGCCGCGCCCAACGCAGCCGCCACGACCGCCACGGCCACCTGCTCAGGACGGACGCGTTCAGCACACTGGCCGCCGCGCCAGTGAGAACGTACCACGTGGCCGTCATTTGCCGCCATAATGATAAGTGCGGCTCCCTGCAAACTGTGTCACTTTTCTGTGGCCCGTTCCCGTACCTTCGAGCACCAACCATGGTCGGCAGCAGCAACCAATCGCAGCAGGAGCAAGAGCCGCGCCTGCCGCGCAATCTTGCAGGGTAAGTAGTGTGGCGGGGGCGGGCGGGTTGGTGGGCCTGACATGAAATCGGTAGGATCATCAACTGGTCGTCTTCCCTACAGCAGCAAAACGACGGGACACAGCCTTCGCAGTTTACCGAGATGGACCCCGCGCGGCGCGAGTTCCTGCGCCAGGCCTTTGACAGCCTCACCGTGGACGAGGCCAAGCAGATGATGGAGAACCTCAAGACGCTGAGCGAGACTTCCAGCGACAATGACCTGGCCAAGCGTGAGGTCGCCCTCGATGACCTGCAGATGCTCGTTGAGACGATTGACAATGCCTCTGGTACGCTCACAAGCCCCCCCGCTGTAAACTAAATAAATAAATAAAAAACGTATGCATTGGGCCTACCGACCAAACAGACCTGTACAAGATTGGGGGGTGGCCAGTCCTGCTCAAGTTGCTGGGGGACCCGGCGCCGAGCGTGCGCGCTGGTTCGGCAAATGTCCTGGCTACGGCCCTGCAAAACAACCCGCAGGTGCAGGCGTATGCACTGGAAACGGACACACTCGAGCTGTTGACGGCGCTCCTGTCGGACGAGGACAAGAACGTGCGCAAAAAGGCCATGTATGCCATCTCGGCCTTGGTGCGCGAGTTTGCCCCCTCCCACAAGGTCTTCCTGCACAAAGGCGGTCTCGAGATCCTCAAGGGCACGCTTGCGGACGAGGAGCAGTCAGTGCGCATCAAGTCGCTCTTCCTCCTCCGCCACCTGTGCTTTAGCGTACCCTCGTGCCGCGACCAGCTGCGTGAGAACGGCACGCTCGAGACCATCCTCGCGCTGGTCACCGAGGACGACCGCACCGTCCGCGAGCAGGCCCTCAGCAGTCTCCTCTACCTCATGGAGGACAACGCTGCTAACCAGGCCGTCTGCGCCGATCCCAAGAACAACCTCCGGGCCAACCTGGACGCCATCGTCAACGTGGCCGCGTCGGCACCCGCCGAAGAGAGGGAAGAGATGGAGGAAGAGCTTGGCTACGTTGCCACCCTCAGGGCAGTTTGCTTTGCCGCGTGATCCTATGCGTTTTTCTTGCGTAACAGAACGACTGTACAAAAAAAAAAAAAAAGAAAGAAAGGAAGAAAGAAGGAGTCTACTTGGTGACGAGTTTGAATTTCCCGACATCAACCGTCTGCGCGAGGACACCGGTGAGGACAAACTCGTTCTGGACACACGCGTACCCTGCACGAAAAACGAGAATTCAGATAAGAAGAAGGAGAAAGGGCCGGGCACCTTTCTGAGAAAGTTTGTGGCACTGCTTGGCGTCGGCATCGCTGCCGATCACAAGGGTCTTGTCGGTCACGGCGAGCTTGCAAAAATCGCCTTCTTTCTCGATCATCTGGCCGCCCGCGCACTCGATGATGAGCTTCATTTCGGCCGGGGGAGGTCGAACGCCCGGAGTAACAAATAGCTGGAGGCCGTCGAATAGAGGCTTTTCGCGGGCTGCTTTCAACTATTTAGATTTCACCATCCATAATAATAATAATGCAAAGACCTCGGCGAAGGGACTCGTTGAGCTTGAATCCGTACTGCTTCTCCACTGCGCGTGAGTCCTTGTTGTCGAGTGCATGCAGTTGCTCATCTGAGGCAGCACACCAGTTTAGGCAAAAGAAGAAGCAGAGGAAGAAGAGGAAGGCGCGTACCAACAAAGAGGTTGCTCTTGAGCGTCGCCGTGAGCCAGGAGGAGGTGACGATGGGCCTGCCCAGCGCGATTGCACAAAGGAATTTGACAGTCCGGTGGACCTTGTCTGAGATGAGCAGGTTGCAGTCCTGCGGGGCCTCGACCCAGGTTGCGCCGAGTTTTTGAATGTTGCTCTTGGCGTCGGCATCGACAGTGATGCCCGTGGTGCAGATGGCCTTTGCCAATTTTGCTGTGCGTTTCTGTTGTTCACGAGGAGAGGCGAGAGGGGACGCGGGGGGGTCCACTTGCCTGCCTTTGCCCTTGAGCACACGAGGTGTGGCAGGGACGGCGGGCTCTGGTGCTGGGTGCGGCTCGGGTTCAGTCTTTGGCTCTGTGGCAACTTTCTTGCCACGTTTGTTGCCTGCAGCAGCAGGCTCGGGTGCCGGCGGGACAGGTTCGACGGCGGCAGCAGCTTTGCGCTTCTTCGTAGCGGTGGATGAGCTTCCGCCGACCTACGCAACGAGAAACAATTTTTTTTTTTATTTATATAAAATTTCTTGAACAAACCTCTTGCTCTGCATCGACGGTAGCAATGGGAGGGGACGGCTCGACTGGCTTCGAAGCCGAAGAAGACGCTGACGCTTTTCCGCGCCGACTTGGTGCAACTGCAGCGGCCGCTGGAGGGGCAGGAACATCCACATCCATCGCCGTGTCGTCGTCACTGTCAATCTTGGCCACCTTCTTACCCTTGGGGCCACCTTGCGGGGCCACCAGCTCTGGATCTGCAGCCTCGGCTTGTTCGTCTTCAAATGCAACAGCCTTCTTGCCCCTGGCTCCACGACGAGACGTAGCGGCCACCGGGGCTTTCAACTCTGGCTCGGCTGGCTCGGCTTCCGCTGCAACCTGCTTGTCCTTGCCTCCACGACGAGCAGTAGTGGCCGATGGCGCGGGTGCCGCTGCCGGAGCGACATGCTCGGGTTCTGCGGCTTCGATGATCTTGCCGGGCCGACCGCGTTTCTTGGGCGGTTCGACGGGCTCAGCTGCGGGCTCGGCGACCTCGTCCTCGGGAGCTTTCTTGGCGCCATGCCCGCCCTTCTTGGCAGCCGTTGCCGTGGCAGCAAGAGGAGCGGCAGGCCCAGCAGCATCAACATGCTCTTCCGGCTGGCTGTCTTCAACTGCGCAAAACAGTGTCAAATACAAAAGACCACAATAAAAAACACGCGTACTGAGGTTTTTGCGGCCCCGCTTGCGAGTGGGCTTGTCCTCTTGAGAGGTTGCGGGTGCGGCAGCTGTGGGCTGCTCGAACGGCGGAATGACGATCGGAGGGACGCGCGTGGCCTTGGCCATCGCAGTCGCGAGGACGGGCAGGTCGATCGGCGACGACGGAGGCTCCCCGACAACGTCGGCTGCAGCAGGTGGCGGAAGGGCCAGAGGCGGTGGGAGCACCTCTGGTTCGGGCTCGGCAGGTTGTGTTGGGCTGTCGTCGGCAAGCGAGAGGGACGGGAGGCTCAAGCGCACACGGCCCTTTGTAGGCGACGCCTGTGCTGGAGGTGGGGGCGCACTGTGTTGGCTATCGTTATCGTCATCTGTTTCGCTGTCGTCGGCAGCGAGGGGCGCCTTGCCCTTTTCGGCCGCACTGGTAGCAGCAGGTTGGTCCTCTTGCGTGTCATCGTCGTCTTTGTCGGTCTCCGAGTCACTCGCGGCCAGTACTTGCTCGTCGCCGTCGTCTTGCAGGAGTGTCGGGGCGAGCGTCTGTTGGATGAGCGTTGGGGCGAGTGTTGTCGCCGTGCGTGCGGGGGCTGGATCGTCGTCCGCGTCTGTGACATCGCCCTCATCCTCGACGACGTCCTCCTGGACTAGTGTCTGAATGAGGGTGGGAGCCAGTGCCGTCTCCTGGATGAGAGTTGGGCCCAACGCTGGGCGAGGCGGGCTAAAGTCAGTGTCGGTGGCGTCGCCTTCATCCTCGGTTGACGACGACGTGGCCCCACCGTTGCTGTTGCGATTATTACTTGCCGAGATTGGCGATGCGGCCATCGTCCGCGCGAGGATAGGACTCTCGTCCAAGGCAAACGTCGCTGCCAGAGCGACTGACGCCCCGGGTGCTGACGCGTGAGCCGTGGCCGCACGCGCGCCGTCATCCTCGTCACCGTCGTCCATTTGCGTCACATCCGGGTCCTGCAGCTGGGTCGCGTCAATGTCTTGCAACAGCGTCTGTGGCAAATCATGGGTGCGTGCGGGCACGTGGTGCAGAGGGAGAGGCTCCCGAAAGGTCGCGAGAAAGCCCGACGTCTCGAAGACATTGTCTTGCAGCTGGGTGGCGTTGCCGTCGAAACCGACGGCCTCCTGGACCTGAGTAGCGTCGCTGTCGACGGCCTCTTGCAGCTGCGTTGCATTGTTGTCGTCTGCTGCGACTTCCTGCAGCTGAGTCGCGTTCTGGTCAACGTCGGCAGGTACATGGGTGGGGCGCGGTGGTGGGGGGCGCGAAGGTGTCTGGTGAACGCTGCGGAAGCGAAGTTTGACGCGGCCGATGCAAAGCTCGTGTTGGTCCGTGATCTCGTACGGCTGCTGGGGCACGAGTACGGTTGGACCGCGACGCGTCTTGTTGGTGCTGTGCTTGTCCGTGAGGATGAACGTCCCGTCCACGCGCGCCTCTGCCTTGCGGGTTAGTGAAAAACGAGGGTGCGTTTCGTGCACACACCAAGGACAGCATGCAGACCCGAGACAGACCCGTTATCAATGCGCACGTCGCAGTCAGGATCGCGGCCAATCATGTTTGCGCCACCGTGAACGTTGAACACATCCCCCGTCGCCACGTCTGTCAAGAAGGCCACCTGCTCTTGGCTCAGTTTTTGCTGTGTTAAAAAGAAGGGGCGGCGACCATACCGGGTGGTCGCCATGGTGGTGATGCGGCGTCGCCACAGGGTACGCAAAGTCGTCCTCGAGAACCTGGGTCATCTCTCGCAGCGCGCGCAAGACAAAAACCAAAAAAAAAAAAAGAAAAAGTGAAACTGGAGATGGCGAGCATTGATCTCGCTGCCTCCTGCATGCTAAGCAGGCGCTCTACCACTTGAGCTACATCCCCGTGAAACTGATGGAACTTTTGCCGTGCAGAAAACCCTTTGGTCCGTTTTTGGGAACCTTTTTTTTTGTCTCGAGTGCGAGCATGTCACAACAGCAGCAGCAGCAGCAGCAGCAGCAGCAGCAACTCCAACAACAAGCGGAGAACGGGGAGGCTACCGTCGAGTACGTTTGTTCGCAGTCAGTGCTGTTTTGGGGGAGGCGGGGTTGAGCGTGCTCTTATCGTCCTTCAAAATCCAATTCCACTCCTGTGCTCACAAACAACATGTTAACCACCAAACATAGGGACGCGGACGGTGGCGCGGCCGTCGCCGGTGAGACAGGACCTGGGGGGTCCAAAGTGTCACGACTGCCGTCGCTCCGCAAGGTCATCAAAGGTGCGCGCACGAGACGTGGAAGATTGGTGGAGATCTGACCAACTAATCTTGCTGTTCCGGGATTTTCAGGCTTCAAGCGCAGACTGAGCTTCATGGCTGACAGCAGCGTGTTTGCGGAAAGCGAGGCGAGCGGCAATGGTGGTAAAATTTTTCGCGGTCGTCGAAAACTTGCGGTCGTCTGACGCTCGAAATCTCAAAACAGACTACATTGCGGAGAACGACCCAACTTCCAGGTCGCGGTCGTCGTTCTCGAGCGGCTCCCAGCGCAGCGGAATCTTTGGCATGATCCAGCGCAGCATGTCCAGTCAGACCATCCGATACACAGAGCCCCTGAAAGGTATCGATTTGTTTTTCCCTTCGTGCTGACCTTTTATCTCTGAAAGGTCTGGAGGAGGAGGATGAAGACGAGTACGAAGAGACCTCAGCCGGAGCGCCATCTGGGGATCTGTTTGTGAATGGACAGCAGCAGCAAGCGGGTGTCGAGTCTGCAAATCAACAGCAACAGCCTCACGAACAATTCAAGGCTCTTCTCATCAGTGACGCGTCGTCGTCGTCCACAACATCGCCGAAGAATATCCCGCGAGCCCTCAATTTCGGATCGTCTTCTCATGTATCTGCGCATACACTATCCAGCAACCTCCCATCCCCTGTTTTCACTGCCAGCACTGGCAGCCAGCGAGGGTTCCCCACAAGTCCGATGAGCCCGAGTATGAGGAGCAAATCGTACAACTCCACCCATTAAAGTTCTCCTCCTATTCCAGGCATTGACGACAACGTCCCGGTTCACCTGTTTGGCGAGGAAGACGAGCAAGCGGAGACTGCTCGACGACACGCCCTGCACATGGACTACAGTGCGTCATCAGAGTCGCCCGAGCTGTTTGACGGAGTCGAAGGTAATTGCAATTTTTTTTTTAATTTTATTTATTAATTCGTTTTGGCTCTTTCCCAATACCTCTTGCTGTCTCCAGTCGAGTCGCCAAAGGACGAACTGAACAAGTCGGAGACTGACCTGTCCAAGTCGCTGGAGGAGTCCAGCTCGCTAAGTGTTGACTCGTCCGCAATGAGCCAGTTCTCCACATCCATGCCCGCACTGCCGCACAACATTGAGATCGAGGCGAGCCCGTACAAGTTCGGGGATATCAAACCCATCCTCAAAAACCGCGCCAATCGTGACTGGCTCGAGGTTGGTTGCATCCTCAAAGGAGGAAAGCCCGATGCTCAGATGACTGTCCTGATTGATCGTCTCCTCCAGGTATGTCGAATGAAAGGAGACCCTTTTTTGACACTTGAGAAAAAAAATTTTTTTAATAGGAGCGACCACGTCTTTCAGAGGCCAAAAAACCATCGAGTGAAGACAGAAGAATCGTCTTTAACGAGACCGTCGAAATCATCCTCACCATTAACAAGAGCGAGTACAGCCGCAAACCCGATCCCACGTCGACATTCCTTCACCTGAATAACAAAGTATATTGCCTTTAATTTCAATCCAGCCTGCCTGCTAACCGTTTCTTTCTTCTGTGTGCAGCTTAAAGCTGCTATCCGCAAAGAACTCAACGAGTTCAAGCGCGACGAAATGTGTGTGCATGACTGGTCTCAGGCAAACACTGCCTTCCACTGAACGGGCTACAAACGTGTATTTTTATTTATGTATTTTTTTCTTTTTCCCTCTCGGGCCCCCAGTCCAGACAAAAAAAAAAATAAAAAGAATCCTTCAATCCAAAAAAGGCCCAACTCGTGATTTTTAAATAAATAAACGTAGGAACTTGAATATATTCTGTCTCTGTCAGCTCGATTTACCTATTCTTTTCCTTTCTTTCGTCCAAAAAAAAAATTTTTTTTTTGTTTGTTTAGTCTTTTTTTTATAACAAGCACAAAAAAATTGAAAACTGAAAGGAAAACTTAGGGAACAACAGAGACAACTTCGACTTGCAGCTCAGAAA
>Ga0302230_10000483_pt1 | contig 33741 bp, 48 predicted proteins | sample II_Palsa_N2_1_FD_193523 | JGI IMG/M metagenome (GOLD analysis project Ga0302230, IMG submission 193523) | Peat permafrost microbial communities from Stordalen Mire near Abisko, Sweden - II_Palsa_N2_1 | ecosystem: Environmental > Terrestrial > Soil > Palsa > Peat permafrost | place: Sweden... | reverse complement strand
CCCAAACCGCATTCGCTTTTTTTTTCGGTCGGCGTGGCGTACCTTGACGCTGACAATCTTGCCACCGCAGGACGTTGAACCAATGTTAACCATGAGAACCTCACCCTTGGCGAGCTTTTGGACCTTGGACTGCTTCTTGTCCTCGGTCTTGACACCGAGAAGACGACGGAGCAAAAAGTAATTGACCTCGATGTCGGTGAAGATGGGGGGGAGCTCGCCGACGGCACCCAGCACCTGTCCCACGAGACGATCCGCACGGCACAGGGTGGGGTCAATCTTGGTTCCGACGCCTGGGATGACAAGTAAATGTTAAAACCCCCCCTAAAAAATTTGTTTTCTTTTTTATCATTGACGCGCACCAATGAGACCGCCGGGGACGGCAAACTGGAGGTCATTAGTCTCAGCAAAAAGCGAGACGATCTTCGAAAAGATGGGGCGGCAGCGGACCTTGCCCTCGGCATCCTTGGAAACGATGCCAGGTCGTACCTCGATCTCGTCTCCAAGCTTGAGGACACCGCGGAGAATCGAGCCACCAGCAACGCCACCCTTGAGGATGTCGACTTCGGAGCCGGGCTTGTTGACGTCAAACGAACGGATAACAATGAGACTGGTAGGTGTTTTTATTTTATTTTTATTAGTAGTAAATTTTTTTTTTTATTAAAAAAGCGGATCGAAGCGTTACCGAGCCTTGGACTTGAAGTCACGGACTGGGACGGGGATTCGCTTGACAATGTACTCGCAGATGGTGTCGACATTGTAGCGGAGCTGGGCCGAGATGGGGATGATGGGGGCGCCGTCGGCGACAGTGCCCTTGACAAAGTTGAGAATTTGCTGGTACTGCTCCTGGGCAGCGGTCTCCTTGATCAAATCAATCTTGTTCTGGAGGATGATGATGTGTCGCAGCTTCATGATCTCGATGGCCGCCAAGTGCTCCGATGTTTGTGGCTGAGGGCAGGACTACATTGAGACGGGTGTGATTAAGTAAAGTAAATTCTCAGGAAGGAAAAAAAAAAATACCTCGTTGCCCGCAATGAGGAGGAACGCGGCGTCCATGACGGCGGCGCCGTTAAGCATGGTGGCCATGAGGATATCGTGACCGGGGCAATTGTGCGCAACGACAAACGAGCTGAGGAGGACGCGGCCGTCGCCGTCGACCTCAAAGCCGCGGAAAGCCCCTTGGCCGATGAGCTTGACGTCAAACTTCTGCGAGGTGGACAGAGAAGAGTTGTTGCTGCTGCTGCTGACACTGCTGCGCTTCTTGCTGCTGACGATTGGCAACTCGGCAGCGGCAGCACCGGTAAAGTGCACGCGGCGGGTCGTCTTCTCGTCGTCCTGACGAGTGACTGCGGCGACTTGGGAGACAAAGCCGAGGCTGCGGAGCATCCACACAAAGTTGTCGACGAGCTGGCCGGCCGACTCCTCAAACGCGAACTGACCCTTGCTAACAGAGCCGTTGGCGTCGATCAGGCCTGCGACGACAGCGCGGCGGACAGAGACGGTGTTTTTGCTGAGGTCGGTGGGGATGCTCTTGCTGCTGCGGCCGAGCATGCCAAGCTCCTTGAGCTTGGATAGGAGCAAGTTCTTGCCTGCCGCGGTGAGGCTGACAGAGACCATGTTGGGCTGGGCGAGCTTGGTGACGGTGGACGCCAGACCCATCTTGCCTGCCAGGGCAGAGAGGCGCTCGACGATCTCGGCATCCTCCTTCGAGTTGAGGACAAAGCGAGTGCTCTCGGCACCCTCGCGCTTGGCTAGCCAGAGACCAGCGACCCAGGCAACCTCCTCGGCCGATGCGCTGCCGACGGTGAGATCTGCGGCGAGGCGGTGGTGCTCCTCAAACTGCATGGCCGGGGCGACGTACATGCGGCTCTTGTTGCGAATGGTCTCGGGGGCGGCAAGGTACGACTCGACGGTAAGCTCAAAGTCGACGGGGCGCTTGTCGGCAGCGGCAAAGTAGGCAGCGGCCTCCTCGGCGGTTCTGAACTGAACCTTGTTGGCGCGGACGGTGGTCTCGTCGGCGACAAACTGGTTCACGACGTGCATGGTGCTGGCGCTGTCAAAGACGGGGGATTCAACGGGGGTGTCGAGACGGAGACAGAGGATGTGTCCTCCCGTGCAAGTGAACGAGGTGCCCTTGGCGCACGAAATCTCGTACAGGTCCTTCTCGCCCTCCTTGATCGTGAGGACTGTGCGAACTCCGCCGTCGGGGCCGAGCAGCTCGTCGCCCACCTTGAGGTCCTTGTTGACGATCGTGCGGCCATCTGCCGCGGCAAACTCAGTCTCAGGGCCAAAGCAATCCACAAAGGAGACGTGGCTTTTTTTTATATAAAAAAATTTTTTTTCCTGAGAAACTGCGAAAAAACACTTGTGCTTTGCGTACCGCAGGAGGTTCATCTTTGAGTTGCAGTTTTCGCACGGAGGGTTGTCCTCCTTGTTGGAGCCGTACGAGCGGTAGCAGGCCGGCCGAGGGCACTTGGCGTTGGAGCACTTGTAAATCTTGGCGTTGGCGTAGCCGAGCTTGATGGTGATGTTGCGCTCGAGCTCGTTCTTGAAGCGGACGGTCTTTTTTTTTTTTTTTTCCCCGGAGGTGTCAGAGTTTGAAAGTAGGGAAATAATTTTATTTTCGTAAATGGAAAAATTTACCTGGACTCCCGAGATGGCCTTGACGACGGTGGATTTGCCTGGAAACGGGAGATTGCGTTGAGACTTTGAGGATTCAAGTCCAACGTACCGTGAGCGACATGGCCAATGGTGCCAATGTTGATGGTGGCCTGTCGGCTGATGACCTCGGGCGACAGCGGCGTGAGTTCGCTCAGGTTGAGCTTGGACAGGTCTTGCGGCCTGAGCTTGGAGCCCGTGGGCACAAAGCTTGTCGAGACGGCGTCGGAAGACATGTTGAGCTGCTGCTGGGATGGCGGTGAAAGGGGGTCAGTCGGTGAAAGGCCACAGTAAAAAAAAAAAAAGAGAACGAGGGAAAAGTGCAACGAGGGAAAAGGTCCTCTCTCCCCTCTGCATGTCAACTAGGAGCCCCGTTTGCTGTTGAGGCACGCCCTCTGCCCTCTGCCCTCTGCCCTCTGCCGTCTGCCCTCCGCCGTCTGCCCTCTGCAAAACCCAAGGGCGCATGGTGCAATCGCCATTTTAGTGGCATTTAAAGAGTGTCCACCCTTAACCTGACAACCGTCTTTTGGTCACAAGGGCTCGCATACCAACTCTCCAACCCCCTCCACGACATCATGGCCACAGCGTACGCCAGCAGCCCGACGACCGGTACGCACACCAAAACTGGCGGGCAGGGGAACTGACACGACACTAATCCGTCGACTGATTCTGTTTTGTGGTCTCAAAAAAAAAAAAAAAATGAAAAGCTCGTCTGCCTCCTCGCCAACCTGCGCCACCACCACCGCCTATGGCGCCTCTCCAGGTGCAGCAACAACAGCCAAGGCAGCCTGCGATCACGGTTGCTCGCTCGGCAGCAGAAGTTCAGGTACGTCCGCTGGTTTTGCTGTGTTTTTGTTGACATCATATTTCTCGGTTGTGCGTTTGTGCCTTTTTTTGTTCGGCGGAATGGAACTCGTCCGGCGGGTCATGTTATCATATCGGTCACGCAGAGGTCTCCCTCGGTGTCGTCCGTGTCGTCTTCCGTGTCCTCGAGCAGTAACCACCAGCAGCAGCAGCAGCAGCAGCCTGTGGCACCCTTGTCGCTCAACTTGTGGCACGTCCAACCTGATGAGGACAACGACAACAGCCGGGCTGGCAGCCTCCACGGCAGCATCAGCAACCTCCACGACCTGCACCAGCAATTGGAGCAACAGCATCTGAACGAGGAGCGTGAGCGTGCAGAGGACGCTGACGACGAAAGCGACACAGAGGTTGACGATCTCGAAAAAATTCGCACACGACGACTCACGCAACTCGACCTCGGCGTCCGCTATCGAGCGCCTGCCCTCGACGATCCTCACTCGCAGACAGGCACGCCAAACCCCTCCCAGCAGCAGGCGCAGCAGCAGCAACAACAACAACAATCACAGCCACAACCAAGCTCAGGGACATCCTCGTCGCTGAACTCGGCAAATGCAAACGGTGAATGGGCACTGCCGCCCCCTCTTACGCCCTACACGGGCAGTGTCCGCGGATCCAAGAGTTCCGGTGGCACTTTCAGCAAGGCCTTTGCCAAGTTCCGCATGTCATCGAACAGTGACGCAGAGTTGCTGCAGCAAAAGGTCGACTTGGAAAAGGTCAACGAGACTTTGGAGAAAAACAAAAAACGGTTCGTTTCTCACATGTTTTTTTTTATTTTAAAATCAATTAAAAAAACTCAAAACGAAACTTATTTCTAGCTATTCGCTAAAGCCCATTGTCAACGAAAACATCAAGTCCCTCGCCTCCGAGGCGGATCCTACGGTGAACCCAGAAGTCTTTTTGCAAAAGGTGACATTGTGTCGTACCTCGCAAAGTTTTTTTTATTTTTAAAAAACCATGCTTGTGCTGCAACAGAATCCTGACGAGCTCTTGAAGCGTACCGAGGCGAGAATGCAGAGCACGTACAAGGGGATGGCGCCTATCCAGAACGGGGAGGCGTCCAACTTTGACAACATCGGCAGCGCCAAGATTGTCGGCCAGGACACCTTTTGGTCCTCTAGTGACGGAGGCAGCGGCAAGAAGTTTTCCGTCTTCTTTATCGAACTGCGCCGTGGGAGCCAGACCAACTGCATTATTCGGCGCTACCATGATTTCCACGATATGCAAAAGGTATCGAAAGAAAATTGCTTGTAGTATTCTAATTCCTCTTTGTTGTTTCGGTCAGTCTCTTCTTAACGAAACGAGGTATTTGGATGACGTGCCTCGGTTGCCACCAAAGCCGCTGAAGCAAGGCAGCTCCTCTGTGGAGGCCATTGCTCAACTGAACAAGTACCTCGAGTCGCTCATCAACAGGAAAAATCGGTTTTGTTTCGAAGTTGCCTTCCAAACTTTTTTCGCGTCCACCGAAAAGGACAAGCAAAACGACGCGTTCAACGACCGCCTTGCCAAGAAAGGCATCGACTTCAAGTTTTAAAAAAAGATGATCCCTAGTTTACAATTCTCCATGCAAATAAAAATACGCGATACCTTTTTCGTTTTTAATTTAATTCTTTTTTTCTTCTCCCCCTCCCCTTTGTATTTCTTGTGCAGCTAATTTTTTTTATATATAATAGAAAGTACGAACAATATTAGCGGCTGGAGGGGGTGGGGGTGGCAATACAACAAATACTATGAAGGAGAGTAATTAAGGTTATTTGAGAGAGAGAGAGAGAGAGAGGAGGGTGTGTGTGAAAATGTGCCAGCCTCTACGAAAAAATGGTAGTGTATGCGTTCATGTTGACGTTGCGTCGGTCCAGCCAGGCCCGGTACAGGGAATTTATCGCTGCATTGGAGTTGGGAATGGGCGAGAGGTCCTCCAGAGTGAGGGAGCGCGTGCCCAATGTCAACGACGGCGACGAGGACGGCGATGACGATGGCGGCGATGGCAACCAGGAAGGCCAGGACGGCGTCGGTTTGTCTACTGGTGACGATGCTGCTCCAGTGCTGGTGGTTTTGAGGGAAGTAGAAGAAGAAGACGTGTTAAAGAGCGATGCGAACTCGCTCGCGGTGATCGATGGTGCGACCTCGCCCGATTGGGCGGTGTTGGTCGCCGTCTGGGCCTCTTCCTCGTCGTCTTCGTCATCACCGGTGAGGATGCCAGACATGCTGCTCGGGACCTCGGCAAACTCGTGCATGGTCGCACCATAGTTGCGCCCGTCGTTGTTGTCCCAGATGCCCGTGCTTGGCGGCGCAGAGGCACACTCGGCGCCAAAGAGGACGTACGCGCACAGGGACATGCGCGTGCCGGTCCTAAAGACACTGGATAGGTTGTACGTAAACTCAAAGCGGTCGAGGTCCGCAGAGGAGGCACATGGGTCGGTGACCTTTCCGATAAAGGTAGCGGGGATGTCTATATGCGATCGCCACTGGCTGGTCGTCATGCGCACTTGCACGTTCTTCTCGAAGGCGGTGTTGGCCACGATGATCGTCCCGGTCACGTTCGGGTAGCAAAACAGTGTGCCCTCGAGGGCAATCTGCTGCTTCTTCGCTAACCCAACCTATAAATTAATTGAAAGGTTGTTTTAAAAGAAAAAAAAATTTTTTTTAAATGCGGATTATTACAGCTCGCTCGACCGACCCGTTGAGCACTGCATTAGCCAAGAGCCTCTTGCGGCATTGCTCGTTGACGAGGACCGCAGGCTACGTAATTGTGTGTGTGAGAACGAGGTGCGAGTCACGATGAGCCAGTACCTCGTCAGGGCTGTAAACACGGATAGAGTCCTTGCCGCTTCGCCCCTCAATCGAGCTGAATTGCACCTTGTTGGGCGACATGACGGCGCTACGGGACCGCTTGAGCGCGCTCTTGAGCTGCCTCTGTAGGTTGATTACGGACGGAATTAGTGTATTAATAGGAATGGCTTGTAAAAACGTACAGGCGGACTGAGCGAAAGTGCGGACAAACTGGCCGACTGGACGAGGGTGATGTGCTGCTGTGCTTGGTGTTGTTGTTGCTGCTGGGGCGCGGAGGCCAGCGCAGACTTGGTCAGCGTAATGGTCCCCGACATCTCTCTAAAATAGAGCACAAAGAGGTGATCAGTCCGCAAAAACCTGTACTTTTTCTTTTTCTTTTTTTGTGGTGGTAGGGGGCAACGCTGCGGAGAGTGCGAGCGAGAGAGACACACACAGCAGGACGAGAGCGACAGCCAGCACGAGGTCTCGTGGTTTTTTATGTATTTGTCAAAATAGAACGGGCGGTGGGGAAAAACGAACAGGAGCAAAGTGACCCTCGCACTCAGCTTGTCACTTTCACACTCCAGCGCAATTTGAACTTTCATGACACCACGAGGACAGCAGTGGACGTCGCGAGTCCATCCTCTGTTGCCCCGAGGACCCCCATCCCTCCCCTCACGCCTCGACCAAATTACTCGTGTCAACACTGACGCCAGAAAATATAAATAGAGTCTCAGAGTGTGTGAAATGGGAGGGAAAAAAGGGGAGCCAGGATCGAGGTGATCTTTCTCTTCTCAACAAAAGGAGGTGCTCGGGATCCTGACAAAAACTTAGTGTGCGGGGGGAATTGGTATAGCCGGCGACAGAGAGCGATCTTGAATGGTGAGCAGCGGCAGAGTATACTAATGGCTGCGTGAATAAATGTAGCGACGTCATTATCAGTCACAAGGATCCAAACATTAGTACTGTGTTCATGTACAATATTCTACAGACTTTATCTCTCACATCGCTTCAGCCAATCCTCACACCAAACTTGTGCGAGGCAATCCATCGGCTACACCTTGGATTGATTTCAATAGAAATGGCAAAGCTATTCTGGACGACCTTATGAGGGAATATCTGAAGGGATGGCCTTACCCTTTGAACGAGAGCGCTCGCCCACCCATTCATCAAATTTCTGCTCGCGAGTTCCTTCAAAATGGTTGGCCAGCCTGTCCTACTCATGGCAACGAGTTCCGGTGGTTTAAAGTTTTTTTATAAATCTGGTAAGTTGTGTCTCGACAAATGTTGTCAGTGTTCTTTTTATCATAGTGTGGTGTTGCATGTGTAACTTTGTACAAGTGTCGTCAGTGTTCTTAAGAATGGAATAATCTCGACAAGCAGGAGCCTCCACGCACGCTCGACAAGCAGGAGCCTTCCAATGATCAATCTACCCCTTGATCTCACTGATTTATTTGATTTTTTGTAAGTAAAAATGTCACCACCAACACAGCTTACAATAGAAAAGGAAGGTCTGAAGAATGGAATAATGGGACTCGTGGGACTCGTGTGGGACTCGTGTGGGACTCGTGTGGGACTGCGCTGAAAACCCCAGTGTCTAATGTATTTGCGTGGTTGCTGACTGAGCAGCCAAAGACGTCGCTGTTGAAGACGCCCCATTGCCTTGGTACCGATTACCGTGACTGCCGTGAGCGCCGTGACTGGGATCAGCAAGCTGGCGTTCTCGGTACGCATCGCCCTGTTGTTCTCGGTACGCATCGCCCTGTTGTCCCTGCCGGTGCGCATCGCCCTGTTGTCCCTGCCGGTGCTGCTCGTCCTGCCGCCGCCGGTGCAGCTCATCCGCCAGGTCGTGGAATCGGAGGTCTGGGTTATTGTGGATGGTGTCGTGGATGTGCCTCTTGAACTCTTCGCGCTCGTCCGCCAGGAACAGGCACGCATCCGGCGAAAAGTACAGCTGTTCGCGCTGCGTCTCCTCCACATGGATCACATCCACATCGGTCGCGATCGACTGGCAAATGGAGCACTTGCCCTGCTCATTTGCGCACTTGACGCAAAGAAAGTGCAGACACGGCTTCTGGGCATATCCCAAAAGGGAGAGACAGTAGGTTTTAGCCCACCACCACCAAAAAAAAAAAAACATGACTAAGAAGTTTACCATGCGGCCGTACACCAGAATCGGCAGGTCGCACTCGACGCAAAACAGCACGGGCCGATGGCCATCCGCGCCGAGCATTCGCAAGGATACACGGGATGGATAAGACACTTCAAAAATGGCTCCTATCACGTGTTGTGCTTTTTTGGTGGTTTGTTTGGCGGCGGCTGCTGCTGTTGCTGCTGCTGCTGGTCTGTCTCGCGTTGGCCGCCAGCACGAGCGGCCTGAGATCTCGCACCGTCGCTATCTGTCGGTGCGTGCTGTTCTTGTTTGCCGGTTATCTGACGGTCCTCACCAGGTGGTCCCGAACAATGACGACCTCAGGTACAACGTCCTTGCTCTGAGCGGCCCTGTTGCTGCCGTCCTGTCCCCCCGTGGTGCCAAGAATGCCGCGGTTGAGTTCCTGCCCGAGCAGTTCAACTACTTTTTCGCCGAGAGCTCGTTCTCCGAGCAGGTAATTTTTTTTTTTTTTTTTTTGAAAAACAAATAAACCCAATCTAATCTCCGTAGAACTGGGATGATTTGGTCGCCGCACTGCCCGCCGACGAGCTGCAGATTGTCTGGCAGCAGCAGGAGCAGGCAGACGACAAAATTGCCCGTGCGCTGTTCCAGGCCAAGGGCGCGCTCCAGTCCGCCGCCGTGTACGAACTCTTTGACGCCATCCGCACAGTCGAGGTAATTACGCTTGCCAAGAAGCCCATCCGCCACATCTCGCGCGCGAACCAGAAGCTGCTGGACAATATTGCCGAGACCAAGCTCGGCGTGCGCCGCGACAACATCGACGACCTTCTCAGCCTCGTCAGCAGCAGCAGCCTCCAGGGTTACGCACGGTACCTCACGGGCGAGGACACGACGTCGCCCTTGCTCACCCGCCAGTCCTACTCCACGGGCGCCGTTCTCGCCGGCGACTACGTCCAGACGTCCTTTGAGCGCGCCGGCTTCTCCACCCACCGCCACTCGTTCGACGCTGCCTACTGCACCAACGTCATCGGTGAGATCCCCGGCGCGATCGAACCCAGCAAGATTGTCATTCTGGGCGCACACCGTATGCGGCGTACTACTGTTGTTTTTTTTTCATCTCACAGCCCCTTGCATGTATCCAGTGGACGACCGTGCAAACAGCGCGCAGGATCCCGACGCACGCGCGCCCGGTGCCAATGACGACGGATCGGGTACTTCGATGGTCCTCGAGGCGGCCCGCGTCTTTGCTGCCTACGGTGCTACTTTCCGCTACACCCTCCGCCTGGTTACCTTTTGTGGCGAGGAGCAGGTAAAAACGTTGCCCTCCCCCTCCTCCCCTTGCAATTGGAACTGACGAAAATAAGCAGGGTCTTGTTGGGTCGCGCGCCTATGCCGCTGACGTCGCTGCTGCCGACGAGGACATCGTTGCCATGCTCCAGGGCGACATGATCGCGTACCAGACCAACAGCTGGCCCGAGCTTAGCTTTGTCAACCGCTACACCGACGAAACGCTCACTGGCATCGTCACAAACATCACGGCGACGTACGTCCCCAACCTGACCCTCTCGACCACGACCGCGTGCTGCTCCGACCACCAGGCCTTCTTCGAGAACGGCTATGCCTCGGCCGGGTTTGTCGAGGCAGGAGGCTACACCATCGACCCAGAGTACCACCGTGTCGGCGACCTCACCGAACGTGATGGTTATTCCTTTGAGCAGGTAAAAAAAAATAATAATAATAATAAAATTTTTTTTTTGTTCGGTTTTTAGTTTTACTAATGTCTATATTTACCAGCTCATGCTGATTACCCAGGGCATCGTCGCCGCCACCGCCATCATCGCGGAATTGCAGTAGAAAACACGAATAATGTTCTTTTGGAATGCTGTCCCTAACGCATGAAAAATTTGGCGCGCAATTTCGAAACATGGAACTGGAGGAGGACGCCGACGCGACTCTGCCGCCCTCGCCGCCACAGGCCGCGCCCGCGCCACCCAGCCTCGAGCAGGGAGAGGAGGAGGCAAAGGGAGTAGTAGACCACCTGGACTCGCTCCTTCGTGAAGACGAAGACGAGGAGGAGCACGATCAAGACGAGGAGGAGGAGACCCTCGACCCCAAGCGTTTTGTGGTGGACGACGAGGCTGCGGAGGACGACGGCGACGAGGAGGATGACGGTGAGCGCAGGAAGAAGCGGCGCAACGACGAGGGCGACGACGACGAGGAGGAGGACGAAGAGGACAACGGTCGCGATCTGGACGACTTGATCAATGACGAGGAGGAGGAGGAGGAGGAGAACCAAGGCGACGACGACGACGACGACGACGACGACGACGGTGGCCAGCTCCCGCCCAAGTTCCGCGACCTGCATCCATCTCTGCACCGCGAGGACGGTCTGGATGACCCGCTGGCGCTGGCGCACCATTCTAGCCAGGAAGACGACGACAGGTGGCAAGCCAAGAAGGGTCCTGGTGCAGCCACCAAGGGCAAGGGCGTCAAGAAGGCGATGGACCTGCTCGACGGGATGGATGACTTTGACAGCGACCTGCCCGAGCACCAAAAGACGTTCCTGGTCGAGGTGTGCACCGCGCTCGGTGGCTTTGAGGAAGATACGGAGGGCAATCGTTCGTACGTCAAGGGCGATGAGTGCATGGGTATATACAAATTGGCTTTTGAATTTCTATTTTATATGACTATTTGAATAACGCCAAGACTGCATCAACGACTTGCTGCGCTCGATCCGCAAGGACAATGAAGACACCAACGGCGTCATTCACCTTCTCACGCGATGGGGCATCATCCAGCGGGACCTTATCCCAATCATCCAGACGTACAGCAAAGACACTCTCCTCTTGTGCATGGCTGGTGCGTTTCCTTGCATGCCAGTAGTGTCTAATCGGAAAATCAGTTCGTTTGATGGTCTACATGACAAAGCCAATCAGCATTTCCAAAAAGGATCCTGCTGGTCATATCAAGGTTTGAAAGTCTTTTTTTTTCCGCATCGGCTGAGTCTGTTTGCGCTCTAGCTTATGCACGAACAAAAACTCGCCTTGCTGGGCCGTGGTGTTTTGCCTCTCCTTGTGAAGATCCTCCTGGAGGCCGTAGTCAATGCCCCCGCGTAAACGGCCTATTTTTTTTTTCTTTCTTTCTTTCTTTCTGAATTGATGTATAACTTGCAAAATATCTAGTGAGCGTACCGATCCACAACTCGAGATTCTCCAAAACGTTTTGCTCCTCTTCCGGAACCTGGCCCTTGTCCCTGACACGTATGTTTTCTGTATGTTTTCTTTCTCAACGTAGTTTCGCACGCAGGCTGGCCAAGGAAGTCATGGGCCCTGATCGCCCCTCCAGGATCCAAGACTTGCTCGTGATGCGATTTGAAGAGGAGAGCGTGTACGAGCTCCTGCTGACGCTGGCAGGCGCGATTGACGAAGAGGTCAACAGCAAGGTGCAAGTGGACAACATCATCATGGAAATCATCTACCTCTCCTTCAACCAAACCACGCCCGAGGCCATCGCCAAGGCTCCTCTCTATGTAAGCGTTGTCTGTTATCACGTATTCTTGACATAAGAAAATTCAATTCCGTTGTTATAGGCCAACGAAAGCAACGAAATCGAGGCGGCAAAGGAAAGCCTGCGCAAGGTTGTTGAGGAAGAGGAAATCAAGAAAAAGCTTCAAGCAAACGTCCGAAAAGTGCCCTGGAGCCGTCACCATCGATTCGGCGGCAGCTACTACCGAAAGATGCTGGTTTGTGTGAACCAAAAAGGAAAAAAAAAAAGTATTTCTTTAATTTTACTTGTGTTTTTTTACCAGGATGGAGATCACATTGCTGTCAAGGTCAATCGATCTACAGTTGTCGAGAACCGGCTTGAGGACAAGAAAAGAACCTTCAAGGCTGCTGGTCCCACCAAGAAAAGTGGCACAGTCGAAGTATTATGCATATGCGTTATTATCAGAGACAACCAACTAACGAAGAAAAAAAGGCAATGTTTGCCGAGAATGACGCTCGCATTGGAATCAAGGCTTGCAGCGCCCTCAAGCGAGTTGCCAACGAGTTTCTCGAGACAGGCTATCACTGTACGATTATTTTACAGATTCAGTTAAAAAAAAAAAAATTTTTTTTTTTGGAAACAGCCTTGCTCAATTTCGTCTTCAAAAAGCTCAAGATGGCCTACAAGGTCACTGAGAAGGACTTTACTCACTTCTTCTGGATCGAGGCTTTCTTCCTGCGCTACTTTTTGCTGTCGCGTCCAAATGTCGGCAGGGAGGAAATGTCGGACGACTCGCACCCGTTTGGTCACATCAGTATCTCAATGGAGCTCGAGACCATTCGGTACATGCTCAATCGCGTCAAGCACGAGTATCTCATGGCGGAGCCGAAGGTTTCTTTTTTTTTTGTGTTTTTCTTTTGTTGCCTTTCCTAATTTGAAAATTAATAGGATTGGTCGATGATTTATGTCTGCTTGAGCATCCTCAAGGAGAAACTTCGCATTATGGACATCATGCAAAAGAGCAACCACGTCCTCTCACAAGAGTTTTCGACGCACTTGCAAAACAACCTGTACTATGACAACGTCATCATCCAGCTCGTCAAGAGCCTCTGGTCTACATTCAAAATTCAAGGGCAAAAGTAAGAATGGAAAAAACAATGGCTTTTTATTTATTTATCCCGTTGATTGTTACTGTGCCATAGATACCTCGAAACGCTGGTAGAAGTCACACATCTGCTCATTCGACTGGTGGAAAACTTTACCAAAAACAAAAAGTCGATCATGGTCGCCAAGCAGGTCCGCAAGCGCAAGTCAAAGACCGTTTATACCGAGGAGGGCATGCGCATGGAGGAGACTGGCGCAATGCCCGAGCCCAACGGGACCGAAGAGTTTATCACGCAGGAGAAGAAGTTTGAGTTTGATTCGTTCATGGAGGTAAGGGAATGTAATGCTTTTACTGCTAACTTTTTCTGGTCTACAGGATTTTTACGACGACGATGTTATCAGTGCATACTGCGATCTCGTGGGCAATCACGCCAAGCTTACCCCACAACTCAAGGCGATTGTAATCAAGTTTATCCACCGAGCCTTTGTCGTCTCCAACCAGCAGGCAATCTTCTTCAAGCTGACCAACCTGGAACGTTTCCGCAAGGCCATCGAGACGCCCACAGCCGATCCCGAGTTTAAGCAGTTGCATGACTTGCTTGTCTACATCTTCAGGCAATTGTTCAAGATGTTGGACAAGAACCCGATATTACACCTGGAGGTATTTGAAAACAATTTTTTTTTTTATTATTTTTGAATTTTCTTGCGTTTTTCAGATTCTGTTTGCCAAAAAGCTCAAGGACACTCGCTTCATCCAGTTTGGTCTCAGAAGCGAGGGCGACTTCACAGACTTGCCCACGACGGGTCCGTTCAAGAAGGGAGGAAAGAAACGAGGTCCTGCGCCCGCGATGCCTGAATCGATTCCTGCTCCAGGTAAAAAAAAAAAAGAAAACTCCAATCCTCCATCAAGGACCAATGTGTTTTTTCATGTAGTAAAACACGTGCCGAAACCTCTGGAAGACGGTGCCAGTGACATTAGCAGTAGCTCGGATGATGACAGCAGCGCAGAGGATGAGGATGATGGAGGGGCCGTCGTCAAGGCCGTCCTGGAAGTCCAGGTCATCGGCGAGCACTCGACAGATCAGCTCGTTCGCGGAATCGTCCAGTACATTGTCGGCAAGAACAAGGCCGTCTACTTGCAATGGCTGCACGAGGTATTTTTGTATGCAATAATAAATGTAACTTTCTTTGCCCAGATTATCATGGACTCGCTCGAAGGGAACGAGACATTCGAGCAGGTGGAGCCAGCGACAGACTACGGGATCATCCCTGTCAGCGAAGATCATTGGGGTGCGTTGAACGATCCATATATCCGATTGCTGCTTCGGCTCCACAAGTTTACGCCTCCTCGTCAACGTATTAGTTGAAAATAATAATTTTTTTTTCCTTTCTAAACATCTATCCTTTGCAGTGGACAATGGCAGGATATCGTCCTGGATCATCCCCGCAGACTTCTCGCTTCGAGATCGACACGCGCTTGCCACTCTGATCGACACGTCCAATCCGCAAGAGGCCACCATCGATCTCAGGACGATGTTCCGCGACCAAGACGCCAAACTTGCTGTCAGTTTGCCATCAGGAAAGAAAAAAGAGAAAAAGGCTCGCGGTCCTCGAGGAGAGGGCAGGAAACGAGCTCCCAAAGTTGTGCCACTGGTATGATCGCGAACATACGTATTGTTTGGTTGACAGTAAATAATTTTCCAGCAACCGCGTCAAATGTCTGACACGATTGAGGATGACGCTGATGAGGACGGCATTATGCGCGACGTGCACCAGATGCAGCAGAAGCAGACTCCCAAGGCCTTTGATGACGACGATGACATGGACATGGCCATTGATCAGGAAGAGCCGCAAGCACCACCGTCGCCGCCCAAACATAAGAAGCGCCATCTTTCGAGGAAACGAAGCAGTGACGACGACAATGACAGCGACAACGATCAAGACGTCGAAGAAAGTACCGTTGCCGCTCCAAAGAAGAAGCAGAAGCGATCAGCCACGCCCAAACAGCCTAAACAGGTTGCAAGGAAGCCTCGCGAGATGCCGGACACGATCGAGGACGACGATGATGACAGCGAGGCTGTGAGCACGCAAACAAAGGCGAACGCGGAGACGAACGCAGCCGACACGGTGGAGGATGACCATATGGAGGCGAGCGCGCCCTCTCCTGTATCTCCTCCTGCTCCATCGTCCTCGCAAAAACGACTTTTGGTACGATCCAAAATTATTATTAAACAATTATTAATATATTACTGCAGAAGAGGAGGCGAGCTGAAGACGACGACAACGACGAAACGCAGGAAAAGTCCAACGATCACAGCGACAGTGAAGACGAAGGTCTCAAGATTGTCGAATAGTATTTTTCAGTGTAGGAAAGCCCGCGAGTGGGGAAAAAAAAAAAAAAAAAAAAGCTGCCAGTTAAATTTTTCCGTACGAATGCATCGCTTGACCGTTTCGCGGCTGTTTGCGCCGTCGCTGAAAGAGTTCAACGCCGAGACCGTGACGAGCCACATCCTTCTGCACCGCGCTGGCTTCATCCGTCAGGTTTGGTCCCTCGTCAGTGAGAAGACTCTGAAAGCTGACTTGTTGCCCCACCCACAGTCTTCAGCTGGTGTGTTCAACCTGCTGCCGATGGCCGTGCGCGTGCTGGAAAAGCTGGAGCGGATCATTGACGATGAGCTGCAAGGCATTGGTACGCGTCCGCAGTTCTCTGGGGCGCCCCTCCCTAAACGGGCCAACAATAGGATGCCAGAAGATGGTTATGCCGTCGCTCATTGCAAGCGACCTGTGGCGGCAAACGGGACGGCTGGCCGATGCCGGGCCAGAGCTCTTTACCGTGACCGATCGCAAAGACACGCTGTTTGTCCTGGGACCCACCCACGAGGAGGAGGTGACAAACGTGGTCGCCAGCGCGGTCAAGTCGTACCGCCAGTTGCCTCTGCGCCTCTACCAGACAGGTGGGTACCACCACCACTGGCCGATTATTCTTAATGCTCTTTGTGGTGGCATAAAAAGGACGCAAGTTTCGCGACGAGGCACGTCCCCGGTTCGGCCTGATGCGCGGCCGCGAGTTCATCATGAAGGACTTGTACACGTTTGACGAGACCAAAGAGGGGGCGATGGCCACGTACGACGATGTCTGTGGCGCGTACGAGCGCATCTTCCAACGAATCGGTCTGCCATTTGTCAAGGTGGATGCAGACACGGGCTCCATTGGCGGCTCACTGTCGCACGAGTTCCAGCTCGTGTCCACGGTCGGCGAGGACTCGATCCTTCAGTGCCCCTGTGGCAAGTACGCGGCCAACACGGAGCGCGCACAGGCCATCGCTGCACCGTACGATCCGGCTACAACCACCAGCGCGTTCCAAACCCAGCACGAGCATGTGCGATCCCTGCTGGGCAAGAGCAACGTCCACCTAACCGAGCACATCCGTGTCCAGGTTAAACGCCGCCGAAATAAAATAGAGCGTTAATAAAATATTGTTAAACAGCTTGTGCAGTGGACCAAACCGGCAGTCCCGGGGACGGACGGAGAGGCGGCAGCAGAGACCGCGAGTCATCGTCTTTCTTTGCTGGTGCTGCGGGCAGACCACGATGCCAGCATCCATTTGCTTAAAAGCACACGACCCGAGTGGGCAACACTGCTCGAGCCTGAAGTCGTCGATGTTAAGGAAGCTCGTGTCAAAGAGCTGCTCGCGACTGCTGAATCGGTCACATGGCTTGTGGATCTGGCCGCCTCTGAATCTTTGGCCGCTGCTGGCAGTGTCGTCACAGGACACTTTCGCATTGCTCAGCCAAATGACCTTTGCCTGTGCGAATCCTCAAAGCCACTTGTCAAGGTCAAGGGTATCGAAGTCGGACATGCCTTCTATCTCGGCGACAAGTACTCGCAAAAGGCATGCATTCGTCATCAGTTGGAGGCAAGTCATTAAACAATGTATGTCAGATGAAGGCCTTCTACTCATCAGGCAACGGCGAGACCAAGGTGATGCAAATGGGCTGCTTTGGGCTCGGTGTCAGCAGGATTATCGCGGCAGTCGTAGAGGCCTCGCACGATGACGCGGGGATTGTCTGGCCCAGATCTGTGGCGCCGTACCAAGTCTGCATTGTCGTTGCCGGGTCTCCCAGGCAAGCCGACGAATACGCGAAGCTCACTCTGGCTGCCCAGTCCCTGTACGATTCTCTCACGAGCACGTTTGGACTCAGGTAAAAAAAAAAAAAAGATTAACAACAATGAGAATAAATAAAATTTAAAACAGAGGCGAAATTGTGCTGGACGATCGTGACACGACGACGACAATCGGTGAGCGTCTAAACCATGCGCAACTCGTGGGCTATCCGTTTGTAGTCGTGGTGGGACGGTCGTTCCTCAAGGAGGGCAAGTACGAGCTGCAGGCGCGCCACCACAAGTCCAAGCAGGTCCTTTCGCGCGAAGAGCTCTCTTCTGCAATCAAACTGTAGACATGCAACAATTAAATAGGATCTTGCAACTTTTCCAATTAAAAAACTAAAACGGCCTTTATTGCAGCATGAGGAGGCATGCCAGGGCCACGGCAAGCAGCTGTGCTATCCTAAAGACAACGACGGTCGTCGACGCGGCCGATACTTGGATGGAGATTGAAAAGACAATTTCTACCGGAGACGTAAAGCCAGTGCAATCAGAGCAGTAGCCCAGCAGACTGCGCACATTGGGCGGCGGTGTTGCGCCTTGTCCCTGCACGCCAATGACATACTTGCCGTCCCTGGTGTGTTTCGTTAGGATCGAGAAAAATACAGACTGCGGGCCCTGGTTGTTGAGGATGCAGTCAAGTCCCGTCCCGATCGCGGCCGTTCCGTTCTCCAGCTTGACATTGTCGCAGGACAGCACGCGCGCGTCAAATCCGCACGTATATGACGGCGAGGGGGGCAAGATCGAGAGGGCATCACACTATTGAAAAAAAAAAAAAGAAGATTTCAGGCGACGCACAATAGCCCAAGTTTGCTTGTTACATCGGTGACCGGACACGCGTTCATGTTTGGATCGTAGCCGTACAGCGGTGGATGGACGCTAAAAATGTCGGTGTACTTTGCAAACACGCCCAGCGGTTGTTGTCTACACAGTTTATTAATAACGTCGTTGCACGAATAAAACACGCAGATCAAGCGTACCCTTGCTCAAACACGACGGCGATTTCGTAGGAATTCCCGACGTACGGAGCTTCGCCCTCGACCACCCACTCGTAGTACCTCCACTCATTCGCACCTACGATCTGGCCGACATAGGTCTGGCCTGTTTGCATGGCCAGCACGAGCTGGGGCTCCTGGTCGCTGTCAAACAAGCACGCTTTTGTGGGTGAATTAGTTGAATCGCACAGGGTAGGAAGTAATTCCAATACGTGAGGCACTCTGGTGCAAGTCGGGCAGTGAATGGACGAGATAGGCAACCGGAGTGGACGCGTCCGGCTCCAGCAACACTTGCACATCGCGGAAGAGTCCGATCGCAACGGGCCCGTCCTGTACAGAGGCCGGGTCGATAATAAACGCATCCGTAGCGGCCAGCGAGTCCGAGTAGGCCGTCCAAAAGCCCTCGGCGATGGGTGTGCTCATGTCGCTTATGCTGTACAGTGTGTACGTCAGCTCCGAATAACTGGCGTTCAACGTGGCGTTGTTCAATCCGTCCCCAGTAAGCAAGATGCTAATGCTGCAACGAAGGGACGTAAGAAAACAGCCGTTTTTTTGGGGGGGAGGGGGGACGTGGGGGAACGTACGTGGAACTCGTCCCGGCCACAACCGTGTAGTTTGTGTTGGCGACCACGGCCACTGCATCAGGGAGGGAGGGAGGGTATTCATGAGACGGTCGAGCGGTGCGTGCAGGCGATCAACGTACATTGTGCCTTGGTCGATGCGGCTACGGCGAGCAGCAGGAGCGGCAAAAACATTCCCAAATTTCAACAAAGTACAAAATTATTTTACGGTACCAATGTCGCTGCCTCCAACTGCGCGTAACTGAACCTTTTCTCACGCCACTGTGCTGATGGGTCGATACGTAGTACTGGCACGGGTCAAGGACTTCCTGCCGCAGATTGCCGCGGCCAACAAGGCGTTGGATGAAAAGATCAAGAAGGACGGCCTGCAGTCGGTCGACATTGAGCACGTGGGCGAGGACGAGGAGCAAGTTATCCAGATGGTAACGCGCGTGCGAGTGCTCCTTTGACGGTGCTGCATCTAACCATGTGCGCGTACAGAACATCAACCTTTTGGATGGCGAGGAGCCCAAGGACAGTGTTGAAAAGTCCACGGACGGCGAAAAGCTAGACGACAGCACAGAAAGCCCAATGCTCGTCGTGCCAGGTTCTGCCACTGTTGCGCAAAACGATGGGCAAGACAACAGCAAGAGCAAGAAGCGACCTTTGATCTCTGAAATCTAAACACCGAACTCAATGAATGGCAGTGGTGTGGTGTATATATTTTCATGTCCCAAATGTGACGATGGATAAAACGGCTACAGGAAAACACTAGAGGTGCGACTCTATTCACAAGGTCGAGACAAAGTGCCACTTGTCGACGGCAGCGTCCAAAGGAGTGCCAGTCTTGTGCTCGGCGGCGGGGATGTCGGCGGCGGCGGCAATCTTGTAGGGGCTGTTGGCGACCGTGATGTTCTTGACCTCGATCTTCTCGGACTTGGTCTGGCCGAGGATGAGCTTTTGCCAGGCGTGGTGGGTCTCCTTGATCACCTAATTCCAGAAAAATGAGAAAGCGGCAGAATACTCTCGTTCAAATAGCTTGTTACCTTGATGGCGTAGGCCTTGTTCTTGGCCTCACCGTTAAAGGCAAACTTGTTCTCGGGCTTGCCATCGGGAATCTTGTAAATGCGGAACCACTCCTCGGTGGCCTTGAGGAAGCCGGGGAGCTTCTTCTCAACATCCTCAATGTCTACAGTGAAAAAAAAATTTTTTTTTCAGCATTTCGACCCATTCTGGTTCCTCTGTACCGTTCAGCTGGGCGGCAAGGGGGTCCTTGACATCAATGGCAAGCACCTTCCAGTCGGTCTCACCCTCGTCGAGGAGGGCCATGACACCGAGGACCTGTTAAGTTGTTTCAGAACCAGACCCCCCCAAAATAATGTATATCGCAATTCTCACACACCTTGACCTGCTTGACGGTGCCCGAGGGCGACACGACGGAGCCAATCTCGCAGACGTCAAGGGGGTCGTTATCACCGTTGGCGTTGGTGTCGGCATCCTTGTGCGAGGGGTCCTCCCAAGTCTATGCGCCGAAACAAAAAAAAGGACCACATGAGTTGCAGGACTAAGAGAGGGCGCGTACCTGGGGAAGGGCACCATAGTTCCAGATGTAGCCCTTGTGGGGGAAGACGTTGGCAACAAAGCGGAGAGCACCCTTCTTGACGTCCTGCTTGATAGGGTTGAAGGCCTTCTCCTTGCTGATCTGCACAGTGCAAAAAAAAAGGACAGACAGTCAGCACCTTGTCTCTCTCTTTTTTCTTTGCTTCTGGTGCCCTCATTGGGGTGGGGGAAGGGACACATACCTCGAACTTGGCGTTGCTCCAGCGGGGGATCTCGACAACCATGTTGACAATGCCCTCCTCCTCGTTGACAAAGAGGGGAATGTCGTGGAAGGGCGAGATCACCTCACCGTTTGCGTTCTCTACACAGGGTTGGTTCAGTTTGGCTCGGTCCCAAAGGGCGGACAGGCTAAGGACACACACGCACCAATGTAGAGGGCAAAGTCGGTCGTGTTGGGCGTGGCCGTGGGGTGGGTCTTGTAAGCCGCCATGTCGTTGCAGACGGATAATCGATCGGGTCAGGAAGTGGCCAGCCAAGGACGCTGGCCACAAAGGGAACATTTTTCGTGCTGACGCGTCCTTTGCACACAGCGGTGGGCGAGCGAGGCAAATGGCCGCAATGGACAACCCTTGGAACTCGGAGCACCGCATGGGCGTATGTCTTATTTGGCAGACGGCGCTTTGTAGTAACTGTCCTCTTTTTTTTGGCTGGTGCGGGTTTGTGCGTAGACGTCGATCATGGCTGTCGAGTTTGATGGAGGTGTGGTGATGGGTGCTGACTCGCGAACGACCACGGGCGCCTACATTGCCAACCGTGTCTCAGACAAGATCACACAGGTATGCTGTCTGGCTCGAGGGGGGGGCGGGTTTGGTTCATACTGATTCACGACCACCTCAAGGTCCACGACAACATTTTCTGCTGCCGCTCGGGCTCGGCCGCGGACACTCAGGCCATCGCCGATATCGTCTCCTACTATCTCAATCTGCACAGGTATCAGCGAGACGGCAAACGCACCTTTGGGACGCGAAATATTGATTTGAAAAAACATTTGGGTTTGCAGCATCCAACACGGCGAGCCAGCTGATGTGGCCACTGCTGCCGCGTTCTTCCAACAGCTCTGCTACAGCAACAAGGACGCGCTTCAAGCAGGTTTGACGCAACTCCCTCCAATTACAGAGGCGTTAAAACACACGTCTCGTTTTTTTGTTAGGCATCATTGTCGCTGGCTACGACAAGCACAACGGCGGCACAGTATACAACATCCCCCTTGGAGGATCACTACACAAGCAGCCCTTTGCCATCGGAGGTGAGAGAACGAGAACAAAGGGGAGCTGTTGTCGTTGACCCATGTCTTTTTTTTTTTTTGTCGTTTTTACTACAAAGGCTCGGGCTCGTCCTACATCTACGGTTACTGCGATGTCAACTACAAGCCAAAGATGACAAAAGAAGAGTGCATTGCGTTTGTCACAACCGGTATTTTCATACATAAAATGCAATCTGGCACGACCGGAGACTAACGAATGCCCCAAAGCACTCTCGCTCGCCATGTCTCGCGATGGGTCTTCTGGAGGCGTCATTCGCACAGCCATCATCACCAAGGACGGTGTCGAGCGCCACATGCTGCCTGGCGACAAGCTCCCGCAGTTCTTCGAGGGTTATTAAAATATAATTCACACAGTGTGTTTGTTTGTACACCAGACTAACAGTAAAAGGTCGTGCCACCCTACGGAGACCAGTGGTAGCAATTGTTGCTCTGGGGAAGGGGGGGAACGGGGGTCTGGAAGCCGATTGGTGGCAATCATGAAAAACTGCGATGTATTTTCGTCGCAGGAATGAGCCAACAGGCCGCGGGACTGTGTCGCTGGCTCAGCACGTTCCCGGGCATCCACGTCGAGGCGCTGGACGAGCTGGCAGACGGCAGCGTGCTGCACCATGTCCTGCACGCCATGTACGTCCTAGTTAGCTATACTGCGCTGTTTAACCGGCGCGCACGTTGTGCGTTCCGATCCTTGATTTGCAGATACCCGAACGACACGGCCGAGCCCGCGCCGCTGGATCCCCTGCTGCAGTCCTCGTCGCCAGCAAAGAAGAGCAAGCGTGAAGACGACGGTGACGAAGAGGAGCAGGACGAGGCCGCGTACGCCGGGCGGTTCAACAGCCTAAAACGGTGCGTTCAGTATTTTTTTTTTGCATGGCCCTTTACTTACACAAGCGAACCACTCAACCTCCTCGCTGACGGCCGGTGCAGACTCGTGGCAGACATGATACGCTGCTCGAACGACGACAACCTGCAGACATTCATTTCGCAGGTAAAAAAAACCCGACTGAATCATGCAGCAGAACGTGTCTCGGTCTCTTATCTTTTTTTGCTGAACGTCGTCTAGGTCAAGCTGTATGCTATCGCCAAGGACGGCAGGCCGGACGAGATCCAGAAGCTGGTACGTGGGGGCTCATCCAAGTACTAGCTGTTAATGCTCGCTCTCCATGTGGAAAACAACGCAGGTGATGGCCCTGGTCGCGTGCGCCGTCCAAAGCGAGGACCAGGACAAGTTTGTCCAGCGCATCATGCACCTGGACGGGGACTCTCAGCGCGTTCTCAAGGATTGCATCGAGATGGTACGGCAGCGCTTGAACAGTCGTCGTGTGTCTAATCCCACCACAGTTCCAAGGAGAGTCAGAGACCAGTGCTGTTCCAATGACACTGCGCCAGCAAGGGTAACGTCCCATCGTTTAATTAGCTCCTTTGTCGTCTGACGCCAATGAAATTCGTCATAGTGAACTCGTGCCTCCCATGATGCCCAAAGCATCGTCAAGCACACCATCAAACGGTACGCCGTCCTTAACAACGGTGTCGTCGACCGAGCCATCTGCTTCCTTGCACGATGGCTCTGGGGCCAGAGCAAGCCCGGTCCATGCTCATGGTCATGCCAAAGTGTCGGCCGCCGAACTGGATAACCTGCGTGCGTCCCTGCAAGCGCTGCAACATAGCTATGTACGGTCTTTTTTTTTAAAAAATTTAATATTTTTTTTTCCCATCAGGACGAGCTCAGTTCTGAGAAGACTGCGCTTGAATTGCAGCTTGCCAACCACCACCCCAATAGCAGCTCGTCCTTGCCGGATGGATCGTCAGGGCGATCGGACAATCTGTTGCGACTGGAGGCCAAACGACTGCAAGACGAGGTGGAACGCTTGTCGCTCGAGGTTGTCGCCCTCAAGGACAACGACATCAAAAAGGATTTGAAGTTGTCCACGCTCACGCGCCAGCTTGAAAAGCACCAGGAGTCCACAAAGCAGGTCCAGACCATGCGGGATCAGGTACTTGTAAATATCACTGGAATTTTTTTTTTTTTTTTACGTTTGCTTTCACTTTCTAGATCGACGAGTTGCAAAATGAGGCCGTCAGACTGCGAAAGTTTGAGACAGTGTATGGCCAGCTGAAGAAGAAGCTCGAGACGCTGGAGATGGTGGAGCTGCGATTGAAAGAGTCTGAGGAGCGAAACGCCGCGCTCTCTGAGGACGTCGGCAAACTCGAAAAGGAAGCCGCCGAGGTGTCTGTCTTGCGCACGCAACTCAAGATGGCAGAGATGCGCAACTCGATGATCACCAAAGAGCTCGAGCAGACCCAGGCTGAGCGCGACCAACTGCGCTCAGCCGCTGTGCCGGCCTCACCGGTGCAGTCCCGTCATCGTCGAACGCCGAGTTCGGTTTCAGTTGCCTCAAACTCTTCAGGTTCTGCACCGGCTGGTCACAGCCGCGTGGTACGCTTTATTTTTGGCTGTGATCTTTTTTTTTTTCTGGGGGGTAACACGCATTTTTTTTTGATAGCCATCCATGATCGTCGCGGACGACGAGGACAGCGATGCTCCTGTTCCATTGTCCAAGGTAGAAAATTCAAAGAGACAAGCACTTTTTTTTTTTAAGCTTTCCATGTGCAGGAACTGTTTTCAAACGAGAACATCTCCAAGCTCAACCAGACGATCACGTCGCTCGAAAAGGAGAATGCACAGCTGCGGTCACAGCTCCTCGAGCTTGAACTTGATAAATCGCTGGCTGCTCCTGGTCCTGCTCCCGCCGCACATGCGGAATCCAAGCAGCCGACCTCCCCGCAGTCAACAAATCAGCCTGCTATTGTTACTGAGCTGCCCACCCCAAAGCCCAGTGAACTCGTCTTGGAGACCGACGTGAAGCCGGACGAGGACACTTCTACATCCTCCCTGAGCACTCCCACGACGGCCAAGGTCGCACCGAGTCCGCGCACCCCGCAGGCCTTTGCCCAGGAGTTGTTTGAGCTGCAGCAGAAACTGGATGAGGCTCTTTTGGTGAACGCCGAGCTCGAGAAGAAGCTTGAAGAGCAGACGACTCATGAGAACGAACGCCAAGCCAAGTGGAACTCGGACCGTGAAGTGACGTTCCGCGAAAAGCAGGCCCTTCAAAAGGATCTCGAAGAGGTGCTTTTTTTTTTTTTCATTTTTTTGGTGAATATTTAATTTTAAATATTTAATAGTCTGAGAGTGCTTGCGAGTCGGCAAAGGCAGAAGCGGAAGCGGCGCGAAAGGAGTCCAAAAAGCTGAAAGCGACGACTGCTCAGGCGGAGACAGAGAGTAACGATGTTCCTTCGTGTTGATTCTAACAAATATCAAATTTCATCGTAGACCAAGAGCTGCAGGAGGAGCTTGCGATCAAAAAGGATGAGATCGACGCCCTGGAAAAGCGCCTATCGACGCGCAAGGAAGAGCTTGCGCAGCTTCGTCTCGTCAACACGACTCTGCAAGGGGAGATGGACGCGTTCTCTCTCACGCACGAGAACCTCAAGACGACTCTGCTGACGACGCAAGTGGAGCTGCGTCGCCTGCAGGAGCAAGCCTCTGTCCAGGCGGCTGCCGCTGCCGCTGCCCCTGTGCCTGTTGTCGTTGCGCCCGACACGTCCAGGCTTGAGCTGGCCTTGGCTGAGCGAACGGCACAGGCGACCCACGCTGAGGAACTCATGTTGGAGAAGAGCGGCGAACTCGCGCGCGTTCAGCTGGAACTCCGCGAGTTGCAAGTCAAGCTCGTCGAAATGGAGGCCCAAGTGTCGCGTCGCACAGGTGAAGCCGAGTCTTTGCGAACGGAGCGCCAGAGTCTCCAGGATCAAATCAAGCAGCAGGAAATCCAGTTGCAGCAGCTGCCTGCCGCGGTGCCCAAGGAGAGCGAAGAGTCGAAGCAGTACACCGAGGAGCTCGAGGCCAAGCTGGACAAGACCTTTGACCAAATCCGCACGCTCAAGCGCAGCAACACGACGCTGACGGAAAACATGATTGCTCTGCAGGACGAGCGCGATCGTATCGAGATTGAGCTCAAGCGCGTCCAGCAACAGCGGGATGACTTGAAGGCCAAGGTACTTTTTGTTGCTCTCTCTCTCTCTCTCTCTCTCAATCCCACATAACTTTGTGTACTCAGCTTGACGCCCTCGTTGCCAAGTCCCGCCACGACGATTTGGACTACACTGCTCGAAAAGAGGATTTGGACCGTCGCGAGAAGGACCTTCAGCAGCTAAAGTTGCAGCTGTCCAGCACAAACACTGGCCACTTTTCGCAAATTCAGGAGATGGTCGACCAAGTGTTTGCCGAAAAGACACAGCTTCATCGCACGCTGCTCGAGGAGAAGGAGGCCAAGTTCCAGCTGGAGAAGCAGCTTAGGTACGAAGGGAAATACAGCGACGTTTTCTGAACACACAAACAATCAACAATCAAAAAATGCAGAGACGAGATCGAAACACTCAGACGGCAGCAAGCGGCAGCAGCTGCGCCACCAAAGGTGACCGAGAGCCCACGGGTGGACAGATCAGATAGCATGGGCGCGCCCACGACTCCGACGTCAAAAAGGAAAGAAGTAGGAGGTGGTCTCTTGTCCATGTTCCCGACCCGTCGTGGTACGCTTTCCGAGAGCAGCCGCCCGCGCACGAGTACCGTCGCAACCGACAATACCAGCAGCAGCGTATCGTCGTCGTTTTCAGCCCACTCTGACGCGTCGTCCATTCGGCATTCGATCATGGCCGAAACTGCGTCTGCGCGCAATTCCGAGACCACGTCGGGTATGCCATGCTTTTCCCCCACTTTTCCTAACTCAATTATTGGGTCAGTATCCGAGTCGCCTTTGAAGGCAGCTGCTATGAGGAATCGATCCAATACGCTGCAGGCTGGCAGCGAAAGGCGAGTGATTGTAAGCAGCGATCTTTGCTCTGTTCGATAAGAAATGTTTCTTGTGCCATAGGACTTGTTTGACCTGCTAGAAGAGGCATCGTCCCGCACACTTGACAACCAGTCGTACACCAAGAAGGAGGAGGAGGAGGAAGTACTGCCGGAGACGCCAGTGTCGATTGACGAACCGGAGGTCGAGAAGAAAAAGGGCGGTGCTAGCGGACTCGTTCGAAAGCTGACCAAGCGTCTCAGCCTTCATCGAAACAGTCCGTCCAAGAGCTCTAGCAAACAAAATGGCGACGATCTCGCGGGTCCAGCAGATTGATTTTCTTATTGCATTTTTTTTTCCCGCGTGCTTTCCGTATTTCGTCCAGTTGTCGAGAATAATTTTGAATTTTGCAAGTACAGGAGGAGGAGAAAAAAGCACGAAAACAACAAAATAGTGGACGCCGTGAAAATTTAGTATGTTATTGAGGAAGGACAACGAAAAAGAGATGTTGTGAAGTGCTCAGCGCAAAAAAGAAAAAAAGAAAGGAAGAAAAGAAGAAAACTATAAAATCGCATAGACGACAAAAAAACGAGAACAAAAAAGGCTTTAGTTGATGGAGTGTTTTACTAAAACAATACCCCCCTTTTACCCCTTGGTCATCCTCTTTCTTTTACATGAGGCCGGCCTTCCGGAGCGAAGTGCGCGTGACTATGTCGTTCACTGCTGCCCAGACGAATCGGATGTTCTCTGCAAAAAAAAAAAAAAAAAAAAAAGGAAAAAAAATAAGGGGGAAAACAAAGATTAAAAGAAGAAGAAAAAGAATAAACATACCAGTGTCTGTTGCGCAAGTCAGATGCGGGTAAATGGTTTTCTTCTCGGGTGATCGGTTAAGCTCTGTGAACTTCTTGGTGATGAACTCTGCTCCCTTGTCGAAATCAAAGCCCTCTGTGAACTCGGGGAAGCACTTGTTGAGCGGGACTTTCTTGATCTTCTCGCGGAAGAGATCAGTCTTGTTGAGGAACAGGATGATCGAGGTGTCGGTGAACCAGCGCGAGTTGCAGATCGAGTCAAAGAGCTGGAGTGCTTCTTGCATGCGGTTCTGACGGTTGAAAAGGAGTACGACACACAAAAAATTAACACAGCTTGGTGGGTGGGTGGGTGGGGATGTTTGTTTACCTGTGTCTCGTCCTCACGAAGAACAAGGTCGTACTCGGAAAGGGCAACGCAGAACATGATGGCTGTGACCCCCTCGAAGCAGTGAATCCACTTGCGGCGCTCCGAACGCTGACCACCCACATCGAAGACACTAGGGGGAGGGAGAGAGGCTTAGGAACCAGCAAGTTTTTTTTATTTATTTATTTAAAAGAAACGAACCGGAAGGTGACATCGCGGATCTGGAAAGTGGTCTCCGAGATACCCGTGGTCTTGACACGCGAGCGGAGGACGTCCTGCTCGGTGGGGAGGTAGTTTGGCTCTGCAAGTCGGTCGATCTGGTCAAAGTAGCTGTTTCCAATGTAAGGATCGCGTATTGTGTGTCATAGAGTCATAGATGGGCGTACTATTGGGCAGAGTCGTTGAGCTGGAGCTCGGATGAGCGCTCAAAGCAAGCAATGACGCTCTTGTTGGCCCAGAGCTCCTTGATTACTCGGGCAATCTCGGGGGTGAAGACAAAGTCCTCACCCTGCGACGACAGACCGAGAATGAGCTCGCTCTTCTTCTGCTCGAAGCAGACAAAAAGTCAGTATAAGAACGTGTAGAATTACTGCTGCTGCTACTACCTCCTGGGTGTTGTCCTCAAACTCGATGGGGGGGTTGATGGTCTTCATGCCGCGGAGGAGGACCTACGAGACGCTTGTTAGGTCGTTGCGAATGGCCCACAGCATACCTGCATCGACTGGATGGTATTGCTCCAGATGATTTCGCGGTATGACTCGCGCTCGGTTTCGCTGTAACCGCCCTGGTGCAGGATCTTCATCTGCTTGAGGATGGTTGACTTGCCCGACTCACCAGCGCCTGTGCACCACCACCACCACCCAAGCGCGAGTTAGCCCCAGTGTGTGAGAAATAATAACTACGTACCAAGCAGCAGAAGCTTGACCTCGTTGGTCATCTTCTGGCGGTCGTTCTTGATCTGCTTGTCGATCTCATTGTTGGTCTTCTCGTCCTGGACAAGCAGCCGCAACACACGTTAGTCCCAGAGAAAAAGAAAACACACGAGAGAAAAAAAAACGTACAACACTGTTGCTGCTCATGCAGTTGCCCATGATTGCTGACGCTCTTTTTTTTGCGACGCGAATAAACGGGTGTCGAAAGAAAAGTCTGCAAGCACAACAAGGCAAAGGGGTGGGTGATCAGACAGGCATTGTTAGTTTGGAGAGTTAGGACAAAAAAGAGTGGTGATTCGACTTGCTCGACCAAAAACAAAAAAAATTCGTCGAGAAAAAAAAAATAAGCGTGGCCTGGCCTGGCTGCTCCACAGTCGTCGTGGGCGGTCGCATCACCCCGCCTTGACAGTGAACAGCAAGAGGGTGGAAAAAAAAAACGGCTCAGTCCGTTGGCTCTGGCACTCTCGCTCTCTCACCTTGCCCTACAGCTCACTTCACACGAAAAAGAAGCTACAAAATGAAAAGAAAAAAAACACAGAAAGGGTCAAATCTTTCTAAACAAACACTTGCGAGGAATCTCGCCTTGTTCTCATGGTCTCGCCTCGTCCTCCTCTCTCGTAATGCGCAACACGCGCGCGGACGGTGGCGAAAACGCCAGAAAACAAACACACATGTCGAAAATAAGAGGCGCATGGTCTGTCGCAACCCTTCTCCAAAATAAAAAAATAAAAATGCCGCAGTTGTCTGTTTCGTGCGACGCGGACCCCCCCCACACACACCCTCCACGTCTCTTGCGCACCAGCCGCTCAAGAGCACGCACAGCGATACTTTCTTCAGAGCGTCTGCCTGGCTTGGCGAGAAAACGGAGGAAAAGTTGAAATTGCACCGGGGCTATTTTTATTCTTTTTGGAAACACGGAACACACAAATAAACCAGGACAGTCGGAAACCACCCTGCCTGCCCACCCATCCGCTCAAACACAGGCATCGAGGCCAAGGCGGACGCACGTCGGGTGGACCACACGGCAGGGAGGGCGAAAGAGAGACCCAGAGGAAGGGGGGAAGAAAACAAGCGAGACCAATGTGGTAATATCCGCATGCCCACGTGGGCGTCGATCGAGATCGGACGACATTTTGTACGAGTTTGCCCCCCAGCTATGGTGAACGTCTGGGATTACGCTGACTACGGGCTTCCCGTTGCCGCGGTAGAGCCCGCCCCGCGATGCTTGCGCTGACCTGGTATCCTGTAGGCGTTCCTCGCCGTTGCCGCTGTCTACATTTGGCGTTCTGGCCCGTCAAAGCCGGTATTTTTGTTATTTATTTCCTTCTACAATGACGTGACTGGATGCATTACAGCTGCCTCCACCGGGCACGACCGTGTTCACGCCCGAGGAGCTGGCCAAGTACAATGGAGTCGACAAGACACAGCCGGTCTACATCGCCATCAAAAAGACGGTGTTTGACGTGTCTGCGCGGCGCGGGATGTATGAGCCTGGCGCATCCTACCACGCACTGGCTGGCCGCGACGCATCGCGGGCTCTTGGCGTGAATTCGCTCGATGAGAATGACTGCACTCCTGTGATCGATGATCTGACGCCTGCACAGATGTCCAAGCTGGACGGGTAAGAACGCGATTCAAACACCAAAGTAAAAATGAAAATGAAAACAGATGGCATGCCTACTATCTGCGCAAGTACCCGGTGATGGGTACAGTGGACCTGTCCGCTGGAGCGGCGTCGCCGCTTCCGTTCAGTGGTGTCAAGAAGGCTAAAGAGGAGTTGTTGGATGACGTGCTTGCGGCACTCAACATTGGCGACAAGTTGTTTACCGTGGACGAGCTCAAGCAGTACGACGGATCCGACAGCAGCAAGCCCATCTACGTCGCGATGAAGGGCATTGTCTTTGACGTGAGCAAGAGCAGCGAGACGTACCTGCCCGGAAAGTCCTACAGCGTGTTTGCTGGCAAGGATGCGTCCAAGGTTCAACAAAATTTGTTTTTTTTATTTTAATGGTGACTCTATTTCGACCTAGGCTCTCGGCATGAGCTCGCTCAAGACAGAGGACTGCTCGCACGATTACTCGACCCTCACGCCAAAGCAGCTTGAGACCTTGAATGGGTGGTACGTTAAAATTTTTAATTTTTTTTAATTACAAAAGTTAACTTCTTGTTTATCTCGCTTATCCAACAGGGTCAAGTTTTACGCCAAAAAATACCCGGCTGTGGGGCGTGTTAGTTTTTGATCAACGTCAACGTGTTTTTTTTTTTTAGCCACTGAATGCGAAATTTTCCTTATGAAAGCGCTTTGTCCCTCGACCCTTTTAGAACTCGTTATGCGAGCAGAGCAAATAGAACTGCGATCTGAGCCCCCAACTCTTGTGCCGTGCCCGCTGTTGCCTGCGAAGGTTCGTAACAGTGCGTGTCATCGCTTGCACGCTAATTGGCTGTCAACCAATCAAAAGCGGCCATGTTCCCACGCTTTGGGAGCGCATGTGCCTGCGCCAATAGCTTTCTTTTTTGAGCCCACGCCTCCAAAAGCCATGCAGTTTCCCTGAAGGTCGTCGCCGTACGATAGAATGCTGAACGGACTCACCGCGTGGCACAGCAAGAACGTCGCCGAGGTCGCAAACGGCCAGGTCAAGGAGCAGGACACGATCAAGTCTCTCAACAACCAAACCTTCTCCTGGTTCCATGTGAAGGTAGGACTGCCGCCCTCTCTCCTCGCTAATTGCCTGATAACAACTCAAAAAGGTTATCATCGTGGCCGGCATGGGCTTCTTCTGCGACGCCTATGACCTTTTGTATATTCATAGAGACCACGTCGGGCGAAATTACTAACCACCTGAATGCTTATCAGCAACATCTCATATGTCACGAATACCATCGGCCGTGTCTATTACCCCGACACGACGTATTACAGCCCGGCCTATTGCCTCGCCCTGAACATGACGAGCCACACTTGTGGCTCAAACTATGCCAAGTTCACCACAGCCCCATACAACTTTACCGCGGCCGAGGCCGCTCTCCAGGTCCCCAGCGGAATGCCTGCCGATATAAATTAGTATGGGCCCACCCCCCCGTCTTCCTTCTTCCTTCTTGTTTTTCAAGAATAATTCTTTTTTTTTTAAAAAAAATTTTTTTATTTAATTTTAGTGCCATCAAAGCCGTCGCCCTCATCGGCACCCTTTTCGGCCAGTTCTGCTTTGGCTACCTCGGCGATCGCCTCGGCCGCCGTCCCATGTTTGGCATCTCTCTCGCGATTATGATCTTTGGCGCCATCGCCCAGGGCCTGTCCTTTGGCTCGTCGGCCAATGCCGTCGTTGCCACCCTCTGCGTCTGGCGTTTCATCCTCGGTTTTGGCATTGGTGGTGATTAGTACGTTTTGGCCCGCCCTTTTGGTATTTTTATATAATTCTTATTTCTCGTGCAGCCCCCTCAGCGCCACATACATGTCCGAGTATGCCTCCAAGAGCAACCGTGGTGCCCTCGTTGGATCCGTCTTTGCCATGCAGGGTGTCGGCATCTTCTTCGCCGCGATCGTCACCATGATCGTCTCTGCGTGCTTCCAAGGCTACCCCGAATCCGCTGATTGTAAGAGAGCAACTCGGCAAATAATAATTATTTTTTATTTTTTATTTTAAACAAACGAAAAAATATAAAAATACAGACCTATGGCGCACCGTCCTCATGCTCGGCGCCGTTCCCACTGCCGCGTGCATGTACTTCCGTCTGAACCTCCCCGAGACCCCCCGCTACACCCTCTTTGCCAAGCAGAACGAGGACCTGCTCAAGCAGGAGATGGAGCAGGTCCTCAACCCCGAGGCCACGACTGCACAGCTCGTCGTCGCCGACAAGGGTCCCACCGCCAAGATTGACTACCCCGCCATCCTCAAAAAGTACGGCTGGCAGCTCTTTGGCACTGCATCGTGCTGGTTCCTCGTACGTTGGCCTGCTTTCGCTCCTATTTCCTGCTGACTGCAAAAACTTTGCACAAAACAGCTCGACATTGCGTACTACTCGCAGAACCTCTTCCAGCCCGTCATCTACAGCTCGATCGGTTGGCTGCCCCCGGCGTACTCGATGGACCCCATCACCGAGGCCTACCTCACCGGCCGTGCCAACCTCATCATCGCTCTCTGCTCGGTCATCCCCGGCTACTGGGTCACCGTCGCCCTCGTCGACAAGATTGGCCGTGTCAAGATCCAGATCATGGGCTTTGCCGTCATGACCATCTGCATGCTCATCCTCACAGCCGCCTACCCCGAGCTCACCGCCAAGCCCTACACAAACGTGCCGGCCTTCATCGTCATCTACGCCCTCGCCTTTTTCTTTGCCAACTTTGGACCCAATGCCACGACCTTTATCATCCCCTCGGAGCTCTTCCCCACCGTCTTCCGTTCGACTGCCCACGGCATTAGCGCGGGTTCAGGCAAGCTCGGCTCGATCATCGGAACCTTTGGCTTTGGCTTTGCCAGCTCCTCGTCGATCGGCCTCCAGGGTGCACTCGCCATCCTCACAGTCGGTATGTGTCTCGCGCATGCAAGAAAATCTTGATTGACTTTTTTTTTTTTTCCTTCCACGAAAGTCAACTTCCTCGGTCTCCTCTGCACGTTCTTCGTCCCCGAGACCATGGGCAAGTCGTTGGAGGAGATGTCGGGTGATGGCAGCAGCGGCACCACGACCGAGCTCAAGGACCTGGCCTCTTCGCCTGAATCCAAGGCCTCTGATGCCGATGCCGGGGACGATGCCGGGGCCGAGGCGGAGTAGTACCGTCGGTTCGATGTCTCAGTTCAAATTTGACAAGTATGAGTCCCTGTTATGAGTCCCTGTTGTATAACCTCGAGGCCACAACACAGGCGAAAGTTAGTGAGTGTATAACCTCGAGTGCACAACAGTTGAGAAATCAAGTCAATGCATTCAGTACAAAGTACAAAGTCCAAGTAAAAAGTGAAGGTTGAAGAGATCGGGGTTGCACTTTGATTTCTCGCCGAAACGTTTGACCATGTCAAGAAACGCATCCAGGACAACGTGGCGGAGGCGTCGCAGGTGGCCGTCCTTGCCTCGTGGCTCATCAATGCATATCTCATGTGGCTGCGCGAGGACTGGGTCCTCTCCAGCCCGTCGCTCGTTGCCTTCAACCAGGCCATGTGCTCTGTTGCGTGCGGCCTCGTCAACGGCGCCGGACGCACACAGGCGCTCGGCGAAA
>Ga0302230_10000472_pt1 | contig 34203 bp, 37 predicted proteins | sample II_Palsa_N2_1_FD_193523 | JGI IMG/M metagenome (GOLD analysis project Ga0302230, IMG submission 193523) | Peat permafrost microbial communities from Stordalen Mire near Abisko, Sweden - II_Palsa_N2_1 | ecosystem: Environmental > Terrestrial > Soil > Palsa > Peat permafrost | place: Sweden... | reverse complement strand
TTCTGTCACGGCATCGCAGAGGCGTGGAGTTCAGCTGGCGAACGCTGGCTGGCATTGATCGAAGTAGCGCTCACCCTGTTATTGATAGGTACCCTGGGTGCCGGTGTACGGCGACGTCCGGATCAACCCGAGAGGTCGTCGTTGCGTTAATGCCGTGGGGGGCGGGAAGCTTGTAAATTCCAACGTTCATAGCATCAGCAGGTTGGGCATCGCTTTGCTCAGCTCAACCTACAATCAGGCACCCGCATTCGTGAGCCCAGGCTGGCTCGTCTCGTCGCAGTCGAGCGGCATGTGAAAAGCGAATCGCGTTGCTGAAGCATCCGAGGCAGCCTGCAGCGTGCCGCCATGCGCTTTCGCGATCTCCGCGGCGATGTAAAGGCCGAGCCCCAGACCGGGTCGTGGTGAGGCGGATGTGCCTCGCGTAAAGGGCTGGAAGAAACGTTCGATCTTGTCCCCCTCGATCGGCTTGCCTGCGTTTTCCACCGCGAGTTCAAAGGCGGACCCCGTGCTGGTCATGAAAACGCGCACAGGTGCCTTATCCGATCCGTGGGTTATCGCGTTGGAAAGCAGATTGCCGAGCAACTGGGCGATGCGACGGCGATCGCAGCGAAAGGTTCGATCCAGCGACATGGTGACTTCGATCTTTCGATCGGGATGCACGCGCTGAATTTCCGATACAACATGCTCCAGATCGCCGGCAAGATCGTGGCTACGTTCAAGTGAAACCGAGATACCTTCACCCAGCCTGCCGCGTGCAAAATCCATCACGTTGTTGATCAACTCCGACATGCGCTGGCAGCTGCGCTGGATATGCTTTGCGACACGCCGCTCGCGTCCGTCGGGCAGATCGCGCTCCAGCATATCGGCACCCATGCTGATCGATTGCACGGGATTGCGAAGATCATGACCCAGCACAGCAACAAACTGATCGCGTAGTCGCGCGGTCGACTGCGCATCAACCAATGCCAGCTCGGCAGCATCCCTGCGCTGCTCGGTCTCGTACTGCGCGGCAATCAACTGGGTGAAAAGCTGGAGCGTCTTGAGAAGTTCGGGATCATCGAGCTTCGCGGGTGCAGGGTCGATTGCACACAACGTCCCGAAAAAGCTTTCATCCGAAAGAAAAATGGGAATCGAGATATAGCTTTCGAATCCGTACAACTTGGGTGTCGGATGGTTCGAAAAAAGCGCGTGCTCGCTGGCACTCCCGAATAACACCGGCTGATGATGCCCACGAATTTCGTTGCAGATGGTGGACTCGAGCACCAGTTCGCCACCGGGCTTCAGACCAAATTCGATGCGGTCGTAGACGGCGCAGGCAACCCACTGGGTATCGGTGACTCTCGCCACCGCGGTAAAGCGCATGCCAGTCGTGCGCGCCACCACTTCCAATATCGTGGGCACAGCGTCTGATCGGGAGATCAGTGCAATGTCGCGATCAATGGGAGAACGGTTATCCATGAATTGCTCAAATGTAGGAATACCAAAGCAACCTTCGGTAATCGTGTTGCTCGCCATTGCCCCAAAACCAACACGCTGCTTGGTCATTCGACAGCTATCGACCCCGTTTATGGGGCCAATATGCATGGAAACGCGGCTTTTACCTAGACTCATGGTCAAAACGTCGGGCCAGCAAGCTGTCGCTTGCAACGACACAGTCGTAAACGGCAAGCGAGTAACACGCTGCATGACTTCCGGACGGATGGCAGGTGGATAGCTGCCACGGGCACGTCCTGGGTGGGCGAAGGAGCTGCTCTCGCTACCTCAGCCGAGGCCATCCAGCACTTCGCCCCACCGTGCGCCGTTGCCTACTTATCGATCAACACCACGACCTTGCCGCGCACCTGACGTTTTGCCATGCGTTGCAGTGCATCGACAGCGCCAGCCAGCGGCAGTTGTTCGGTCACCGGCGGGGCAATCTGTTGATTGCGAAACCAGTCCAGCAACTGCAATAGATGAGCTTGCTGAAGCTTGGGGTTACGTTTGGCCCAGTCACCCCAGTAGACGCCCAGAATCTCGCGCTCCTTGAGCAAGGCGAGATTCAACGGTATCCGCGGAATCTCGCCTGTCGCGAATCCAACGACCAGCAGGCGTCCACCCCAGCTGGTCGCTCGCAGCGCAGCCTCGCTGTAAGCACCGCCGACTGCGTCATAGACCACATCGACACCGCGTTTTTCGGTCAGCGCATCCACGCGCTCGCGCAGATCGTCACGCACGTAGTCGATCGTTTCATCGGCACCGTGCTCTCGGCACAGCGCGAGCTTTTTCTCGCTCGATGCCGCAGCGATCACGCGCGCACCCATCAACTTGCCGATCTCGATCGCCGCAATGCCGACTCCGCCGGATGCGCCTAGCACCAGTAACGTTTCGCCCGCCGCAAGCTTCGCCACGTCCTTCAGCGCGTGCAACGACGTGCAGTAAGTCAACAGCAGTGCCGAACCGGTCGCGTAATCCATGTCATCGGGCAACGGAATCACGCCGCGCGCATCCACCGCGCATTCTTCAGCCAGCCCGCCGTGCGGCACCAACGCCATCACGCGGTCACCGACTTTCAGGTGACTGACTCCTTCGCCCACGGTTTTCACTACACCCGCAAACTCGGCACCTGGCGAAAACGGCAACGCCGGCTTGACCTGATACGACCCCTGCACGATCAGCGCATCAGGGAAATTGAGCGCCGCCGCCTTGATGGCAACCACCACTTGCCCGGGGCCAGCGGATGGCGATTCAACGTCTTCAACTTTCAGATCTTCGATCGGGCCGAATGCGTTGCAAACAAGAGCTTTCATGAAAATCCTGACGGCTTATGGAATGATCGAATAACTTATTCAGCGGCGTTGAACTGGTCTTGCGACATTTCCGTGTTGCAGCGGTTTTTCAGGTATTCAGCGTTATAGGACTTGTCCTGGGAAATCATCGAGATTCGCGCCTCTTTAAGTTTCGAACCCAGATCACTGCGCAGCTTGGTCTTGTCGAAGCGCTCGGCTTCTGCGCCGTTCGCATGCTCGGTGTGCTTTTTGGCTTGGTCATAAAGCTGAAAGCGTTCGGACGCGGCCACGCACTGAGTCTCACGCAGGATCGACACATCGTACGTCTCGCTGCCCTGATGATCTTTGCCACAACCAACGAGAACAAGGGCGCCCGCCAAAACAAGCCAACGTGCTTTCATGAGATTTCCTCCTCAAGTCAATGTTCTTTGAATGAAGCTGTTGCGGAAAGACCGACCATACGGTCAATGAATGTGACGCCGAATACAAGATCGCGCTTGTCCGGCATGCAGCCTTCGTTTAGCGCACTTCACCGCGATACCGTTTGAGCTGCACCTCGTGATCTGGCTCCGTTGGGCGAATCGCCGGCACACCGCGCTCTTCGCGCCAGACCGAGAACTGCATGTGGCACGCCGCGCAACCGCACTCGCCGCCGCAACGCGACCGGCATGCCGGGGTGCAGGTGCACGGTTTGTCCAGATCGGGAAACAGCTCAATCGCCGGCAGCTCGGGAAAATAGCCCTCCGTACGCGGGTATCGCCGCACACCTTCAGCAGTCGGTACCGTCACCGGTTCAGTCATCACCATCTCCATGTGTTCACTCATACGTATCACGGCAATGTGTCAGGCGGTGGGACAAAAGTGCGTGATGGCTTCAGGCGTTGACCAGTACAAAACTACGGCGTTACTTTGCCCGCCGTAGTAAATGACACGGCCTCAGCGCCTTCAATCTCGCGACACGCATCCGCGATGGCGGCCAGCTTGTCGGCCGGAAAATCCGCAGCGAAACGGATGATCACCCGATCCTGACCGTCGGCATCCCGGCGCAACAGCATGTGATCCACCGGCGTATGAAAGCTTGCGAGTACCGCTTCGACCGCCGAGAGCGCCGAGCCTTGCGTCACTGCTACCTGTATCGACGTGTACTTTCGGCGAGGCCGAACAAATCGTCGCTCGATCGGCTTCAGCAGAGCAAGAATGACCCATAGAATGGCAGTCGCGAAAACGGCGGGAAAATAAAGGCCGGTGCCGGCAGCCAGACCAACAGCGGCCACAGCCCAAAGACTCGCCGCCGTGGTCAGCCCCTTGATCACCTGTTCTTTCTGCAGAAACAAGATCGTACCCGCGCCCAGAAAACCGATGCCGCTGATCACCTGTGCGGCGATGCGGGAAGGGTCCAGTACCACGTGATCCTGTTCGATTGCGTGGCTGAATCCGTAAGCGGAAACAATCACCGCCAAGGCAGCGCCCACGCTGACCAGCATATGAGTGCGCAGCCCCGCCGCCCACTCGAGCCGACCACGATTAACGCCGATCACCGAACCCAGCACAGCGGCGGTCAACAGTCGAAGCACTACGTCAATATCTGAAATCAAGGCGGGAACCTCTGGCTTTGGCTTGGCAAATCATGAAGGTGGCATCGAGTAGCGACTCGACCCATGGGACAACAACCCGTGGCGATGATGCCGATTCAACACTATCGAGACTAGCTGCCATTACGTGTCTTGGGCGTTGCTGTACTCCACGTAATCAGTGCAAGCAGCGCGGCCTGCACCGGCAGGCGCACGATCAACACCCAGTACGGAACGCCAAACAACGCCGGATACTGCAGCATGTAGATGTGTGCTGGCGTCACCGCCAACGTCAGGATGAACAGGCCAATACCCGCCGCGCGGCGCGTCTTGCCCCAAAGCAACCCGGCAGCACCCAGCAACTCGAACACGCCACTCACCAGCACCGCCGCTCGTGGCCACGGAATGTAAGGTGGCACGATCCGCATTTCCGTTTGAGTGGCCGCAAAATGCGCGATGCCGCCCAGGAAAAACCACAGGAATACAAACACGACACCGGCGATTCGCCAGCGGCCCAGGCCGGCCAGTGATGTGAAGCGAGACATCGCAGATGGCGGGTATGAGGACATGAAATGCTCGATACGCTCAGAATCGCATGAGCGTGAGCCTACAACGGGGCAAGCGACACGCGGAAAGTCCCCAGTCTTTCATCCAAACACAACCATGCTCTGCCTGCTCAACGCCACTGGTTCGCCGCGCGGCCCCCATAGCATCACGCCTTGATTGGTATAACCGTCGCGGGCGGCGATGAGCTCGGCGTCGACGCGCCAGTCGTCGAGACCGAGGTCATCGTAACGGTCGCGCAGCAACTCGATCATCCAGGTGAGCGAACTGCCCGGCGTGGGCTTGTCGAACATGCCCAGCGCGATCGGCGGTATGAAATCAGCGAAGGCGAGCACATGTGTCTCATCGGGCACGCCTTCGTCGCGCAATGAAATCTGCAGCGTGCTGTCGCGCTGCCGGCCACCAGTGAAGGGCAGGTCGCCCCGCAGCCAGCGCGCGTGGAAATGCTGCGTGAAGGCAGGCATCTGCCCTTCCACATAGCGCAGCTCGCGCGACACCTTGCTTTCGACGGCTGCCTGCTCGGGCTGAAAGTTGAGCACCGAAGGTCGCGCGCTACCGAACACGCCGACCAGCCGGCACAGGGTCTGATCGCCGTCGCATAGACTTGCCTCGATCTGAACCGCACTGCGCCCTTCGCGCAGGCAACGCGCGTGAAGGGTGATTTGACCTGCCGGCACCGGCGCTACAAAGGTGGTCTGCAGGCTGCGCAGCGGTATGTCTGCACTCACCAATTCGCGCATCGCGCGCAAAGCCAGCGCCGCCTGCAGTCCGCCGAAGGCGCTGCGCCCCTGCAGCCAGTCCTCGCTGACTGTCGCCTGCCAACTGTCGCCGTGTCGGGTGACAGATTGCATCGCTTCGGAAAATCGCATGATCGTTACCTGCACAGTGAAGTTGCCTTCGATGATGCCAGCACAGCCAGCCAACTGCTTGCATGCCTATACTTTGGTACTTCGACTCTGGATGGAGAACGCCATGGCCTTCCTGCAGGATGCCCCGCAACTGGCTCACCCTTATCGCAGCGACCGCTTGTTACGCGCACTGCTTGACCGCGCACTGCCAACTGATCGGCGGGTCGCGCTGGATGCCGATCTCGATGCCTTGGGTGATTACGCACAGATGGCATGGCAGCGCGTGGGCAACAGCACGCGACGCAAGCCCGTGCTGACGCAATGGGATGCATGGGGCCGTCGAGTCGATCGCATCGAGTTGACCACGGCCTGGCTGGAGGGCCCGCAGCTCACTACGCGCCATTCCGTGCTTGCAGCCGGCCATGCGAACAACGAATACGCACGACTGGAACAGTTTGCCCGCGTGTATCTGTACCACGTGGCCAGCGAGTTCTACACCTGCCCGTTGGCGATGACCGATGGCGCGGCTACTGCGCTGAAAGCCTCCGGCAACAAGGCGTTGATCGATCACGCGCTGCCGCATTTCCTGAGCCGTGAAGCATCAAGCTTTTGGCTAAGCGGTCAGTGGATGACCGAGAACGCAGGCGGTTCCGACGTCGGCAACACCGAAACCATCGCGCGGCGGGACACCGATGGCCAGTGGCGGTTACACGGCCGCAAATGGTTCAGCTCAGCGGTAGTCGGTGAAGCCGCGCTGGCGCTGGCGCGGCCCGAGGGTGCAGGTGAAGGCACCGGTGCACTGGCGTTGTTTTTCGTCGAGACGATGGATGGCGCGCAACGCAAGCCGCAGCTGGTCATCGATAGACTGAAGGACAAACTCGGCACGCACGAACTGCCTACCGCGGAAATTCATCTCGATGGCCTGCCCGCTTGGCCGCTGGGTGAACTGGCCAACGGCGTGCGGCAGATCGCGCCGATGCTCAACGTCACCCGCACCTGGAACGCAGTGTGCGCCATTGCGAGCATGGCGCGTGCGATCAGCCTGGCGCGCGATTACGCGGCGCGCCGCGAATCGTTTGGACGTCCATTGATTCAGCAGCCCTTGCACGCCCAGACGCTGGCTGACATACAGGCGGAGTTCGATGGCGCCTTTGCGCTGACGTTCGAAGTAACGCATCTACTCGGCCGTGTCGAGCAGCACATCGCCGCTCCACACGAAACGCTGCTGCTGCGTCTACTGACGCCGCTGGCCAAGCTTTGGACCGGCAAGCTGGCGGTAAAGATCTGTTCCGAAGTACTGGAATGCTTCGGTGGCGCCGGCTACATCGAGGACACCGGCCTGCCGCAGCTGTTGCGCGATGCACAGGTGTATTCGATCTGGGAGGGCACGACCAACGTATTGTCGCTGGACAGCCTGCGCGCATTGGCTGGCGGCAGTTTTGCCTCCCTGCGCACTGCGGTCGATGGATGGCTGGACGGTTGCGAGGATGCGCGTTCGATCAACACGATTTATGCAGCGCTTGATGACGCGGCGACGTTTCTGGACACTCAGCGTGCGAGTCGTGACTCGCTGGAAGCTGGCGCGCGTGGGTTGGCAATTACGTTGGTGCGATGCGCAGCGGCCGCGTTGCTGGCGCGTCAGGCGACGTGGTCAGCCGCGCGGGGCGATGCCAGGCCAGCAGCCGCGTTACGGCGTTTTGTGGGACATGGTTTGTTGCGGTTAAGTACGCAGGATGCGGCGGATACGGAATTGTTGCTGGCTTGACCCTTGTTATGGCTCTGACAGCGAGGCTCTTCGTCTCAATCGACTGATCAAAACCAAAGAGCTGAAGAAACAAAGTTGATAAGCACTACTTGGCCGCACCAGCTAAAATAAGCGAGTCATCAACCCTGGCCCATCCCTATGCAGCATCTCACCATCGTCACCACCGGCGGCACCATCGACAAGATCTATTTTGACGACAAGTCGGATTACAAGATCGGCGCACCGCAGATCGGCGAGATTCTCGCCCAACTCGGCGTGGCGTTTCAGTTTGACGTGATTCCGATCCTGCGCAAGGACAGCCTGCACATGGGTGCAGAAGACCGCGTACTGGTGCGCTCGACGATCGAGGGCCAGGCGCAACGGCATGTGCTGGTGACCCACGGCACCGACACGATGGTGGAGACTGCCCGCGAGCTGGCGCATATCGAGGGCAAGGTGATCGTACTGACCGGCGCACTGAACCCGGCGCGATTCCAGGGTTCCGACGCGGTGTTCAATATCGGTTGTGCGGTGGCTGCCGTGCAGACCTTGCCCGATGGCGTATACATCGCGATGAATGGTCGCATATGGGATCCAGCCAAGGTGCGCAAGAATCGTGATGCGAATCGCTTCGAGGAAGCAGCGGACTGAGCCAGCTCTGTTCTGTCGAGCAGTCGACAGCGCTCTTGCCGTCTGTGCGAAACACAACAAAACGGGCCCGGCGAATAGCGTCGGGCCCGTTTCGATTTATCCCTTTCGAGGTTGCAGATCTTCCCTGTCCGCGGCTGGACTTACCAGCTGGCTTTCAGCGAAACACCCGAGAAAGCGGCGTAAGCGTTGAGATTGATGTAGTACGTGCCGGACGGCGCGCTGAAGGTGCAACTTTCGGCATTGCCAGTCTTGTATGGGCGGCAGTCGTAGCTGCTGGTAGTCGGTGCCGAACCCAGCTTTACGTAGAGATCAGCGTCTCCGGTGCCACCGGATATGGCGATGGTCAGGGTGCCGGAGCCTGAAGGCACGGTCACGGTGTAACTCGAGACACCACCCTTGGCGGCGGCAAGTCCAGTCACGGCCACACCATTCTGCAAACCGCCAGTACTGCCGCCACCGGTGCCCGGGCAGGTCACGCCCACGCCGGCGAACGCGGCGATCACGTCATCCTTGTTGTAACCCAGATCGGTCGCTGCCGACTCTACGCCGCAGGCGCCGGAGTTGAAGGTTGAAGTGGCAGTCCAGTAGACCTTGTTGGCGAGCGCGTAGGCCTGGAACGCTTTCTTGGTATCCCAACCAGAGGTCTTGGCCAGCAGGCAGAACGATTTGTTGTAGACGCCGCTGGAGTAATGGACGTCAAGACTGGACGTGTAGTTGGCGGCGTTGTCGATCGAGCCGCCATCCTGCGGCGGGTTGCACATATAGCGCAACGCCGTGCCATTCTTGATGATGTCGGCGCCGACCAGGAAATCATTCTTGCCGCGGTCGAAATACTCCGACGCCTCACCGGCGATATCCGAATAGGCTTCATTCATGCCGCCGGACTGGCCGGTGTACTGCAATGCCGAATGCTGCTCGGTGTAGCCGTGGCTGATCTCGTGGCCGGTCACGTCGAGCGAGACCAACGGGTAGAACGTGGTGGCACCGTCGCCGAAGCTCATCACCGACCCGTCCCAGAAGGCATTCTCGTAACTTTTGCCATAATGCACTTTCATCACCAGCGGAAAGCTCAGCGGGTTGCCGCCGGTATATCCCTGATACATGTCGTGCACCACGCTGCCGAAGTGATGCGCATCATTGGCCGGCGAGTAGGCGCCGTTGATGGCATCGGTATTGCTGGTCGGACAAATGAAGCTCACCAGAGTGCCGGTCCCGGAGGTGGCATTTTTGAGGTTGTACGTGCTGACGTCGGTGTTTTTCAGCGTGCAGGTCGTACCCGACTGCGTCACATTGAGCGCGGCGTATTCGGTGCCATAGGTGTACATACCGGTCTTCGTGTTGCCACCGGGTCCATTGGCCGTGGCGTCGGTCAGGCCGTTCCAGCTCTGGATTACCTCGCCAGTGCTGGCGTCGATGATCGCGGTCGGCCGAGTCGGATTTTTCGCGTCATCAACAAAGTACGAGACGCGATAGACCAGCCGCGTCGGACCGTTGTCCTGCGGATAGACGAACAGATCAGTCTGCTGATTTTGGATGGATGCACCGGCAACCACTACGGTATGTACATGTCCTTTCAACACCGCAAGCGCCGCAGCTGGCGTCAGCGTTGGAACGGCCGAGATCAGGTCGGATGGTGTGCCCTGCATCAGGTCTCCGGTGGCACGCAGTGCATTGCCGCTGGCATCCTGCACCACGGCGATGCTGCGCCCGTAAACCGGCACGCCGCGATAGAACTGCTGCTGACGGACAACCTGCGTACCGTTGGCGAGCGGCACCGCGCCGCGTGCCACTAGCGTCATATCCTGTCCAAGGTTCAGACGTGTGGCCAGCGAACTGACCGGCTGAGCGCCGAGATTTTGAGCACGCAGGGTTTGAGTAGTGGCAGCGGTAGCCGTGGAGGCGGCGACCATGCCAATCGTTGCAACCATAAGCTTCGAACGGAAAGTGTTGAGCATTAGGGTGAGAGCTCCACGATGTATTGGGGACAAGACCGCCCGATGCGGCCATGAGGACCCCATTCAAATTCGCCGTGCTGGCGGCACGGCTTCGCACTCGGTGACTGCCCGGCGAGGCCGGGGTTCTGCTCGCGTCCCCTGGCCTTGGCACGCAAGGCCGATTTCAAACGCGGTGCTGACCGGCGGCGGTAACTTGATGAGCAGATCTATCGATCAACCGACCGTCAGCCAGACCATTCGACGTTATTACTTACGATATTAGTAGGCAATACGAATATTTCTTACGACCATCGATTAGCTCACAGATTTGGCTAAAGATCGTAGAAAGCCGGAAATACCACGGAAAACCGAGCCTACGGGCCTGAAGCACCTTGGGCGAATTCGCGATATTTCGCGAATTGAAGCGAGCCTAAGATCGCCATTTCGTTAAAACTTACGCCTGATTAGCCGCTATGCGCGCTCAAAGCATCCCGGTTTCGAGCTTGGCGGCATCGGACATCATCGAATGCGTCCACGGCGGGTCGAACACGAGGTCAACATCCGCCTCGATGATCGTGGGGATCATCTCCAGCTTGGTGCGTGCGTCGTCGACCAGGATGTCGCCCATGCCACAACCCGGTGCGGTGAGCGTGAGCTTGACGTAGACCTTGCGCTCGCCGGATTCGGTGTGTTCCAGGCTGAGATCGTAGACCAGACCGAGCTCCACCACGTTCACCGGGATCTCCGGATCGAACACGGTACGCAGTTGATCCCACGCGACTTTTTCCACATCCGCGTCAGTGGCGTTGGCGGCCACTTCGATCGGTGGCGGCAACTCCTTGCCCAATGCATCGGCCTCCTTGCCGGCAATGCGGAACAGGTTGCCTTCGACATACACAGTAAAGCTGCCACCCAGCGCCTGCGTGATATAGCCGATCTGGCCGGCCGGAAGTTCCACCACATCGCCCTGCGGCACCATCACCGCGCTGCAGTCGCGCTGCAGAGTGAAAGGTTCGCTGCTCAAACTGAAACCGCTCATGCCACCTGCCAAATACGCTGTCTGCGAGAAAACATCACCAAGTACGGCATGGAACGCCGCGTCGGGTTGCCTATTATGCCGTCCGCGAAGCGAACTGACCCCAGAAAGATCAGGCCAAAATCGTGGAACTCAAGAATTGGCCGTGGGCCAGCCACGCTATGATGGCTGCTTTGCCCGATGGATGGATGCTTGATGGCGCACTGCACGACCCAAAGCTGCCCAACGCCGCAGCCCTTGCCTACCCCCTTTTTGTCGCGTGGCTGCCGATGAGCGTGCGGTCCATCGTCAGCCTGGTCTTTTCCACCTTCATCGCCGCGATGCTTGGGCTGGCTGCCGGCGCACTGTGGATGGTGGTGACGGTTTATCAGCGGCAACCGATGCCATGGCTGGTGTTGCCCGTCGCCGCCATCCTGGCTTGGGCCATCCGTAACAGCGTGCGCAAACCAGGCAATGTTGCCGCCGCGCTGGCCGCGCTGGCCACCTTGCTGGCGGAAATCTACGTCAGCATGTTGATTGCCGCGGCGCAGATTGCCGGCAGTATGGGCTTGGGCATCGTCGATACCCTGCTTACCGCCGGCACCGGCATGCTTTGGCAGCTGGCGCGCATCGGCTTCTCGACTTCGGATGTGGTGTGGACCTTGCTGGCCATGCTGCTGGCGGCCTGGCTAGGCCTGCGCCCGTTGCCGATCAAGAAACAGCCGAAATAGTCAGGCGTCCAACGACTTCAACTCGGTCACCAGCTCGCCCGCCGCCGCCTGTCCATCGCCATAAAGCATGCGGGTGTTATCGGCATAGAACAGCGCGTTCTCGATGCCCGCAAAACCGGTGCCCTTGCCGCGCTTCACCACAATCACGTGCCTGGCGTTGCTGACGTCGAGAATCGGCATGCCGTAGATCGGTGAGGCCGGATCGGTCTTGGCCAGCGGATTGACCACGTCATTCGCGCCGATCACCAGCGCCACGTCGGTCGCCGGGAACTCCGGGTTGATCTCGTCCATGTCGGCGATCAGATCGTACGGCACGCCGGCTTCGGCCAGCAGCACGTTCATGTGGCCCGGCATGCGGCCGGCCACCGGGTGGATGGCAAACTTTACTTTCACGCCGCGCTTGATCAGCAGCTGCGCGAACTCCCACACCTTGTGCTGCGCCTGTGCCACGGCCATGCCGTAACCGGGCACGATGACCACGCGCTCGGCATAGGCCATCATCACCGCTGCGTCAGCCGCGTCGACGGGTTTCTGCGCACCGTCAATGGCCTTCGCTTCGCCACCGGCAGCACCGAAGCTGCCGAACAGCACGTTGCCGATCGAGCGGTTCATCGCCTTGGCCATCAGCTGGGTCAGCAGCGTACCTGCCGCGCCCACCACCGTACCGGCGATGATCATTGTTTCGTTACCTAGCACAAAGCCTTCGAAAGCCACCGCCAGGCCAGTAAACGCGTTGTACAGCGAGATCACCACCGGCATGTCGGCACCGCCAATCGGCAGCGTCATCATCAGGCCGAAGAGCAGCGCCAGCGCGAAAAATGCGGCGATCAGTGGATAGCTGGCGTAGCCGCTGACCAGAAGAATGCCGACCACAATCGCCACGGCCAGCAACAAGAGGTTGACCGCACGCTGGGCCGGAAACACAAAGCGCCTGTCGAGCCAGCCCTGCAGCTTGGAAAACGCGATCAGCGAGCCGGAGAAACTCACCGCACCGATCAGCGCACCGAGCACGCCCAACGTCAGCTCGATCGGCGACAGCGGCACTACCGGGATGACCGGGCGCAGTGCGTCGATTGCCCAGGCCTCCGGCCGCAGTGGCGAAGTGTCGGGAATACAGTGGGAGGCCAGCAGGTTGCGCACGTAGCCGATCAGCTCGACCGCGCCGATCGCCGCCGCCGCCCCGCCGCCCATGCCGTTGTACAGCGCTACCATCTGCGGCATGGCCGTCATCGCCACACGCCGACCGCTCCACCACGCCGCGCCTACCCCGACCACTACCGCCGCGATGATCAATCCGCGGTTGTGCATGTCCGGCAGGAAGAATGTGGCCAGCACCGCCACCAACATGCCGTAGCCCGCCCATACGATGCCACCGCGCGCGGTGCGCGGCGAACTCATGCGCTTGAGACCCAAGATGAACAGCAGTGCGGCGAGAAAATAACAGGCCTTGATCAGGCTCGGCAGCCAGATCATCACTTGGCCTCCTTGCCGATGGCCGATTTGCCCGCGTCAGGCTTGCTGGACTTGAACATCTCCAGCATCCGCTCCGTCACCACATAGCCACCGGCAGCGTTACCCGCGCCAAGCAGCACACCAATGAAGCCGATCGTCATTTCCAGCGGTGTCTGGGCATGGCCTAGCGCGATCATGGCCCCAACCAGCACAATACCGTGCACAAAGTTGGATCCCGACATCAGTGGCGTATGCAGGATCACCGGCACCCGCGCGATGATTTCATAGCCGGTAAATGCAGCAAGCATGAAGATGTACAGCGCCAGGAAACCGTCGATCATGACCCCACCCCGCCAGGACTTAGTTATCCGCACACTATACGGTTGCCAGTCAACCCGTGCGAGCCTGCTGCGTTGATTACAGGAGTCGAACCGCTGGAGCCTGAGCATGCATCAACTGACGATGCGGACGCAGTGGCCATGAGCACGGTGGCCGGTACCTTGGAAGCCGAGCTGCTGCTGGACAGTGCACGCGAAACCCCTGCCACGCTGGACGCCTTTCTGGCGCAGGTCGAACGGCGCGCCTTCCGCATGGCCGAACTCAATCTGCGCCATCGCGAGGATGCGATGGACGCGGTGCAGGACGCCATGCTGCGGCTGGTCAAGCACTACCGTGAAAAGCCTGCCGCCGAGTGGCCGCCGCTGTTCTGGGGCATCCTGCGCCGACGCATCGTCGATCTGCAGCGTCGCCGCAAGGTGCGTTCGATCGTGGTGGGCTGGCTCGGCGGTGGTCGCGATGACGAAGGCGACGAGATGCCCGTCTGGGAGCCTGCCGATCGCGGCCCCGGCCCGCTCGACCGGCTGCACGATTCGCAGTCGTACGCGGACATGGCCGACGCTGTAAAAAAGCTGCCGCAGCGCCAGCGCGAGGCTTTCATGTTGCGCATGCTGGAAGGTCTGGATGTCGCGGAAACGGCCCGTTCCATGGGCTGCTCCGAAGGCAGCGTCAAAACACATCTGTCGCGCGCGATGCATCATCTGCGCGACCAACTGGAGGACTGGCGATGACTACGCCTGGCAACAAGACATCCGATCATCAACCCGGTGATCAGGCCGATCAACGCGATGAGCGCATCGCGCAACGTGCCCGCGAGCTTTTTCGCGAGGCCAGCCAGCGCATCGACCCGGTTACGGCCGGGCGCCTGCGCGCCGTGCGTCGACAGGCGCTGGATGCCGCCAAATCGCCACCGCGCCACACTGCCCGCTGGTTGATCCCGAGCAGCGCATTCGCTGCTGTCGCCTTCGCGATGCTGATGGTTTGGCAGCCGCTGTCGCGCGGTCCGGCCGTGCCGACGAACCACGCCATCAACGCTGCCGATCAGAGCGCGGATGTGGACAACGACCTGCCGCCCGATGCGGAAAAGACCGACCCCAATCTCTACCAGAATCTCGATTTCTACGGTTGGCTGGCCGCCAACAATGCATCGAACAATCAGCCGGTGAATCGCTGAACCATGGGCCGATTTTTTTCACTGGGGGTTGCGATGCTGCTGGCAGCGCTGCTTGCTGGCCCGATCGCCACGCCGCTGCACGCGCAGGATTTTCCACCGCCGCCACAAGATCAGAACTTGCCGCCTCCGCCGCCGCGGCCATGGAGCAGTCTGAATCCCGCGCAGCGCGACGTGCTGTCGCCGCTGCGGGACAAGTGGGACACGCTGCCGCCAAGCCGGCAGCAGAACATGCTGCAAAAAGCCGAACACTGGGTGACCCTGCCACCGGAAAAACGTGATGAAGTGCGCCTGCGCATCGCCCACTGGCAAGAAATGACGCCCGACCAGCGCAAACAGGCACGGGCCAACGTGCAACAGTTTCGCCAATTGCCACCGGAGCAGCGCGCAAAACTGCACGCCGCGTTCGAGCGCTTTCAGGAATTGCCGCCGGAGCAGCGCGATCGGCTGATGCAACAATGGCAGGCGATACCACCCGGTCAACGCATGCATTGGTCAGAGCATCAAGGATTGCCGCCCGCTGGTACCCCAGAGCACTAACAACCAAAGGCCCCGCCATGTGCGGGGCCTTTGGTTTTACGGCGTGCTATTTCAGGGTCTGTTGTTTCAACCAGCGAAACGCGTTTCGCCGGCGTGACTCAAGCAGCTTTTTGCCACCAGCTCGTCATTGAAATCCGGCTGCAGCGCACCGTCATGTACCAGCAACTCGACGAAGTTATAGACGTTACGCGCGTACATTTCCGACGCATGCAGCGGTGCGCCGGCCGACAGATTCAACGGTCCGAGAATCACCACGCCGCCGTGCTCGACCCGCTCGCCCGGTCTGGTCAGCTCGCAGTTGCCGCCGCTTTCGGCAGCGAGATCGACGATCAGCGCACCCGGCTTCATGCCGTCGACCATGGCCGCAGTGAGAATCTTCGGCGCCGGCCGACCCGGCACCGCCGCGGTGCTCACAATCACATCGACCGTTTTCAGATGCTCACCCAACGCCTGTTGCTGCGCGATGCGCTCCTCGGCGGAAAGCTCGCGCGCATAACCACCGCTGCCCGCCGCGCTGACGCCCAGCTCCAGAAACTTGGCACCCAGCGATTCGACCTGCTCACGGGTTTCCGGCCGCACGTCATAGCCCTCCGTCTGCGCGCCGAGCCGACGCGCTGTGGCAATCGCCTGCAGTCCCGCTACACCCGCACCGATCACCAGCACTTTGGACGGCCGAATGGTGCCTGCTGCCGTGGTCAGCATCGGGAAAAATTTGGGCGAAGACTCGGCTGCAATCAGCATCGCGCGATAACCGGCGACCGCTGCCTGCGAACTCAGCACATCCATCGCCTGCGCGCGGGTAGTGCGCGGCAGCAGCTCCAGCGAAAACGCCGTGAGCTTGTGCGCGGTCATCGTTGCGACGCGCTCAGGCGCACCATATGGCCGCAGCTGACCGACCACGATAACGCCTTCACGCAACTGCGAGAGCACCGCATCGTCCGGTGGCAACACGCAGGCCAGCAGGTCTGCTTGTGCCAGCACACCGGCGACATCGGCAAATTCGACATCGATATAAAGGCTGTCAGGAAACCCGGCCGCGCGCCCCGCGTCATGTTCGAGCAGAATGCGCAGACCCTTGCCACGCAGCTTCTTGGCCATCTCCGGCGTGATCGCGACGCGGCGTTCTCCCGGTGCGGCTTCACGCAAGGCAGCTACGGTGATCGGCATGAGGCAGTTCCCTTCATATGATCCAGCTATCTTAGCGGCACTCGGGTGCTTGGGTTCTGCCAGGTTTGCGGCGCGCAACCGGCAGAGTAAGCTGGCCCGCCGGCATTGATGGTATGGATCGTTCGGGGTCACCGGAGATCGCGATGTCTGCACCGAATTCATTCGATTCACTGTTGGCAGCGGCACACGCTGCGCGCGAGCTTGCCTACGCGCCCTACTCCCACTTTCTCGTCGGTGCCGCCTTGCTGACCAACGACGGCCGCCAGTTCAGCGGCTGCAACGTGGAGAACGCCGCTTACGGCCTGTGCAACTGTGCCGAACGCACCGCACTGTTCAGCGCGATTGCCGCCGGCTACAAGCCCGGCGACTTCGCCGCCATCGCCGTCGTCGGCGACTGCTCCGGCCCGATCAGCCCCTGCGGCTCCTGCCGCCAGGTGATGGCCGAACTGTGCGACGACGCCATGCCGGTGCTGCTGGCGAACCTGCGCGATGACAGGCATCAAACGACGGTGGCAGCACTGCTGCCTGGCGCGTTCAAGTTGTCGGAGTCAGGCTGATCGTTCCGGTCCAGTCGTGGACATGGCCTAGGCGAAAATCGAAATCGTCAGCGATCACAGTTGCAGGATCAGGGCGCCAATACTCAGCAAACTTTTGAGAACACCGGACCATGTTCGACTACGCGCTGCATTTCATCCCGCTGGCCTTCGCCGCGCTGCTGCCGATCGTCAATCCGGTAGGGTCGGCGCTGATCTTTCTGGGCATCGTTGGCGTGGAACCGCCAGCGGTATATCGCCAACTGGCTTTGCGTATCGCGATCAACATGTTGATCTTTATCGCGGTGGTCGAGCTGCTTGGCGCCTGGATACTGAAATTTTTCGGCATTTCCCTGCCGATCCTGCAGGTCGGTGGCGGCATTACGCTCGCAGCCATGGGTTGGAGAATGCTCAATGCTCCGGATGCTGCGACCCCTGCTGCCGCAGCCATCGAAAGCGACAGTAATGCAGCGATAGATAAAGTCTTCTACCCATTGACGTTTCCCCTGACTGTTGGTCCCGGCACGATCGTAGTCGTGCTGACGCTCAGTGCAAACGCATCCGGTCACAGCTGGACAGACATTCTTTTGGCGCACGTCTCCATTTTTGTGGCGTCTGCGCTATTGGCTGTGCTGGTTTTCCTCAGCTATGGCTATGCTCCTGTACTGGCGCGCAAGATTCCCGAGCATGCGTTCAACGGCGTACAACGCCTCATCTCTTTCATCCTGCTCTGCATCGGTGTTCAGATCGCCTGGGGCGGCCTCGATACGCTGCTTCGCTCCCTGCCGCATTGATGGCGGGATATTGATGGCGCGATTACGGTCAACCCCGAATACAGTCAACCCCGAAAATTCGAACAGTGCTTCAATAAAAAAACGGCGCATGTAGCGCCGTTTCTTCGATCAGGACCGAGCGATCAGGATTTACTGATACTCGGTACCGTTAACCACAACGTAGCCGGCATGCGGCCACGAGCTGCTGGTTCCATGGTGGGTCCAGTCGATACCCTGGCTGTCGTCGTTGTCGTAGTAGTAACGACCCTGCACATAAGTGGTATCGCCTACCGCAACCCATGGCCACTTCGGGGCATTCATCTGATCGAGATCGGAAACGATTTCGATGGTGACGCCGGAGGCAACCTGCACGTAGAAATAGCCGTGATTGCCGCTGCGGGTTTTCTTGGCAGGCAACACGGCCGTCACCATGCCACAAACGTCCTCAAACTGATCGGCGCTGATTTCGCCGTTTTCGAATTCCTGCTGGTCCTGCAGAAACTGCGAGTTGTTGCATGGAAACGACTGCGCCTTTGCCTGCTTGAATATGCCGTTGCTGTAGTTGTCCTGGGCATGCGCTGCCGTGCCAATCATCAATGTCGCGCCAAGCAGCGCGAATGACATGTAACGAAGCTTCATGACTACCTTCCTTTGTGCATGTTGTCCCCCTGCACCGACCACCATAGGAGAACTCTGTGGCGTTTTCTTTAAGAAAAAAAGACATGTAGCGAAAAAGCACGGCGGCAAGCCAATCGCTACCTGCAACACAACTGCCAAACCGGCTACTGGCCTGACGTGGCCGAAAGTCGCCAGAGAACGTTTCGCCAGTTAGCATGAGCTTCTTTGTATCACCGAGTTGCATCATGTCCGATCCGCTCTCGCTGCTTCTGCAGCGCCACTCCGTTCCCTCAAGCCAACTCGGTGAGCCAGCGCCAGACAAGGCGACTTTGCATGCATTGCTGAAAGCAGCCGTTCGTGTACCGGACCACGGCAAACTGGTGCCGTTTCGTCTGATCAAGCTGAAAGGCAAGTCGAAGCAGCGCTTCGGCGAACAGGTCGCTGACATTGCCATACGCAAGGATGCGGATATGTCCGACGCCAGGCTGGACAAGGAGCGTCGGCGCTACACGTTCGCGCCGCTGGTGCTGGTGCTGGTGGCATGCATCGACAAGCACAGCAAGGTACCGGCGATCGAACAGCAGATGACCGCTGGTTGCGTCGCACAGAACATCCTGATCGGCGCGTACGCGCTTGGCATCGGTGCACAATGGTTAACTGGCTGGGCCGCGTACGATCCCGACGTGGCGGCGCTGCTCAAGTTGAAAGAAAACGAACATGTGATCGCCTTTATCCACATGGGCACGGCGCAGATCGACGTACCCGATCGCGATCGCCCGGCACTGAAAGGCCTGCTCAGCACATGGAAGCCGTAAGTCCGGCAATAAAGTCCACACCCACGGCGCACCTGGTCGACGGCAGCCTGTATGTATTTCGCGCCTGGCATTCGATGCCGAACGAATTTTTCGATGTGGCCGGCCATCCGATCAACGCGGTGCATGGCTACACCCGCTTTCTGTGCGAACTGCTGGAACGTGCACAACCCGAACATATCGCGGTCGCGTTCGATGCATCGCTGACCAGCTCGTTTCGCAACGCGATCTATCCCGCTTACAAGGCCAACCGCGAATTGCCGCCGCCGGATCTCGAACGGCAGTTCGTGCAGTGCCGCGCCATCACCGAAGCGCTCGGCATCCACCTGATGATCGACCACAGCTTCGAGGCCGACGACCTGATCGGCAGCACTGTGTGGAACCTGCGTGCACTAGGCTGGCGCAGCGTGATCGTGTCCGCCGACAAGGACTTCGGCCAGCTGTTGGGTGAACACGACGAGCAATGGGATTACGCACGCAGCCTGCGCTGGGGACCGGCCGGCGTGCATGAGCGGCTCGGCGTTCACCCGCATCAGGTGGCCGACTACCTCGCGCTATGCGGCGACGCCGTGGACAATATTCCCGGCGTACCCGGCGTGGGGGCGAAAACAGCAGCCGCGCTGCTCACGCATTTCGGCAGCCTGGACAGCTTGCTCGACCGCATCGATGAGGTGGGTTACCTGCGTTTTCGCGGCGCAGCCGCCTGCGCGTTGAAGCTGCGCGAACACGGCGAAAAGGCGCGGCTCTATCGACGCCTGACACGCATTGCGCTGGATGCACCTGGAGCCAGCGTCGCCGATACGCTGCTGCGTCGGCCCGATGCACAGAACCGTCTCGATAATCTTTGCGACGAGCTGAACTTCGGCGCCTTCACCCGCAGCCGACTGCGCAGCCTGCTGCGCTGAGCAGACGCTGGGCCGAATGGGCGGTTTTCACCCATACTCCGAACCATGCCGCTCGGAATCCTCTACGCCCTAGCTGCGGGCTTGATGTGGGGTCTGGTCTTTATCGCCCCCTTGTTGCTGCCTGATTACCCTGCCGCCCTGCTATCGGTCGGGCGCTATTTTGCGTTCGGCCTGATTGCGCTGATGCTGGCCTGGTTCGACCGCGCCGGTCTGCGTCGACTCAGCCGTGGCGATTGGCTGGAAGCACTCAAGCTCGCCTTGGTCGGCAACTTGTTGTACTACCTGTGCCTGGCCAGCGCGATCCAGCGCGTCGGGGCGCCGCTACCGACGATGATCATCGGCACTTTGCCGGTAGTGATCGCGGTCTGCGCGAATCACCGCAACACGCAGCGCGACGGCACCCTGCGCTGGCGCCAGCTGTTGCCTTCGCTGCTGCTGATCGCCGCCGGCATCGGCTGCGTCAATCGGGTTGAGCTGCTCGACCTGCAGCAACAGACGCCCATCGATGGCAGCAACTATGCGCTCGGCGTTGTGCTGGCCATTGCAGCCGTTGCCTGCTGGACCTGGTATCCGCTGCGCAATGCCGATTGGCTGCGCGCGCATCCCGATCGGCATCCGCGCGTGTGGAGCACGGCGCAGGGCGTCGCCGTGCTGCCGCTGGCACTGGCCGGCTATGCCTTGCTGTGGCTGGTCACTCGCACCACCAGCCATCCGCTAGCGTTGCCATTCGGCCCGCGGCCCGGGCTATTCATCGGGCTGATGGTAGCCATCGGCTTGTTCGCTTCTTGGCTGGGCACATTGTGCTGGAACGAGGCCAGCCAACGCCTTCCAACGACCCTGGCCGGCCAGCTGATCGTGTTCGAGACCTTGTCGGCACTGGGCTATGCATTCGCGCTGCGCGGTCAAATGCCTGCACCATTGACGCTGCTCGGTATCGCACTGCTGATCGCCGGCGTCGCGTTCGCGGTACGGTTGAAACCGGTGCCCGTGGTCGCGCAGGAGCACAGCGCCTGATCGCACGCACGGTTGTCGTGCCGGCCCGGACACGGCAACATGCCGAGGCCCCCAAATCAGACCTCCGATGAAGCCCAACACTCATCCGCTACCTGCCGACGCTCATGCATCAGTCGAAATGCTCTATCAAGGCCGCTGGCTGAGCCTGTGCAAGCGCGGCCGTTGGGAATATGTCGAGCGCACCAATCCCGCCGGTGCCGTGATCATTCTGGCAGTGACTCCCGAGGACGAACTATTGTTCGTCGAGCAGTATCGCGTGCCGATTCAGCAGCACACCATCGAGATGCCCGCGGGATTGGTCGGCGACATCGCCGAGCAAGCAGACGAGGGCGTGTTACTTGCTGCTCAGCGCGAACTGGAAGAAGAAACCGGCTATCGCTGCCAGCGCCTGGAGTTCATTCATCGCGGACCGTCATCATCGGGGATGAGCACCGAGATGATCGCCTTTGTACGCGCATACGATCTGGAGAAGGTCAGCGCCGGCGGCGGCGATGAAACGGAAAACATCATGGTGCATGCGGTGCCGCGCAATGAGGCTGGCGCATGGTTGTTTGCGCGTGCGGCAGAGGGCTATTCCATCGACCCGAAACTGTTCGCCGGACTATGGTTCATCGAACACGAGAACCTGTTCAAAGCGAAATAAATAGACGTCCAAATGATTGTCGTGTTCAAAGCCTGTCGGTCGCTCGACGCTTGTGCCAGCGCAACCGCCAGACAGCCAAGGCCATGCCAAGCACGGTAACCAGCAACCAGGCGGTCATGGTCCACGTATCGTTACCGAGCCAAAGCACGGTGGACACCACGCCAACCACCAGCGCGCCCAGACCCAGGGCCAGCAGCGGATCACGGCGGCGATTGCGCGCCACCAGCAATACAAAGGCACCCAACGCAGCCAGCAAAACGGCAGCTATCCGCCGAAACACCAGATAGTCCGGTGGAATCGGCATGTCAGGCAGCATGTCGAGCAGAGGCACTTCGCCGACCTCGATATCGTAGCCCTTGCCGTCGGCGACGTCGGTGGCCGGCACCAACCGATCGCCGTCGATGCGCGCAAAAATCGTCATCTCCCGCAACGGAATTTCGTCCCAGCTCACGCGCACATCACCCACTCTTGGGCTATCCGGTTGAGTGCTGGTTGTCAGGTACTGCTGATAGGGACTGAAGCTTGCCGCGAGATTGGCTGGCAGCGATTTCATATCCGGTTCAACGGTCGCGGAACCGGGAAGTGCGCGAACCAGTTCAGGCGAGAGCCTGAAACCACCGATCTGCACCAGTGTCGCGTCGAATTTTTTGCCGCTGATAGGGAAACTGGCGGGATTGGCGTGACCCACCGGCTGGTCAAAGCGACTGGCATCGAGCAGTCGATCCATCCAGGCGAGCTCGTAACTGATCGCGCTGCCAAAGTGAAGCTCACGCCACTGGAACATTTCCACGTGTCGCACAAGCACCGGCGTATTGACCTTCTGGCCAAACTCCGGATCGCTCGGTGGCTCGACTACGCTCGGCGTACCAACGACTCTCGCCATGTGGCCATACTGGCCAGTCTGCAGGCTGGTATCGCTACCCAGATCCATTATTTCGCCACCGTGCCGATTGGCAGCCAGGCGGTAATTCATCAGGCTGTGCGCGGTGAGCGCCACCAGCATCACCCCGGCGAACATCAGCAGGACGCCGACGATGTGCAGCACCACGCAACGCATCGACGCACCGCTGAATGGGCTCATCAAGCGAATCCGGCCGCAAATCGCGGCAATACATGACGGATAGAAGCTTTCGCGGTCACGCGATCACTGCACTTTACCGAGGCCGGATGGATGGCGTGGATCGCTGGCCGCATTGAGCTGGTTAGCCTTGCGGTCCCAGGTAACCACGTTCATGAAACCCCACGACTCCCGCTGCTTCAACGCATAGCCCATCTGGGTCAACGCGTCGCTGGTGGGCTGGTCAAATGTGCCGGTCTCCACGTCGACTTCGTCGGGCATGTACTGATGGTGATAGCGCTTGTCCGCGACGATCTGCTTCGCACTCTCACCATCGATGAAATGGAGGATGCCTTCAAGCACCTGGGTGATGATGGTCGAGCCGCCCGGCGAGCCGATAACAGCGGTGCGATCGGCACCGATCACGATGCTCGGCGACATCGACGAGAGTGGGCGCTTGCCACCTTTTGGCGCGTTAGCCACGCTGCCCAGCAAGCCATAGACGTTGGGCTTGTTCGGCACCAGGGCGAAGTCATCCATCTCGTCGTTGAGCAGCACGCCGGTACCGGCAGCGACGAAGGTGGAGGCCAGCACGTAGTTCACCGTCGAGGTGATACCGACCATATTGCCGTCTGCATCGATGATCGAAAAATGCGTGGTATGCATGCCTGGCTCGCTAGCCTCGGCGGCCGGCAACATCGACGATGGCGTGGCCCGATCCGGCAGGATGCTCTGACGCAAACCATCGGCGTAGAACGGCGACAGCAGCATGTCCAGCGGCATAGTGACGAAATCCGGATCGCCCAGGTAATCGTTGTGATCGCGATACGCACGACGCATTGCCTCGACGACGTAATGCACGCGATGCGCCTGATCGAGCTTGTCCAGATCGACACCAGACAATATGTTGAGAATCTCGGCAATCGCCACACCACCGGACGACGGCGGTGGCGCGGTCACAATGCGGTATCCGCGATAGTTGACCGTGATCGGCGTGCGCTCCTTCGCGCGGTAATTGGCCAGGTCAGCCAGTGTCCAATTGCCGCCAGCCGCCTGCACAGCAGCAATCAACTTGGCCGCCGTCTCACCGTGATAAAAACCTTCATCGCCCTTCGCAGCGAGCAGTTCGAGCGTGTGTGCCTGATCGGGATCGCGCCAGATGGCCCCCTGCACCGGCGGCGCACCATTGGGCAGATATTTGGCAGCCGAGGCGGGCCAGCGCTGCAGATCTTTCTGCTGCTCATTGATTGCACCCAGCAGACGCGGGTCCGGCTGAAAGCCATCACGGGCAATGCGGATCGCCGGCGCCAGCGACTGCTGCAGCGGCAGCTTGCCGTAACGTTTGGCGATCAGCACCAGGCCTGCCGGTTCGCCGGGAATGCCCGCCGACAGCGGACCTTTCAACGCAGCATCGCGGTTCGGGCTGCCGTCAGGGTTGAGGTAGTCCTTGCTGTTGACCGCCATCGGTGCCGTTTCGCGAGCGTCGATAAACGTGTCGTGGTCGTCCTTGGCCCGATGCAGCACGCCCATGAAACCACCACCGATGCCGGAGCTTTCCGGCTCCACCACCGAGAGCGTCGACGCAACCGCGATCGCTGCGTCAAACGCATTGCCGCCCTTGGCCAACACTTCGAGGCCGGCATTGGTGGCGAGAAAATTGGCGCTGGCGATCGCCGCATGACCCGGGCGTTGCTGGGGGGCGACAGACTTGATCGACGTTGAAGGCGAATCTTTTGGTGAACCGTCGGCGGCACAGGCGACACTCGTCACGAATAACAGGCTGCACGACAATGCGCGCCAGCGCAGGGATACCTTCATGCAACAGACTCCTTGGCCATCAGGTGCTGGTATTTGAGATCGAGCTGCTCGTGCGACTCGACGTTTTCGGGATCAGTGATGATGCATTCGACCGGACAGACCACCACACACTGCGGCTCGTCGTGATGACCGATGCATTCGGTGCACAGGTCCGGATCGATCACATAGAACTCCTCACCCAGCGAAATTGCCTTGTTCGGGCAAGCCGGTTCGCAGACGTCACAGTTGACGCAGGTATCGAGGATTTTGAGAGACATGCATTCAATAATACATGCTGGGCGCGTGATTCCCGGGGTAATGGTCGAGCTGGCACGCAGAGTTTCGTCACTGCGGCGATACGGCCGGGAGCAGCCTTTTGTTCATCCCTATCCGCAAACAGGGAAGCCCGCGAGCTGTGGCCGCGAGACGCGGCCACAGCTATTCGCGAGGTCTTACATCGCCACGAAGTGGAACGTCGCACCCGTTGGCTTGATCACGTCGGTCACGCGCTGCTCGTCGGCCTTGTCACCGATGAACAACACGATCACGTCCTTGAACGAACCCGGCTTGGCATCCTTGAATGCGGCGACGAGCAAGTCGGCCGTCTTGCCGGAATTGGCGCCGGCAAAGGCCATCAGGTTACCCGGCAGCACGCCGCGAGCCACCGAGTCCTGCACGTTCGACAGCTGCCGCTGGTTGTTGGCTTTGGCCTCGTCGGTATCACCGGCATCAACCAGATAAGCGAATGGCTGGCTGGCGGTCATGCCCTGCAGATTTTTCTGCACGAGGTCGCCGAGATAGTCATTCCACCCCTTGGCGTCGTTCGGGTTGGTGGGCTTGGGCACCTGCTGTGCCTGGGCCGGGCCGGCCTGCTGGTCGTCCTGCTGTTTGTTGCAGGCGCTCAGGGACAGGGTAGCGGCCAGCGCGAGGGCAGCGATGAGAGCGAACTTACGCATGGTGATCACCTTCTATTTCGGGTTGCTTGTGGGAGCCGGCTCGGCTCTTTTGCCAGCGCTGCCGCATGGCCTGTTGTACCGCCGGATGGACGAAACCGGAGATGTCGCCACCGAGGCGGCCGATCTCGCGTACCAGCGACGAGGAGATAAAACTGTATTGCTCCGCTGGCGTCAGAAACAGCGTCTCCGCCTGCGGGATCAGATGACGATTCATGCTCGCCAGCTGAAATTCGTATTCGAAATCCGACACCGCGCGCAGGCCGCGGATAATCACGCCAGCCCCCACTTCCTCGACAAAGGTTGCCAGCAGGCAATCGAAGCCACGCACTTCAACATTGGGCAGATCGGCCAGCGCCAGCCGCGCCAGAGTGATTCGCTCGTCAATGCTGAAGCCAGGCCCCTTGCTGGAGCTGTCGGCCACCGCTACCAGCACGCGGTCGAACAATGGTGCGGCACGCGCCACCAGGTCGGCGTGACCGTTGGTGATCGGATCGAACGTGCCGGGATAAACGGCAAAGCGCGGATTGCCCAAAGGTTTGTTCACGAGACGGAGTTCTATGAGACGGGGAAGGTCGATGAAAAGTCCGCGTAGCTTAACGGAAGCCGCGCGGTGGTGGATCACCGAGCCAAGCCATGCGTAGGCGCATGGATTCGAGGCACCAACTATGGCGTGTCATCACTAGTATTAGCGCCGATAGAGCGCAAAGCGCACCTCACCGGCATGACCTTCTCGGTGCAGCTGCCAGTTCGGCGGCAACGGGGGAACCACGGCACGCGGCGACTCGACATAGACGATGGCCCGCGCGGTCAGCCAGCCGCCCTGCTCCAGCTGCTGTGCCAGCCCGCTCCAGAGATCCAGGGCAAACGGCGGATCGAGAAACACCAGATCTGCCGGCTGCGGCGAGCCGCCGAGGAACTGCTGCGCGTCGGTGGCGGCCACCTGGCCGGCAGCTGCCTTCAGCCTATCGAGGTTTTGCCACAACGCCTGCACCGCACGCGCATCGCGCTCGACGAATTGCACACTGGCCGCGCCGCGCGACAGCGCCTCGATGCCCAGCGCGCCGGTACCGGCGCAAAGATCGAGACAGCGCGCACCTTCAATCGTCGGCGCCAGCCAGTTGAACAGGGTTTCCCGCACTCGCTCGGGCGTCGGGCGCAGCCCCGGCAGATCAGGTACGTCAAGCCGGGAATTGCGCAGGCTGCCGCCGATGATGCGGATGCGCCCGGGCCCGGCGGCGCGCGCCGCGCTCACATGCGCCTCCGTGCTACGGAATCCTCAGCGGGCAGTATAGGTTGGGGTGATAGCATGCCCGCCATTGTCTTTGAATCGCCGCCGCAATGCTCAAGTTCTGGAAGAAGAAGCCCACCGAGACCACGTCGGAGCCGATTACCCCTCCCTCATCGGCTGATGTCGCCGCCACACCGGAAAGCAGCGAGGCAATGCTGCGCGAGGTTCTGGCGGAAGTTCCGGCGAGTATCGAGCCACAACCGGGCGATCAAGATAACGTGGGACAGCAGCAGGCCGACAACCTTGCTATCAGCGCCATCACTGAAGATCAGGCACCAGCCAAACGCAGCTGGCGCGATCGACTGTCCGGCAATGCGTTTTCCCGCGGGCTTACCTCACTGTTCGTGCGTCATCCCAAGCTCGACGACGATCTGCTCGACGAGCTCGAGACCACGCTTATCAGCGCCGATGTCGGTATCGAGGCCAGTACCGAGCTGGTCGAAAACCTGCGCAAGCGCATGCACAAGCGCGAATTTGCCGATGCGCCGGCGTTGCTGAAAGCGCTGCGCGAGTCGCTGGTCGCCATGCTCAAGCCGATCGAGAAGCCGCTGGATGTGACTGGTCACAAACCCTTTGTAGTGCTGACTGTCGGCATCAACGGTGCCGGCAAGACCACGACCATTGGCAAATTGGCCCGTCGCTGGAGCGACGAAAAACGTTCAGTGATCCTGGCCGCCGGCGACACCTTTCGCGCCGCCGCCGTCAACCAGCTGAAAACCTGGGGCGAGCGCAACCAGGTGCCGGTGATCTCGCAGGGACAGGATGCCGATTCGGCCAGCGTGATCTTCGATGCATTGCAGGCCGCGCGCTCGCGCGGCGCCGATGTGCTGATCGCCGACACCGCCGGTCGTCTGCACACGCAGGGTGGCCTGATGGACGAACTGGGCAAGATCGCCCGCGTGTTGAAAAAAATCGATGTCGATGCACCGCACGAGGTGCTGATGGTGATCGACGGCACCACCGGCCAAAACGCCGTGAATCAGGTGCGGCAATTCCGCCAGATCGTGGGCGTCACCGGACTGGTCGTCACCAAACTTGACGGCACTGCCAAGGGCGGCGTGATCTTCGCGCTGGCGCGTGAGTTCGGCCTTCCGATCCGATTCGTCGGACTCGGTGAAACCGCGACGGATCTGCGCACGTTCGAAGTCGAGGCGTTTGTCGACGGCCTTTTACCCACCAGCCTTGGTCAGGATGAGCGCAGCCATGACTGACCACCGGCAATCACGGGGCTGATCGATGCCGCGCCGGTGGCGACTGATCCTGCTAACGCTCGGCGGCCTCGCGCTGACGGTTGTGCTCGTCGTGGTCACAGCCGTCTATTTGCTGCTGCAGCCGGATCGTTTCACTGCCATGCTCCAAGCCCAGGCACGCGCTGCAGGGCTTGAGTTGAACCTCGCCAGCCCGGCCAGTCCAACGCTGTTTCCGCGCCCGGCGCTGGATCTCAACGGCATCACCATCAACGCGCAAAATGCCAGCGTGCCGATCCTGCTGGCCGCGCACGGGGAGCTGGAGCTACCGTGGCGCACATTGCTTGGCGGCCCAACCGTCATCTCGCAACTGCAGATTGATGCACCCCGAGTCGACCTCGAAGCGCTGCAAGCGTGGCTGACCGCCTTGCCCGCTCAGCCGCAAAGTGCGCCGACCAATATCCCCCGTATCGATACCGGCGTGAACATCGTGCGCGGCAGCATCGTACGCGGTGATCAGCTACTGCTTGGCAACGTCTGGCTCAATGCCGGCAGCCTGATCTCGGGCCAGCCATTTCCGCTGAGTCTATCCGCCACTACGGCAACAGGCGTGCCACTGCAACTTCGGCTATCGGCCACGCCGCGCATCCACGAAAACTCGCTGCAACTGGATGATGTCGCCCTGCATCTCTCGCAAGGCAATTTGCTGGTTCTCGCATTGAACGGCAGCGCGCGCTGGCATGGTGCTGCCGATGCAGCAGCCAACCTGACCGGTACGCTCGACCAGGCCAATGCTGGGCAATACGCGATTTCACTATTGCTTACGCCAGCCGACCAGACCAATCCGCTACTGCTCGTACTGAAACTGGATGGACCGGGCAACCACGCCGACCTGCGCTTGCCACCGCTGGCATTGGCCAGTTGGTGGAATCAGCTCGGCGGTGAACAACCGCTGCCGCTCAATGCCCCCCCCGTCAACGGTCACCTTGAAATGGCCAAGCTCCAGGCTGCTGGCGTCACCATCGAAGGGCTGACACTGGATACCGGCGACAGCGTGCCGGCCGCTGCCAGCACGGCGCTCGTCGCCAAACCCGCCGCGACCCAACCTGCGGTCAACAAAAAACCATGACGTTATCCGTGGCAAAACGGCTGCTGCGCTGGTTCGACCAGCACGGCCGCAAGGACCTGCCCTGGCAGCATCCGCGCGACGCCTACCGCGTATGGTTATCCGAAGTGATGCTGCAGCAGACCCAGGTAAGTACAGTCGTCGGCTACTTCGAACGCTTCGTCACCGCGTTGCCGACACTGCGCGATCTCGCCGAAGCCGATGAAGACACCGTGCTGGCCTTGTGGTCAGGCCTGGGCTACTACCGCCGCGCCCGTTTTTTGCATCGCGCGGCACAGATTTGCATCGCGCAATACCGCGGTGAGATGCCGCGCGATTACGATGCGCTCGCCGCCCTGCCCGGCATTGGCCGGTCGACCGCTGGTGCGATATTGGCACAGGCATACGGACTACGTTTCCCGATCCTCGACGGCAACGTGAAACGCGTGCTGACCCGCTATCACGGCATCCACGGCCACACTGGTCAAAGCACGGTGGAAAAGCAGCTGTGGAAGCATGCCGACGCCCACACACCCACCGCACGCGTGGCCGACTACACGCAGGCGATCATGGATCTGGGCGCCACGATTTGCGTGCGTTCACGCCCTCAATGCGAAGCCTGTCCGTTAGCAGGCGACTGCATCGCCTATCGCGACAACCTCACCGCGCTATTGCCCAGCCGCAAACCAGCCAAGGCCATTCCAACGCGCACTACGGCGATGCTGATTCTGCGCGATGCACGGCGACGCGTGCTGCTGGAGCGCCGCGGCCCGCTCGGCGTTTGGCCCGGCCTGTGGAGCCTGCCTGAAGCGGCCGATGCAACTACCGCGTGGTCGACTGCGCAAAAGCTCGCGCAGATCGACGACGCGCAGACGCTCACTTCATTCGTGCACGTTTTCAGCCACTATCGATTGAATATCGAGCCATTGTTGTTTGATGGGGCGACAGCACATCACGGCATCGCCGATAATCCGCAACAGCGTTGGTGCACCGCAGACGAGCTCGTCACACTGGGCCTGCCCGCGCCGGTGCGTGAGCTGCTTCTGAAGATCAATGACCTGGCCTGAGTCTGAGTCCAGTGACCGGCTGGCGCACCCCTTGCACCAAATATCTTCCATAACTGTTGTCTGCAAAGCCGTAACCGCCGAGGATCACCCATGAGCCGCACCATTCACTGCAGCAAGCTCGACATCGATGCCGAAGGTATGGATTTCGCGCCATGGCCTGGTCCCTTGGGTCAACGCATCTATGCGGAGATTTCAAAGCCCGCGTGGCAACAATGGCTGAGCCATCAGACCATGCTCATCAACGAATACCGCCTCAACCCGCTCGATCCGAAAGCGCGTAAGTATCTCGCCGAAGAAATGGAGAAATTCCTGTTCGGCGGCGACTTCGCCAAACCCACTGGCTACGTCACTCCTGATACTGAGTCTTGACGAAAACCCGCGTATTCGGTTTAATGCGCGGCTCTACATGGAACGAACAACCCGCGCGGTTGTGTATCTTCGGCCGGGTAGCTCAGTTGGTAGAGCAGGGGATTGAAAATCCCCGTGTCGGCGGTTCGATTCCGTCCCCGGCCACCATGTAGAACAATGACTTAGCCCACTCTATCGAGTGGGCTTTTTCGTTTTGCGGCCCCTCTCGGAGTGGCTGTTTTGAACCGCCCGTTTAGGGGCCTAGTCCACAAACAAGGGCACCGAGCTACGGGTATTGCCCCATTAAAATATGTAGTAGCCGCTCTTTTTCGTCGAGCGATGTGCCATCGGACGGTCTACGGCAGTTCCGAATACCACCTATCTTTTCTTGAGACGCTTTTCCTCTGCAGCTGCAATGAGCTGCTGCAGATACGTTATCCCGTCCTCTTCAGGAAAGAATGCCACTACATCTGCCACGGTGAGCCCATACCTTCTCTTCAAAGTAAGAAATTCTGCCTTGGCATGATCCAGTCTGGACATCGGTGGTGTCTTCGAAGACTTCGGATCAGATTGGCTATCCAGCGCGGCTAATTCTTCCTGAAATTTTTTGAAGGCGTCTTTTGAAACGGTCATAGCAGAATTGGGGTAGTCAGCATGGAAAGCTATTGTCCCACAGGGTGCGAAAGCCAAGGTCGCTTCTGAGGTTTCCTGGCGGAAAAGGGGCTCACAATGCAATTTCGCCCCATATTCTTCGATCTGTCTGCGACTGTAGTTTTACCATCGCTGATTTCACCCTTACTTCTTGTAACCGGTGGGTCAAGCTGCCGGCTTTCGAAAAACCGCCGAAGTTTGGCGTGACGCGTTTGAGATCCTGGGCGGAGCTGATTGGCGGATTACTTTTGTCGAGTATTACCGGAAAGTTCCACGCGTCGATTCGGCGATAAACATGCAATCAGCGCAGTACGATCTTTGTCGGTGCATTTGGCCACCGGCTTGGCGCTCCCTCGTCCATCGCTATGGATCGCTGATGCGGAAACGCCGCCCTGGATAAGATAGCCCTGCACTGATTTTGCGCGTTGTTTGGACAGCAGCAGGTTGGCTTGGCTGTTGCCGATGCGATCGGTGTAGCCGACCACCAGAATATCTTCCATCTGGCTGGCTACCAGAACCTCTTGCATGAACTGACCAAGGCTCTCACGTCCGCCTTCCGTCAAATCAGCGCTATTGAACGCAAACAGAGCATCCGCCGATAGACGTATCGGTTCATTGGGCAGTGCCACCATGGCCGCTGGCGCCGCAACGGCTTGCGCTATCGGAGCGGCAGCTTCTGGTTTATCCACAATGAACTTGCACGACTCTGGCTTCCAATGCGTTGCCTGCACGTGATGCTTGTCGTCAAAAACAATCTGGTACTGGCAACGGGAAAAATCAGCCTCACCATCTTCTCGGCGGAAATTCAGAATGTAGTTCCACTGCTTTACACCGAATACACCCTCATCGAAATGCGGCGCACCCAGCAATTTGTAGAGCTGATTTTTTGTCATGCCGAGCGTGACTTGCCGAAGGTTTTCCGGACTGATGAAAGCACCTTCGGGCGCGGTGGATTTGACGGGATCCGGGAACGCAACTTCCCCCTGCACGCTGCTGGCAACAGGCGTGTGATTCGATAACGTGCTGCAACCTGCAATCAGCAGCAGCCATGCGCAAGCTACCGGCAATACTTTCCAAGGGTGCAATTTAAGCACTCGAATGACATTCATCAGCACCCCTGCCAAAGATAATTGCGCGTTTCCGTGCTCAATATCTCACTATTACGCACTGACGCCAATCGATAGTGCGTAATCAGCACGAATATCGACCCATTTAGTTATTCATTGACCTTGGTAAGAGCCCGTCCAAAGTTAGTCGGCACGAAAATGGCGCGATATATGCCGTCGCACTGTGGTTTTCTGCCATTACACAAGACTGTGCTGAAGACACCCGCACGCCAAATCGGCGTAATCCCAGGGGCGGCTCATCGCAACGAGCTGAAAACAATCAGGGGCGCGCGACGCCCGATAGCTCGACGCGACGGTTGGGCGACAGGCATTTGATCAATGCGGCGTGATTGGCGTCAGAGCATTGCACTACCGGGTCGGCATTACCCTTACCCGTGCTGTGCATCGCCGTTGCAGGGACGCCGCCCTCGGCGAGATAGCGCTGCACCGCATCTGCGCGACGCTGGGAGAGCGACAAATTGTAGCTATCGCTGCCGATGCGATCGGTGTAGCCGACGATCGAAATATCCTCGACCTGGCTCGCCTGCTGTATGCGCTGCAGGAATTGACCAAGATTCTGCCGGCCGTCATCGGTCAAATCCGCACGGTTGAACGCGAACAAAGCATCCCCCGACAGCCGGATTGGCTCTTGCGGCAAAGGTGCAGCGACGTTTGCCACTGCTGCGGGTGCGGCCGCTGGGGTGTCGAGTTCGGATTTGCAGGATTCCGGCTTCCAGTAAACGGCTTGCGAGTGGTGGTCTTTGCCAAAAACAACTTGGTACTCACAGCGGGAATAGTCAGCCACTCCTCCTGCATTACGAAAATCGAAGATATAGGTCCACTTTCTCACTTCAAAGACGCCCTCGTTGAAGTCCGGTGCTCCAAGCAAGTCGTAAAGCTGGTCTTTGGTCATGCCGGGCTCGACTTTTCTGAGGTTCGCCAGATTGACGAAGGTACCTTCAGGTCTGGTGGCCTTGGCTGGATCAGGAAAAGTCACCCCTTCCGTAGCACCGCTGTCTGCAGCAGCATGCCTGGGCACCTTGCTGCAGCCGACAATCGCCAGTAACCCGGCAAAGACGACTGCCAGAGCTTTCCATCCGTGCGCTTGAAACCGTGGCATCTTGCACCCCCCCAGATAACTATCGATAAGAGTTAGCGTTGGCTTGGGCTTGCATCGGGCATTACCACTGCATGCCAGCGCCAATCGACATGCCGCCGTCTCCGCGGGTATCGACAGATCCAGTCAACTTGTAGACCCAACGCCCACCTTCGGAGATGGTTGAGACACCGACGGCAATGCTGGACTCACTTCGGAACGTGCCTGCCGCGACAGCAGCCATGCTCTTTCCAGGCTCATAGGCTTGCGGCAAGCCGGCCATCGCCATGGCTGCTGCAACGCCTGCGTTGGCCCGATTGCCTACCTGCTGGATCTCACTGCTGAGCGCGCCAACACGCTGATCGGTGTAGCTGCTCGCCCAGTTTTCCGCCTGCTGCACGCCCGTATTCACCTGCCCCACATTCGCCGCATCGGTATCTGACGTCCCTGCAGCAACATTGGTGATCTGTCGCTCGCCACCAGCGGTACCTACAGAAACCGTATTATCCCTATTGGCAAGAGACCCCGCGCCCAGCGCCACGGAATTGTCTGCAGTGGCTGATGCGCCATTGCCCACCGCCACACTATTGGCTCCACTGGCGCTAGCCACTGGGCCGATCGCAACACTGTTCGTGCCGCCCGCTGTGGCACCACCCAGCGTGGAATTTACCTGGACGTATTTACTGTTTCCGCCGCCGCCCTGCGTGGTGAGACTGTTGAAGTCGTTGTACAGGCTGTAATTGCTGTACATGTTGCTG
>Ga0302230_10000471_pt1 | contig 34310 bp, 62 predicted proteins | sample II_Palsa_N2_1_FD_193523 | JGI IMG/M metagenome (GOLD analysis project Ga0302230, IMG submission 193523) | Peat permafrost microbial communities from Stordalen Mire near Abisko, Sweden - II_Palsa_N2_1 | ecosystem: Environmental > Terrestrial > Soil > Palsa > Peat permafrost | place: Sweden... | reverse complement strand
GATGTCATCGCCCTTGTCTTCTAAAAAAAAAAATAAAAAAAACCTGCCGTCCAATCTGGCATCGCTTGGTCCTCTCTTTGCATTTTCGCTGCCCCGCAGAAATTGCCTTTTTTCTTTTCTGTAACTCTGTAACTCTTGTTCCTGGCCAACTTGAATACAGTCCAAGGTAGACGGACAAGGGACGAACTTGATTGGGGTGGTATTTTTTTTCCCCATTTGGCGTCCTCTTTGTCATGGCAGGTGCGTACGCCGCTGAAATAATACTACCTAACCACCGGAGCAGCACGACCGGGCCGATTGATGTTCAAGGGCAGCTCCAAGCCCGTGGGATCGACGTCCGGAGGCGGCAGCAGCAGCGGCGGCAGCTCTAGCAAACCGAAAGGCGAAAAGCGCAAGGCCGACAGTGATGGGTCGAACGACAGTACGCTTGATATGCGTCGAGCTGGCTGTGTGTTTTGACGGGATGGATCGTTGTGTAGTCTGGGTCAAGGTCGAATCGCTCGCAGACTTTTCTGGGCCGCTGTTTATCGTCGCGGGTGGGTCCAAGTGCATTTTGGTACGTTGTGGTCTTGCCTTGGTTGTATAACCTTCCCCCCTCCCCCACCCACCCCCCTCACCCCCCACCCCCTGGCCGCACGACACACCAGAGCACCGATCACCACGAGCTCAAGCTAACGGCAGCACCCAAGACCCCCGAGGGCAAGATCGAGCCCGATGTTGTCGGCCAAGTGTTTATTGCGCAGCAGGCCACGAGCACACCCGGTGTCGTGTCGCTCAAGACGCCGTTTGGACGGTTCGTCTCGGCCGACAAGTTTGGCATCGTCAGCGCAAACCGCGAGGCTGTCGGTCCACAGGTAAGCGGCTGTCCTTTCAAGGCGGCTCTAACGCCAGCATCCGATGATAAACAGGAAGAGTGGACGGTCATCCTGCGTGAGGACGGGGTCGCGTTCCAGAGCCAGTTTGACAAGTTTCTCGCATTTGAGGACGAGCGCAATACGCTTCGTGCCGACAGCGAGTCTGTGGGCTTTGCAGAGACATTCTTGGTCAAGTGCCAGGTAACAATCGTATTGTCGCTTGTTTTTTATTTTATTCCTTTGCGTTTGCTCTGTAGTTTGAACGAAGACAAGATCGCAAGAAAAAGCAAAAGGACCAACAGGAGAAGAATGCAAAGGATCTCGAGCTGGAGACAGTGTGCGTCTCCTGTTTTTCGTCTCGAATAAATATAAAATCATTTTATTAGGAAAAAGTTCCAGACATGGGGGGCCGGCCGCGTCAAGATGAGCCAACAGGACGAGGCGGCACTGCTCCAGGCCAAGGCCGAGGGCAAGCTCAACGAGTCTCTCCTCGATCGTCGCGAAAAGATGAAGGCCGACAAGTTTTGCAAGTAGGATCGCCTTGTGCTCTTTTTTCCTTTGTTGTTGCTTGTTTGTGTGCTTGGGGTCCTGTTGTGAAGGTTTCTGGCTGGCTTACCGCCGGGGTTCTGGGTGAGAACAAATTATATAATAAAATATTTTATTATTTTTATTTTTTCGGCATGAAAAGACGCGACACACCGATCGCGTCCGTCGAGGCGATGCGCCGTCTCTGGACGGTTAAAGATACGAGCCGCGACGTCCGCACCGTTGTGCCGCTGCGTCCGCGTGCAGCCAGCGAGCCAACGGGGCAGCCGCAGCCGCAGGTGATCCTTTGCCACGACATGATGGGCAACTACCTTGTCGACGCTGAGCACCAGTCGTCCGTTGCCGTTGCACGCCAGTTCTCGTTCCACTACTGGCAGCTGGTCGATGTCTTCATCTACTTTAGCCACGAGCGCTGTTCGGTGCCGACGACGCAGTGGATCGATGCGGCGCACACAAACGGCGTCAAGGTACTGGGCACGTTCATTACCGAGTGGGAGGAGGGACGGAAGGACAATCGCGCTGTGCTCGAGCGCGATCCGTCGACGGGGCAGTTTGTGCTGCTGGATGCCTTTGGTAACCAAGCTATGTGCGGTTGTTGTGTGTGCTGAGGTCAGGTTTGGTTGCAGTCAACATCATGATCCACTTTGGGTTTGATGGCTGGTTCATCAACATTGAGCACAAGATGGAGTCGGACGAGCAGGCCAAGGATCTGGTCGAGTTTGTCGCTGCCTTGCGCGAGGCCATGCACGCGGCCAAGCCCGGGAGCCTTTGTATCTGGTGAGAATTATTCTCGTGGATGGACCAACATCTCATCGGGGCTTTTTTTATAGGTACGACAGCGTCACCGTCAAGGGCGATCTGCTGTGGCAGAACGAGCTGAACGAGCACAACAGAGCCTTCTTTGACGGCTGCGACGGCATCTTTACAAACTACACCTGGAAAGAGGGTGTGCCCACAAACAGCGCCGCAAATGCCAAGGAGAGGAAGCACGACGTCTACTCGGGAATAGACTGCTTTGGACGGGGGACATTCGGGGGCGGGGGCCTCAACACGTGGAAGGAAAGCGATGATGGAAAGGTTTTAAATTTCTGTCAACATCTTTTTTTTTTGTTGAACAGGCGGTGGAAGAGTGCACCAAGGCTGGCACGTCGATCGCCATCTTCGCACCCGGATGGACATGGGAGGCATATTCCAATAAGGGCGAAGGCGACTACGTGCACGCAGCCCACAAACTCTGGGTTGCTGAAAAAGGTAGGTACGAAAAATGCATGCATATTTCATACCCTCCCTCGTTCACAGATTCGGTCGCCTCTTTCATCTCTGCACGTCCAGTGCCAGGCACGCACGATTTTTACACCAACTTTGGACAGGGTTTTGGCTCAAAGTTCTTCCGCAAAGGCCAGCCCGTCCACCAGGGCTCGTGGTTCCATCTGGCTCTTCAAAATCCGCAGCCGTCCTGGCCCTCTGGAATCCACTTGATCGAGTCGGCAACCGAGCCAACGAGCGCACAATCATCGTCATTGCCATGGTTCTCTTTCATAGACCACCAGGTATAAACGACAACTAATAATTATTTTCTTCTATTAATGTTTGAAAAACAGGACGCGTATGATGGCGGATCGAGTCTCGCGTTTGCCACGACAACGAGTGGATCGATCGCGGCTCCTCTGTTTAAGATGCACCACATCCTGACAGCCGAGTCGTCCCTCGAGCTCACGCTGGCGCTCGGCGACGTTTCACTTGTCGCCGTGGTGCTGACGATCGACGATGAAGACGTCGAATTTGGCCTGGATCTTGCCTTCGTCAAAGCCATCGCCAACTGGACCACGTTCAACTTGAGCACGAAAGCAGGTCTTCTTTCGAAAATGACCCTCGTTATCACGGCCTCGGGGCGGACGACTTTCCGTGTCGGTTCTGTGCGTCTGTCTGCCACCAGACCAAGCGCGCCGACAGCACCCATCGATGCTCTCACCGTAAAGGAAAGGGAAATCTCGTGGGATGCGGTCTCGGGGGCGTTTGGATACAATGTCTACATCGGCCACGGATGGGCGGGCTTCACCGTCGATACATTCTTCATTGCAGACACGGACCTGTCGGACGCCAGTACCGACATCTCAATCGAGGCCTGCTACGGTTAGCACATGATATATAAAAGGTAACAAGTTTACGATCTATTAAATTTTGTAAACCTACATGGTGGAAGGAGATGAGGTGACGAGAAAACAAAAAAAGGAAAAAAAAAGAGTAGAAACAAACTGCCAAAAAGGAACCGAAAAAGAAAATTAGCCAATGTTATTCTTCTTCGTCACTCAGGTTGTCAAACGAGAATGGCCGGAAGCTGTAACCATCGCCCTTGTAAAACTTGTTGTTGAACTCGACCCAATGAAGACGGAGCGCGTGCAGGAAAGCCGACAGACCTTCCATCACGAGCAGGATGAAGATTGTCAATGCAAACCAGGCGGCAAAAGCAATCACAAGGCCGATCGCTCCAAGTATTCTGTAGTTTCATGTGTGAGATACAAATCCTTATCCACGCACAAAAACAAAAAAAAATAAAAAAATACGTACCCTCCATAGCTGAACATTTGCGAAATGGTCATGCTCCAAAGCACGTCCGACAACTCTGTCAGCATTGTCAGCACAGTATAAATACGACAGGGGAAACGTACGGGCGTGAGCAAGGGACAGAGCCCAGAGACGGAGATATGATGCCGTGTTGGAGATGCAGCCGAGGCAAAACTCGATCGTGTGGATCGTCTGGTGCACAAAGACCTCGCCAAAGTCAAATGCTTCGCCGTGGCCATGGCCGCCATGGATGTCCACTTCCTCCTCCTCTTCGTGCGCGGCTTCGTCAATGTGTTCCCCAGATTCCTCGTGATGCTCGACCTCTGAATGTGTGTGCGGATATAAGGAAAATAATAAAAAAGAGGCTTGCTTATTCGTACGGGCCTCCTGGATGTTTCCATAGGCGGGGTTCTTCTTCTTGTTGTGCATGCTGCGGAGAAGGAAGGGCTTCACGAGGAGCATCCACGGGATGCAGAAGAGGGCAATGAGCAGGAGGACAACTTGCACGTTTTCCTGAATCAAAGATGAGATCGGTCCACTCTGTCTTATTTTTATCTACCTGGCCAGCATAAAGTCTGCCGTTGGGCTTGATCGTGCCCGGAGAGAGGAACATGTCGATGAGCATGTTGAGCAGAGACGGCGGGGGCGCGTTGTCCCACGGAACAGACCACTTGTACAGGATGCAAAGTACGAGGTAGCCAAATATGCTTTCGAGGAATAGGACTTGCGGGATAAATTCGTTGTAGATGGAGATCTTGTCCTTGTAGAACTGGTGGTTGAACAAGCTCAGGATAATGCCAAAGGTCATCTACATTTTATTTTATTTAGAGAATGGCCCAATTAGGGCGAGCAGAGCGCACCTGAATAACACCAAAGATCACAGACATCTTCATCTTGTACGAGTTGGAGAAAATGAGCTGGTTGTCAGTTCCGTGCCAGGCGGGGTCAACACTATAAAAAAAAAATACTTTTTTTTTTTTTTTTTTTTTTTTTGAGGAAAGGAAACATGAGGGTCGGCAACTTACCCGATGGGATAGACGCGGCCGGTATTCACACCTTCCTGGGTGCTATTATTGACCTCGACAAACTCCCAGGCACTGTGACCAAAGATTTCCATCGTCTTGGAGAAGATGTCGTTGTAGATGAGACCAGTGTAAATGGAGAAGATGCCCATCAGCAGGATAATGTAACGACCGCCGTAGACCATGCCAAAGATCTAAGAATGAATGATTATTTTTATTTTATTTTTTTAAAAAAAAGAGAAACCCTTCCAGCAAGATACCTCGTTGCCCTTGGCGGCTTTGGTCAGCGACTTTTCATAGTAGACAATGTATACGGCGACAAAGGTCATGAGGAAACCATGGCCAAAATCGCCAAACATGACGGCGAAGAGGAAGGGGAACGTGATGAGCGAAAAAACGGCAGGGTTGACTTCCTGGTAGCGTCCGACACCGTAGGCGTCCACGATGACCTGGAAGGACTTGGTGAACTTGTTGGTGCGGTGGAAGGTCGGGGGCATTTCTTTGGGCTTGAGAACGTGCACGACCGTGGAGACGACCGACTGTGACCGCTCGCGTGCTGTTTCTAATGCGACCTGGATATCCACGAGTGACTTGGTCGGGCACCAACCCTCGGCGACGAGCACCTTGGACGAAGTGTCAAAGTTGAAGTGGTTCAGCGTGTTGTACGTGCTCTTCTCCTGAGAACGTGTGGGGCAATATTTTAGTTTATTTATTTGCGCCTCCCCCGCTAAAACGCTCACCATCAGGACAAGTTGGGTCGCGGCCTGCATCTGCGTCGAAAGGGCCTGGAGGATTCGTTTCCGATGGCTGGTTGTCTTTCCAATGACGCTCTCGAGATCAGTGAGACGTGCCTTGACATGCGAGGCCAAGGCATAGCGTTCTTGGTCGCCATCGGGGCACGGGTATAGCGTTGCGCCAAAGCTTTCACAGATCTTTTTTTTATTTTTTATTTTTTTTTAAGAAAAAATAAAAAAAAGATTGGTTTTCTCCGTGCATCATACCTTGCGGATTTTGTTTTGGAGTGCGCTGCCTTGGATGAAAACGACAAACGAGTTTTTCTCAACCGGCAAGAGCTTGTTTTCTGCCTCGCGAATCACCTGTATTTTTTTTGCTTTTTTCGTTAAGAGGTCTTTTTCAAACGCATTCCCCCTCCTCTGTACCTCTTTGATCTCCTCCACGCGCATGACGAGGTTGCCACGTAGTTGGCGCCACATCATGCGCTCGAATTGGAAGACCCTGGAGCGAGGGATGACACCGGCCAGGAAGCTCAGGCGTGACGAGTCCGTGAAATCACCACCAGCAGCAGCCGTGGCCGCACTTCGCAAGGTGTCCATCTGAATGTCGCCCGCCTGGACGAGCCCGATGTTGTCATCTTCGAGGCGCAGGGGCTCCGAGGTGCTAGTCGTGCGGTTGGTAGACTGATTTATTGTAATATTTAGGAGCAGATCAGTGTGAACGGATGACCGTTTTTGTACGTTCAAGGTCTTGTCAACAAGCTGGACGACGTATTTCATCTCGGTCAGCTCCTGAAAGCTCTTCTGCAGTGCCTCCTCGTGACGGTTCATGTTGGTCATCTCCGACTCGAGGCGCACCAGCTTGGTCTGTCGGGCGATATGGTTTACACGGAAACAAACAAATCCATAAAAGAAAAAAAAGCGGAATTACCTCGAGCTCTTGGGCTTCTTGTTGCGAGCGATGCGCGCTCGTATCGAGCTCGAGCACATCCTCCTGGATCTTGAGGCCGGCGCGTTCAATCTCCTTGCTCAGGAAACCTGCAGCATACTCGTCAGCGCAATGAAACGGCAAACCATTCAACGTACGAAGCTTGCGCTCCATCTCCTCGCAGCGACGGACGTCGTTGACAAACTTGCGCTGGAACGGGTTGACGCCAGCGTTCAGCTGCAACGTGACCGTTAGCACCCCCACAACGAGGGGAAATAAAAACGTACGTCGCGGAACTGGACCATGCCGAGGTGACCCAACTCGCTGACGACCTCGTGGGCTGATTCAAACTGGATGATGAGCTGGACGAGGCTCATCTCCTCCGAGCGGAACAGGTTCCTGTGTGCGCCATTTGTGTCGTCGCGAGCGGAACCAGCAGCCACGCCAAGGCAAACGTCGCGCAGTCATGCCAGGGAAAAAGCACCAAAAAATAGCGGAGCATATGGCCCAACGCACGAAAAAGGTCGGGTGGACGTTTTGTGAAGGAGAGAGGGCGGAGAAGGGAGAAAAGAGGCACACGGTTAGACACACTGAATGCCCGCCCGCCAGGGCGTCGCATGCACGTATTATACCCCATGGCGGCGCCGGTTCTGACGACTGAGCACGCTGCTCCTTGTGCGCTCGGCCGAAACTGGTTTTTTTGTTTAAGGGAGCACATCGGCTGCCATTTTATTTCCTACGTGACAGCCCTAGATTCGGCGATGGCAGCACGCTTGGCTTGCTTGATCATTGACGCCCACGGCCGCTTATTGTTGACTTCTGGAGCAGGAGGCGGCGGTGGTATAGATCTTAACGCGGCCGATTCATCCACCTCCTCCAAAGAAAGCGGAGCACCGATGTGGCGAGGCCTGGGCAGCACGAGCAACATGGGCGAGTGCGGTTCATCCTCCTCCTGCTCCAGCTCGTCGTCCTCATGCTCGTGCTCGTCGTCGACGCTGTTTTGCGTGGGGGGATTTTCAGACAGAATAGAGTCGCCCGCCCTGATGATGATTTGACGCATGCGCTCGTTCCGGTCCCTTTTCTGGATAGAATTTGGAGAGAGCAGGATGCTCGGTGGCGACTGCTCTTGCAAAGGCTGCGAGAACGACAATACTGGAGACGATGGCAGTTTGGTTTCCGCCGGTTCCGCTTCCAGTTGTGGTTGAGGCTGGTGCCCTGTCTGCCCTGCTGGCAACTCCAGTGGAGGACTGGAATCTTCAAACTCTGGGACGCGTCTGTCCGAAAAGCAATAAAAAAGTTAAGTAAATAAAATACAGGCGGTATTACCGAACGTTCCGTTGCAACTTGAAATCTAGGGACCGTTTGGTCACAAGCTTGGGGACGATCGTGACTGCCCTCGTGCCATCACCACCACCACTGGGCCTTCCTTGATTCTGATTCTCGTTGTGCTTGCGCTGCCAAGTCGTCGGCATCTAAAAAAAGTGAGGGAAATAAACACACACCCTCAAAGATAAGAAAAACGAGGTACCGGATTCAAAAAGTGACGGAAATGTGTGTGCAAGTCGGCATGCTTATCGGGCACGACAGGAAAGATCTCGCACGGCCTCAGCAGGCGAACAAACTCGGACATTTCTTGAAACGAAGAGTGGAGCGAATACGGCACCGTCTGCCAAGCACGGTGAGCTTTAACAAAAAAAAAAAAGTAGAGAGGAAACACATACAAAAATGTACGGACACGAACCAAGGCCGCTGCCAAACGTATCGTCGACAATGAACCCCAGACAAGTCGGCAGGACTGCGATTGTTGGCATGCCATCCTTGTTCCTCTGGTTTAGTCTGAAGAGAACGGTTTAAAATATTGGAATGATCTTTCTGTCCTACTGTTGGACGGTGACCGAAGACTTTGGCATGCAATGCACATTGGTGGAGGAATAGTCTTCCGTGAACACGTCGGGCAAGTCGAGGAGCTGAAGCGCACGAAGACGCTTCTCTGACACGGCGATCTTCTTGTTGAGCTGCTCTGCGAGGAAGACGAGCAACTCTTCTTTTCCGAGCGAGTCGACGCCGATGAGGATTGTGTGCGTGCGCACGTACCGTCTCATTATGTCCAGGGCTGCCTGAGCCGCGACCTCCTACAAGAAACGTCAGAAAGGAAGGGTGCGAGCAAGACGAAGAACGTACGCGAGGAGGCATGACACACTTGGGATCGCAGTACGTGTTGTCGAGGTAGAGGCGATCGACGTGCTTTCCATTGGCCAAGACAGTCTCGTGTATCATGGACGGGTGGAAGCGGAAGTCGCCCGTGTGGACGATCGTGCCAAATGCGCCCTCAAACACAAACATGACGGCCCCGGGACAGTGGTTTGCATGCAGCAGCGTAACCGTCATGGTCGTATCATCGCTCGTGTGCCGGCGGTACTGCACAAGTTTTTTTTTTCAGCGGCACGGCAAAACGAAAGACGAGCGCATACGATCTCATCGAGCACAGCGGCCTTTGCATCGTCGTGGGCAGGCGTGTTTGGGCCGACTTGCGGGAGTAGCGAAACCGTTTGCGTCTCGTTCACGGGCAGGGCAATCTAGTGTGTATTTCCTTCATGTGTATCCCCACCTCCCAACTGAATGCAGAGAGCGAGCGAGCGAGCGTACCACGCGCTTGGGATCAAAGCCTTCAAACTTGTTGAGCAGCAGCGACCGCGTCACTTCCGAGCAGTAAATTCGGCCGTTACGCCAGTTCTTGTTGAGGCCCGACGTGTGGTCTTTCAAGGTTTCGGTCAGTCCTTTCCCTCGCGGTGGGTGGGGGGGGGGACGTACGTACCCTCGTGCAGATGCGACAGAAAGTAGATGTGCACGCCGCCACGCGACTGGAACTCGTCCACGAGAACGGGAAGGTTGCTTGCCAATCGCACCATATTCTGAAACTGTTGTTCAAAGTACAATAGGCTAACGTCTACGGGCAGGGCTCCGGCTGCGACTTCGAGTCCGACGGGGCGGGGTCCGGCTGCGGTCCCGACGACGATCCCTGCTACGGCTACGGCTGCGACGGCGAATATCTCGACGGTCCCGGTCTCGGGAGTGGTCGCGATCACGGTCGCGGTCACGGTCACGGTCACGGTCACGGTCGCGGTCAGAATGGCGTTCGCGGCTGCGGCTGCGGCTGCGGCCACGAGGTGGTGCAGATCGATCGGCCTCTTTTGGTTTAGCTGGAACAGGAACTGTCGGCTTTTCATCCTTTTCGTCGTCGGAATCACTCGAGTCTGACGAGATGTCGGCTGCGGCCGCTGCTGATGTTGATTCTGTGACCGGGGCGGCGGCAGTGGAGGAGACTTTGGCGGCCTTTTTCTTTTCCTTTTTGGCCTTTTTTTCCAGCTTTTTCTGCTCCTTTTTCAGCTTCTTGGCACGTTTCCTTGCTTCCATGGCCTGTTTATAATAAAACACAATTTAATCTTTTCTTGCACACTTGCAGCATACCAGGAGAGGGTCCTCGTCCTCGTTGCTTGCCAGCAAACTCTGGCTGCCCTTCAGCGGTGCCTCCTTGTTTTCGATGCCGTACGTTTTCTTAAAGTTTTCGTGCATGGTCGTGGGGTCAAGCGACAGTGCCTGGGCCTTCATGCGTTCAAACTCCTCGTCTTCTGGCGTCTTCTTGTCCTCGTCCTTCTTGCCGGGCTTCTTGTGCTTGTACTGGCCGACGTGGTCGACGCGGATCATCCGCCCGAGGATCTTGGCACCGTTAAAGTTGTCCACGCTAAGGACCGAGCTGCGCTGGTCCTCGTACGCAATGAATGCAAAGCCTTTGGACCGGCCCGTCTTCTGGTCACGCACGAGATTGACATCGACGATTTCGCCAAACCTTTTTCCAGAACGTATCAAAAAAGCACCACCATGGGTGTTTTTGCAGTCTTACTGCGAAAAGATGCAAATCACATCGCCCTCGGTCAACTCGTACGGCAGCCCGCCCGCAAAGACGTACGCCGAGTCTTTGTACTGCAACACATTCTCAGCCTCGCTTTTGAAATGAGAAGGAATCACACGTACCTCGTCGTGCCACGAGCCCACAAAATTGCGCGGGTCGCCGCGCGTCAACTCGCGCTCGTTGATGCGCTGGATCTCCTTGACGACGCTACAAGCATCGGGGGTTAGTGCGTAACGCTCTCAACACGGTTGCAGACGTACTTCATTTTTAATTGTAAATACTCTGACTGTGGCACCCTGAGCAAACTACTAAAAGCAACACCCTGAAAAAAAAAACAGACCAAGAAATGATCCTCCTCGAGTTCGCCAACCAGATCCTCATTGAGGCCCTCAAGGACCGCCTCTCAGAGTACGTGCTGCCGAAAAAGGGAGGCTTTTTTTTGGAGGAGGTTACTCGGGAGAGAGTAGAAAAATACCAATCCCAGACAAAGTACAAAGTCTTCACAGGGAGAGTCGTGGGAGGGGGTGGCGTGCTTAACGAATACGAGGGCTGCAGCGAAACAGAGATCGCATTGGCCCTCGAGGGAGGGAGAGGTCGTTGTGTTCTGCGCCGACGTCTCTTTTGTTTTCCTCTTTTTTTTTTTAATGCGACGTTCTTTTTTCCCCTCTATTTTTGGCTTACATTGGTAGTGCGAGAAAGACGGTCGTGTGAGCGAGGACATGCGCGCTGTGGGGGTGGGTGGGGGGTTGAGTGAGCGGGGGAGCCCTGAATGAAAGAGACCCTGCCGTGCCGGCTTTCTGTTTTTTGCCTCTGTTCTTATTTCTGACCACGAACGAACGAACAAACAAAACACACACACACACACACACAGGGAGCCCTCCAATGTCGACATGAAGTTTGCCGACTTTGACGGTGTCCAGTTCCACGTGGCCACCCCGTCCAAGTCAGATATCCTCGTGTCGATCTCGTGGAAGTGCTTCAACGAGCTCAAGACCTACGGCGCCGTCGAGTTCCTCAAGAACGAGTACCAGGGCCTCGTCGGCGAGACTGAGGATGCCTACGATTTCACCATCAAGATCAACAAGGACAGCATTGCTGGCGACAAGGGTACTGTTGGTTTAGCTTGTGAAAATACTGGGCTAAACTGCAAGAAACAACAATACAGATGCCCTCATCCAAAAAGTCGCACTGCTCAAGCGCAACGCTCTCGCTGCACCCTTTGCAAAGGCCTTTGACGCCCAGGCGGCTGGAAAGGGCACTGAGCTCATGCAGATCCACTACCGTGACGACGAGGCCATCTACATCCAGGTAAAATATAATAATTAAAAAAAAATTTTTTTTTAACTAAAAATCGTATTCTTTTTCTAGGCCTTCAACGACCGTGTTACCGTCATTTTCTCGACCACCTTCAAGGACGATACCGATTCGATCTTTGCCAAGGTCTTCCTCCAGGAGTTTGCCGATGCCCGTCGCACACCCGGTCTCCAGAACGCTCCCCAGGTTCTCCACTACCCCAAGGACCCTCCAGTTGAGCTCAAGGACGTCAAGGGCCTCAAGACTGAGAACACCTCGTTCGTCACCTTTGGTAAATAACGCCAATTATCCTTTTTGAAAAGCTAGAATTAAAAAAAAATTTTTTTTTGCTGCAGTCCTCAACCCCCGCCACTACGAGAAGAAGAACCGCGAGCTTGCCATCTCGCTTACCCAGACCTTCCGCGACTACCTCCACTACCACATCAAGTGCTCAAAGGCGTACATGCACTCGCGCATGCGTGCACGTGTTGAGTCCCTCCTCAAGGTCCTTAACCGCGCCAAGCCCGATATTCAGGTTGAGCGCAACAAGACAGCTAGCGGCAAGACATTCGTGAAGAAGTAAAGAAACAATCCAAGAGCAGGGGAAAGAAGAAAAGCTATTCCCTTCTTTTTTTTTTTTGTTTTTCCTAGCATTTGTTTTTCCGTTTGCTTTTTTTTTTTCTTGTCCTTGTTTTTTTTGAGTTATGTGTGACAATGTCTGAGCGTGGCTCGAGAAGCCAGAGATCGGACGTCTCGTGTTATTTCATTCCATGCATCTCCCGTTCATAGCGTACACAAAATGGGTCAAAAAAATTTAAAAAAAAAATAATGCACTCAAAACAAACTTCTCACTTGCGTCCACGGCTGTTGTTCGCTTTTTTGTTACTGCTGCTGCGGCCGTGCTTTTTGCTGGTTCTCTTCGTTTCTTCCTCCGATTCGCTGTCCGAGCCCGAATCCCTGAAAAAAAAAAAATAGATGCATTTTCAAATAATTTTAAAAAACCCATGTTGTGAAGACACTTACGACGACGAGCCGCCGCAGGTCGAGCATGTTCCCGAATCACTGTCCGAATCGCTTGACGAACCATCCGAGTCAGACTCGGAACTAGAGGAGTCAGAGTCGGACGAGGATGAGGAGGACGATCGGCGATGGCTGCTGCTCTTTTTGACAGACGGTTTGGCGGGCTGAAGCGACGGGTTAGCTCATTTCAATGCGAGTATTCATTTACTATAGAAATCTTGAGAACTCCACCAACCTTTGACGAGGAGGAGGAGGAGGAGGGCGACTTGGACTTGACAAGACTACTGCTGCTGCTTGGCTTTTTCGTCCCAGAAGGAGCGGTCGAAGGGCCTTTCCTTGGTGCCTTGCCAACTGACGCCCGTTTCCTTGGTGTGCTTGGTTTTTTGTCCGTGCTGGCAGCGGAGGATGTTGTCGTCGAAGCCATCGCCGTCGCCGTCGCCGTCGCCGATGGTTTCTTCACTGCAGAGGGGCTGCGGCTGCTGCCCATCGACATCATGCCACCCATCATCATGCCACCACCAGACTTTTTTGCTTTCGGCGCCTCGGATCCAAACGAACTCTCGCCGAACGCGCGAGAAACCGCCGGGCCGAGTTGCAAATGCTTGTAGTAAGAGCGATGCTTCAAGTGCCATGTGATGCTGATGCACGCCGAGACGGTCTTGAACTGGTGGACGACTTTGCGGGGGATGAAATAGATGTCGTCGGCCTTCAGGCGGATATGCGCGTAGCGGACACCGTTGCGTCGCAGGTGGTTGAGCTTGGCCTCGTCGACCCAAAAGTCCTTGTCAACCAGCTGGTCCTTTGGCTCCTACATTTCAAAAAAAAAAAAAAAAAAGGCTTAACAATTGATGGTACACTTGAAGACATACCTCTTGAAAGTAGAGGCCACAGAGGTCGGCCACCTTGTACATATCACAGGCCTGGAAAGCGATGATGTCCTTGAGGTCGTACCTTGCCTCACTAAACGAGCAAAAGGAAAACAGCGATGTCATCCATTATCTCTCTCAGAAAAAAACAAACGTACGTGGTCATTCCCTGCACGAAACCAACGGCGGCGACAGGATGACGATCTGGGAACAGGCCAGCCATGTCCGCATGGGCACCCGTACGATCCTCCACCAGTTTCTCGCGCGGTCGCTCGTTTCGGGGCAAGAGAGCCAACCTGTCAATGTCCGTCCGTTTACGCTTGGTTGGCGTGTTGTCATTGCCGGTGCTTCCACTGTGCCCCTTTTCGATGGCTGCAAGCTCAACAAGCGGGACAACCTGCTCACCAGGGCACGCCCACATGATGGGCCCGTCGTCGCTCTCGGCGGGATTGAGGTCGTCGTAACGAGATGCAGAGCCCCACGGAAGGACCTGGATAATAATAAAGAAAAAAAAAATTGTTAAAAAATTGTTACTATTTTTCTCTCTCGTGTGCTTTCACACGAGAAAGGACTTGCCTCTTTGAGCCAATGGTTTCCATCGAGAAGCTTGAGCACGTCCTCAAAGTATCCGCCAGTCTCCTCGGCCTTTTGGCAGCCGACGAGCGTCATCGCGTCCATCGTGCCGGCGCGGTGCGTGTTGAATTCGAGCGTCTTGTCGGCAATGTCGACAAACTTTTCAATGGACATGGACTGCGTCAGACGGGTCTGTCCAAACACCTTTCGCACGATCGGCGTCTTGGGAAAGTTGCTGGCAATGTAGCGCAGGACGTTGGGAATGTTGGACGTGCCGTCGTGGATGATGCCAAACACGTGGTACGCGTCGCCCAAATCGTCCTCTGCAAAGATGACCTCGTAGCTGCAAATTTTTTTTTTTTCAAGTGCTTGTTTTAATAAGAAAGAGTAATTAGTAGCACGCACCAGATATGAGCAAACGCAGCCTGCTGCTCCTTGTTGAGGTTGGGCAAGACATCTGGAAAGACATGCACGACCGATGAGCCACCGTTGGACTGGAACTCGATCAAGATGGCATCACCAAGCGCGTCGCTGAAGCGGTCCATGACCCTGCGATGCAATGCAAATGAGTGTTTTGATAGAATAAACACTGAATTGGGAGTGTACCCATCGGTGGCCGGTCGGACCAAGTGGCGCTTGCGCACGGGCTCAAACATGGCCAGTCTTTCTGCGAGCGAAGCCGCCGACAAGAGCTGCTGCTTGATCGCCTCTGGATCCAACACAGTCTCCTCTTTCGCTTTGGTGGCGGGCTTGGTGGCCTGCGCATCCACCGTCTCGTCCTTGACCTCCGCCTTAATGACGCCCGCGTCATGCAGTCGGCGTTTCTTGCTCGGGGACACGTGCTCTTCCGCGACAATCTGGTCTCCGTTTGCGCTGCCGTTGCTGTGGCCATTGCTGTTGGTGGTGGCATCCATCTCGTCGTCGTCCGAGGTCGACTTGGGCACAACATGACTAATGTGCACATTATCGCCAATACGTTTAATTGAAAGGGGCGCAGCCCACACCACACTCATCATTATTACCTGGGCGAGGGCGAGTCGGTCGCGGTCGTTGCCGCTGCGCCTGTTATCGCCGCATCCGCTGCCTCCACCTTGACCGTTGCCGCGACGGCGCTGGGGGCAGCGGCGTGTCCGGTCTCCGTTGGCGATTCTGAGGATGACACCACTTGCATGCTCTGTTGTACTTGCTGCCGCTGCTGCTGCTCCTCCTGCTGCTGTTGTTGCTCCAGCTGTGGCTGCTGTTGACTCTGCGCGACCGCCACGACGTTTGCGTCCACTTCCATTATGACGGACACTCTGCGAAAAACGTAGCGAGGAGCGAAGGGGAAAAGAGGGAGAAGTCCACGGGCAGTGCACTTGAAAAACAGTTGTGGCTGACGATGTCAAAAGCGACCGAAACGGACGCGTCGCCGTCGCCTGCCCCGTCCCCAGCAGCAGCAGCAGCAGCACAGGCACAGGCACCGTCAACACTGGTCGTGGAGGAGGTGGACGATATTGTGTTTGAGTCGAGCGAGGATGCCCAGCCAGCCGCAACGGGCGAAGGGGCTCAGGATAACGCGCGTGCTGCAAAGCAGGCAAAGACAGGCAGCGGCAACAACGACCAGTTTACCGTGCACAAGTGGCACGTCCCACGTCCGTCTTCCATGGCGGCTGTTTTGGCGCCACAACAGTCGCTTCAGCAACAGCAGCCCGCGGCCGTGCCGGTACAGCGAGGAGGACGTGGTCGTGGCGCACGACGAGGAGGCAGCAGGGTGCCCCGCAACGTCGGCCGGCCACGCAAGCAGGCGCCCTCGACTGCGTCCGACTACGCGACCGTGGCCGGGTTCTCCAGCAGGCACGTCGGCGTCCCTCCCGGCGGCAGCACGTCGATGGCTATCAGGGCGGCGGCGGCAGCAGCATCGAACAGGCCGGTTGACGTGGGAGGGGGCCCCATCGCGAGCAACAGGCCTTTTCGCCAGGCGGCCGCGAAAAGGGTGTTCTATGGCGACAAATCGGACGAGGAGGAAGACGAGCAGGACGCGGCGGCGGCGGCGGCGGCGGAGGAGGAGGAGGAGCAGGGCAATGCCGAAGGGGACGCCAACGGACAGGACGAGGACGAGAACGACGGCGAGGAGGACGACGACGACGAGATGGACGTGGACGGGCAGGGGCGCAAGGTTGCGTCGGTCGAGGTCCCAGGCATTGTCGGCAACGGTACCGGCAACAGCAGGGAAGCAGCGATCAAGCGGCAAAAGATCTCGTATCAGAACCAGGAGCAGCCCCTCGCCGTTCGCGAAAAATACCGGTCCCAGTCGGCCCAAAGCACGTTCGCGCCTGTGCCCCCAACCCCCAACATGCAGTACATGAACACAAACGTCTTCAGCTTGAACAACAAAAGCCCGCACTTCCCCCTCATGCCAGTCGACGTCACCCCGTTCCAGCACCGTCAAATCGACCCGTCGTTCGCCTTGCTTCCAACAACGACATCGTCGCCCACATCGCTTCTCGGCCCGCCGCCTTCGTCCGCGGCATTGGCGGCAGCGGCAGCAGCGGCCGATAAGATCACCGCACAAACGCTCGGCCAGGTCGTCGAGTGCGGTGCATACCTCTCGCAGACACAGGAGGAGCATCTCCCGTTGCTCCGCGTGCTCAACCGTATCATGTACCCCGTCAGCTCGCTCGAGCCCGTCTGCCGCTTCTGCGACGCCGACATCGTTACCAGCTCGGTCGAATGCTCCTGCGATCCCAAGGATGTGCTTGCACACGTCCTCAACTGGAAGGGCTGCACCGAAATGCCGTGGAAGCACCACCTGCAGGTGCTCATGCCACTCCTCAGCCTCGTGGACAAAGTGCCTCCCGCTGACATGGTGGGCTGCTGCCGCATGCTCATCGCCGCTACGCGCTCAAACGCCGCCCAAACAGCGCGATCGGCAACTAGTCTGTCGGCCGACGTGGTCAAGACCATCCAGCTTGCGGGCCACCACGTCACCAGTGCGTGCTACCTCCTCGACGTCTCTGAGGCCACCCCCGATGCTCTCAAGGCCGTGCGTTACGTCCTCGTGCGCTTCCTCTGCGACCTCGACCATCGCGTCTTCCGAATGCTCCAGTCCTCGGACCCGATCCGTGCTATTGTCGGCCAAAAGCCGTCGCCCGCTGGCCACAGCAAGCTCGCCAAAAGGCCCACAGAAGGTAATTTTTTTTTTCCGCCCCCCTTATTTTTAGTAATCACAAACGTTGTTTTTTTTTCTCGTAGCCAATGTGTCCAGTTCGGTAGTCCCGATGCAAGCACACCAGCCGCAACCCGTTGTTGTCAATGCCCATTCGCCTCATCATAGCATTTTCCCTTGGCCTCACACAGTGCCGGGCCAGATGATGTCCAACCCAATGATGCCAGGCCAGATGATGCCAAGCCAGCTCATGCCTGGCCAGCTTATGTCAGGCCAGATGATGCCAGCCCAAATGATGCCGAGCCAGCTGATAGCGCCGCCGTACGGCTTCCCGTTCATGAACTACCCCGGGTCCTCATACATGATGCAACCGTCGTCGATGCCACAAACAACACCTACCTTTGACCCGAGCTTATTCCAGGTACCGTCTTTATTTTCAAACAAGAATAACGGCTGTCATTCATCGCAGAGGGCCTTGGGTTTCCAGGCCAATAGTCCGTCAATCAAGCTTGAAGTGCCTTCCGTGTCCTCTATTCTGACCGCCATTTCAAAGGATCAAGCACCTCGTGCCACGACAACAACATCAGTGACGACACCGACGACGACAAGAACAACAGAAGCACCGGCCGCTACCGAGGCCGTTACCGACGTCGCTACAGAAGCCGTTGCCGCGGCCGTTGCCGAGGCCGTTACGGAAGCCACTACGGAAGCCGCAGCAGCTGATGACGCTTCAAAGGCTCCAATGAACGAAGGTCTGACTGCCTCCGCCGCTGCCGCGTCTACCGCATCGCAATCGGTCCCTCCAAGCTATCAGGTACGGTTTTTGAAGTGTCCGCCAAAAACCAAATGATTTGTTTTATCTAGCCACCACCGATAAAACGGATGCCTGTCCCAGCTGAACTTCTCTAGGGCCATGGAACCGTCACAAAATTAGATCGGACTCAAGAGTTCTTTTTTTTTTTTTTTTTTTTGGTGTTGTTCTCTTATTTAAAAAAAAGCTGCAGAAAGCTCAAATAATATTTAAAAAACGGAAGAAATGTTTAGAAAAATTTGCTGCCAGAGCGCTCCATGTACAGTTGTTGGAATGACGGAGGGACATCGCCTGGCTTCCGCAGTCGCAACAAAAAGTTTTGGCGTCGCTGTTCCAGGGCATCAGATCGAATGGTGGCGAGTTGGCGACGCAGCTCGAGAACCATTGCATTGGTCTCGGCGATTTGGTGGCGGACGCGCTGCTGGTCGGCCTGGTCAGAGTCGCTGCCATCGGGGTCGATCGAGAGCGTGCGCAGGCGCGGGAACCAGTCCGTGGAGCCCTTCTGCAGCAAGTGCCAGACGTACGACTCGGGACCGGTAAACTCTGTGCGGTCCTTTTGGCGCAGGTAAACGATGAAAAAGAGGTAATTCCACATGTTGTGCTCCTTGTCCGTATGCTCTTCAAAGGTCACCTGCATTCACGCGTCAGAGGGCAAAAACCAAAGGGTTCTTTTTTTCTTTTTCAAAATTTTACCGATTTGTGCTCAAAGGCAGTACGATGGAGGCCACAGATGAAGCAGGTGTTTTTGCGGATTTCTTCATGCTCTTGCCTTTTGGGTTTTTTAAATTTAAGAAGAGGGTAATAAAAATTTGTTTGTACCTCTCGGCGCGGAGGTCTGCAAACGTGTCGATGATGATGCCGTCGATCATGTGAAGGACAATCGTGATGACCACGACGAAGAAAGTGAGATCGTACACGACACGCGTTGCAAAGTGAGGGTCTCGAACACTGCGTTGCAAAAGGATGTCACCGATGCCACCTCCTTGACGGAGACCCTGTATTTAAAATAGTGAGCAGACTACTCTCAGAGATAAAAAATAAAATAAAAACATACGTGGTTCAACGCGGTCGTCATGCACATCAGGAGAGAGTCGCAGGCGCGTTCTTGCACATCTTCGACGTCGAGGACAAAGTCGTTTTGAAGGAAGAGGAAACCGACGACAGAAAAGAGGTAGATGAGAATTGCACCAAAGGCGGCCGTAACCAGGATCGCGCGACCATTGCGAGTGACCGACCTTATGACGTTTTGTAGTGTTTCGTCACGGACGACTGCGTGTGTGTGTGTGGGGGGGGGGGGGGGAACGGATAAATAATAATAATAAAATAAGGCAAAACGTACCAATGTCGAGAAGTAGAAGCGAATACCACAGCGGGTTGTGGACGAGACCGAGGACGGCAACAAAGAGGTACACCACGTGATAGTCCAGCATATAGTCATTGAACAGGTAGCCTTCTTTGAGCAGGAGGAAACCATAGTTGGCTGGGAGAAAAAAAAAACAATCAGTACTTTTTTTTAAAAATTAAAAAAAAAAACGAACTGCAGTAGCTGGCAAGGATCACAAAGGCCACGAGGATCTGGAAGATGCCTGCAAGGAAGAGGGTGCCGTGGACAGCGGTCGTAACAGGATGCCACGATTGATCGAGGGGGAAAGTGAACATGATGATCAAGTTGATGAACACCGACATGTAAAAGGCAATGTCTTTGCATGTGGAGATGTACGCCATCAACGACAAGCTCTCGATCTGTCCCAGTCGATTCTGCCACTTCATCTCGTTGTGCAAGTGGTCTGTGCGCGTGAAAAACCACGGGACCTTGGAGCCTACGAAATGTTTTTGCAATCTCAGTAGACACACACGCACACACACACAAAAAAGAATAACCTTACCTTGCTCGTTTGGCTTGGCATTCACTTCCATTTCATGTTTCGATTCATCAGTCAGGAAGTTGCAGATGTAGGGGATCGGGAAACTGATCTGCTCTAGGCGACCCTTGCGGACCAGTTCAATGGTTCTAAAAATAGGAATCCGTCAATGAGAAAAAAAAAAAACCAACCAAACAACGTGTTACCCTATTTGCTTTGTGTACTCCTTGATCGCGTTGTCCGAGTCAGTATCAAACTGCTGAATCGCGAGGTTGCGGTCGGGAGAAACCTTGCTCAGCTGTGTCGCGAGCAAACAAAGGTTCTGGCCGAGGTCGTACGCGATTTGTTCCACTGTCTCCTTGGCTCTAACCACAAATACTTCCTTGGAGTGCAGCTTGAAAACCGACTTGATGGTCTTCTGGGTCAGCATGCTAAAGTCCACGTTGTACACGAGCTTGTCGGGGATCTCGCTCGCGGAGCGGCTCTCGATCACGCTCAGCAAGAACTTGCAAAAGTTGTTCTGAACAAAAGAGGGGGGTTATTTCGACCTTTTTTAAATAAAATAAAAAAATAGATTTCTCTAGACGTACGCGAACGTTCAGGGCCTTGATCAGGCGCTTGTCAGCCTCGGCAATCTTTCCGGCCTTTTCTTGAGGGGTCAACTTGTCTGCGATACCACTGGGCATGGCTTTGAGGGCGTCAACAGACTTGATTTCCCCGTTGATGATCTTGTTGGCGAGTTCAAACGCATGGCAGTCATGTGTGGCCACGCAGTCCTTGTTAACAATGGACGTTTAACAACAAAAGAAAACCAACAGATCGATGTACCTGATTCTCGCGGCAAGGTCCTTGGCAGTACTCTGTCAGTGTAATGAGGCACTGATTGATGAGATCCAGATGATCCGCCCTGAACCCATTGAAATTCTGAATTAGTGCCCCCGTGCGTTCTTCTTGTACTGTACGCAAAGAACGTTGAAAGGTCTCCGCCGGAAATCACAGGTTCGCAAATGTAGTCAAGATACGCCAGCGTCTGCGCGACGATGCCTTCACTCAGGAGGGTTATCTGCATAAGCAGGACAATTTGAACTCAAAAACAATTGTAACCATGCTTTTGTCGGTTACCTGGAGGTCATGGTTGTGGTTCTCGCAGAGCAACTGGAGGAAACGCAGGATATGTTGCATATTCTTGGAGTCCTCCAAAACAGCGGATGTGCTCGTGGGCAGTCGTACGGCCATGACATCAGCTGCAGTATCAGTATTATAACTAGGGTTTCAACGTTCTCTTTTTAAAGCGAATACCACGCGAGACGTTGTTGTGCTTGACCTCTTGGATGTTGTCCTCCATCTTTTTCTTGATGTTCCTGAAGAACTCGAAGCCAGTGTTGGACGTGTTGGAGGCCTTGAAGGGCTTGAAGAACGACGCCTGGACGGTCGTGTTACCCTCGTCCAAAAGCGCCACAGCGAGTTGGATGGACTCCATGAAAACGTGGGCTGGAAAACAATCATTGAAAAAAACAAGCAAATAAAAATGAGCCTACGATCCTCTTTGCTCGATGAGACGAGGTCGATGACGAGGTCGGACACCCCGCACTGGTCCAGCTCGTCCTGGATCGTCTTCATCTGGAGCGACCAGGTAATGCGCGACCGACCAAAGTACTTGTCCTATCAAGTAGAATAGGTTAGCACAGAGACTTATTTCGTGGCGGGCCATACGAGCTCGTGACGCTTTAGGCGAGCAGCTTCGGGGGAAAGCTTGACGGGAGTCATCATGCGGGGGAAGACTCGGAGCAACTCGAGCTTCCACTTTTTTTCGTACTGCTTGGAGCGGACGTGCTTGACCAACTTTGAGATGAGTGTCACGACAGGCTTGCCCTTCTTTTCGGCTGAGTCTGGGATGGCCACATTGGATCGGCTAACCAGCTGTAGACGAGCCGACTGGTGAATCACGTCCACAAGGAGCGCACTTTCTATTATTTTTTTTTTTCTCAGAACGGACGCTTGTTTTAAAAAAATGGAATACCTGCTTCGAGCATTGGTCGGAATTCGTTCTCGTGCTTCTCAATGAGCTGCTGTAGTTGCATGGGAATGCTGGAAAAGTGGCCGATGGACGACTGGGACATTTTTCTGCTCCCGGTGCTGAGATCTCCTTTTGCTCGCCTGTTGCGCCAGTTCATCATGAACGACGTAATTGTCTAATAAATAATAAACAGAAATTAAAACTACCCTTGGGAAAAGGGAAAAAAAACCTGGTTGGCGATCTCACGTTTCTTGGAAAACTGCTCGAGATCAAAATTCAGCTCTGCCCCGATGGCTTGCGAAAAAGATGCAATTAAGAAGGACCCCAAACATTTATTTTTATTTTTTTTGAACACACCGATGTTTTGGCTGTTGTACACTCGTTGGATTGCTTTGATGCACATCTCAAGGGCACTCTTGTAGATGGTGACTAGGCCGCGAACTTCCTTGGTGAGCAGGCTGTAGTGGTGAAGCATGGACGTGACGTTGATCTGGACCTGCGAGCCGGGGACGAGCTTGAGGACCTCCGCGATCTGGTTGTAGGAAAACACGGAGGCGATAAACTTGGACACGACATACGTAAGGTACTCTGTTTCGACAAGTTTAATTATTCTGGTTTTTCTATGCACACGACGATTACCGATCAGGAGTTTGACTTCTTTCCTGGTGCATTCAAAATTGGCGTCGGAAACGCGTTTGAGGTCAGCCACCACGCTGTCTATCAACAGGGGCAAGAGTGGACTGGAGAAGAAGTCGTAGCGGTGCTCCGTGAGTTGCTGCAAAGTAGATTTCAATTAAGAGAGGAAGAAAAAACACGATACCGTTTTGCGCTCGCGCAAGTACACGGTGTTCAAAAAGTTCATGTACAGGATCTTGATCTCGACGAGGGTGCTTGGGTCAATGATGACCCGCACGACGTCCTACCAGGAATAGATACAAATTAAAAAAATAAATGCATTCGTAGTGTTAGTCTGCACACCTCAAAGTGCAACAGAGCTTGACACTTTATCTGGTTGGCAAAGTTGTACGCCTCGCAGCAGTAGGAGAGCAGCTTGATCAGCTCCATGTGGTACAAAAGCTCTGCTTGGCTCTCGTTGAAGGGGTCTGGGCACGTCATGATCGAGATCAGATGCTTGAGAAGAACTTCGTCGTTGTAGACGGTCTAAAGCACAAAAAAATAAACAACTAAAATTTTGAACACAGCATACCAAGACGTTCGGTCCCGCGGCCATCATCGCGCTCAAGACGACTTCCTGCGTTTTGCTAAAAGGAACCATGGTCAGCCAAAACAATTTCCTCCTTGAAAATACCGGTTGACTTGGCCCTTGCACATGACCAGGTTTTGCAAAAAGTTGATGTAGATGAGGGTGTGGTTGTTCGAGTCCTCGCGTTCGATGCATGACACGATCTGCGACACCAGGCGCTCGTTCACATTGGCACAGAGCATGACGTTGTTTGAAAAGATCTGTCGAGAAGAAGAAAATAAATGCAAAGAAAGAAAGAAAGAAAAAAAAGATGGTTCCTCACCTGGATGATCGTCTGAATGGCATAGTCATAGCGGAACTGGTCCTTGGCGCTCAAGGATGTCGTGGAAGAAGAAGAGTTCTCGTCATCAGCAAGGGTGGGACGCTTCTTGTTGGCACTTTGAGCATGCTTTTCGTTGTGTGCGTGCTTGATCTCCTCGAGCAAAAATTCGATTTCGGAGGCCAGCAGGACCTGGTTCTGTTCCTCGCACTGGCAGAAGAGCTGCAAGAAACGGTGCGCCTCTTGGAAGACAATGTTGCTGAGCTGTTGCTGCTCGCGATTTGATTCCTCAGTCAGCTTGGAGCTTTGCTCGTGCTTTTTCTGGGCTTGTTGGTCGACCTCACGCTGTCGCAGGAAACGCAGAAGCGAGAGCACCTGCGTATGCGTGCCAAGATTTCGTGCCAGGCGCTGGGCCTCTCTGCTCACACGGCGTTCAACCACCGCTGGCTTGAGCATGGTGGGAATTACCGGCGGACCTAGCGACGCTGTAAAAAATAGCATTTTGTGTAAAAACTAAAAAGATCGGAACATGTAAATACCACTTGGGTTTGCACTAGCTGTCAGCGGAGCAGCTGGGGATTGCGTTGTCCCTGGTGTAGAAGGTCCGCTGACGTTCGCGGCAGTCGTTTGAATGTTGAGCACGGGGTTGCTGGTTTGGATGGAGCGCACGCCCGAAATGAGTGGAAGCTTTGGGTGCAGCTTGTTGACTGGCGGCGTGGACGGCGGCGACTCAGCGCTGGGCGTGGTGCGGCCAGAGTTGGTCTGCCCCTTTGGAGTTGCAGAGGATGACGTGGAGGTTGCGTCGAGTGACTTGCAAAGACGGCGCAAGGCAAGGATCGTGGCCATGTAGTCAAACGACAGAGTCTTCTCGATGATCGTATCTTGTGAGCCAGTCTTGGCGGGCAGTTGCATGCCTTCAAACAGGTTGAGTGCAGACAGACGAGGCGCAGAGTTGCGACGCTTTCGCTGGTACATGGGCGGCCTCAGCTCTGGCTTTTGATCCTCGGCATCAAAGTCCGACTTGTCTACCGACGAACTGCGACGGTGGCGCGAGGGCATGGTTCCTCGACGGCTGTATGCTCGATCCGACTTTTTTTTTGCAATTTTATAATTAAAAAAAAAATTATTATAATTCAAGAAAAAGTAACCGGGTAAAAAGAATACCTTGTTCTCAGTCACCACACGAAGAGTCTCAAGAGCCCCACGGATGGCCTGGTAGTTGTTGTGCTCTTCCTCAGACACGAGCAGCTGGATCTGTTTGAATGTCTTGACGACCTCGGCATGTTGACAAAAATGACGAAGCAGAAGCGATATAGCAGACGAGACCACGGGTGCATTGTCCACCATTGCCAAGTCGAGCAGAATACGGACAAACTCGCTCCCGCTGCGGCCATCAAAGTCCAGTCCGTCTCGGTTGCCGTAGTACTTTTCCAGCAAAAGGTCCGTGTTCTGCAATAGAAAGTTTCAATACGACTTTCTGCCGCGGCTCGTACCGCAGACTCCCTGACGCTGTTTTGAACCGCTCGACCCTTTTTGAGCCAGTACGTGTCGTGCTGCAAGGAACAGAGAGAAAAGTATTTAAACCCCCCACCCCCCACACCCCCCACTGGAAAACTCTGGTGATTACCAGACTGTTGGCAAAGGTGAAGACGCGAGACCAGACAGGGCTGACGTCAAACTCCCGCAGGAATTCCTGGAAACTGTTGTCTTCCTGTTCCTCATCCTCCAGCGAGTTCTCCTCGCTGCCAAGGTCCTCCTTCTTGTAAGCGTCTTCCTTATTAGGAGTCGGGGGTTGTGACGGAGGTTGCGGTTGCGTGGGGGGCTGCTGGGTTCGCAGATTGGATTGGCTTGCACCCTAGTTAACGGCATGCTTTTGAGCGTACGCAACAAATTGTAAACAATTACCCGTTCGAGGGTGCCTTTAAGAAGACCAGACTTTTGCCCCTCTGGCGTCTTGGACAAGCGAGGGGCTGGCCCACTGAAAAAAAAAAAGAGTTGATATAATTAATACGCTTTACGATTGATCCAACTTACCGCTCATGAGTGTTGCCGGGGGCTTCTGCTGCCCGGATCACGTCCTCTGAGACCTCCAAGCGTGCTTGTGAGCGACGCATGGGAGTTGTTGATCCCGAGTGCGCCGTCTGAAAAGGGGGGAAAAAAAAATCTTTTTAAAAAAGAAAGTATGCACCGTAATTTATTCATACGACAGAGGCCTTAAAGTCACCGAGAGCCTGCGAGATACGAAAGTCAATGCGGACGTCGCTGACATACTCGATGATCTCGAGAATGCGAAGTCGGATGTTGTTGAGCACGCGGCCGTCTTCAATTTTCTCATCCGATGGGAGCTGTGCTGTGCGATTTAGGTTGCGCATGGTGACGCGCATGCCGGCGCCAGCATTGGCCAGCCTTGGGGCAGGGCCAGCTGGCTTGCGCTGCTGCCTTTCCGCCTGCTGAGTTGGCTGCGACTCCCTGCCAGCATACATACATACAGCAATAAGAAACAACGAGTTTTCCCATAAATCAATAGGGACATGCCTTGAGATATAGTGCGAGTCGAGGACAGCGAGGAGCCGATCGGTAAGCTCGAGAAGCCCGCTGAAATCATAAAATCCGAAATGGACGAGATATCGCGTGATGGTGACGATCTCAAGGGTGAGGGCATTGTTGACATTGCCCTGCTCCTTCCGCGACTGGGCTTCGACCAGCTTGAGGTACTCCTTGATAAACTTTTTCACGGGGTCGAAAGAGTTGCGTTCATGCGCTTCGGACGAGTTTTCCGCGGCCGGTTTGGACAATTTATAGCCTTGCGCCGACACGGTCTTGTTGAGAGATCCCCAAAGACGAGCGTACTGGATGGGCTCGATTTTTTCGTACGGCTCGACGTTGACATGCAGGTGCAGCATGAGCCTTGTAGAGAAATGTTTTTACAAACCCATTTTCAGGATAACAGGCGTACTTTGCAAATGAAGCGCGCAGAGAGCTCGGCAGGATATCATTTGACATGCAATTGAGAATGAGCATCATAGGCAGCATGCCCTTGAGCTTTTCAATTCCCTCGTATTGACTGCAGAGTTGAAGTAATTTTTTTTAACAACAAAACAAAAAAAAATTTTTTTTTGTACCGGTCCAGGCACATCTGCGCAAACAAATCCAGTTGACTCTGATAGTAGCGAAGAAGATTGACCATCTTCATGTCGGGCGGGTTGGCGGTGGCCAGATTGACCATTTCAACGAGCGGCATCGACTTGACTTTGAGATCTTCAAGTGAAAAAAAAAAAAATAAGAAGAAGAAGAAGTAGATTTCTTGTGATACCTCCGAGACCACTGGAATGCGATCCTGTTGTGGTGGGCAGCGTCCACGAGATGATGACCTCTTTGTCCTGATGCGAGTATGTTTCCATGAGCGTCCCGTCGTAGTCGCCCATGAGGACTTTTTGGCAGATGAGGAGTTGAGTCTTTGGAATGCTCGTGCCCTCCGATGAGCACAAGTTGGTGAGGTATTGGAAGTACTGCAGCAAAATTTAGTGAGTCCAGAGTAGGAGGACGGTTTTAGGATCACACATACCTGCCATTCCTTTTTTGTGTTGAGCAGGTTCACAAACGTCTCAATCTCGGAATCCCGGATCTTCTCCTCCAGCAGCTTGCGATTGTTGTGCAGGAGTGCCGTCACGGTTTCCTCTGCGCCGATCTGATAACCGATCTGTGTTTGCATAAACGCAAATCTGCACAAGAAAAATGAATTCTACTTGAAGAAAAAGAACTGATTTCCGACACGTACTCGTTTGCAATGTACTCCTGGTTTTTGCGGTAGTCCACTTGCGAGTGCTTGAGAATGCGGTAGCAAAGTTGGCAGATGACAGGGATAGTCGAGTGCTTGACCTGGTTGGCCATATCTGTGATGCTCATCATCTTGCCTTTCGACTCGGTGAACGGGGCCTTGAGGATGCGGAAGAGCTCCTCGAGGATATTTTGCTCTCGAATGACCTTTTGGCGATCGCGAACTCTTGGCTGGCTCAAATCAACCTCTGCCGTCTATCGAACAAGTGCCAAAGAAGAAAGTTTTTTAGTTTTGAGTGGTTTGCAGACGTACCAGCGCCATCTGGATGTTGCCACTGCCTTCTTCTTGCCTGTCGAGAACGAAAAAGACGAGATCGACCAGCACTTTGTTTGCCATGCGGAGTTCTGCGGACGTGATTTCGTCTGATTGGCCGGGCCGCAATTGGTCAGTGAGCAGTGTGCATAAAGAGTGTTGCTTGTTTTACCTCTCGCGAGCTTGTCGGCTATCAAGTGGAGTACTTTGGAGGAGTCGTTGGCAAAATCCTGGTCACGGACCTCGCTGGCCTCTACAGGCATGATTTCAAACGCTTGGCGGTCTTCCTTGGTCGGTGCGGCGCCAATCTTGAAGAACTGAGCCTTCTTGTCCGAGTCGGACGTGGGCTTCTCGAGGGTGATCTGCGTTGAATGGATCCACGTGTTGGTTGACGAGTGCTTGAGATGAATAAAGGAGCCTCGATCGATCGGCGAGTCCTACGTCATTTTAGGTTTTAGCGCAAAAAAGAAGAAAACCAACCGAGCAGTACATCTTTCTGAATTGACGTGTGGTCAAGCTCAAAAATGGTATTGTTGAAATCGTTTGGCGAGAAGGAGCCGACAAGGTGGTAGGCCTTGTTAGCTACAAAGATGTGCGCGCGCTTAGACGACACAAACTACAAACTCCGTTTACCAGGATTAACACTGCGGCCGGTCAGTTTGTCGCGAGTGTGATCGGGCGTTTTGTCCTTATCTTCCTCGACAACGAGATAACCGCCAGAAGACAGATGCTTGAAACGATATAGGCTCTTCCAAGTTCCGATGCCACCACGGCATGGGTCGTCTGTGCAAAGTTTATACCCTTAAGGCAAGGAAGAAAAAAGAAGAAACAAATCATGCCTCCAACGACCTCCACCTCCCAGAGGGCGTTTGATGAAGTGGCCTCGGTCTTGGCCACGCGACCTGTTTGACGTAGGTACACTTTGCTTTGCTTGTTGTTGATGTCCATGTCGCCCGTGAGGAACTACCATTGCACGACGTTTTTACCAAAACAGCTGCATACAAACGAGCTTATACCTTTTCTTGGTCGGTATGGAAAAGACGGATGACATCGCCTCCCTTGAGGATCTTTTCGCTGTCTTGGTGATACTCAAGGAAGAGATTGACACACCACGGCGTTGACGATGCGGCGGCATTGACCTGTTTTTTTTTTGTTGTTGTTGTTTTGTTTTTTGTTTTTTGGTAATCGTCAACATGCATAAACAAAATGCGCTCGTACCTCAAACATCCTGAGATTGTCGCTGTGGCGGCGTGCATTGTCGTCGTCCAGCATGATCATGCTTGCGTTCAGCGGCAGATGGACGATGTCGGAGATGAGCTCGACCTGGTCGCCGACCATTACTTCTTCATTGGCTGACTTGTGCTTGAACGACGGCATGATCTTGAACCAGGCCCCGTCGTTGCCAATCTCGTCGAGCGTCACGCGCATCGCGTTCTTCTCAATGTTGTTGGAGACGCGTCGCTCGGCGCAGACAAACTTGTTGCTGGTCTGATGGAGGATCTGCACAATCTGTCCGTACTTGATGACCGTCCCAAACAGGCGCTTGTCCTCATTCTCGTTGAGCTTGCCTTCCATCTCTGCTGCTTGCTGTGTGCGCGAGTGCAAGTGTTGTTGTGACGGGGAAAGGTTATAAAGGACACGCCTCAGCAAAGAGCGACCGATACCTTGAGCCTGCTCTTGAGCTTGTGCAGGTCGGTCAGCTCTGTGATCGAGCGCGTGACCACGCCCGAGCGCGTCATTCGGTACTGGTTCTGCGCATTGTAGCGGTGGTGCGGGTACAGCTTGAACAGGCAATCTAATCCCCGAAAGCAGCAAATGAGGTTCTCCTTGTCTGTGCATTGCGTGTGTGTGTGTGTGTGTGGAGGGGGGGAAGCGGGAGGTCGTACCGCGAAACTTGGCTGGGATCTTCTTGTCTGTGGTGTACGTGCTCTCGACGAGGACGACGCGGTTGTCCACGAGTCTGGCATTGCAACCAAAAGGACACATCAATTATGAACGATCACGCTCAGTCCGTACCCGAGTGTCGTCAGGAATCCAGACGTGCTCTTTTGCGTGGACCCCTCCGCAAACAGCGACACGACGTCTCCCAGGCGCAGTGGTCGCCTCGTCGAACTAGGGTTGGTTGGTTTTTTTTTTCCATTCACAGCACAGGACTATTAGACCATTTGCGCGCGCATTGCTTCTCTCTGGCGGGGCTTACCTGCTGGGAAACAGCTCGACAGACGCCGACGGCTGGACACCGAGGCCGCTGGCTACGCTGCCGCCAAAGCTGTCCATGCACCCCCCTGCACACACGCAAGTTGCAATAAACCAACAAATGAAGTAAAAAATTTTTTTTTCGCACAGTTTGAAACTTCATTCGGAAAACACAACTTTTGTTTGGCGCTACATTTGGTCTTCGGCACTTGATGCGATCGGGGCCGTTGCGGCAAGGAGGGCCAGTGTGCTGTTCTGTTGCATGAAGGCAAATGAGTATCCATGTTGGGATGGCAGGGACGTACATTGACAGGGAGCACGTTCATCGTGGCGAGCACCGAGGTGTCCATTGTGAATCGCTTGCGCTTCATGCCTGTCTCAGTGCCGTCATCTGCTAAATAGGTAGAATGCATGAGATCTCTTATCCAAGGGGCGGCAAAGAGGGTACCTTCCGACGACGAGATATGCTGGACGAGCGAGTTGACGATGTGCTGGAGGTTGTTGAGTTGAATGCGAAGTTGCACTCCGTCGTTGTAGAGAGCCTTAGTGGTGAATGTTTGAATAAGTGGTACCAAACAAAAAAAACATTGACGAGGCTTTTCGTACTTGCTGAACATCGTGCGCCAACTTGAGCTTTTCTTCGAGGAGTTGGATGCGTCCGTTGGGGTCCTGCACAAAAATGAATTGAAAAAAAATTTTTATTTATTTATTTATTATATATTTAGATTGAACGTACACTTTCAAAATTGCCGGCCTTGGCGATGCCCCTGCGCTTGACGTCGATAAGGAACTCACGCTTGCCCCTCTTGAACGCGGGATGGGAAAACTCGAGCTGGTTTGCAGCTTCGGGACTCGGGTTGACATTGATAAAGTCGTTGACCTTGGCAGTGTGCTGTCTCGTCAGTCCCCGCGAGAACGGTCGTTCTTTCGTTACCTTGTGGAAGCCGTACATGTTGAGCTGTCGCACAAAGGACGCAAAGTTGTTGTGCTTAAAGTACTGCGGCAGGACCTCGCGGGCAAACTGGTCCGAGTTGATGACGACGAAGCTGCCCGAGGGCGTCCAATGGATGTACTCTTGGTGCTTTTCATCTTCAATCATGCTAGTAGAATGGCACACGCGTGAGGGGAATGTGCCGTCCAAAGTTGACGACATACTTGTACAGCTTGTTCACAAAGGACGAGACACCCTTGTCACCTTGCGCATTGATCTTCTTCTCTGCTGGGCCAGGCGCGCTGACCAGCTCGACCTGTAAAAAAAGAGAACATTTTCTCAATAAAACAACAGCGAGCAGCGAAAAAGCGGCGGGCGACGAACCGACGACACGAGAGAGCTTTCCTGTGGAGTAACGGCTCAGTTCATGACGAAAGAAAGCAAGAAACGTTGACGTACACCGTCCATTTTTTTCTCTGCGCTTGGCCTTGTTGTAGCTGTTCCCGAGCGTGCCTGAACCAGCAAGAAAGGGTGTGAGCAAGGAAAGGGCCCGCGCGCGAGTCACTGTTCTTGTCGTTTCGTGAAAGAAACTTGGGAACAAGCCACCGGACCGAAAAGATGGCCACCGAGTGTACTCCCGGGGCGAAATTGCAACATATTCACGTGCACGCACCTGCCGCTTTGATGAATGCGGAATTCGTCGCAGGCGCGGTGGGCGCGGGCGCGGGCATCGTCATTGGGCAGCCTCTCGACACCATTAGGGTACCAAGGTGACCAGTGTGCCGAGGGTCACTCAGTTTCTTATTTGGACAGATACGGCTGCAGACTCAGCCGGTATTGCAAACACAGTTCAGGGGGCTCTATACGTCTGCGGCGACGTCTGCGGCGGCAGCTGGTGCCGAGGTCGGCTCGGCAGCGTCATTGCAAAGGCTATACTCGGGCATACTAGACTGCTTTCTCAAGATTGTGCGGCACGAGGGGGTATGTTGCGTATCGGTTCTATGACGTTTGACGCGTGGCTCAGGTGTCGGGTCTTTTCCGCGGCTTGATGCCGCCGCTGACGACCGTGGCGGCGCAAAACTCGATCCTCTTCAGCACGTACGGCGCCTCCAAGCGATGGTGGCTGGAGCATGTGCAGATGGCGCCGTCAAACGCAGACATATCGATGGGAGGCGTGTACTTTAGTGGCGTTGTGTCGGGCCTGACGTGCTCGGTTGTAACGATCCCGTCAGAGTTGGTCAAGTGCCGTCTGCAGGTGAGACTTATTTTTTTTTTTTCCTCCCCCGCTTTTTTCACGCAATGCAAGTATTAATTCATATATTATTGTTGGAGGTGGACGCGCCAATAGAAGGCCGCGGGTCACGGTACAGCGGGTCTGTAGCGCTCGTTCGCAACATCGTGGCCACCGAAGGTGTGACGGGTCTATTCCGTGGCTCGGCTGTGACCATCTTCCGCGACTCGCCCAGCTACGGGCTTTACTTTTGGATCTACGAGTCTGTGAGCAGGTCCCTTCCCCCGATAATAACAAACGCACGGCAGCAGGCTAGCAATCTCCTCGGCTACTATGGCCTTGCTCCTCCTCCCGCGGCTGCGTCCTCGCTGCTGAACCCCTCCGCGTCATCAGACAAGGCCGTGACGGTCCTGCTCGCGGGCGGCATCGCCGGCTCCACCTCGTGGGCAGCCATTTACCCGCTGGATGTGCTCAAGTCACGCCTGCAGACACAGCCGCAGTGCTACCGTCACGGCATCTGGGATTGCTATCGTACGAGCGTCGCAGCCGAGGGCCACGCGTTTCTGTACAAGGGTCTCGGTGCCACCGTCCTGCGCGCCTTTCCCGTCAACGCCGTCACGTTTTTCACCTATGAGGCAATGATGCAGCTTCTCGCGCCTTCCTCCGGGTGGCTTGATTGATGTCGGCTTGATTGATGTCTTTGCATTTTTAATTTCATTTTCCGACATCGAACGCTGACAATGAGCATTCAGGTACACTCGCCCAGCCAGCGCCGCTCATTGACACTACTAACTCACCTCTATGACCCCTCTATTCCCTGCACGCACGCACGCACGCACACTCGCCTATGCGAACAAAACGCGTGAACGCACGAACGGACTTGGTGACGGTGACCACGAACAGTACACGCTCATCTTTGTCCTCCTCAGCATTGAGGTGGTCATGTTCTGCCTCCTCATCCTGCCGTTCCCTTCGTCCTGGTACACCGCTCGTCTGCACATGCACACACACACACACACACACAGTGAGACTAATAACGTAACACGCAGGCGCAAGGCGATTGTGGTGGGCCTCTCACAAGTCCCCAAAATCGAGGCTGTCAAGTACTCTCTCGCAGTCCTGTTCCTGCTTGTCGTCGTCCTCTTTTTCGGTATGTTTTCGTTCCCTTTCGCGGCGTAGTCTTGTGTTGGCTTGACGGCTCATCTTGTTGTCCTTGTTAGACTCTGCTCGTGACGTCGTTAGACGCCAGGGCTCGTACCATTCACACAAGTTGGTCGTACGTCTTTGCACCCAATCGAGCTCCATTCGTCTAACTATATACATGTCTGACAGCCCATGACATCCAACGAACACATCAACATGCTCAAGGCAGAGATGTTTTATGCCGAGCGCAACATGTACCTCACCGGCTTCACACTCTTCTTGTCGCTGTAAGACACTTTTTTTTTTTGCCGGGTGGCGATTGTCTGACTGAACAATCATCCAACAGGGTTCTCAACCGCTTTATTGCTATCATCGTTGACATGGCCACGGCCGAGGAGAAGCATGCCGTTCTCATCAAGCAAGCCGCCGGCAACAACAAAGTATGTTTTTTTTTTTTCCCCTTACACATCGATGCTTTGAGTTTTTTGGCCTGATTAACAAGGACCCATACGTGCGTAGGAGTACATGAAGGCCATTGGCGAGATCGAGCGTCTCAACAAGTTGGTGGTATGGTGTCATAGACAGCTCCAAACGAGTATCAAACATGAATGTGTTTGTTGTTTATTGTAGGCCGACAACGAGAAGAACAAGACTGATCTGGTTGCAATGAAGAAGCAAGCTGAGGGTCTCGCCACCGAGTACAACCGCCTTGCCGACCAGCTTAATGTAAGTGCTTTTGTTTTTGTTCTTAAACCTGATTTACCAAAAAAAAAAATTTTTTTTTTTTGATTGTTTTAATATTCTTAGGCTGCCGAGGCCAAGAGCAATGGAGCCAGCAGCAAGGAGTCCAGCAAGAAGGACAAGTAGGAGGGCATAGCAAGCGGAAATAAATCGAAATGTCCTTTTCTGTTTACGTTCATCACATTCGCTGTTGGTTCTGCAATCACGGTCCTTTCTATGAAGCAACGGCACGGCTCGAAGTTGTTGGAGTGTTCAATCGATGAGAATCTATGTTGGACTTTTATACACACACACACCGGCAATTTTTTT
>Ga0302230_10000466_pt1 | contig 34635 bp, 26 predicted proteins | sample II_Palsa_N2_1_FD_193523 | JGI IMG/M metagenome (GOLD analysis project Ga0302230, IMG submission 193523) | Peat permafrost microbial communities from Stordalen Mire near Abisko, Sweden - II_Palsa_N2_1 | ecosystem: Environmental > Terrestrial > Soil > Palsa > Peat permafrost | place: Sweden... | reverse complement strand
CTGGAGTAGGTATTGGACTAGTATTCGCAGCTTTAATTAACGGAACTTCTAGAAACCCATCTCTACGACCTCAATTATTCTCTTATGCAATTTTAGGATCAAATGTGTGTCCCACATCATTGTAAGATGATGACGCAAATCGGGTGAATTGCAAGGAACCCCAATTTTAGGCTTTAAATTGGATAATTTGCAGCGAAGCGTATATCAGTGTTTTAATAGGTATACGAACGTTCAACGACTAATCAGTGAGCTACACTAGCAATAATCTGGACACGAGTGCCCGACAACCTTTATTTTTTAAATAAGGGTTGATGACATAGTCTGAACCATATGGTAACATATGGAAATAGAGGATAAAGAGCCTCTATGATAACATTCATTGTCGCATTAACAGAAGCAATTGGACTATTCGCATTAATGATGGCATTCTTACTATTATACGCATCTTAATTTGCTTATAATGGAAAAGAATTGTTTATTATTTAATAAATTAATCCCTTTCCGGATTCAATAGTAATATTGAATCTTTATCATAAATCTATAGATTATAAAACGTATTTTGTAGCTTTTTATGTTAAAATAATTTTAGTAGACTAACAGACGCTTATACAACTCAATATGAAAACAAATTTTGTAAAACAATATGTAAATGCTGATCTTAATAAACATTTGATTCTATCCGAAAATCATCAATTAAGTGGCATTTATAAATGGGAAAATAATATGACAAAAGAAATCTATATTGGAAGTACTATCAATTTGAAAAAAAGATTCATAGAATATTATAGACCTTCTTATCTTACACATCCCACAAGAGGTAGAAGTATTATTTGTTATGCTTTAATTAAATATGGATTTTCCAACTTTAATCTTGAAATTCTTGAATATTGTTCTAAAGAAGAATTAATTGAAAAAGAACAATATTACCTTGATCTATTGAATCCTGAATATAATATTTTAAAATATGCTTATTCATCTTTAGGTTATAAACATACTTTAGAAGCTATCCAAAAGATAAGTCAAGCTAAAAAAGGACAATTTAAAGGTGAAAGCAATTCTTTTTTTGGAAAGAATCATACAAATGAAGTCAAAGAATTAATGAGAACGATAGCCTTAAAAAGAAATAAACCGAATAATGCTAAACCTATTATTTTATTCGATTCTAATAAAGTCATGATTCGAGAATTTAAATCCATAACAGAATTAAGTGCTTATTTAAAGGCGGATAAAGCGACTTTAGCTAAATATAGAAATACAGGAACTCTTTTTAGAGGGCTTTATTATATTCAATTAAAGGCATTTTCCCTTAATCTAAAATAAAATCCTCCCTTTTTACAAATTCCAAATCAATTTGTATTAACAAAAACATGACTATGTACATTCTAATTTACTAAAACAATTCATTCTTTTTAGGGATTCTTAATTATCACCTCCACGCGGTGAATCCCGTTAGTAGGGTATATACCTGAAGCCAAGAATAATAGAGTCTTGAGCTGGGATTCTAATTCAAATCATCCTGCGCTCTGAAGATATAAATAAAGGTAGATCTAAAAATTGATCGATCAATAGATCAAGTCAAATGTTTAACATAACTAACCTTAGGTTAGAATTTTTTTATTATGTTAAAAGATATTTCTATTTCTTCCATGTTAGAAGAACCTAAGATTTTAGAAGGATTAACATTTGTATTATTTTGTATTGGACTTCTTACATTTTTTGCTATGATGACTTTCATTTTATATAACTTTTATTTATATGCAATGTATTCTAATGTAAAAGAATTCAAATCTGTCTTATTAAATAAAATGATTGATTTAATTAAAAAATCCGGTAAAGTATATGCAATTGCATTTGGAGGATTAACTTTATTTTATTTAATAGGGATTCTATTTTTAGATATTAAATTAATTTACTTTTTAAAAGGGATTAACTAATCATCAAAGAATTCAATCCTTTTGGGGTTCAATATTATTACCTTCTCGTGGTGAACCCTGTCAGTAAGGTATTTACCTGAAACTAAATATAATCAAATGGTTTAATAAGACGAATAATATAGGTTCGAATCTTTATTGATTTGATTATTATCCCCTTTATAGTGTAAAAGTACTTTATAAAGGAGGTTGTTATATTTTAGCCGCCGGGCTAAGACCGATGGCCCGCCCCGGCGGAGGCTTCTACTTTGTTATGTTGAATGGATAAATGCACTTGATCCATAAACATATAAATAACATGTTTATTCCAATGGTTAACAAAAGCATTTTTAGCATCTTTATTATAGGGTTCAATAAAAGGGACTAGTTGATTACTAGAATCTCTAAAATAATTTTGAACAATTTTAGAAGCTGCCCATAGAAATTCATTTGCTTTTTTATCAGGTAAATTTTCATATGTATCATAGACATAACCATGTCTTGTACAATATTCTTCAAATTTCTCTTCAAACTCAAATGTTCCTTTAGGTAGTAAGAAAAAATGGTGATAATCTTCATAAAAAGGATGACTCTTTAAAAATTTAAGTACAATGGCGTCATTTTTATATCCAATAAATTGTTTCATGGTTACAATTTCTCCATTAAATAGGTTTAATAAAATGAAAGTCGTTTCTGGAGCTTTTGATCTTAAATAACGTTTAGCAATGACTAATAAATAAACATACTTCTGTTTATTTTCCTGCAGTTCAAAAGAATCTAATTTGACAAATTTATTGAAAAGTTCTTCTTTCCTTTTCTCTGTCATTTCCGTTTTACTAATTAAATTTTCTGTAGGTAAGTTAAGAGTAACAAACACAATTCTAGTATTCCAAAAATGCATTAAATCAAATAAATATTTCGACTGAAATGATTTACTTCTCTCCGAATTAATTTCTGAATTAATCTCTAACATTCTTTTCATGTAAAGAGTTGAGATTCTTACAATTAACGGAATTTCTTGTTTACTTACATAATTAAATTGAATTTGATTTTCATTTAAAAAATCCTGTACAGATTGATTTGTAAATGGAGATCCTTTTGGAAATAATAATTCCTTTTGATCAAAAAGTTCTGAATAACCTTTCAAAAACTCTTTAATGTCATCTGATTTAAGTAGTCCAATATAATGAACGGGTTTTAACATGATGTGATTAGATAAACTAAATAAGTAAAGAACTGAAACAGCTCTTTTCTCATAATTTACAGTCGTTGTCATTCTAATTAAATTAACAAAGATTTGATTCGTTTTAGAAGATGAATCATTTGAGGAATGATTTCCTTTGATCACCATTTCTTTAGGGTTCTTATTTAAAAACAACATTTTAGAATAGATTATAAGTTACATTTATTTAGGGAAAATGCGAATAGATTAGTATTCTTTATCATTCTAAGACTTAGAATATCATTCTTTTTCCTCCGCCGGGGCCACCGGTCTGAGCCCGGCGGCTAAAGGAGAATTACAAGACTGAAGATCCAGTATTGAAAATGATATGGTTGTACTTAGAGATAAGAAAATTTATCATGCCCAAGGGTCATGATAAATTATGACCCTTACCTTTAAATCATTTTATAAGTAATGAGAATCATTTAAAGATCGTTTATTAAAAGGTTTGATTCTCATTGGGTATGTAATCACACATTTTTAATAATATCCCTTAAATATTGTTCCATTTTAATCAAATTGATTATGTTATCAAAATTCAATTTAGCAGCAGCTACAGCTTTTTCAGGGTTAACTGGTGTTTTCACAGGGATTTATGTTCATCATAATTCTGTGAAATCAAATGAAGAATTAGCACAAAGAGAATTTGAGCGAAAAAAGGAATTAATTCAATTAAAACATGATTTAGAATTAGAACGAATGGATTATGATTATTTTACTAATCTTTTAAATAAAGAAAATTTATTAGAAAAAGTATCTGAATTAAAAAATGAACATTCTTCTTTATCAAATCAACCTTCTATTTCAACGGATTCAGTTGGATCTGTAACAAAAACTTTATTAGAATCAAATTCTTTTAATGTACAGGAATCTAATCTTTATTCAGTGTTAGAACATCTTCCATTACCAGTAACTGCTAACCAACATTTTGCTTTTTCATTTTTTATGTTTAATATGACCATTTTCATTTGTCTAACCGGTTTAATCCTAAATCATTATTCTAAATTATATGGTGATCAATATTTGGAAAAATTACCTAATTGGATTTTACCTATTGCAAAACATTATTCTAATTTAAGAGATTATTCTAATCATTATTATATTCTTACAATTTTTGTAACCACTATTATGTCAACGATTGGGAGTATGATTATGTATTATTTAGGATAATTTTGTTTTATAAAAAAAATAATTTTCTTCTTTTTTATATAATACCCTTATTTAACCCAATCCTTAAAAGATTGAATTAACTATGAAATGAATTCAATTGAATGCAAACGAAGAGACTCGAACTCTTATGATTCTACTTGGAAGGTAGACACATTAGCCAATTATGTTACATTTGCTTTATTTTAAATAGATCCAGGCCCAAGACCTTAAATTGTCCCTCCGTTAAGGCGAAGCCTAGGATCTATTTATTTAATAGGGCAGAGCGGGATTTGAACCCACGGATGCGGTAACATCGTTTTATTTCAAGTAAAATGCCTTAAACCAAACTCAGCCATCTGCCCATATATTGTTCTTTTTCTCTTAATTCTATAATCTGGGGTGGGCTCGAACCACCGACTTATACGTTATCAACATATCACTCTACCAATTGAGTTACCAGATTTGTATCATCTATTCTCAGAATGTTATTTAAATAATTTTTAAACCGCCAAAACTTGGACCAAAAGTCCGACTAAAACAGAATTCATTCAATAGCCGCCAGGTTCAAACCAATGGTCCGTCCTGGTGGAGATAATCTATAATATCTATTACTTATATATTATTCCCTATCATCCCATTCTATTTTAGCCGCCGGGCTCAAACCGGTGGCCCCGGCGGAGAATGAAAAAGAGTCCTGATTGGAGCGAATATAAGAATTTGTCTATTTACAAAAGCCCAATGACCGGAATTCTATTCCGGGTTATTAGGGGAAAATACAAATTCAGAAATACAGGAGAGGTAGGATTTGAACCCACTACCGGGATTTTGGAGATCCCTATTTTACCAATTAAACTACACTCCTATTTATTTTTAGAGTCCACAGATCGAGAACCAGGGCTATATTTCCATAATCATTGGATTTTATTTAATAAATAACTCATCCCAGGAATCGAACCTGGATTTGGGTATTAGAAGTACCCTGTTCTATCCATTGAACTAGACGAGCTTTAATGATCTTGATTAGATTGGTGATCAGGAACGAGTCAAATAATTCTACTTCTTTTAAATAAGAATTAAGGTTATTCTAAAAAGGATTGAATTATTTTTCACTTGAAATATCCATTAGAGTGTTTTCAATAATACCAATACCTGGAACTAAGATTAAGAACCAAGCAAAGTAGAATCCAGTAGACCATTGACCAAGAGTAATAAATGGCTCTTCTACATGTTGACCACCACACCAGAATAGGATTAAGAAGTTTACAACAAATAGCCAGTAAGCCATTTTCATTAATGGTCGGAATGCAGAACCTCTAATTCTAGATGTATCTAATACAGGCATTGCTAATAGAATTAAAATAGCACCAATCATAGCTACTACACCTCCTAGTTTATCAGGAATCGATCTTAAGATCGCATAGAATGGTAATAGATACCACTCTGGTACAATAGATGGTGGTGTTTGCATTGGGTTAGCTGGAATATAGTTATCCGCATGTCCCATTGCATTAGGTGCATAAAATAAGAATAAAGATAATACTAAGAAGAATAAGAACCATGATACCATATCTTTGAAAATGAAATATGGATGCATATATACTCTATCCGCATTTCCTGTTACTCCTAAAGGATTATTTGATCCATGCTCATGTAATGCCATGAAATGCATAACTACTAGAGCAGCTAAGATAAATGGTAATAGGTAATGTAGACTGAAGAATCGATTTAAAGTAGCATTATCTACTGAATATCCTCCCCAAATAAATTCTACTAAATCTTTACCAATCCAAGGGATAGCTGATAGTAAGTTAGTAATTACAGTTGCACCCCATAAAGACATTTGTCCCCATGGTAATACATATCCTAAGAATCCAGTAATAATCATTACTAGGAAAATAATTACACCAATTGACCATAATGCAACTCTTGGAGCTTTATATGAACCATAGTATAAACCTTTACCAATATGTAGATAAACAAAGAAGAAGAAGAAAGAAGCTGTATTCGCATGAAGATATCTAATCATCCATCCGTAGTTTACATCTCTCATAATATGCTCTACACTAATAAATGCTAAATCAATAGTAGGAGTATAATGCATTGCTAAAGTAACTCCTGTAGCAATTTGAATAACAAGACAAAATCCTAATAAAGATCCAAAATTCCACATATAAGAAATATTTGAAGGTTGAGGTGAATCAATTAAATAGCTATTTACAATACTTAAAAATGAATTACGTTTTAGTAATTTCATAATATTAAAATGAAATTTTAGTATAACCTTATACAAACCATTTTGACGGATTGTATAAGAATAAAATGAAACAAACAAATTACAGAATCATTAAAGTGATTCTCCATAAATGAAACGAATCATTTAAATCTCCGCTGGGGCCACCGGTCTGAGCCCGGCGGCTAATTATTTAGACCCTTAGGGCAAAGCCCCTTCGGGCTTTCGTTTATTTCATTTGAACTTAATATACATGATAAAAGATCATCATGTATAAAAACACTTTCTAAATATAAACCGTTTATACTTTTGTTATACTAGAAATGAGTATTTAGAAAAATTTCATTGACATAAAATTTCTTATCCTCCGCCGAGACAGGCCATCGGTCTGAACCCGGCGGTTATACATAATTTACATTACATAAGGACTTATTGATTTTTTATCCAGGATCGATTGAAAATTCAAATCTTCCTTATGTAGACTCAGTCTCCCGAGTTTTAATAAGAAATAAATTGATATCCTGAATCTTCCATATAAATTCGAGATTTGAAAAATCGATTTATTGAAAGAAATCATTCTTTTAAGAAGAATTCCGAGCACAATGCTCCGGAGATATTAAAAACTTATATGATGAATATAAGTTTATAGAGAATCTATTCTAATCTCAATGAATTTCTTCATCAAGATATCTTCCTTAATGGAAGTTTATTCGATTCATTATTTAAAAGAATTTAAACGTTTACACGCAGAACTATTGAACATAACAAAATCATTAATCTTACTTATACTTTATTTATAACGTAATTCCCCTAATTTTAATACTATAACCTCTTGATAGAATGTTAAATTCGAAACCAAAAATGAATGAACTTTTAGTTTGTTCTTATTGGGCTAGGTACTTTAAAGATGAATACTGGAAGCTAATTAGCCACCGGTCTGAGAAGTTAAATAAAAGAAAGATAAACAATAGATGTATATCTAGGTATTGCACTTAAATCATTCAATTTATCAAATAGTTCCCTACAGAGAATAAAAGAAGTGAATCTCTTAAGTCCCCGGTCCCGACCGCATCAGAGACGAGAGTGAAGTTAAGAATGGATAGATGCCCGAATCGGTAAGGAAGTAGTTTGCTAAACTATAGGATATTTTATCCTTGTGGGTTCAAGTCCCGCTCTATCCAATATTATGTAGTTATTCTACGGAACATTGTGTTCTAGGTCTCTCGAAGTCCCAGCCTAGGGGCTAAATTAAGAGAAGGTCCATTTCTCTTTGATCATAATGAAAGGTATTCATTATAGACAAAGAAAGCCGCCTGGCTAAGACCGGTGGTCCGCCCTGGCGGAGAATGAAAATTTCTTCTCTCTATTTTCTTCGATTCAATAAAACGGAGCAGACCGAATTCGAATCGGTACCTTCTTACGTGACAAGCAAGGACTCTACCAGTTAAGCTACTGCTCCTTAAATCCATTGAATTCATCTCGTTCCTGGTCCCCGGCCCTGTGGGCCGGGGACTAAATGAGGAGTAGAAGACTTGAACTTCTAACCATTAATGTGTAAGATTAACGCTCTACCAATTGAGCTAACTCCTCTAACCTATTGTCTATAAAGGTCAGATTAAATAAACATTTTGAATGTCTATCTATTTCTTATATTTGAGTCATTCATTATTGACCTTGTCCTCCGCCGGGGCAGGCCACCGGTCTGAGCCCGGCGGCTAAGAAGATATTTTAAAGGTAAATTTCATAACTGAAAAATGGGTGAAAACCCGGGATCGAACCGGGAACCGTTAGTACCACAAACTAACGCTCTACCAATTGAGCTATTTCCACCGTAGAATTGAATTCTGAATCGTTTAATCCCCGGCCCCACAGGGCCGGGGACCAGGGACGAGTCTAATAATCTATTCCCCGGAGCACAGGATTCCAGGCCCCTCGGACTGGGGTCCCAGCCCGGAGGCTAAATAACGTTTCAGAGGACTTGAACCTCTACCAACAAGAGTCGAAATCCTGTGCTCTATCCATTAAGCTAGAAACGCGTCGCAACGCGTTTCCGGAAAAGATCAACAAAGTTGAGTTTTCTAGAAACGCTTTTCTAATATAAAAAAGACGTTTCCGGAAAAGATTTTGTAAAAAGTTTTCTAGAAACGCTCGAGAGAGCGTTTCCGGGAGGCCACTTCGAAGAAGTGGGTCCTAGAAACGCATTTTCATGAAAATGCTGTTTCAGGATGACCCAGTTGAAAACTGGGTATCTAGTCCTAGAAGGACTACCTTCGGGGACAAGCCCCTCAGGCTAGAAACGATCACTAGAATGTTTCCGGGATCCCGGGAACGCATATTTATTTATTATATAATTTTTTACATATTACGATTGGCAGGACTTGAACCTGCACGATATTACTACCAATTGAACCTAAATCAATCATGTCTACCAATTCCATCACAATCGTTAATAATTAAATCTAGAAACGCGTCGCGACGCGTTTCCGGGATTCCGTCCCGCAGGGACGGGTCCTAGAACTCGATTTATTAGCCGCCGGGCTCAGACCGGTGGCCTGCCCCGGCGGAGATTTTGATTTTCCACTTAAGGTGGATCATTTATTCTAATTCGGTGGCTATTGATTATGAAAATCAATGTTACTTATAAATCCTAATTTGAATGGGTTTCATTCCAGAATATTATTAAAGGTATCTAATAGAGAGATAACTCTCAGATATAACCATTCGACCACTCGTTCCCGAACGGTCACCTTGTTACGACTTCAAACTAGTCACTCATTGTCCTTGGATTTTACAATCTTCAGGTACAACTTGTTCCCAGCCTGTGACGGGCAGTTAGTAGATCTTGAAGCGTTAATTTCACCGGGACATGATGATTCACCGATTACTAGCAATTCCTATTTCAAGAGGGCGAGTTACAGCCCTCTATTCGCAAAGAGAAATTTTCGAGATTATCTCCAAGTTACCTTATTGAATCTTTCTGTATTTCTCATGGCGGCACGTCTGTAGCCCACTCCATAAGGGCCATGAGGGCTTGTCTTAGTCCTAATTATTCCAATTTATCATTGGATGCTCGATTAGAAGTTAACTAATCGCAAGGGTTTTGTTCGTTATGCGGACTTAACCTTAGATCTCACGACACGAACTGAAGACAGCCATGCAACGCCTGTGTAGCATTCAAGGAGTGGTAAGATGTTGTGTGGATCATCACATTAAACAACATGCTTCACTGCTGGTTTTCAAGACCCTCTATACTTTTGGGTTTCAACCTTGCGGCAGTACTCCCCAGGTGGAGTGCTTTAACCTACGTTTATAAACTGATTCGAAACCAATTTAAGGCACTCATCGTTTAGGGTATGGACTACACGGGTCTCTAATCCGTTTTGCTCCCCATACTTTCGTACCTCAGCGTCAGTATTTAGTTAGAAAAAAGCCTTCGCCTTAAGCGGTCTTCCGAGTATCAACAGATTCCATCCCTACTCTCGGAGTTCCTTTTTCCCCCATTATACTCTAGTCTCATAGTTACTGAATAACTCTTGCTCATTTCGTTTGATATTATTCAGTCTTATGAAACTGCCTACGTACCCTTTAGACCCATTCATGATGAATAATGCTTACCCCTCTCGTATTACCGCGACTGCTGGCACGAGATTGGTCGGGATTAATAGAAAAGTACAGTCATTATCCTCCTTTTCGTTAGGACTTTATCAAATTAATGTATCCATCCTTCTAGGTGACTGGTTCAGCCTTTCGGCCATTGACCAAGATTCCGCACTGCTGCCGAGACTTTGCTCGTGTGGGCCTTTTTCATTCCCACTGTGGTTGATCATCCTCTCAGACCAACTATGGATCATTGGCTTGGTAAGCCGTTACCTTACCAACTACCTAATCCATTCAATAGGTACATCCATAGGCGAACTAAATCGTTTCGTCTTTTCAGACTTATTTGATATTCCATCAATCCTATGGGTAGCTTGCCTATTCATTACTCACCCGTTCGCCATGCCAGAATAAATTCCGCATTCGACTCGCATGTGTCAAGTCCCTAGATAGCATTCACTCGAAACTAAGTTTAAATTCTTACTTGCCATTCCAATGTTAATCATCGGAAATTTAAAATCTTATTGTTACTTATATAATGATCCTAATTTGAAAGAGATTAAGACCTTTAATAATATTCGATGGGTCTCTATTCTATTCTCCGCCGGGGCGGACCACCGGTCTAAGCCCGGCGGCTTTTGAGATAGTAGAATATTATCAATCGAAGCCCAGAATGGAATCATACAAAGGATAATTCCATTTCAATTCATTTTCTGGGCTGGGAAGGCTCGAACTCCCATTAGTCGACATCAAAAGTCGATGACTTACCAATTAGTCAACAGCCCAATACTTATTATTAAAATAAATAAAATGCTGGCCAGAGGAATCGAACCCCTATTTCCCCGATTACAAATCGAATGCATTACCAATTATGCTAGGCCAACTCAAAATTCCCTGAATTTTGAATCCATAAAGAAATCTGGATTGAATCAATCATTAGACCCCGGCACTTATCGTCACGGGGAAAGACATTTAGGGAGTATAAAAAATATCAGGTTGGTAAGATTTGAACTTACACTATTTTACACCCAAAGTAAATGCCTTACCAGATTAGGCTACAACCTGTTTATAGAATTTTCCCTCCGCCAAGACGGGCTACCGGTCTGAGCCCGGCGGCTATGAATAACCCGTTTACCGGGCTATAAAAAGAGAATCCTTCTCTTGTCCTTGGCCCCCAGTCCAATTAGGACTGAGAATAAGAAAATGAATGGAGATAGCCGGACTTGAACCAGCACTACTCATATGCAAAACGAGCTCTCTACCAATTAAGAAATATCCCCAAATTCCTCTTATATAGAGGTTCCTATACTTATAAATTGAATTTATTTGTTCAAAATGGAATCCTCCCCTTAGGGAAAGGGAGAATTCCAGACTCGAATCTTTTGAATCCTTTAGTCCCGGGGGGCCTAAGACCCTCGGGGCAAAAACCCCTTCGGGCTTTAGGGTTATAATACTTTTTATTATTTTAAGTATATTTAATAAGGAGATTTATTTTGAAAACTCGTGCCCGGTCCCCGGCCCTGTTGGGACAGAGATCTAAGCCGTTTTTTTAGAAGGAAGTAATAATACAGCCCATAATAATAATAAGAATAATCTAGGATCTCCTACGTAGAAAATTAAAGTGATAAATACGATTAAACCACTGAAAATATACATAGCGTAAGATGGAATGAATCCAGTATCTAAAGATGTAATCTTAGTAGAAGCATTTTTGAATACATTTACTAATCCATAAGGTCCTACTAATTCAATAACACCTCTATCTAGAGTTTTATTTGTTGTATAACCAAAATTTAATAATTTACTTAAGATTAAGTTATTATAAATATTATCAAACCAATATTTTTGATTTAAGAATCTATATAATGTTCTACCTAATGTATTTTCTGTTAAACTAATAGTAAATAATGGGAATAAATGATATAAAACTAATGCAAGTCCTCCTCCAAATAAACTACCCATTAATGGTAATAATTTATAGAAAGTAGGAATCGCAAACTCAGCTTCAATTAAACTTACATGATTTGGATGTACAAATAGAGAGTTACCCCAGAAATTTGTACCTACACCAATAAATAGATCTTTTGTAACATAACCAAAGAAAATACTCATAATAGCTAGTAATACTAATGGAACTGCCATAATCAATGGAGCTTCATGAGTCCCTAAATAATTAATTCGAGGTCCATTTGGATAAGTTAAGAAAGTTAAAGCTAATAGTCTTAAAGAATAGAACGCTGTAAATACAGCTGAAATAGTTCCTAACCAATAAGCTACATTTCCTGTAAATAGATATTGTCCAAAAGCTACTTCTAAGATTAAATCTTTCGAATAGAATCCTGTTAAGAATGGTAAAGCCATTAAACTTAATGATCCAATTAAGATCATAGTGTAAGTGAATGGTAATAGATTCACTAATCCACCCATTTTTCTCATATCTTGTTCATCATTTAATGCATGAATAACTGCACCAGCTGATAAGAATAATAAAGCTTTGAAGAATGCATGGTTTACTAAATGGAAAATACCAATTGAATAATTAGATAATCCACAAGCAAATACCATATAACCTAATTGCGAACAAGTTGAATAAGCAATTACTCTTTTTAAATCATTTTGTAGTAAACCTGTAGTTGCTGCAAAGAATGCAGTTAAAGCACCTACCCAAGTAATAATAATTAAGATAGTTGATCCATATTCTAAAATAGGAGATGATCTTAATAATAAGTAAACTCCTGCTGTTACCATTGTAGCAGCATGAATTAAAGCAGATACTGGAGTTGGTCCTTCCATGGCATCTGGTAACCAAGTATGTAAACCAATTTGAGCTGATTTACCCATGGCTGCGATTAATAAACAAATAGAAATCACTGTAATTAATTCTTCATTCATAAATGGAGCTAAAGAGAAGACTGTCGTAAAATCTAAGTTTCCGAATGTCCAGAAAATAGCCCATAGACCAATACTGAATCCCCAATCTCCTACTCTATTCATTACTAAAGCTTTAATAGCAGCTTTGTTAGCTTGTAATCGAGTAAACCAGAAGTTAATTAGTAAGTATGATGAAATACCTACACCTTCCCATCCAATAAACATTACAAGATAATTATCTCCTGTTACTAACATTAACATGAAGAATGTGAACATAGATAAATAAGAGAAGAATCTTTGATTATGTGGATCTTCACCCATATAACTTGTAGAATAAATATGTACTAAAGCAGATACAATTAAAACAGGTAATAACATAGATACTGTTAAACTATCATAATTGAATCCCCATGATACTAACATAAATTCGGAATCAATCCAACTCATTAATTTAATAGATACAGGTGATTGACATAGACCTACTTCGTAGAAAGCTACAAATGCTAATAAAGCAGTTAAAACTAATGAACTACAAGTAATTAAATGACTCCCTGTTGTACCTACTTTTCTACCTAAAAATCCAGCTACAGCAGCAGATAATAATGGTAAAGTTAAAATCGCTAAATACATTACGATTTAATAGCAATACTACCTCTTAATCTATAATATGCTACTAAAATACCTAATCCAATAGCAGATTCTGCTCCTGCAATAGCAATTACATAAATACCATAAGTTTGACCTAGAATATCGTCAAAACTAAATGAACTTAAAATAATTAATAATGTAACTGCTAATAGCATGATTTCAATAGAAATCAACATTAGGATAATATTTTTTCGGTTAAGAATAAATCCTAAAATCCCAATTAAAAACAAGACCATTGATAAATTCATTATGTCTTATTTTAATAAAAATTATTATAATCATAATACACAGTATAAGTTAACCTATACAAATGACCCCTTTATTTTAATATCCAAACTTCCATACAAATCACTTTCTTAAATACAATCTTCCGAAGGAGAATTTCAGGCAAAGCCTGGAATCTAAAAAAGCCGCCAGGTTCATACCGATGGCCCACCCCGGCGGAGAATGGATGATTTACCAAAGGATGGATTTGATAATATGAAAAGACTTATCATTGGATTCTTTTTAATGAATCGAATCCTATGAACAAGTTATTCCAATCTTTACTTTTATAATGAATAAGCTTATAAGTAATAGATTGCCTTGTACATAAATTCATAGTTCTTAGCCGCCAGGTTCATACTGGTGGTCCGCCCCGGCGGAGGTTTGAATTGTTTTTGGTCTCGTCCTTGGTCCCCGGCCCTGTGGGGCCGGGGACTTGATTGAACCAGAGATAAGGATTCAAATCAGAATTCACTGAGGTTGTAACTTAATTGGTAAAGTTCCCGACTTTTAATCGGTATTATTAGGGTTCGAATCCCTGCGACCTTATATTCATGTGATTTATTCATTTTTGTGAATAAGGTCAACTAGCATAATTGGTAATGCGATAGATTGCAAATCTTCCAGATAAGTGTTCAAGTCACTTGTTGACCTTAAATAATCTTTATTATATACAAAGTATAATATAAAGGAAAAATTAAATTAATAAATTAGATACTGCTAAATGCATTGGCTCTAGGAAAATATTTGGATAAATTCCCATAACAAACATTAATACTAAGAATGGTAATAATAACATGAATTCTCTTCTGTTAATATCTCCAGCGGATTTTAAATAAACACTGTAAGAACCAAAAGCAACTCTGTTATATAACCAAATCGCATATCCAGCACTTAGAATCATACCTACTGCACCAAAGATCGTTAGAATAGGATTTTGTTGGAAAGCTCCAGCAAAAGTCATAAATTCACCAACAAAATTCGATGTTAGAGGTACTGCAATATTACCTAAAGTGAATAAGAAGAATAATACAGACCATACTGGCATGTATTGAGTCATTCCTCTATAATATTTTAATAATCGAGTATGATATCTATCATAAAGAATGACTACACTAATGAATAAAGCAGGTGAAACAATACCATGAGCTAACATTAAAATCATACTTCCTTCAATACCTTGAATTGTATTAGAGAAAATACCTAAGTTAACAATATTCATATGACCTACAGAAGAATAAGCAATAATTTTCTTTAGATCAATTTGTCTTAGAGTCGTGAACGATGAATAGATAATACTAATAACACTTAATGAATAAACTAAAGGAGTAAAGAATACAGAAGCATCTGGTAATACACCAATAGAATATCTTAAGAAACCATATCCTGCTAATTTCAGTAAGATACCAGCTAAAATAATAGATCCAGCTAAACTTGCTTCAACATGAGCTTCAGGTAACCAAATATGGAATGGAATCATAGGAACTTTAACTGCAAAAGATAAGAAGAATCCTAACCATAAGATTCTTTGTCGAGTCTCACTAATTTCAGCTACAGCTAATACTTGATAATCTGTAGAACCTACTTCAAAGTAAATAACTAAAATAGCTAATAACATAAATAAAGAACCTAATAAAGTATATAGGAAGAATTGATAAGCTGCGTGAATTTTTCTTTCTCTAGCACCCCAAATACCAATAATTAAGAACATTGGAATTAAAACACTTTCGAAACAAATATAGAATAATAGTAAATCTAAAACAACGAAAACTGCAATTAATAAAGTTTCTAAAATTAAGAAAGCAATTAAAAAGTATTTCACTCCTGTTTTAATACTATCCCAACTTGCTAAAAGACAAGTAGGAATAATAAATGTTGTTAATAAAACAAAGAATAAAGAAATACCATCTACTCCAATTACTTCTCTTGTTGTAATTGTAGGGAAAGAACTTACAAATTGGAATCCATTATAATTATTATCAAATCCAGCCCAAAGAACTAAAGATAAAATAAATGTGAATAATGAACTAGCTAAAGCTACCTTTTTTTGTAAAGATGTATTTTCTCCACAAAGAATAACACCAATAACACCTAAAATAGGTGTAATTAATAGAGATAAAATCATTATAATAATATAATTACTTCTTAAATAGGAAAATGTCTATTCTCCGCCGGGGCGGGCCACCAGTATGAATTTGACGGCTATTATTGATTTTGATTTCTCTTTTCTAAAGCCCGAAGGGGCTTTGCCCCGAGGGTCTTAGGCCCCCGGGACTAAAGGTCTTATACCTCAATACTAAAAAAGATTTCAATAGATAAACTTATTGAAACTTAAATTAACCCCAACCGGGATCGAACCGATACTCCCACAGTGAAGTTGTGGTGTCCTACCATTAGACAATGAGGTCTTATTAGATGATTGTATTACTTATATCGCCCCCCCGCGGAGACAACGTATGTCGCCCGCGGGGGGAGAAAAGATTGACTTCATTCTCAGTAATTAAAGGTATTAATAAAAGAGAATTATATTAACACCCGGATTGGGACTCCAATCCGAGAAAACTGGAGCCCTGAGCTCCGGGGATAACCGTCAATTCTAAAAGATTGACTTGTTTTAGATGAGGATCAAAATCAATTTAGCCCCCGGGACTGGGCAACCCCAGACTAGGAGGTCCGGGGCGCTGCGCCCAGGAGGTTGTTCACTCCGAAGACTAAACTAACCAAAACCCATGAAAATAAAAATAAATAGATAATCCTAAAATCATGACTTGAGATACAATAATACAGAAAATAGAAAATGCATTGGATACCATTAAATATTTCATATAAAAATTTAAATAAGAATGAGACCATTTTGGTAAAGCAGATTCGTATTCATATTTATAATATTGAATCAATAAATTCAGTACTAAACAAAAAATTCCTAATAGTCCAACAAATGAAAAACAGATATATGAATAAAATAATGGTTCTAATACAGTACTTAAAGATGGATTTAATAAAGAAGGTTCATAAGAAGCATTCATTACATTAGAAAAATCCATATGATTAGTAGATACATTGTCCTGAACATTTTTTACAATGACTTCCTCTTTAGAAGAAGTACTTATTGGATTTGTCATAGTCATATTATTATATTTACAAGGTAAACCTAATTTAAATTTTTCAACTTCAAGACTTTCTGAATTTAAGAATCTATCTGCTTCATTTGATTTCATAACTTCAGTATGAATTCTTTCATTCGATTGAATGACTTCAATTTGAATTTTTTCACTGGATTCAATTGTTCTTTTATTATTATAAAAAGAAGTTCCTGAAGCTAATCCTCCTGCTAATAAAGTACCTGAAATAATAGCTTGTGCTAATCGTTCTCGCATAAGAAAAGTAATTAAAATGGAATCTTATTTAAGGGATAAAATTAAAAATGTATTTACATACCCAATAAGAATCAAACCTTTAACTTAAGATCTTTAAATGGTTCTCATTACTTATATTTGAATCAAAAATCGACCGACTTTAAATAAATTTAAAGGTATATTAAAAAGGGGAAGATGTTAATTTAATTAGTGTCGAGTAAATTTCAAGGCACCTTTTGACCATTCATAAACAAATCCGATCGTTAAAACGATTAAGAAAATAATAGCTACCCAGAATCCTAATAATGAAACTTCATATAAAGTTACAGCAAATGGGAATAAGAATAATACTTCAATATCGAATACGATAAATAAAATCGCTACTAGATAGAATTGAATAGAGAATTTTTGTCGAGAATCTCCTAAAGGAGTAAATCCACATTCATAAGGTGATACTTTTTCACTGTAAGGTTTATTAACAGCTGTAAATTGATTAATTACTAATAGAGCTAATACTAATACAGGGATAAATAGAAAGAAAAACGTTAATGTATTCATTACCAATAAAATAAACTTAAAGTGATTAGATGAGCACTATTTAATAATGGTGTTGGGTTAAAAATAAAGAAAATTAATAATAAAGTAAGTGTAGCAATCACTAAACTACTTGAAGTTGTTACTGTTTCTTTATTTACTACATTTGTATCAGTTACTGTGTATGGATCAAAATGAATCACTTTAATTACTCTTAAATAATAAGCAGCACTTACTACACTTGTTAAAATCGCTACGAATGCTAAGAAGAAGTTTCCGTTATGCACTGCTGAATATAAAATCATCTGTTTACCAAAGAATCCTACTAATGGAGGAATACCTGCCAGTGAGAATAAACAAATCGCTAAACTAATTCCTAATAAAGGATTCATTTGGAATTGTCCTTTTAATTGATTAATAAATTGAACAGGTGAATAAGGAGCTAATCCTCTACTATGTAATAGATAACCAAAGGCAATCATAATGAAGAATACATTTACATTTGTTAATGAATATTGAATTAGATAGAATAAGAAAGATTCAATTGATTCTTCACTATTAATCGCTAAAGCTAATAATAAGAATCCTACATGAGAAATCGTACTATAAGCTAATAATCGTTTAATTCTATATTGAGATAATCCACCAATTGTACCAATCATTAAAGATAGTAAAGAACTAATTAATAATAGATATGTCCATGAAGACCAATTTGATAATTGAGTAAATCCTTGGAATTCTAAAATAAAGACTAATAATGAAATTTTAGGCATTGTTACTAACCAACTCATTACCATTGTTGGTACTCCATCATAAACATCTGGAGCCCAATTATGGAATGGAGCTGCTGAAACTTTGAATAATAGACCTACTACAATTAATAATACACTAATTTCAATAGCATGATTACTTGTTGTAGTTGAACATAACATATATAGTCCTTCAAAACTCGTTAATCCTGTAAATCCATAAATTAAACTACTTCCTAATAAAATGAAAGCGGAAGATAAACTACCTAATAAGAAATATTTTAATCCTGCTGCTGTCGCAGATTCAGAATCTCTATAAATCGTAGCTAAAATATAAACAGCGAAACTTTGTAATTCAATCGATAAGAACATAGATACTAAATCACTGCTCGAAATTAAACTACTCATTCCTAATACAGAAAATAATACAATTAAAGGATATTCTGCTAAAACAGGTAAATATTTACCAATCATACTCGATTGTTTCACAGTTACTCCATCTTTTAATGATGTTCCTGTTCCAATCGTAGAGTTTTCTCCTAATAAAAGTACTAAAGCACCCATTACACAAATGAATACATCAATACTTTGTGTAATTGCTGTAATTTGGAATAAACCACTAAATACACCAATTCCTGATCCTACTAAATCAGTATAAATTGTATTGTAAGCTAAAAATCCAGAATATAATAATACGATAATCGCAATTCTGTTGAAATTAATAGCTGAAATTCGAAGGGAAAATAAGGCAATCGCTACAATCATGGTTAATACACTAAATAAAACCATTACTCACTTAACAACTGCTTACCTTTTTAAAGACTTAATCGATTCGTCTTATTATATAAGTCTTATCAGACTACCATTTTGATACATCAAATTGAATATCAAATCTATATGTCCTGGGGAGGAATTGAACCTCCTCACTATGATTTTCAGTCATACGCTCTACCATTTAAGCTACCGGAACTTGCTCTTAGCCTTTCAGATCAAATCAAAAGAAATACATTTGATTATCATTCCTTCCAATACAAATCATTCAATGATTAAGGTTAGATCATTACTTATAAGTTAAGTCCTATGAATGAAAATCATTCAGTCAATCAAATCCTGACCTTAATTTCCAATCATTTAAAATCTTTTTTCAAAATACGATTTAAATAACTCATCTCTGATTTCCGGTCTAGTCGGGACCGAGGACTTAAATTCATTTAAAAGTAAAGTAGAATACAAATTTATTACGCTGTTATAGTTCAATGGTAGAACGCTAAACTGTTAATTTATGAATAGAGGTTCGATTCCTCTTAACGGCTATTTCTAAAATATTTGTTTAACTTACTCCCCGTGCGACGGCAACATATGTTGCCCACACAGGGTTTCATTTATTAATAAGATGAATAAGTATGTTTTATTTAAATATCAATATCTTAAGGACTTCTAAGGAATTAAGTTCTTATTAATAAGGTAATATTAATTACATTATAAAATAAGACTCGTCCCTGGTCCCCGGCCCTGTGGGTCGTGGACTTAATAAAGTCTCCGCCTGGGCAGGCCACCGGTCTGAGCCCGGCGGCTATAATATTAAATAAAATCCATCATTTTAGAAAAATCATGAATATATTAATATATACTCTATAGTTTTCCTAAAATAGACTCCACCGGGGCGGATCATTGGTCTGAGCCCGGCGGCTATTATGATTCAATATCATAATTTGAATCCTATTCTAAGGAAAGATTAAATTTGTTTATCTAAAAGTGTTCTATTTTATCACCTTTAGTCCCGGGGCCTAAGACCCTCGGGGCAAAGCCCCTTCGGGCTTTAGATTAGATAGAATAAACTTTTGGTTAAATTGAATTAGCTTTGCTGAACTATAATTTTCTCAATCTAGTGAGAATGAGACTCCAATCTATGAATACTATTTTATTAGATTTACTAGCTTTTGGTTCTGTATTATCAGGTATTTTAGTAATTACATCTAGAAATCCTATTATTTCTGTATTATTCTTAATTTCAGTATTTGTTAATGTTTCTTGTTATTTAATTTTATTAGGGATCAATTTTATTGGTCTTACTTATTTAATTATTTATGTAGGAGCTGTAGCGATTTTATTCTTATTCGTTGTAATGATGATGAATATTAAACTGGTTGAATTAACAGAAGTAAATCAAAAAGGAGAATACACTAATACTTTACCTCTAGGAGCTATTGTAGGATCATTATTCTTATATGAATTAGCATTCCAACCTGTACCTTCATCTGTGTCTGGAATCAGTTCTACAATTTATAATTTATTTGATGAAATTAATTTATTATCTGTAAATACTTCATTTAAAGGAACTGCCTTTAATTCAGCAGGAATTGAAGCTTATACAAGTTTCAATAATTTATGGGATAATGCATTTACTTCTTTTCAACAACTGGAAAGTGTAGGTTCTTCTTTATATACAGTTCATATGATGTTCTTAATTATCGCTAGTATGATTTTATTATTAGCTATGATTGGACCTATTGTTCTGACTCATAAACCAACAAAAAGACTTCATTAATTGTAATTAGCTAAGTTATTTGATGTTACCTATTCAAAAAAATGTACACTTTATGTGGAATAATTTCTTGATAGATAAATCTAAAATTAATAAAACACTAAAAAATAAAGCAGGAGTTTATATGTTATTATGTAATACATCTGCTAAATATTATATCGGTAGTTCTATTAATTTAGAAAATAGATTAAAACAATATTATAGTCCTGTCGTTCGACAAAATGAAGATTTCATTATTTATCGAGCTTTAAATAAATATGGATTAAACAATTTCAGTTTAATCATTCTAGAAATTTGTGAACCTGATAGGACTACATGTTTAGTATTAGAACAATTAGCTTTTGAAATTTGGAAACCAGAATATAATATCTTAACAGTAGCTGGATCTCCTATTGGATTTGTACATTCTGATGAGACACGAGCTTTAATGAGTGCATTAAAAATAGGAGAGAAAAATGCCTTCTATGGTAAAACTCATACTCTAGAAGTCAAACAATTACTTAAAGAATTGAATTCTGGGGAAAATCATCCTAATTACGGTAAGAAAAGATCTACAGAAACAATTCATAAAATTATGAGTTCTTCTAAACATCGAGCTAAACCTGTTTATTATTATAAATGGGAAGATAAAACGTATTTAGGTTCTTTTCCAAGTATTAACCAAATGGCTAAAGAACTCAATTTAGTTCGAGGTACTATTCAATATTGTATCAAAAAACAAACACCTCTTACAATTATGAATGAAAACTGGTTTATTTCTCATTCAAATCATATTAACCCATAAACCTACTAAACAATTCACTAAGCTTATTCAACTTTAATTTAGAATCAGATTCTAAATTTTAAAGTCAATTTATAGATAAATCTATGAAAATAGCTTGATAACGATTTAATATAATAATCAATTTAGAGAAAGTTCAATTTTCAAAAAGATAGCTCAGGAACGCTTAGGATATTTTCTAAGAGAGAATGACGAGTTGAGACCCGTCATCTGATATTATTTGTTTGAGAGATGAACTTAATCCATTGTATTATGACTACTTTTGTTTAAAAATGAATTAATGTTATTATCATTAATTGAGGTACTTATTGTAATTGTACCATTATTATTATCTGTTGCATTTATGACAATTGCAGAAAGAAAAGCAATGGGATCAATGCAAAGAAGATTAGGGCCTAATGTAGTAGGATATTACGGTTTACTACAACCTTTTGCAGATGCACTAAAACTATTTGTAAAAGAATCTGTAATTCCAGCTCATGCTAATAAAGCTTTATTCTTATTTGCTCCAGTATTAACTTTAATTGTTAGTTTATTATCATGGGGTGTAATTCCTTTTGGTTCTGGATTAACATTAGCTGATATTAGTTTAGGTATTTTATATCTATTAGCAGTATCTTCTTTAGGTATTTATGGAGTTGTATTTGCAGGATGGTCTGCCAACTCTAAATATGCTTTCTTAGGATCTTTAAGAAGTACAGCTCAAATGATTAGTTATGAAGTAGTAATTGGATTAGTTATTTTAACTGTTATCCTATGTTTAGGATCTTTAAATTTAACAAGTATTATTGAATCTCAAATTAGTACTTGGTATATTATTCCTTTATTACCATTATCATTAATGTTCTTAGTTTCTATTATTGCAGAAACAAATAGAGCACCTTTCGATCTTCCAGAAGCAGAAAGTGAATTAGTAGCTGGTTTCTTTACTGAGCATTCGAGTGTTCCTTTTGTAATGTTCTTCTTAGCTGAGTACGGTTCTATTATTTTAATGTCTACTTTATATAGTATTTTATTCTTAGGTGGTTATTTAGTACCATTTGTATTCTTTGAAAACCCTACATTCTTATCTTTAGAAGGATTAGCTTTAGGATTAAAAGTATGTTTACTTCTATTCATCTTCATTTGGGTGAGAGCATCATTTCCAAGATTAAGATACGATCAACTAATGTCTTTCTGTTGGACAGGTATGCTACCAGTGGCACTAGGATTTATTATTCTAGTTCCAAGTATTATCATGGCCTTCGAGATTGCTTAATTTAACACACTCCCTTTTTAGTATACCTTTAAATGTATACAAATGTTTAATAAAAGTAAGAAGTCACTTCATTAATAAAGAATCTCCCCCTCCACTTTAGTGGAGGGGGGAATTCCGGTTCAGAGGACCAGAATATTCCGTAGGAGAATATCAACCCTTTTAAGAGAGAGGGAGAATGACGTAGACCTATAATCTTATAGCCGCCGGGCTCAGACCGGTGGCCCTGGCGGAGAATATATATTAGGCTTAGGAATTAGAATCATTCTAAATCCATGGATTTAAAGGAAAGTCCGAGGTTAAACTAATTCATAGTGCTTTAGCACCCGATATAAATCTGGGGTAATAATAAGAAAATAAGTATGGATTCAATTTCATTCTTACAGAGTTTATAACCTATGAAAACCTTATTTATCTTTTGCGATAATCAATTTGATTACCAAGATAAACAGACAAATGAATGATATTACAAAATTCGGCTTATCTAATTCTAAGCTTATTTATTCATTTTTAAAGTATCCGTCCCAACTGGGACGGGGATAAGGGCGAGTTTTTAAAAGCCGCTGGGCTCAGATCGGTGGCCCCGGCGGAAATTTTGTCCTTATAAAGATCGATTTGATTATATAAGAAATAGAATATTCTAACGATTATCTAATCGTTTCCTATTTAGTTCCCGGCCCCAACAGGGCTGGGGACCAGGGACGAGGAGAAGATCCATTTGATTTCATATGATAATAATGTATCATTATCCAAGAGATTTAAGATGATTTTTCTTAAATGAATCTTATATGGATTTAGAGTCTAAATACCGGGATAATTTAATGGTAAAATGTTTATCTCATACATAAAACTTGGAAGTTCAAATCTCCCTCCCGGTATTTAAGATAGAAATGACCGGGCTGGTTTTATCAGACCTGAGATTTTTGATTGAACGGAATCTCTATTTTCAATGAAATTATGCTTACTTGGAGAAATTGGTAAACTCACCGAATTTAAACTTCGGTGCCGAGAGGCTTGTAGGTTCAAGTCCTACAGTAAGCAATGGATTGTCTTTTATAAATAACTTTAAAATGATCAAGGTAACATGTAAACAATGAAATGGATCTATTTGTCAAAATGTTTTTTTTGTCATTGAAGTTCCCAATCCCGACAAAGTCGAGAATCAGGAACGAGACTCTGAAAGTATTTTAACGTTCGAGATTTCATTGTTTATGAAACAATATATTATGATCAAGTTTCTTGAGTTTTAGTATTGCCTAGCTTAACATATTACTATGCTTACACCTGCAACCTATTAAGACTGTGATCTACAGTCACTCTAATAAAGAATCGTCCCAAGATAGGCTTCCCGCTTAAGACGCTATCAGCGGTTATCCTTTCTGAACGTAGCTTTCCTGCCGTACGAAAATAAACCAATGAGGTTTTTGTTCATAACAGGTATACCAGAGGTTCATACCACTCGGTCCTCTCGTACTAGAGTTATGTTCTTGTCCGATTCTAATTCCATTAGTAGATAGGAACCGTACTGTCTCACGACGTACTTAACCCAACTCACGTACCACTTTACTCGGCGAACAGCCGAACCCTTGGGAGCGCCTACACCCCCAGGATGTGATGAGTCGACATCGAGGTGCCAAACCAATCTGTCAATATGGACTCTCGAGATTGATCAGCCTGTTATCCCTAGCGTAGCTTTTATCCGTTGAGCGATGGCCATTCCATGATGGACCACCGGATCACTATGACCTACTTGCGTATCTGTATGACTTGTCAGTCTTACAGTTAAGCCGGCTTATGCCATTACACTTAATCAGGCTCTATTTAGCCCATTGGTTTCCATCCAATTTAAGCCGACCTTCGTACTTCTCCGGTACTATATGGGAGAAATCCGCCCCAGATAAACTGCCCATTAATCACTGTCCCAAAAATTTGGTGAAGCGTACTCCTAATTGAGTCAAGGTATTTCACTGATGTCTAATCGACTCCCTTGTATTCTACACCTCAATCATAAGTACACAATGACTAACTACAGTAAAGCTGCATAGGGTCTTCCCGTCTAGCTAATGGTAATCCGCATCTGCACGGATAATTCAATTTCACTGAGCTCATCTTGGAGACAGTAAGAGTATCGTTAAACCATTCATGCGCGACCATAATTAGTGGCCAAGGTATTTCGCTACCTGAGGATCGTTATAGTTACAACCGCTGTTTACTGGAGGTTCAATCAGCACCGTATTAGTGCCTCTCTTGACTTACCAGCACTGAGCAGGTATCAGTCTTTATACATCTAGTTTCCTATTAGCAAAGACCGGTGTTTTAAGTAAACAGTCGTACTCTTCTATTCTGTGCCACGATTACAAAAATCGTACTCCTTCTCCCGAAGTTACGGAGTCATTTTGCCGAGTTCCTTCAAGATGATTCGCTCAACGCCTTAGTATTCTCTACCTACAGACCAGTGTCGGTTTAGGGTACGGTTAAAAAATTAAATCATTTCCTGAGTTTCTATTCCTAATTCAACTATTACTAATTCAATCGAAATAAAAACTGTTATTTAATAAAGTTTTTTTCATCAGTTATTGCTTTCGCAATTGAACCTTAGAGGCCGTTACTTTACTCATGGAGGTTAAACCTAGCCATGAAACCCTTCTGTTTTCGGCGAATGGGATTCTACCCATTTTTACGTTACTCATGTCAGCATTCTCTCTTCAGTTATGTCCAAATAAGGAAACCCTATTCTTCTACCATGTCCTGAATGTTCCGCTACCCTCCAATTTAATATTGGGACAAAATCTCGGTATATTACTTAGACCCGATACATTTTCGGTGCTCCTGAAACATAAACAGACCATTGAGCTGTTACGCTTTCATTAACGGATGGCTGCTTCCAAGCCCACCGAATGGTTGTGTTATTTCATGAACTACCTTAATTTCACTTAGTAATATTTAGGGACCTTAATATTTGTTCTGGGCTGTTTCCCTCTCGACTAAAGACCTTAGCACCTATAGTCTGACCGTTCTTTATTTACTGTAAACCATTCCGAGGTTAGATTACCCAAATCAAAAGATTTGGGAACCAATTCAAAATTAGTTCTATTGATAGAGCCATCACGACCCCCCAATCAAGTCCACGAAGGACATAGTATCCAGTGCTGTACCAGCTTACAGATATGAAGAACAACCTACCAAAATAGGTTTCGCGGAATACCAGCTATCTCCAAGTTAGATTAGCCTTTCACTCCTTTACACAGCTCATCGGAATCTATTGCTACAGATACCCGTTCAGTCTATAATAACTTGGCCATGTAAAGATCACTTGGTTTCGGGTCTAATTCATGATACTTGCCCATTTAACATAGTCGCTTTCGCTAAGTATTTCTACTTGCATCATAAATTAACTCGCTGACCCATTATGCAAAAGGTACGCAGTAATCCCGTATTTAAACTAGGATGTCTGCTGCTTATAGAACTACCAGTTCAGGATCTTTTCACCAGTTAACTACTTACTTTTCAACTTTCCCTCACGGTACTCTCCACTATCGCTCAATGCATCATATTTAGCCTTAGAGGATGGTTCCCCTATCTTCAGACAAGTTATCTCTCATCCTACTCATTTTTCATTTCTAACACTTCAATAAATCAATATCGATCGCACAGGACTTTCACCTTCTATGGTTTGTCATTCCAAACAAATTAAAATCGAATGGACAAATTCAATCAAAATGATTGAACCGTTTCATTGGTTATTAGAAATTGGCTAACTCGCTTTCGCTCACCACTACTAACGAGATCTCGTTTGATTTCTTTTCCTTCTACTACTTAGATGTTTCAGTTCGTAGAGTTGTTTCTTCTCCTTACGGAGAATATTGGTTTCCCTTAGGATCATCCTGATTATTCAATTTTTCATCAGGATATTTGGTATAAACTACCTCCTTCAGATGCATTGGCTAGTCATCCCTGATAGTCCCTTTTTTTCTTGATCATACATTATATATCGTTATTGGATACTTATTTTAAATCAGAGAGAGATTTAACTTTAATACTCTATTATATCATCATATCTATTAAATTAATAATACCACCCTATTACCCTTCTTTAGTTCCTGATTGGGCCAGGACCGGGAACGAGAATGGAAACAAAAAGATCCCCAGGGACTACCTTAAATCGAATCCTAATTTTGATTCAATAAAAGTAATAGAATTCTTCCCCCCTCCTTTGGAGGGGGGGAAATTTATGGCCTTTGGGTCCAGAATTCTTCCCCACGGGGGATAATTTATGGCCCTTCGGCCCATAATTCTCCCTTTAGAAATCCGAAATATCGGTCTAAAGACGAGAAAAATCAAAAATCGTTTCCCATTTGGGTTGATTTTTCGATGCAATCTCTTTAACCAATGAATAACGATAGAACAATGCCTCAATTAGTACCTTTCTATTTCTTAAACCAACTATCGTATGGATATCTTGTATTACTGATTTTATTATATGTATCATCTAAATACATCCTACCAAACTTTATGGTTGTACAATCAGCTCGAATGTTTTTAGCTTCTAAGTAAGTGAATTCCCTTCGGGTACCCTAATACATTTTATATTATAAAAGGATTTATACAGTGCTACACATGAAAATAGCCGCCGGGCTCAGACCGGTGGCCCCGGCAGAGAGCTTTCTTTAAAATGATTCTGATTCATGGCCTTATAAACCCGAACTATTTAAGGTTATACTATAAAGGAGGATTTATCTTAATTTACCTTGTACGGTAGTAACAAATGTCACCCGTGTTAGAAATTGGAATTAGCTTCCCCACCAGTAAACACTGATGAATAGGAATAGCCAAACTACATCAACAAAATGCCAATAAAGAATAGCTGTTTCAAATCCTAAGTGGTGGTGATCTGTTAGATGGTATGATAATACTCTAAATAATCCTACTGTTAAGAAAATTGTACCAATGATTACATGAAGTCCATGGAATCCAGTCGCCATATAGAAAGTAGAACCATATACACCATCACTGAATGTGAATGGAGCATTATAATACTCAAATCCTTGGAAACCAGTGAATACTGCTGCTAATACAACAGTAGCAATTAATCCGTAGATTACTCCAGCTCTATTTCCTTGAATTAAGCTATGGTGAGCATAAGTTACAGTTGCACCAGAAGAAAGTAAGATTACTGTATTTAGTAATGGTACTTCCCATGGATTCAATGCTTCAATTCCTGCTGGTGGCCAGTGTGCTCCTAACTCTACAGTTGGTGCTAAAGATGAATGGAAGAAAGCCCAGAAAATACTAATGAAGAAGAATACTTCTGATACTACAAATAAAACAAACCCTAGAGTTAATCCTTTTTGAACTGCAAAAGTATGATGTCCTTGGAATGTACCTTCTCTAGATACATCTTTGAACCATAAAGTCATTGTAGCTACTGTAGAAATTAATCCAAGAGTTAATAAGAATGTTCCATTAGAATACCCATGGAATGTCATTACTCCAGATAAAGTCGTTGTTAATAAAGAGAACGATACAGCTAATGGCCATGGAGAAGCTTCTACTAAATGAAATGGATGTGCTTGTACAGATCTGTTCATAATTTAATGTCAACCCATCTTTTTAGATAAAATATCTTTCTCTTCTCCCCCGCGGGCGACATACGTTGCCTCCGCGGGGGGGGTAAAGTCAAAAATTCATGACTTTAACTCGTCCCTGGTCCCCGGCCCTGTGGGGCCGGGGCCTAGCCCGCAGGGGGCCTGTCCCCTTCGGGTAAGCCCCTCGGGGACTAGGAAGATCAGAACAGTGTTCCGAATCTCCATAGAAGAATACAATCTCGTTCCTGGTCCCGGCCCAATCAGGACCGAGAACTTGGATGAAAAATCATTTAAGATGGTATCTAAGTTAGATTTCTATCTTTAAGATTCAAAAATTCATGAAAGAGGACAAGACTAGTTAAGTCAATCCTGTTTATCTTCATGAAATAAATGATTCTATCATTCTATTGTGGTTTAATCCATCCTTATTTTCAAAATCATTTAAGATAAAAAAAAAAGAATGAATTACACTTTAGAAGAATGGTCATTTATCAATTATTAATACTAAATCCCGAAGATAAATCTTTGGAATAGATTCATCCAGATAGATGAATTTATAAAATTTCACTCACTCAATTTTCACAAGGATAATCCTAAGCCATAGACTCAGAATCTTATGATTCAAATTGAAAAATAGTGTTTGAACTTTACTTTTAACCTTTCTTTATGACTCGTTCCTGGCCCCCGGCCCTGTGGGGCCGGGGACTAACCCGCAGGGGGCCTGTCCCCTTCGGGTAAGCCCCTCGGGGACTAGGGAGATAGACGATCAATATAAAGAAGGTTCTTTTTAAAAAGGAATGAATTATTTAATCTTAGGCTTGCTCATTTAACCAAGCTAAGTATTTCTCTAGAGAAACAGCTTCTACTGCAATAGGCATGAATCCGTGATGTACACCACAAATCTCAGAACATTGTCCGTAATACACACCTTCTCGCTCTACTAGAACAGATGTTTGATTTAATCGTCCAGGGATAGCATCGATTTTTAATCCTAATGCAGGTACTGCAAAAGAATGAATTACATCCGCTCCTGTAACAATGAATCGAATATGAGTACCTACTGGTACTACTACTCTATTATCTACTTCTAATAATCTTAATTGTCCTTCTTCTAATTCATCTGTAGGAACTAAATAAGAATCAAACTCAATTGATTCTCCATCTTCGTTTACGAAATCAGAGTACTCATAAGACCAATACCATTGGTGTCCTAATGCTTTAATTGTCATAGCTGGATCAATTACTTCATCCATTAGATATAATAATTTGAAGCTAGGGAAAGCAATAGCAATTAATACTAAAGCTGGAGTAATAGTCCAAATTAGTTCGATTAAAGTACCATGGTTATGGTATTTATGAACAATTTTATTACTATTAGAATTGAAATTTAAAACGACAGAAGATAATACCCAAGTTACTCCTAATAGAATAATTACTAAGTAGAACATAATTTGGTCATGTAATTCAACAATACCTTCATATGAAGGTGACGCTCCGTCTTGGAATCCTAATTGCCAAGGCTCAGGAGCATCATTCCATACAGGAGAAATAATATTTAATGATTTAAGCAGATTTAACATATATACTTATTATAAAATAATTTAATATAAAAATGGATTGACAAACAACATTCACATATGGAATGCTGTTTAAAAAAAGGAAAATTATCTATTCACTAACTCCTTTCTATTCGTTCAAATAAAAAGGGTTAATATTGATTATGAGTTATGATTAGTGAAGATCGATAGCATCTTTTAGATATGAACAAGTTAAAATAGTGAATACATAAGCTTGTAACATAGCAATACCTAATTCTAAAGCTACTAAAGCAGTTAAGAATAATACAGGTAATACACTTACTAATAATAGAACAGGTCCTGCTACTACCATTTTCCATGTGAATGTAGAAATAATTTTTAATAGAGAGTGCCCTGCAATCATATTAGCTCCTAATCGAAGACCTAAACTTAGTCCTCTAGCTAGGTAAGAAATTACTTCAATCGCTACTAATAGGAATACTAAAGCAAATGGAGTTCCTGCTGGAATAAAGAATCCGAAGAATTTTAATCCATGTTTTTGGAAACCAATAATTGTTACTCCAATTAAGATTACAGTACTTAAACTAATAGTAAATACTAAGTGAGAAGTTGTAGTGAAAGAATAAGGTACTAAACCAGCTAAGTTACTAAATAAAATGAAATTGAATAAAGTAAATACGAATGGTACGTAAATCTCATTTTTAGCTCCTACTTGATCTCGAACCATATTTAAAATAGATCCGTATACAGATTCTGAATGGATAGCCCATCTAGATGGAATTAAAGCTCCATTGTTTGTTGATAAAACATTAATCGCAATTACTAGGAAAATACCTAAGAAGAAGTAAAATCCAATATTAGTGAAAGATAATTTAGTGAATCCAAATACTGGAGCTAAAATATATACAAAATCAAAGATTTCAAATTGCTCTAATGGGTTGTTAACTAAATAAGTTGTTAAAGTTGACATTGTTGTGTTTAATAAAACTTTTTTATCTATCGGTACCTCTAGTTCTCAAGAATTGAATCCCATCAAAATTGAATTTCAATAGAATGGAGGAATGAGAGAACGAATCTTTTTCATACTTAAGAATCAATGTCTTAAATAAAACCGAAAGACCAGAATTTGATTTTGAATCTTTTCGGAAGATTACTTCTTAACTTTATTTAAAATGACCTATTTGTCATTACAATGACTTTCAATCATAAAAGTCTCCGCCGGAGCGGGCCACCGGTCTTAACCCGGCGGCTAAAGTTTATTTTCAAAAAGTTGAGTTTAAAATAAAACCCTAAGGTATTTATTATAAACTGCCATCATGACTTAAGTCAGTAGCACATCTCTAAGAGAAGACATCTTTTCTTTAATGGATCCATTTAATGATAACATTAAACTTGTTAGAAGTATGGTTACCTTACTTTTATAAACTTCTCTTCTGATAATAAGGGTATTCAATAAGGAGAAATGAATCTCTCCGCCGGGACAGGCCATCGGTATGAGCCCGGCGGCTAAAGATTAGACTCCTGGTCCCCAGCCTTGTCGGGACCGGAAACGAAAAAGATTTATTTGGTTTCAATTTTTTAGAATATGGGAAACCATAAACAAAAATTTACTTACAATACCACCATAAGAAGGTATAAATGGGTATCATCCCAGCTAATGCTGAGTTAATTTAATTAAGATTGTACTGGTAAAGAGTTTACAGTATGGAAAGATGGAGGTGAACTTAAGCTCCACTCTAAAGTAGAAGCCGTTTCAGTTAAAGATACACCTCTTGAACTTTCGAAGAATGCAGGAACTCTCCAATAGTTACTTGCTAAATTAAATTCTTGTTTACTTAATAGATCATAAACTACGTAAATGAAAACTAAAGTCGCTACAATAGAAATAATCGATCCAAATGATGAAATTAGGTTCCATCCTGCGAATGCATCAGGGTAATCTGGGATTCTTCTAGGCATTCCGGCTAGACCTAAGAAATGTTGAGGGAAGAATGTTAAGTTTACACCTACGAACAGACTCCAGAAATGGATTTGTCCTAATAATTCATTGTAAGATCTTCCTGTAATTTTACCGATCCAATAGTAGAAAGCTGCAAATAATCCAAATACAGCACCCATAGATAGTACGTAATGGAAATGAGCTACTACATAGTAAGTATCATGTAAAGCTACATCAATAGAAGCATTAGCTAACATAATACCAGTTAATCCTCCTAAAGTGAATAAGAAAATGAATCCTAAAGCGAATAACATAGGAGTAGTAAATCTAATACTTCCTCCATATAGAGTTGCTAACCATGAGAAAATTTTAATACCAGTTGGTACTGCAATAATCATAGTCGCAGCTGTGAAATAAGCTCTAGTATCTACATCTAATCCTACAGTATACATATGGTGAGACCATACGATGAATCCTAAAATACCAATCGATAGCATAGCGTATACCATTCCTAAGTATCCGAAAATCGGTTTACCACAGAATGTTGATACTACATGACTAACAATACCGAATGCAGGGATAATTAAAATATAAACCTCTGGATGTCCGAAGAACCAGAATAAGTGTTGATATAGTAATGGATCCCCTCCTCCTGCTGGCTCATAGAAAGATGTATTAAAGTTTCTATCTGTTAATAGCATTGTAATACCACCTGCTAATACAGGTAAAGATAGAAGTAATAATACAGCTGTAATTAATACAGCCCATACAAATAAAGGCATTTTATGGAATGACATACCAGGAGCTCTCATATTAAGAATTGTAGTAATGAAGTTCATTGCTCCTAACATAGAAGAAATACCTGCTAAGTGAAGAGAGAAAATCGCTAAATCTACAGAACCACCAGAGTGAGAAGCAATACCTGATAATGGAGGATAAACAGTCCATCCTGTACCAGCTCCTTGCTCTACGAAAGAACTAGCCACTAGTAAAATTAAAGATGGAGGTAATAACCAGAAACTAATATTATTTAGTCTTGGGAAAGCCATATCTGGAGCTCCAATCATTAATGGAACAAACCAGTTACCGAACCCTCCAATCATTGCTGGCATTACTAAGAAGAAAATCATAACGAATGCATGAGCCGTTACGATTACATTGTATAATTGGTGATCACCTTGTAATACTTGAACACCAGGACCTGCTAATTCTAATCTAATTAGCACTGAGAAGGCAGTACCGATCATTCCCGCAAAAATAGAGAAAATAATATATAGAGTACCAATATCCTTCGCATTAGTTGAAAACAGCCATCTAACCATTGTAGAAGTTGTTATTAATCCTTATGAATGCTATTCTTACTTATACTGATCTCCAGCCCTATAGGGATCGGGGCTCAATCCTAATTTGATTGGGTAACAGAGCTTCTAAAAATTCGATTTCTATAAAAGTGATTCTATTAGATTCAATACATTATAAGTAAGATAAATTTACTTAAATTCTTTATATATGAACATCAAGGTTTAATTAAAGTCTCCGCCAGGGCCACCGGTTTGAGTCCAGCGGCTATTATGACTTAATATGGACTCAAAATAAAATAAATATGAAAGAGGTAATACTGATTGGTCAGTGCGCGAGCTGTAAACTCGTGAGCCTTGTGCTCCTCGGGGGTTCGAATCCCTCTTACCTCATATTTAATAAAGTCTAGGAAATCGGAAGATTCTGGTCAGGAGGACCAGAATTCTCCTACGGAAGACTATTTTAGGTCTCCATAAGTCAAATTCTATTCCCCTGGATAGGGATTAAATCAAATGCGGGTTGATGTAAAGGTTGCATACTAGACTCATGATCTGGAAGTGGTAGTTCGAATCTATCACCCGCACTTAAATCCATTGAATTCAAATGAATGAAATATCTCATTGGGATAAAATTCGAATTCAAATCATTTTTTCGTCTTTAGTTCAATCAGAACTGAAGAGAATTTAAGATTTGTGATCATTTGAATTAATAAAAGTAACAGAGGAAAATCTAAAATAAAAAATGATCGATCAATAGATCAAGTCAAATGTTTAACTTAACCAACCCTAGGTTGGAGATAAGATTATTATGTTAGCAGCAGCTAAAATTATCGGATCTGGATTAGCAACTATCGGTCTAGCAGGAGCTGGAGTAGGTATTGGACTAGTATTCGCAGCTTTAATTAACGGAACTTCTAGAAACCCATCTCTACGACCTCAATTATTCTCTTATGCAATTTTAGGATTCGCATTAACAGAGGCAATTGGACTATTCGCATTAATGATGGCATTCCTATTACTATACGCATCGTAGTTTACAAACAATTCATCCTTTTTGGGGTTCAATATTATTACCTTCTCGTGGTGAACCCTGTCAGTAAGGTATTTACCTGAAACTAAATATAATCAAATGGTTTAATAAGACGAATAATATAGGTTCGAATC
>Ga0302230_10000464_pt1 | contig 34849 bp, 25 predicted proteins | sample II_Palsa_N2_1_FD_193523 | JGI IMG/M metagenome (GOLD analysis project Ga0302230, IMG submission 193523) | Peat permafrost microbial communities from Stordalen Mire near Abisko, Sweden - II_Palsa_N2_1 | ecosystem: Environmental > Terrestrial > Soil > Palsa > Peat permafrost | place: Sweden... | reverse complement strand
AACCCGCGAGATCCGCAGCTCGGACTTTCGCGTGGACTACTGGTCACGGATTACCTCACGCGGTCCGATGATGCGGCGACACATGCGGCAGGATTGCAGTCGGTGGCGGTGAATTACAGGCCGTTCAATTTGCTCACCTTCGATTCGGCGCAGGCGTTTCATATCGGCAACCGCCCAAGCCCGCAATCGCAGGCGCTGACGTCTGGCGTGCACGGCTTGTCAAATGCCGAACTCGATACGCCGTGGCCGAAGACGCAACGTTTGTGTGAGCGGCTACAACAGTGGATCGATGCAAGTAGCTCCAATCACCAAGCCAATGATTTTTCCGCGCTGTTCGCTGCACTTGCCGACGAGCAGGCTGCGCCCGATTCAGAGCTACCCGATACTGGCGTGGGACTGGAGCGCGAGCGCTGGCTGTCGTCAGCTTTTATTCGCGGCGATTCTTATGGCACCCGCGCCAGCACCGTGGTCGCGATCGCGCACGATGGCCTCGGTGTAATTGTCGAGCGGCGTTTCGGGCCGAACGGGCACTTTGAAGGTGAAACTGCGCTATCGATTGCCGGCCAGCAGCAAGGTGGCAACGCGCAGAAGTAGTACGTGCGTTCGAGCAACAGCTTTGCGCCTACGCGAGTTGTTGGCATGTTCGCCTTTCGGCGTTATGACTCGCTCGCTAGTCTGCTGGCATCAATCACGGACGGATGAAATCGATGCGCAAGGAATGGTTGCTGTCTGTCATTTTTATCGCTGGCCTGGTCAGCTGTCCGGTGTGGCCACAGGATTGTCCGGTCTGGTCATCCACGCAGGCGCGAGCGGAGATGATCGCGTTGCATGATCGGCTGGACGGCTGGAATCATGCCTATCGCACGGGTGGCCAGTCGCCCGTGGACGATGCGGTTTACGATCAGGCATCGAAGCGTTTTCTGCGATGGCGCAACTGCTTTCCAGAGCAGGCGCCGCCGTTGCTCGCGCACCTCGCCGATGCCACCGGCAACGTGCGTTCGCCGGTAGCGCAGACGGGGCTGGCCAAGTTGTCCAATGGTCCGGCGCTGGCCGCCTGGATGCAGATGCGTGAAAACAAGGATCTATGGGTGCAGCCCAAGGCCGATGGCGTTGCTGTCACGCTTCTGTATATAGACGGCCAATTGATCGAAGCCACCAGCCGCGGCGATGGCCTGCATGGTTCGGACTGGACGGTCAAAGCGCAGGGTATCGATGCGATTCCCAAGCATCTGCCGCACGCGCCAGCACGCGTGGTGCTGCAAGGTGAAATCTACTGGCGCGTGCCCGGCCACGTTCAGGCCAGCGTTGGCGGCATCAACGCGCGTTCGGCTGTGGCTGGTGCAATGGCACGCGATACGCTCGATGCCGCCACGGCGGCGCACATCGGCTTGTTTGTGTGGGACTGGCCGAGCGGCCCTGCCGATATGCCGGCACGACTGGCTGGCCTGCAGGCGATGGGCCTGGTCGATAGTGTGACGTATATCCACACGGTCAGTTCAATCGACGATGTGCAGCGCTGGCGTGAACAGTGGTATCGCCACGCGATGCCCTTCGCCGCCGATGGCATCGTGGTTCGCCAGGGGCATCGACCACCAGCATCGATGTGGCAGCCGGCACCGCCGGCTTGGGCGGTCGCTTGGAAATATCCGGCTGCGCAGGCGCTGGCAGAAGTGCGTGCGGTGACCTTTACCGTGGGCCGCAGCGGTCGTATCACCCCGGTATTGGAGCTGGAGCCGGTGGAGCTGGACGATCACCGTGTGCAGCGGGTCAGCGTCGGCTCGGTGGCACGCTGGAAAGAACTCGATATCCGCCCCGGCGATCAGGTTGAGATCGCGCTGGCCGGCCTGACCATTCCGCGGTTGCAGTCGGTGGTATGGCGGACTCAGTTGCGCGCCGAGGTCACCGTGCCCGATCAGCAGACGCACGATCCGCTGAGCTGCTGGCATGTCGCGACAGGCTGCGAAGATCAGTTTCGCGCGCGGCTGGTATGGCTTGGTGGCAAGCAGGGACTCAAGCTGAATGGTGTGGGTGTAGATACGTGGCAAGCATTGATCGACGCAGGACTGATCCATGATCTGCTCGACTGGATGAACCTGACATTGGCGCAACTCGCCAGGGTGCCGAACCTGGGTCAGGCACGTGCCGCCGCTCTGGCACAAACATTTGCGGATGCGCGCAACCGTCCCTTCACAGATTGGTTGCACGCGCTTGGCATGCCACCGACAGGCGATATGCCGCTACCGGACTGGACAACACTGAGTACGCGTAGCGGGAGCGACTGGCAGGCGGCTGGCGCAGGTCAAGCGAAGTCAGAGCGTCTGACAGCTTTTTTCGCGCACCCTGATTTGCGCGCGCAGGCAGAACGATTGCATGCGATCAATGTGCAGGGCTTCTGACTCAGCGAAAATCCGCAGAGGCTGCGCGTGGGTTTAGCTTTTGAGTTCACCATCGAGGTAATACCAGCGGCCATCTTCACGTACGAAACGACTCGTCTCATGCTGCCGTTGCGCGCGTCCACCGCCGAGGCGATAACGGGCGACGAATTCCACGCTAGCGTGGCTTTCGTCTTCGTTGTGCTGCTGGCGAATTTCCAATCCCAGCCAGGTCGGCGACGGTTGTTGTGCAGCCAAGTTCAATGAAGCTGGACGCGAGTCGGCGTGCCAGCTGGCCAACAGAAAATCCTCGCGCTTGAGCACGTACGCGCTGTAACGCGCGCGCATCAGCTGCTCGGCGCTTGCGGCAGCGGCGCCTTCGTGTACCTGGCTACAGCACGGCTTGTATCCTTGCTGGTTGCCGCAGGGACAAATGGTTGTCGTGGTGGTCGATTTCATCGGGTCTTTGTACGCGTTTTGACAAGATTTCAGTAGATGTAGCTTCAGATGCTGACACGCCGCCACACGCGGCAGCGGTTATTGGCTGGCATGGCGACGTCGTCGATCAACGCGAAGCCGGCACGGTTGGCCAAGGCATCCACCGCTTCGGCGTCACGTATTGCCATATGTGATCCGCGGGTTTGCAGCGACAGATCGAAGGCGACGTTGCTGTCGCTGCTGTGGCAACCGTCATACTTGAACGGGCCGTAGATGATCAACGTGGCACCGATACCTGTAACGTCCGGAAGCCGTGCGAACAGCTGTTCCACTTCGGACCACGCCATGATGTGCAGTGTGTTGGCGCTGAACACCGCGTCGAACGTGGCTGTTGGCCATGGACCGGAAACATCCAGTGTCAGCGGAGGTGGCGTGTTCGGCAGCGCGACTTCGTCCAACCATGCGCGAATGCCCGGCAAATTTTCGTCGCGATCCGAAGCCTGCCAGATCAGCTGCGGCAACCGGCTGGCGAAATGCACAGCGTGCTGGCCAGTGCCGCTGCCGATTTCCAGCACGTGCCGTCGATCGACGAAGTATTCGCGCAATACAGCAAGGATCGGATCGCGGTTTCGCTCGCACGCGTCGGAATGCGGCTTGCTCATGCCGTCAATCAAGAACAACAGTCGCTGCGCCGGCTGCTACAGGCGCGGCCGCCAGGGGGCAGAAGCTCAGACGGGATGGCCGCGCAGCACGCGCGCCGGAAGCATCAGCATGGCGGCAAGCAGCGCGAACACGGCACCGACGGTGATACCGACGAGCCGGAACGGCAGCGCGATCAACCAGACGATGGGATAGAGCACCAGCGCGAGCAGCGCCAGCGGCCAGCAAACAACCAGCAGCAACAGCCAGAGCACGAACCCGACCATGTCACGCCCTCCGCGTAATTAGTGGACAAACTTTAGCGCAGAGCGGGGGACTTGCGTAGATGACTCTCGGCACCCCGCTGGCCGGCCAACGGATGTTCCCCCGGTTCTCAGGCGGTGCACTGGATGCGGATCGCCAGGGCGACAGCATCGCCATGAAGCGTCACCCGGCCATTTGGGATGCAGGGGAGCCACGTATCACCGGCCTGCAGCACGCCGTCGGATGTATCGATGTCACCGCGTGCAGCGTAGACAAGCACGATATCGGGATCGAGTCGGTGGGTGCCCGATTCGCGTAACGTGACGACTTCGCCGCGCGCTTTTGCCCGTCGTACCATCAGGTTGAAATCACGCGTCGGGCCATCGGCGAGTTCCACGGCGACCTTGGCTTCACCGGTGAACGCGAACGGCTTGAACGGTGTTTGCAGCGCATGCGTGCGTTTGTCGTCCAGCGTCATCGTGAAGCCGGCGCCGTCGAGCAATACGATATGACGATCAAGCCCGGGAAACGACGAGAACGGCGCGGCACTGTTCACCTCGGCCACGCTGACCCGCCATAGAAAAGTATCGGCATTGGATCCGGACGGCTGGACGGCTATTTCACGCGTGATGCCCATGCCGTTTTTCCATGGTACGGACGGGCAGTCGCCGACGCGGATGATCGAGGAACTCATATCGATAGCCTCACGTGGTCCGCTCGATCACACGCTGGAACGGCGGCAACGCCCGCAGCATGCCGGCGCCATAGCGCTTCAGCACCACGCGACGATCCAGCAACACGATGCGACCGTGGTCGGTTTCATTGCGGATCAGGCGGCCGCAGTATTGGGTGAGCAGACGTGTCGCTTCGGGCACGCTGACTTCGAGGAAAGGGTTGCGACCGCGTGATTCCAGCCATTCGGCGTAAGTGGCACCGACCGGATCGGTAGGCACGGCAAATGGCAGCTGGGTGATCACCACCGTCTCGCACAGCTTGCCGGGCAGGTCCAGACCCTCGCCGAACGAGGCCAGACCGAACAGCGTGCTGCCTTTTCCGGCCTCGATATCGGCGCAGTGTTCGGCGACCAGTTGCGATTTTCCCAGCGAACCCTGTGCACGCACCTTGCGCACGTGGGCGATCGGCAGCTTCTGCAGTACGCGGTCGAGTTTGGCGCGCGAGGTGAACAGCACGAGGTTACCGGCATCCCAGTCGAGGTTGTCGGCCAGCCACTCGCTGATTTCCTCGGCGTGCGCCTCGCGGGCTTCGGGCAGGGTGCGCATCGCCGGAATTTCCAGCCGCGCCTGGCTGGCCAGGTCGAACGGCGAGGGCAGGCTCAGGCAGACCGCGTCGTCGGGCAAGCCAACCGAATCGGCAAAGCCGCGGAAATTGCCGCCGGCGCTGAGCGTGGCGGAGGTCATGACCACGCCGCTGGCGTTACCCCACAGTACGTTGCCCAGCATACCGCCGGCCGAGACGGCGGAGGCATGGCAGACCAGTTGCTGGTCGCCGGTGAGCGTGACCCAGCGTGCCATCGGCGGGGTATCGTCGACATCGCTGGCTGCCCAGGCGCGCCAGCAGCGGGCCTGTTTTTCCAACCGCTCGAGCGCGATGCCGAGTTCGCGTGACAGTGCCTCCTGCGTGGGGCCGCCATCGGTCATCTCGACCACGGCACGACGCACCGCGTTCAACCAGCGCTGGATCTCGCCGGTGTAGACGCTGAGCACGCCCGCATGTTCCACCCAGGGTTCCGGCAGCTGACCGAGCGATCCGCGGTACATCGGCTCGGCTTCGGCCGGATCGGGCAGCCAGCCGAGGCGGATTTCACGTTCGAGTTCTTCCAGCGTATGGCTGAGTTCCTGCAGCTTCTCGTCGCCTTTGTCGAGGCTGAGCTTGCCGATCGACTCCTTGTCGGTGAGCGAGTACGCCGCATGCACCTGCCGGCCGAGTCGGCTCAGCTGGCGCGCGCTGAGGTTCATGTAGACCTCGGCGGTGCCGCGGTCGATCGCCTTGGCCGGTACGTGGTGGCCTTCGTCAAAGATATACAGCGTTTCGTCCGGCCGGGGCAGGATGATGCCGCCCCAGCCTTCGTCCTCGCCCGGCATGGTGAGGTCGGCCAGCACGAGGTCCTGGTTGGCGACGATGATCTCAGCGTCGTCTACCGCGCGGCGTGCGGCAAAAAATGGGCAAACCATGAAATGCACGCACTTGCGGCTGGTGCAGCCACCGGCGCTGGTGGTCACCATTGGGCGCAGCAGGTCGCTTACCGGCTCGGGCGCTGCGTCCATGTCGCCATCCCATTCGCGACGGTCGAATGCGGCGCTGAGCTTGACCAGCGCCTGCTTGTCGCGCAGCGCAGGCGGCTTGACCCAGATCGCCAGGTCGGCATCCATGCCGGCCAGGCCCATCTGGGCGGAATCGTTGAGGCTGTTGGCGGCCATCGCCAGGTTGCGAGGGCAGAGATAGCGGCCGCGGCCCTTGGCCAGTGCGACCTTGGCCTCGATGCCGTTGAGGCGCAGATACAGCGGAATATCCCGTTGCACTAGTTGTTCCTGCAGGGCCACCGTGGCGGTAGCGATCAGCAGCCGTTTTTTCTGGAAGCGCGCCACTTCCACGCCGGCGATCAGGTAAGCCATCGATTTGCCGGTACCGGTCGGCGCCTCGATCACCGCCACGCCGCCGTGTCGGCCCAGGGCCTTGGCTACCTCGGCAATCATCTTTCCCTGCGACGAACGTGCGCGAAAGCCCGGCAGACCATCCTTCAATCGTGCATAGGAAGCGCGGATGGCATCTTTCGTGCTGTCAGCGAGCATGGGGAGTCGGTAAGCCTGTGACGCGGGTGAGGCGTGCGAATGGTAGTGATACGGGGAAACAAGCCAGCGATGTCGATGGGCCAACGCGGCGCTGTGAGCGCCCTATCGCGTGCCCGGGCCACACAAGAGACTTCGTGTGTGGCGCAATCCGACAGTTTATCGGTATTGCCAGCTAAGCCCTATATGGGTGAGCTGGCGACCGCGCCATGGCCGACTTTATCGTTTACTTCGAAAGGGTATGCTAACCAGATGGTGAGTGTTGGCAGCCAGCGCGGGCTTGGGGGAGTCCATCAATGAATGATGTGGACGCAAAGCCGGCCAGCGATTCCATGCATCTGATCTGGCTGACCCGGCTGATCGCGGCCAATACGCCCGAAGAAGTGGCCAAGGTGATCGTAGGCGTCGTTCTGGATCGCCCGAGCTGCAAGGCCGCCTCGGTACTGTGGTCGCTTGACGAGCCGGGAAAGCATCGCAGCATTCCGCTCGCGGCTATCGACGCCGATGACTGGACGTGGCTTTACGCCGTGGCCACGTCCGGCACACCGCAGTGGAGCCGACAAGGCGATCGCGTCGCCTTGTGTCTGTGCGAGAAGCCCGAGCCGGCATTGCTGGTGGTGACGGTGCATCCGGGTCACGAAAGATCCAGCGTTCCCGATGACCTGAAAGCTCCGATCGTGCTCGCCGGTCAGTACTTGCGGCGGGCGCTGGAGTGGTCGGAGCTGCAATATTCGCATCAGCAACTGGAGCGTTCCGAAACGCTGCAGCGCGCGTTGTTTGCGATCTCCGATCTGGCCGGCTCCGATCGCGACATGCCCGACATGCTGCGCGGCATCCATGCCATTGTCAGCACGCTGATGTATGCGGAAAATTTCTACATCGTGCAGCTTTACCGCGAGCGCAACACGATCCGATTTTTGTACTTCGTCGATGTCGAAGATCCGGTATCTCCGGGTGACGGTCAAGACATGCCACTACAGGAGATTGAACACTCGTTGACCTGGTACGTCATCAATGATGGCAAGGCGCGCATGGGTACCGCTGAGCAACTGCTCGCGCAGGTTTCCGGTCCGGTGATTCAGATCGGTCCGGATAGCCACGACTGGCTGGGCGTGCCGATGTTGCGTGATGGTCAACCCGGCGGTGCACTGGTGGTGCAGAGCTACCAGCCAGGCATCAGTTTCACGCGGGAAGATCTGAATCTGCTGGAGTTCGTCGGCAGTCATATCCTTACCGCCCTGGAGCGCAAGCAGACTAAGGAAGATCTGGAGCGCCGCGTGCAGCTACGCACACTGCAGCTGGCCGACGCCAACCGCGTACTGCAGCTGGAAGTGTTGGAGCGGCAGCGTGCCGAACATTTGCAGACGGCATTGTTCCGTATCGCGCAACTGGCCACGGCCGACATCGATCAGGATGAGTTTTACCGACGCGTACATTCAGTGGTCGGCGAGTTGCTGAATGCGGAAAATTTCTTTATTGGGCTGCTCTCGGACGATCGTCTGAAACTCACGTTTCCCTATATGGTCGATGCCTTCAAACTGCCACCGACCAGTCGTGCGCTGGGTCGGGGCCTCAGCGAATATGTGCTGCATAGTGGTATTGCGTTGCGTGCCGACAACGCGGACATCGAGCAGATGGAAGTGCTGGGCGAAATCGCGCCTGGGCGTACTGGTTCGCCGGCACTGTGCTGGCTGGGCGTGCCATTGATTGTCGGTGACGAGGTGATCGGTCTGGTCACCGTGCAAAGTTACCTCGAGGAATCCGCCTACGGCCAGGCGGATCAGGAATTGCTCACCTTCGTTGCCACGCAGATCGCCAACAGCCTCACACGTCGTCGCTCGGCCGAATCGCTGCGCCGTGCTTACGAGCAGCTCGAACATCGTGTTGAAGAGCGCACCCAGGCGCTACGCAAGGAGATCATCGAGCGCGAGCGCATCCAGGATCAGCTCAAGCATCAGGTGATGCACGACTCGCTCACCGGATTGCCCAACCGCGGCTATCTGCGTGATCGCATCGATCGCGTACTCAACATCATCAGGCACGATCCGCAACGCCGCCTTGCACTGCTGTATCTCGACGTCGACCGCTTCAAGATCATCAACGACAGCCTCGGCCATCTGGCCGGTGACGAGGTGCTGAAAGAAGTATCGGCGCGGCTGGCCAGCTGCGTGCGCCCTCCCGATCTGGTGGCGCGCCTGGCGGGCGACGAGTTTGCGATCCTGCTGGAGAACGTCGAGGACGTGTCGGTAGCGACGGCGGTGGCGCAACGCGTACTCGATGCACTCGGCGCGCCGATGCCGATTGCCGGCAAGGAGCTGCAGCCGACGGCCAGCGTGGGCATTGCCATTGGCGACGCTCACTACCACGATGCCGACGAGGTACTGCGGGACGCCGATATCGCGCTGTATCGCGCCAAGGATCTGGGCCGCAAGCGCTTCGAACTGTTCGACGAGACATTGGCGAAAAACGTGGTCGACGTGCTGGCGATGGAGGTCGATCTTCGCCACGCAATGCAGCACGAACAGTTCGAGCCGTACTTTCAGCCGATCTGCCGGCTCGATGGCGGTCATGTGGTGGGATACGAGGCACTCATCCGCTGGAATCATCCGCAGCGGGGGTTGCTGCGACCGGCGGACTTTCTCAAGATTGCCGAGGACAGCGGGCTGATCGAAGAGATCGACTGGCGCATGTTTGGTCTGAGCTGCGGCCTGCTCGCCAGTCATGGTTCGGACGATACATTCATGACGTTCAACGTGTCTGCGCTGCACCTGCGCCGTGGGGATTTCGATACGCGTCTGATCCAGTTGCTGGACAAAACCGGCTTGCCACCCTCGCGACTGGTCGCCGAAGTCACCGAAGGTGCGCTGCTCGATAATCCCGAACTCGTGCGCGGCACGCTCGACCGGCTGCGCAGCATTGGCGTGGGTGCGGCGCTGGATGATTTCGGCACGGGCTACTCATCGCTCAGTTATCTGCATTCACTGCCACTGCGCATACTGAAGATCGATCGCGCGTTTGTGCTGGAGCTGGACAAGGACGGCAACACCAACAGCACCACGGTGGTGGCGGCGATTCTTGCGCTGGCACGCGCACTCAACATCAAGGTGATCGCCGAAGGCATCGAGACCGAAGCCCAGCGTGACGCGCTGCTGGCGATGGGCTGCGAGATGGGGCAGGGCTACCTGCTCGGCCGCCCCGCCCCGATCCGGCAATGGCTGGAGCCCCACGCGGCGACCAGTTAAACCCAGGTCGCTGTGTATCAAACGAGCGAAAAGCTCAGGCCGGATTGGCGATCTGCCGCAGCGCCTGTTCGAACGCCTCCGGCGGCTGACCACCTGAAATCAGATGGCGGTCGTTGATGATGGTGGCTGGCACCGACTGGATGCCGTGCTGCAGATAAAACTGCTCCTGCGCGCGCACGTCGTCGGCGTAGGTATCGCCAGTCAGAATGCGCTCTGCCTCTGCGGCATCGAGGCCTACTTCTTCGGCCAGCCGCAGTAGCACGGCATGATCGCTCACGTCGTTGCCGTCGGTGAAATACGCGCGTAGCAGCACCTGCTTCAGCGGCACATGCTTGCGCTCGAGTTCGGCCCAATGCAGCAGGCGATGTGCATCAAAGGTGTTGTAAACGCGACTGTTGCGGTCCATCCGGAAAGTGACGCCCAGCGGCTCGCCGCGGGCGCGAATGTTTTCGCGATTCGCATCAATCTGTTCGGCCGTGCTGCCGTACTTGCGCATCAGATGTTCGGTGGAGTTCTCGCCTTCGCGCGGCATCTGCGGGTTCAGTTCGAACGGCTGGAAATGAATCTCGGCAGCCACCTCACCGCCGAGATTCGCCAGCGCCTGCCGCAGCGAGGCCAGCCCGATGGCGCACCAGGGACATGACACATCGGACACGAAATCGATCTTGATCGGAACGGGTTTCACGGGGGCCGGCTTCGGGGCGACGGTATTGGTTTGGTCGGTCATTGGAATACCCTGGGTGCATGGCAGCAGGCAATAGCTTGCAGGAAACAAGCATATGCGGTCTCACGCCGCGGCAATCAATTCTCGCCTGTAACGATCAATGCTTTCAGCTGGGATGATGTCCTCGGCGAGCATGAGGCAGAGTTACGTATTTGGCCGAATGCCAAGGCTAGACGCACCCAAGCCGGTGATTCATAAAACCCGTTGATCTCTGAAAAAAAGAAGCCGGCATGGCCGGCTTGTTTTTTTCCAGACGGCGGTTTCAGCCCTCAGAAAGTGTAGTTCACGCCAACATAGTAGGCACGGCCGATTGTGTCGTACAGACCGCCCACCTCACTGCTGTTACCGAAGACATTGACCGGCGGATTACGATCGAACACGTTGGTCACGCCGACATAGGCCTGCAGGCCTATGTCCTTGAAGACATAACCGACCTTCACGTCATTGATGAATGAGGAGGGATAGCGGATCGGCGTGGTTGAAGTCGGGTTCGACTTGTAGCTCTCGTTGCTCACGCGCAGCATGTGCGAGAAATAGCGTGCGTTCCAATTGAACGTCCAGTCGCTGAGCGTGTATGTCGCGCGTAACGTGGTTTTCCATTTCGGGAACCCTGCGGTACCGTTGTCCTCGATCGCCGAGCTTGGATCGTCCTGGAACGGATGCTCGGTAAAAGCGATCACCTTGGTGGCATCCAGACCCCAGCGCATGCGACCTGCACCGAGGTCGTGCGAGTAGTAAGCGCCGATATCGACGCCGGAGGTGCTCAGCGAAGCGATATTCTGGTTCAGGTTCTTGATGAAGTTGACTTCATGGGTGACCGGGTCGCGGGTGTTGTTCTGGCAGTAGATGTTGTTGATGCCACTTGGCGAGTCTACGCAGCGCAGCACCGTATCGTTGCCGCTGACGGCGGCAATGGCGTCGGTCAGCTTGATGTTCCAGTAGTCCAGGGTCAGGCCGAAGTCGGGCAGGAATTGCGGAGTGAGCACCAATCCGGCCGTCCAGGTGCGGCCCAGTTCCGGCTTCAGCGCCGGATTGGAACCGGAAATGCCGCGGATGGTTCCACCCGGTACCGACTGGAAGTCAGCTGGCACGCCCAACGCTGCGCAATTGGCGGCGCGTACCTTGGGATCCTTGCCGTTCTTGATCTGGATAGCCGAGCATGGATCGGTAATCGTGAAGAAATTCTCCGATTGGCCGCCAAACAGTTCGCCGATATTCGGCGCACGCACGGCCGACGACATGGTGCCGCGCAGGCGCACATTGCTGTCGATCGCCCAATCCAGGCCCCAGCGCCAGGTCTTGGTGTGGCCGCTCGTGCTGTAGTCGGAGAAACGCGCGGCGGCATCGAAGGTCAGGTTCTTGACCAGGAACTTGTCGGCCAGCAGCGGTGCCGCGAATTCGACGAAGCCTTCTTTCACGTCGTAGGCGCCACCGGAACTGGGGATCGCGTTGAGGAAGGTCTGGCCCGACACGTCCAGCGGATCGGTATCCTGACGGCTGGTTTCGCGCCGGAACTCGAGGCCGGCAACCAGGCTGGCAGAGCCGGCATCGCCGGGCATCTGGAACAGGTTGTTGTTGGTCACGGTACCGCCGCCGACGAACTGGGTCAGTTTCGACGTGGTGGTAGTCGTCGTGTTGTACCACCGTGCGGCGGCCGGATTAATGGCACCGGCACCGAAGATGCTGGTCGGAATACAGCCCTGGCTTGCGAACGACGAGAGCACATCACCGGTGTTCGGATTGATCGAGCTCGGATCGAGGGTCGAGCGGCAGACGATGTTGCCGGTGGCAGGGTCACGCACGGCGTCGATCGACGCATAGAAACGGTCATTGATACGGTTGTTGAGGTTGAGGCGGGTTTCCTTCATTTCACCGTAGTTGACGTTGCCGTCGTACTCCCAGTCGCCGGTGATCACGCCATTGGCGCCAAGTACCAGGCGCGAAATGTTGCGCTTGGTGTCTTCGCCACGGCGACCGCCATCAACATCGAAGCGCGCTACGTTGATGTCGTTGCCATTCATGATCGCGGCGAGGCCGGGCGTTACATAGGCGTTGTCCGGGGTGATGACATAAGCACTGCCACCACTGCCGAAAGCCGGCTGGCCGAACTTCTTGACGTCGATGTGGGTGTAGCTGCCCTCGGCATACAGGCGTTGCTCGGGCGTGACGTCGAAGCTGCCCACGGCATTGACCGAGGTGCGGCCATAGCGTGGCTGCAACTGCGCTACCTGGTTGACGTCCAGACGGTCGCAATCCTGGCATGAACCGGCATTGTCGGTGAGGCCGCCGAAACGCTGATGGCGCACGCTGCCGTCCGGGTCGAATACGTAGCGATTGGCAAGATTGGTCTGCGACTTGCCAGTGAAGAAGGTGCCGCCGTCGGTGATCGTGTACTGTCCGGCATTCGGAAACAATGCCGTATCGGTGGGGCCATTGGGAGTCTTGATCGCGCGATAGGACTGATGGCCAAAGCGGTCGCGAAATTCCAGTGAATCCTGGTCGCTATGCTCCACCGATACAGCGATGTTGCCGCGATCCTGCGCGAAGTTCATGCCGCCGGTCAGAGAGATCAGCCTCTTGTCGAAGCCGCCATGTTCGGAAGTACCGTACTGGACATGCAGGTTTGCACCCTTGTAGTTCTTCTTCAGGATGAAGTTGACCACGCCGGTGACCGCGTCGGCGCCGTACACGGCGGATGCACCACCGGTGATCACTTCGACACGCTCGATCCAGTCGACCGGAATGACGTTCACGTCGACTGCGGTATCGCCAGCAGAAGACCCCACGTAACGGCGACCGTTGACCAGCACCAGGGTGCGGCTGGTGCCGAGGTTGCGCAGATCCTGGCTCTGCACGCCGACGGTACCGATATAGCGGCCGGAATTGCCCATGGTGAAGGTGCTCGCCAGCTGCGGCATCGTCGTCAGCAAATCGCCGATATTGACGGCACCCGTGGCCTTGATATCGGCTGTGGTCAGTACGGTGATCGGTGTCGGCGAAATCACGTTCGGGTTTGAAATGCGGCTGCCCGTCACCGTGACAACTTCCAATTGGGTCGTCTGTTTCTTGGCCAGCTGATTCGAATCAGGAATATCTTGCGATATTGCCGGGGTGATACCCAGCGCTGTCAGGCATGCCAGTGACAGCAAATTACGAACGTTCATATAGCGATGCGTCGCTTTCATAGTGTCTTTGATTCCCCATAAACATATAAATACAAAAAGAATTCGTGCTTTTCGATCTCACCCCGTAGGTATGGAATGGGTGGCAACCGATGGCTTTTATGCCCGCCATGCGATCGAAATATATTTCGATACGCCCGATTCAATCATAATTTATTACGTTTTCATAGCGCAAAAATTTACGAAAAGTGCAAGGGCTAGCCTTGGCGCTTTGCCGCGTAGTGAGCGTTCTGAATAGGCTCGGATGGCCGGTGATACCGCCGGCGGATGAACACACGCCGGCGCGGCCAAGCAAATGGATATATGTCCGGTCGAAGCGTTTGGGCCGCTGATGCAACGGAATATCGCGTTGCGGCGGCGGCGGTGCCCTGCTTGGAGTTTGCCGCGCCAGTATTTGCGGAACCGGGCTTATACAGTTGGGCTGATCAGGTCTGTCATGTCATGTGCGACACGCCAGGCGGGGATCATCAATGCCGCGTGGCGATGCTCAGTGCCACTGCCTCGGCTACCTTGATGCCATCGACGGCCGCGGACAGGATGCCGCCGGCATAGCCGGCACCCTCGCCGGCGGGATAGAGACCGGCGGTGTTGAGGCTCTGGAAGCTGTCGTCGCGTTTGATCCGCACCGGCGACGAGGTGCGCGTCTCCACGCCGGTAAGTACGGCATCGTGCAGGGCGAAACCCTTGATCTGCCGATCGAACGCGGGCAGCGCCTCACGGATCGCCTCGATCGCGTAGGCGGGTAGTGCGCTGTCCAGACTACCCAGCGTGACGCCCGGCTTGAACGATGGCTCGACCTCACCAAACTCGCGCGATGCTCGAGCGGCGATAAAGTCGCCGACCAGCTGGCCCGGCGCGTTGTAGTTTTCGCCGCCCAGCGTATACGCGTGACTTTCCAGCGCGCGCTGCAGCGCGATGCCGGCCAGTGGGCTCGGAGTGCTTTTATCGGACGCGGTATCGAACGGCGCAAAGTCGACCGGATCGATGCCGACCACGATCGCTGCGTTGGCGTTGCGCTCGTTGCGCGAATACTGGCTCATGCCGTTGGTGACGACGCGGCCCGGCTCGGACATTGCCGCGACCACGGTGCCACCGGGACACATACAGAAGCTGTAAACGGAACGGCCTTTGCCTGCGTGATTTCCTGTGGCGTGATGCACCAGCTTGTAATCGGCTGCGCCGAGAATCGGATGGCCCGCCTGCGCACCGAAGCGTGCGCGGTCGACGATCGATTGCGGATGTTCGACGCGAAAGCCAATCGAGAAAGGTTTGGCTTCCAGGTACACGTCACGCGCATGCAGCATCTCGAAGGTATCGCGCGCGCTGTGACCGATCGCCAGCACCACGTGATCGGCGAGAATCTGTTCGCCACCGTGCAGTGTCACGCCACGCACGTGGCGCTTGCCTTTGGCATCGGTGTCGATCAGCAGATCATCGACACGGCTGCTGAAGCGGATCTCGCCGCCGAGCGATTCGATCGTGGCGCGCATATTTTCCACCATCGTCACCAGCCGGAAGGTGCCGATGTGCGGCTTGCTGACATAGAGAATTTCTTCCGGCGCACCCGCCTTGACGAACTCGGTGAGTACCTTGCGGCCGTGGTGTTGCGGGTCACGGATCTGGCTCCACAGCTTGCCATCGGAAAACGTGCCGGCGCCGCCTTCGCCGAACTGCACGTTGGATTCCGGATGCAGATTGCGTTTGCGCCAGAGGTCCCAGGTATCCTTGGTGCGCTCGCGCACGGCCTTGCCTCGATCGAGGATGATCGGGCGAAAACCCATCTGCGCCAGGATCAGGCCGGCGAATAGCCCGCAGGGGCCGGTACCGATCACGATTGGCCGCCGCGGCAGGTTGGCCGGGGCATGGGCAACAAAGCGATAGCTGGTGTCCGGTGTCGGGCCGATGTTCTTGTCGTCGGCGAATTCTTGCAGCAGTTCAGCCTGGCGCGGCGTGTCGATATCCAGTGCATAGATCAGCAGGATCGCGCCGCGCTTGCGGGCGTCGTAACTGCGCTTGGCCACGGTGAAGCTCAGCGGCTCCTTCGCGCTCAGCTTCAAGCGGGCGCGGATCGCCTTGGGCAACGCTTCCTCGGCGTGGTCCAGCGGCAGCTTGAGGTCGGTTATTCGCAGCATGACGGGTGGGAGTAGTCGATCGACGCGGCTGAGCGGCTTGGCTCGGTCGGCTATTGTCGATGCGATCGTGTGAGTGGACAAGGCATGGCGTTACAGGCGATGCAGCGATGCCACCGCGACAGCTGCGGTGCCGGGCTTGATGCTCTGCAGACGCTCGAGCAGCGCGACGGGGCAACGTGGCGTTCGGCAGAGTTCTGAAAGGCACTGACGACGGCACGCTGCCGTCGTCATGTCTGATGTCAGGCTTGGCCGATGAAGTCCGGCTTGCCGAGCTCGGAACCCGCCTCGCGCAGGATGTTGTAAGCCGTCGTGCAATGGAAAAAGAGGTTTGGGATGACGAAGTGCAGCAGGTAGGCCTGACCTTCGAAAGTCATTTCTCCCGTGCGCGTCTTGAGGATGATCGTGCGGGACTCGCTGCCATCGATCTGCTCGGATTTGAAGGTTTTGATGTACTCGATGGCGCGATGGATGCGCGAGCTGGTCTGTTCAAACGTGGTCTCGTTGTCCTCAAACGACATCGGTTCGACCTCGGCCAGGCGTGCTATACCTCGCGTGGCCATGTCGCAGGCGATCTGCACCTGCTTGACCAGCGGAAGCATGTCGGGGATCAGCCGCGTCTGCAGCAGGGTTTCATCAGTGACATTTTTCTTGGCGGCATGCTCCGCGCCTTTCTTCAGTACGTGGGCAAGGTTTTCCAGCGCGCGGATGGTGACGGGAACGGCGGTCTGATACATCGAGAGTGTCATGGAGATGGTTCCGTGGAGTCGTGAGGAAGCGGTTCTGGCGAAAAGTGCTTGAACGGGATGACGGGCGCGATATCGTCACTGGCTACCGGCGCGATGATTTTGTTTCTGCGGGTAATGTTGGCGGCAATGACCGCCGAAACCAGCAATAGCACCGCGCTGAGAATAAATGCGGCTCCGGGCAGGTGTACCGGCGCGTGATCGCTGATGAACAGCGCGAAGATATTGGCGAACAGTGCCGGACCAAAGATGCCGGCGAGGCTGGCAAGGCTGGTCAGGGCGCCTTGCAGACGGCCTTGTTCGTGCGGATCGACCTGCTGGGTCATCATCGCCTGTGCTGGCGGTCCGGCCAAGCCACCCAGGCACAGGAACGGAATGCCGGCCAGGAAAATCCAGGCCACCGGCGCCAATCCAAAAAACAGGTAGCCAACGATACACAGCAGCAGTCCGCCAATGATCAGCCGGCGCTCGCCAAAGGTAGGCATCAGCCGTCGCACCAACACGGCCTGCACCAAGCCGCTGCACAAGCCAACCAGAGCCAGGGTATAGCCAACCGCCTGAGGTCCCCAGCCGTAGCGGTAGTCGGTGTACAGCACATACGTCGAGTTGAGCGAGAACTGCGCCAGGTTGATCAGGAAAAATACGGCGGCCAGTCCGAACACCTGTGGGTAACGGCGCAGCAGCACCAGCGCCCCCAGCGGATTGGCATGGCGCCAGTCGAAACGCGCGCTGCGCTTTTCCTTTGGCAGCGATTCGGGTAGCACGAAAAGGCCGTAGGCGAAGTTGATCAGCGAGAGGACACCGGCGATCCAGAACGGTAGCCGGATGGATAGATGGCCGAGAAAGCCACCTAACGCCGGCCCGATGATGAAGCCGATGCCAAACGCTGCGCCCAGCGTGCCGAATGCTGCGGCGCGCTTTTCCTTCGGCGTGATGTCGGCGATATACGCGTTCGCGGTCGAAAAGCTGGCCGCGCACACACCGGAAATCGCGCGGCCGACAAACAGCAGCCAGAGCGACGGCGCCAGCGCCATCAACACGAAATCGATACCCAGCCCGAAGCTCGAAATCAGGATGACGGTGCGTCGTCCGTAGCGATCCGACAGCGCCCCTTGCACCGGTGAAAACACAAACTGCATCAGCATGAACAACGCGCCGAACGCACCTGACCATACTGCCGCCTCGGCGATGCTGCCGCCGATCAGCTGCACGATCAGATGCGGCAGCACGGGAATGATGATGCCGAATGCCAGCATATCGACCATGACGGTGACGAAGATGAAGGTCAGCGCGGCACGACGACGGGGTGATTCGGGAGTCGGGAGCTGATCCATGGGCTGCAGCGAAGCGGGAAGACGTGCACGATAACCGAACACCGCCGCACATACGTACGTTCGTACACGTATGTCGCTCCGTGCTTCCTTGCCAGCTCGCCAATAGAGAGCTAGACGGCCGCTTCGATCCACGCTGCAACGGCGGCAGGCTGTTCGAGATGCAGATGATGGCCGCCGTCGAGATGGCTTACCACCATGTTCGCTACGCAGTCGGCTCGCGCCTGCATTGGCGCAGTGGGCAGGTACGCGGTGGTGGGTTTGGCCAGCAGCAGCGCGGCAGGTGCTTCGATGCCACGAAGTATGGTGTGGATCTGCGATTCGGCTTGCCGTACGGCGCTTTTATGGGTCAATCGGGGATCGCTGCGCCATTGCCAGCCGCCGTCGGTTTCGATCAGGGCGCGCATCACGATTGGCCGCGCCAGATCGGCAGCCAATCCACTGACGATGACGCGCGCGTTCACCGCCTGCTCGATATCGCGGAAGACGCGCAGCGGCTTGGTGCTGTCAGCACGCGAGGCAAATGCTTCGCGAAAACGCTTCAGCGTTTGCGAACCGTCATCGCCAAGCGGGCCAAGACCTTCGATCAATCGCAGGCGTTCGATTCGTTGCGGTGCTGCCGCGGCCACCAGCGCCGCGATGCCAGCACCCATCGAATGGCCGAGCAGGGTGTAGCGATCGAGCTGAAGCGCATCCGTTGTTTCGAGCACGACGCGAACATAGTCGAGGTAGTGATACTGAGCGCCCGGTGCCAGATGATCGGAATGGCCGTGACCCGGAAGGTCCAGCGCAATCACGTGAAACCGCTGGGCCAAAAGCGGCGCCAGCAAGGCGAAGCTGCCGGCGTTGTCCAGCCAGCCGTGCAGGGCCAGCAGTGGCGGCGCGGCATCATCACCCCAGACTTGCGCCGCGAGCGCGAGGTGCGGCAGTGCGATGCGGCGCTCAGTCGGCGCGGTCATGCTGAATCCTTGCGCGGCGGTCGGCGTCGATCGCGCGCTGTTCCGCCACGGCAGGATCGTAGTCGATGGCGAATTCCGGCCAACCCTGGGTGTGCCGCAGTATCAGGGCAGCGAGGCTGCTGACCTGGCCGGCACTGTCGTTGAGCGCGGGGATATAGCGCAATGTCTGGCCACCAGCTCCGATAAAGAAATCGCGATTCTGCATCGCGATTTCCTCCAGCGTTTCCAGACAGTCCACCGAAAATCCGGGGCAGGCCACGTCGAGACTTTTCACGCCTTCGGCCGCCAGCTTGCGGACCATTTGGTCGGTGTACGGGTGCAGCCAGCGCTCGCGGCCCACGCGCGACTGAAAACTCATCACCAGCTTGTCTTCGGTCAGGCCCAGTCGCTCGCGCAGCAGCCGTGCGGTGGCGTGGCATTGGCAGAAGTACGGGTCGCCGGCATGCAGGTAACGTTCGGGGATGCCATGAAACGACAGCAGTAATTTGTCGCCGCGACCGTTGGCTTGCCACCATGCTTCGATGCTGATCGCCAGCGCCTCGATGTGCCCTGGATCGTCGTGGTAATCGTTGATGATGCGCAGCTCGGGCGGCCAGCGCAGCTTCTTGTAAGTGTCCATCACGGCATCGATCACTGAGCCGGACGAAGTCGCCGAATACTGCGGGTACATCGGCAGCACCAGTAACTTGCGCACGCCCTCGCGCTGCAGCCGTTCGATAGTGCGCGCGACCGAGGGCTCGCCGTAACGCATGGCCAGTGCCACGCGAATCGGACCATTCGGACGCTGCCGGCCCAGCTCGGTCTGCAGGCCGGCGGCCAATGCCTCGCTGCCGACCCGCAGCGGCGAGCCCTGGTCGGTCCACACCTTGGCGTACGCATGCGCCGAACGTGACGGCCGCAGCCGCAGGATCACCCCATGCAGGATCAGCCACCACAACCAGCGCGGTGATTCGATGACCCGAGGATCGCTGAGAAACTCGGCCAGATAAGGCCGCACCGCCCTGGCCGTAGGCGCTGTCGGCGTACCCAGATTCACCAGCAGCACGCCAGCCTGAACGGGCGGCATGGGCTGCTGGTCGGAATGACCGGCAACGCCGGTATAGTTGTTGTAGGGCATGGCGGCGTCGCGGTTGAAGCAAGCGCATGAGTCTGCCACAAGCCTCGCGCGCCGCGGCGCGCTGCGTCATTACCTATTGATCCCCAACCCCAAGTGGAGCTCTCCATGTTCAAGACACCACTGCATCGCCTGCTGCTGATCGGCGTGGCCCTGTTGCTGCCTGCCATGGCCGTGCATGCCGAGGACCCACCGCTGGTGCGCGCCAAGAATGCCGTGCGCGTGCTCAGCGAAATCATGGAGGCACCGGACAAGTCGATTCCGCAGGATCTGCTGCGCGACGCCAAGGCGATTGCGGTCATCCCCGATGTGCTGAAGGTCGGCTTCGTTTTCGGCGGTCGTCGCGGTGAGGGGCTGATCTCGGTGAAATCGCCTGACGGCACCTGGTCCAACCCCAGTTTTGTCACTGTCACCGGTGGCAGCATCGGCTTTCAGGCCGGCGTCTCTTCAACGGACGTGGTGCTGGTATTCCGCACCCAGCGCGGCGTGGATTCCATCGTCAATGGCAAGTTCACCGTCGGCGCGGATGCCGCCGCTGCCGCTGGACCGGTGGGGCGGACGGCAACGGCTTCCACCGACGCGCAGATGAAGGCTGAAATCTACTCCTACTCCCGCTCGCGCGGCTTGTTTGCCGGCGTAGCCATCGATGGTGCTGCGCTGCGCATTGATTACGACGCCAACGAGGCAATATATGGTGCGGGTATCACGCCGCGCCGCATCTTCGAAGGTGGCGTCAGCAACGTGCCGGGGCCGGTGGTGGATTTCCGCGATCGCCTTGAGGAGTACACTTCCCGGTAGATGCTGGGCCTAAGCCAGCGCCCGGCAGTCAGTCGGTCCACTCGGAATTGTTTCAGAGGTCATCATGGGTTTAGACAGTATGTGGCACTGGATCATTCTGCTGGTGGTCGTGCTGCTGGTGTTCGGTACCAAGAAGATTCGCAACCTTGGGCCTGATCTTGGCGCCGCGATTCGCGACTTCAAGAAAAGCGTGAGCGGCGATGACGAGGCCAAGCAGAAGGAAGCCGAGGCCAAGCGTCAGGAGGCCGAGCATCTGCGGGCTGACCCGCCGGTGGATGCCACGCGCGCCAACACCACGCAGAGTCAACGCGACTCCAGCGAAACCAAGTAAGCGCGCGGCGGGCGGGGCGCTGCAATGATCGAGCTCAGTCTCGGCAAAATGGTGTTGCTCGCGCTGATCGCGTTGATCGTGCTGGGGCCGGAAAAACTGCCTGGCGCTGCGCGTACTGCCGGCGCGCTTTTGCGTCGTGTGCGCAGCGGCTGGGACAACGTAAAAGCCGAAGTCGAACGCGAGCTGGAGATCGAAGAGATCAAGCGCAGCGCTCGCGAAGCCGTGGCCAGCGCCGAAGCGGCGCAGCAACACGTCAAGGACACCTTGAAGGAGGCCCACGATCCGTTCGCTGAGGCCGCCGCGATGGTAAGGCTACAGCCGCCGGCTTCAGCGGATCCCGTGCTGAAGCCAGAAGGGCACTCAGCGGAAAGTCTGCCATCGGAGAGTGGGGTGCGCCAAGCTCATCCTTTGCAGGGTCCTATTGCTGCCGATCAAACGCTGGAAGGCATGCAGTCGGAGCTTCCGCTGAATGAGCCACCGGGCAAGCCGGCGCACGACATGGAAATGCCGCATGGCAACGCCTGAGTCCGACACACCCGAAACGGAAGATGGCCTGCAGGGACTCTTCTCACATCTGCTGGAGCTGCGCACGCGCCTGATGTGGGCGGTTGGCACGGTGCTGCTGGTGCTGGTCGCGCTGGTGCCGTTCGCGAACCGGCTGTATGCGGAGCTGGCCAAGCCGCTGGTTGCGCGGCTGCCGCAGGGCGCGCATCTGATTGCCACCGAGGTCACCAGCCCGTTTATCACGCCGTTGAAATTAGCCTTCTATGCGGCTCTTTTCATCAGTATGCCGATGGTGCTTTATCAGCTGTGGGCGTTCGTCAGCCCGGGTTTGTACAAGCACGAAAAGCGGCTGGCGCGACCGCTGCTTGCGGCAGCGCTGGTGCTGTTCTACATGGGCGGTGCGTTTGCCTATTTTCTGGTGCTGCCGGCGGCGTTCCGTTTTCTCACCGCGGTGACGCCGCAGGGCGTGGAGATGATGACCGACATCACCCACTACCTCGATTTCGTGATGCTGATGTTCTTCGCCTTCGGCCTGTGTTTCGAGGTGCCGGTGGCGGTGGTGATCGTTGCCGCGATCGGTCTCGTCGACCTGGCCAAGCTGCGCAGTGCGCGGCGGTATGCCATCTGCGGCGCCTTTGCGGTTGCCGCCTTGATCACGCCGCCCGACATCACCTCGATGCTGATGCTCGGCATCCCGATGTGCCTGCTGTACGAGCTGGGCATCTTGGCGGTGCGCTGGCTGGTGAAGCCGGGATCGCTGCGGCGCGATTTGACCGAATAGCCGGCGTCAGTCGCCCGGATTCCGGTACTGATTGATCGGTACGGATCGATCAGTACAGATCGATCGGGTCGACATCCAGCGACCAACGCACCGGCCGCGCCTGCGGCAAGGCCGTGATGGCTATTCGCCAAGGACGAAGCAGGCCATGAAGCGCGCTGCGGCTGGCTGCCTCCATGAGCAGCTGACCGCGATGGCGGCCGGCGCGCAGCGGCATCGGTGCGGGCATCGGACCGGCGATCTGCAACTCGGTGCTGTCGGGTAGCGCAGCACGCGCGGCAGCGAGAAACGCATCGACCGGCTCGCGTGTGGGGGCATCGGCGCGCAGCAGCACCTGATGACTGTAGGGCGGAAGTTGGATCTGGCGGCGCTCAGCCAGCAGTTCGCGCGCGGCGACGGCGTAACCATGTGCCAGCAGACCGCGCAGCAGCGGATGTTCGGGCTGGTGGGTCTGCAGCAGCACGCGGCCGGGTTTGCGCGCCCGTCCGGCGCGCCCGGCGACCTGCACCACGAGCTGGGCCAGCCGTTCACCGGCGCGGAAATCCACGCTGTGCAGGCCTTCGTCCACGCCGACGATCGCGACCAGGGTAAGGTTGGGCAGGTCATGCCCCTTGGCCAGCATCTGGGTACCTACCAGGATCGCCGGTTGGTCATCCTGCAATGTGGCCAGCAGTTCCTCGAAAGCATCGCGACGGCGGGTGGTTTCGCGATCCACGCGCAACACCGGTATCTGCGGAAATTGCGCGACCAGCGCTTCTTCCAGACGTTCGGTGCCTTGCCCTTGCGGCTTCAGATCACCGGCAGCGCAGACGGGGCAGGCCACGGGTACGCGCTGTCGAAAATCGCAGTGATGACAGAGCAGCTGGCGGCGACCAGCGTGCAGTGTGAGCGGTCGGTCGCAGCGCGGGCAGTCGGCGTGCCAGCCGCAGCTGTGGCAGAGCAGCATCGGCGCATAGCCGCGGCGGTTGCGAAAGACCAGAACCTGCTCGCCACGCGCCACAGTTTCCGCCACGGCGGCCAGCAGCGCGGGCGAGAGTCCGTGTTCCAGGCGCTGTGCGCGCATATCGATGATCTGCACCTGTGGCGGGCGGATCGCGCCTGGCCGCGCGCGCAGATGCAGAGTTTGATAACGGCCGGCCTCGGCATTGGCCAGCGATTCCAGTGACGGCGTACCCGAGCCGAGCAGCACCGGCACGTTCAACGCCCGTGCCCGCACCACGGCCAGATCACGCGCATGGTAGCGAAAGCCTTCCTGCTGCTTGTATGCGCTGTCGTGCTCTTCGTCGACGATGATGATGCCGGCCTCGGGCAGCGGCGTGAACACGGCCGAACGTGTACCCAGGATCACCCGCGCGCTGCCGGCACGTGCGCGCAGCCAGGCGCGCGCACGATCGCCTTCGGACAGGTTGGAATGCAGCACTTCGACGATCACGCCCAGCCGCTCGCGCAGGCGGCGCACGGTCTGCGGCGCGAGGCCGATTTCCGGCACCAGCAGCAGCGCCTGCTTGCCTTGTGCCAGCACCTGTTCGATCAGCGCTAGATAGACCTCGGTCTTGCCGCTGCCGGTGACGCCGTCAAGCAGAAAGGGTTGATATTCACCGAGATGCGCGGCGACCGCGGCCACGGCCTGCTGCTGTTCGTCGTTCAACTGCGGCGGCAGCGAGGCAGGTAGAGCGTGGTTAAGTGGTGGGCGTTCGCTACGTTCGATCAGTCCGGTGCTGGCCAATCGCCGGCTCGCATCGCGCCAGCCGGGAAGACGTTCGGTCAGCTCCTGCGCGCTCAGCGCACCCTCGACCAGCAGGGCCAGAAGCTGCTTGCTACCGCCGCGACGGCTGCCGGCATCGTGTGCACTCTGACCGGCCGGGCTCAGCGACCAGTATTCGTCGCCAATGGCGGGCAGCGACCGCGGTTCGCGCAAGGCCAGCGGCAAGGCATTGGCATACGCCTCGCCGGGTGCCCCCAGCCAGTAGTCGGCGGCCCAGGCCAGCGTCTGCATCAGTTCGGTATCGAGCAGTGGGGCGTCATCGAGCAGGCGGATCACCGGCTTCAGCCGATTGCTGCCGACAGCCGCCTCCGCGTTGGCGTCGACTACCACCCCAACCAGTTTGCCGCGGCCAAACGGCACCCATACACGGCTGCCAGCCTGCGCCGACCCTTCCGTTGGCGGCAGGTAGTCGAACAGGGTTGGTAAAGGTACGGGCAGGGCGATGCGTAGAACGGCAGGCATGGATTCCTCGTGGTTATCCAGTGTAGTCGGGATGCTTTCGGAACCACGAAACGATGGCTGTCTAGTCAGGTAAAAACCTTTCCATTGAGCTTGCGTACACGAGCTGCCCGACTATCGAGAAATCTGGGCTAAGTGGCTATGGTTGGTGAGGTTTTATGCTTATCCACAAGAGCTGTGGATAAGTCTGTGGATGCAAAGGGGAGCGCAGCCTTCTAGGCGCGCCGTGGCGCCCTTCGGGACAACTTGACCAAGTTTTCATCAAGGAAAAAATATGTTTTTGATCAATTGCTTGCAAACACGCGTCATCAACTGTTCACGCAATTGACAAAGAGCTTTCATGTTGCTTGACAGCCTGGTGACGCTGTGCAAAACCCCATTCCAAGAGCCGCTGAGCGGCTTGGCGTAACACATTCAGTCGTTCAAAGTCGTTGTGCGTGGACTTCACTCTTCAATGCGCCAAACCCAGTACGAAAGCGATGATCAGGGCAAACAGCAGCAGCCAGCAGTAGCACCAGCCGATAAAAAGGTATTTCAGCACCGTCATCGGCCAGCCTTGTCGATAAACCCGCTTCTGCATGATCAGCAGATAGATCGGAATCCACCAGAACAGCAGGATTTCCACCCAATCGAGCGTTATCGCCATCCATGCGCCATGCGGCTTCAGCCAGGTGGACAGCATGCCTGCCAGCAAGATCAGCAGCAGGCTGAGAAACATGAACGCGTGGCTGTGCAGGGCAACGATCAAATGCTCCATGTAGAGCCGGCGGCGAAAGACATAGAACAGCGCAAGCATCGCCGCAAAGATCGGGATCAGCACGAACATCGTCTGCGGCAGAGTGCCAAAGACGCCATTGATCATGCGCTGCTTGGCTTCCTCACTCGATCTCGCATCGCCATGCTTGTATGTCTGCCAGTTGGCGATCGCACGCGTCGCCCAGAGCGTCAGTCGCTCGTTGATCATGTCCGGCAACCATGCGATGTGGAATGGCTGCGACATGTGGCCGGAGTTATCCATCCCATCAGGGAAGGGCTCGTTGTCGTCGTCTTTTGAAGCCGCCACCGCCGGCGCAGCGATCGAAGCGGCGGACATGGGGGCCGCACCCAGATCAGTCAGGCGCTTGTTGGCGGCCTGACGCATTTTCTGTTCGCTGAGCGCCAATTCCGTGGCTGCGTACTTGGGCACGACCTCGTAGTTCCGAATCTTCTCCATCTTTTCCAGTTCGATACGCAGTTCTTCGCGTACCTTGGCCGGTGTGTCCGCATCCTTGAACGGGTCGCTTTTGAGATGGGTCTGCGGCTGCATGCTGGCGAGGCTGCGCGAAGCCATGTTGTCCAAGGCCAGGTGAAATACGAAGAAAGCCAGCACGCAGAGTACGAACATCAACCGGAACGGCGCGATGTAGCGCACGCGCCGGCCGCTGAAGTATTCGAGGGTCAGAAAGCCAGGCTTGAGTAGTAATGGCGGCAGCGTGTGCACGATGCGACCGTCGATGTGCAGCAGGGTTTCCACCGTTTCCTCGATCATGCCGTGCATCGGCTTGATCACACTGTGGATCGACTGGCCGCATTCGTGGCAGAACTCGCCCTGCATGGCCGTGCCGCAATTGGCGCAGTGCTGCCCTTCGTAGCTGGTGAGCTGCTTCATTGAATCCCCATCCGGTCCCATCCGGCGCAATGGCGATCTTTGCACAGGCGGCGTAAACAGCCCACTCCTATGGCTCGGGTAGAATGCGTCGCTCATGAATACACGACGTCGATGAAATCCTTCCGTCCCGAACGCGTGCGCCTGATGCACGAGATGCGTGCCACGGTGCGCCTTGCGCTGCCGCTGGTGCTGGCCCAACTGGCGGCGATCGGCAGCAACGTGATTGACGCCCTGCTGGCCGGACACTTCAGCGCGCACGTACTTGGCGCGGTGGCGGTAGGTGCCAGCATCTGGTCGCTGGCGATCGTCAGCGGTATCGGCATGATGATGGCGGTGCCACCGTGGGTGGCGCAGCTTGATGGCGCCGGCCGAAGGCTCGAGGTAGGTGCGGTATTTCGCCAGGCGCTATGGCTGGCGTTCGGCATGGGTGTGTTGTTGTGGTTCGCAGTGCGGCATGCGATGCCGTTGATCGAGTTGATCGGCGTTACCCCAAGCCTGCGCCAGGACGTGCAGGCGTTTCTGCTGGCGATCAGCTGGGGAGCGCCTGCACTCACTTGTTACTTCGCGCTGCGCGGTTTGTCCGAGGGGCTGTCGCTGACGCGGCCGTCGATGTATTTCAGCCTGGGTGGTTTGGCGCTGCTGGTACCGCTGGGTTACGTGCTGATGTTTGGCAAGTTCGGTTTGCCGCCGCAGGGCGCGCACGGCTGCGGTATGGCCACCGCGGCGGTGCTTTGGATCGAGATGCTGGGTCTGGGCATCTATGTGCTACGCCATCCCAACTATCGCGGCCTGGGTCTGCTCGATCATTTCGAATGGCCGCATCTGCGACGCATCGCTGCGCTGGCGCATGTCGGTCTGCCGATGGCGATAACGCTGCTGGCCGAAGCTGGGCTATTCGTGGCGACGGCGCTGATCATCAGCTCGTTGGGCGAGGATGTGATTGCCAGCCATCAGGTGGCGATCAATATTGCGTCGCTGTTTTTCATGATCCCGCTGGGGCTGGCGATGGCGATTACCGTACGGGTGGGCAATGCGGTAGGCCGCGGTGATGCGCGCGGTGTGCGTTACGCGGGGTTTTGCGGCATCGGTCTGACGCTGGGCACGCAGCTGGTTTCGGCCGCGCTGATGCTGAGTCTGCCGCACTTCATCGCCTCGCTGTACACACATGACCCCAAGGTCATCGCGCTGGCGGTACAGCTGATCATGCTGGCCGGACTGTTTCAGTTTTCCGACGGTATCCAGGTGGCATCCAATGGCGCGCTGCGCGGTCTCAAGGACACCCGCGTGCCGATGGCGATCACCCTGTTTGCCTACTGGATGATCGGAATGCCGCTGGGCTGGTGGCTGACGTTTCGGCAGGGCATGGGTGCCCGTGGCATGTGGGTGGGGTTGATTGCCGGCTTGTCGGTCGCCGCGGTGATGTTGTTCGTGCGATTCTGGCGCAGCGCGTGGCGCGAGCGCTGGCAGCATGCCGCAGTGACCGAGCCGGCCTTACCCGCTACGCTTGGCCACTGAGCCCACCGATCATTCATTCCATTACTCCACACGAGCAGCACGCATGACGCCACCTCTGCCGCCCCGCCGTCCGCGCGGTTTCTGGGCTTTTATCCGCACATTTGGGCGCGGCATCAATATCGTGCGGTTGGTGATTATCAATCTGCTGTTTTTCAGCTTTCTATTTGTGCTGGTGATGGCGATTATTGGCATTGCCGCCAGCGGAAGCGCAGGGCGTACATCGCGCACGCTGCAGAACGATAGCGTGCTGGTGCTCAAGCCGCAGGGGCAACTGGTCGAGCAGTACAGCATCGATCCGCTGCAGCGTACGCTGGACAGTTTCTCGGGCAACGAGCCGAAGCAGGTGCAGGTGCGCGATCTGGTTGGCGCGATCGACGCGGCGGCGAAGGACAAGCGCATCACCCGCATTCTGCTGATGCCGGACGATCTGCAGGGCGGCGGCTTTGCCGCGCTACGGGAGGTCGGCGCAGCGCTGGATCGCTTCCGCGCCAGCGGCAAGCCGGTGATCGCGTGGGCGGTGAACTTTGATCAGGGCCAGTACTACCTGGCCGCGCACGCCGATCGTCTGTTGGTCGATCCGCAGGGCGGCGTGATGCTGACCGGTCTGGCCGATTACCGCCTCTTCTATAAAGGTCTGCTCGACAAACTTGGCGTCGACGTGCATTTGTTCCGTGTCGGTCAGTTCAAGAGTGCAGCCGAGCCATACATCCTCGAGCAGGCTTCGCCGGAATCGAAGCAGGCGGACAGCTACTGGATGGGCGGCTTGTGGGACGAGTATCTCGCCGAGGTTGGCGCCTTGCGCAAGATTGAGCCAGCCGCGCTGCGCGCCGACATCGACAACTTGCCGCAGACCATCATGAGCACGCAGGGTGATCTGGCCCAGCTGGCCTTGAACGAACACCTGATTGACGGTCTGGCCACACGTGCCGAACTGATTTCGATGCTGCGCAAGGAAGGTGTGCCGGCCGACGACAAAGGTCGTAGCTTCCGCCAGGTCGATCAGACGCGATACCTCGCCAGTCAGTCCAGCACGACCAGCGTATTCGATCCGGGCGTGGCGATCGTGGTGGCCGAAGGCGAGATCGCCAGCGGCAAGCAGTCACCGGGTTCGATCGGGGGCGAGTCCACCGCCGCGCTGATCCGCACCGCGCGCGAGGACCGCAAGACCAAGGCGCTGGTGCTGCGTGTCAACTCGCCCGGTGGCGAAGTATTTGCGGCCGAGCAGATCCGTCGCGAAATACAACTGACTCGCGAGGCCGGTATTCCGGTGGTGGTCTCGATGGGCGATGTGGCGGCCAGTGGCGGCTACTGGATCTCGATGAACGCCAACAAGATCTTTGCCGAGCCAAACACCATTACCGGCTCGATCGGCATCTTCGGTCTTTATTACTCGATACCCAATACGCTGGCCAAGTTCGGGGTGCAGAGCGATGGTGTGGCGACCGGACCAATGGCCGGCGCGTTCGACATCACCCGCGCGCTCGACCCGAAAGTCGGCGCAGTGATCCAGGCGATCATCAACAAGGGCTACCACGACTTTGTCGGCAACGTGGCCAAGGCGCGCGGCAAAAGCTACGAGTCGATCGACGCGATTGCGCAGGGCCGCGTGTGGACCGGACAGCAGGCGCTCGATCGCGGCTTGGTCGATCAGCTGGGAGGGCTGAACAATGCCGTGGCGGATGCTGCCAGTCTCGCTAAGCTGGACGCTGACTATCCTGTCCGTTACGTCGAGCCACCACAGGGTAGCTTCCAGCGTTTTCTGATCGGTCTTAACCAGAGTGCCAGCGTGCGCATCCTGCAGTCGTGGGGTGTGCACCTGCCGAGTTGGGTCGCCGAACTGCCGGCGCTGTCACCGGAGCTGCAGTTGCTGCGCAACGCCAAGGCGGGTACGCCCAATATTTATGCGGACTGCCTTTGCAGTCCGCATTAAACCAAAGACTTCAGCGAGAGCGGGTTAACCGCACTCTCGCTGAAAGCCCAGTTATTGCTGCTGCGCTTCGATCTGCTTGCGTTGTTGCTCGGCCTGCTTGTCGACGGTTTTCTGCACGTCCTTCGCACGCTGCTCTTCCGCGCGCATGGCGTCGAACGGCGTAGCGACCGGTGGGGCCTTGGCAATGGGGTCGGGTGGCTTGTTGGAACAGGCGCCAAGAGCAACGACGCAGAGCAAGATTGATAGCAGCTTCATGAGACTTCTCGCGCGTGGTTGAAGTGCCGAGTGTCCTGCGCTAGGCGCGCCCAGGCAAGGCGTCGTTCTGATCAGTCACCAAACCGATGCACCTTGGCTGCGGACGCTTTAAGCTGCTCGCATGAACAGCCGCACCGATGCCTGGCAACTGCAAGGCCATACCGCCCTGATCACCGGTGCCAGCAAGGGCATCGGCTACGCTGCCGCGCGCGAACTGGCCGGGCTCGGTGCCGATCTGCTGCTGGTAGCGCGCGATCCGGATTATCTCGAACAGGTGATGGTGGAGCTTGCCGATGATTTCCCCGACGTCGAGGTACTGGCCTTCGGCGCCGACCTGACGCAAGCCGAAGAGCGCCTCGCCGTGTTCGACTGGATCGCCGATCTCGGCGCGCCGCTGTCGCTGCTGGTCAACAATGCCGGCGGCAATCAGCCGCTGGCGACGCTGGATTACCGCAGCGACGAATGCCGCCAGATATTCGAACAGAATGTCTTTTCCGCCTTCGAGATGTGTCGGTTGGCGCATCCGCAACTGGTGCAACATGCGAATGCGGCGATCGTCAACGTCGGTTCTGTTTCCGGCATCACGCATGTGCGTACCGGTTCGGCCTACGGCATGAGCAAGGCGGCACTGCATCAGCTCACGCGCAATCTCGCCGCCGAGTGGGCGGTTGATGGCATTCGTGTCAATGCGGTGGCGCCTTGGTATATCCGCACGCAGCGCTCGGAGCCCGCGCTGGCAGATGTCGATTATCTGGATGAGGTACTCGATCGCACGCCGCTCAAGCGGATCGGCGAGCCGGAGGAAGTGGCTGCCGCGATCGCCTTCCTGTGCTTACCTGCGGCTAGCTACATCACTGGCCAGGTGTTGGCGGTCGATGGCGGGTTTCTCAATTACGGGTTCTGAATCGTCGGTGGTTGCCGTGACGACGCGAAGCAGGCACTCAGGACCGCTCCGCGGACGCTAGAAATCCGCGACATGCTCTTCGGCAGCGAAACCAAGTGTCACTGCACCTTCGCCGACGTTGACCATGCCGGTGATGCTCATTGGAGCTTCCATCAACTCGACGCCGCATTCCTGGCAAGCCGCCTGCAAGCCGGCGTAGCCCGGCAACGTCGGCAGCAGGCCGAGGTCCCCGCCGTAGCTCACGCATACAAAAGGTACGAGAAGGCCGGCGCGCACCCGTTGGGCGGCATAGGTGAATAGCGTTTCTGCACCGTGATCGAAACCGCGGACCTTGCCGACCGGGCCGGTTTCACCGCGATAGCCGCGCAGCAGCGGTTTGATATCCAGCGCCGAACCCAGCACTGCACTGAACAAGCTCACGCTGTGGTCGTTCTTTTTCTTGGCGCGTGCGCGCAGGTAATAGAGGTCTCTCGGCAACATGTAGCCGTAGCTGTTGTTTGCAACGAAGGTCAGGCGCTCGCGGATAGCGGCGGGCTGTTCATTCGCCTCGATCATTCGAGCCGCTTCATATACCGCCGGTGCCGAACCGGCAAAAATGTTGCGCGTATCAATGACGCGCATCATGAATGGCCCTGGCATCGAAGCGGCTTCCCGGACCTTTCGGTAGTTCTTCAGGATGGCAAAGCTCGCGCGATTCACATGCTCATTGATCGGGCTGCGCGTGGCCATGATCGTGAGGCAAAACAAGCAGTCTTGCTCGAGTACCAGCTTGCCCAGGAACAGGTCCTGTATCTCTTCAACGGAGCAAGGCTCTGTTTCTGCGGAGTGGCTGCGGCTGCCAAGACGACGATCGATGAAGCGCTGCATCTCGGCCGGTTCGCGATCGTCCATGAACACTTCGCCATCCACCCGGACGGTGATCGGCATCACGAAGATATTGTGCTGCTGCAAAAAGGCCTGCGACAGATCGCAAGCTGCGTCGATAGCCAGACCCATTCGCATCATGCTTCCCCATCATCAAAGGCAGGCGAAACATAGCATGTCATGTCATGCCGAGAGTGCAGGGGGAATGACCGCTCCGGGGTTGGTCAAGGGCCCAAGTAAATTCAACCCGTTCTGGATTTCAACGGTCAGTGGCATGCCGCCCGATCCGCTTTTGCGTGTCTTGTGCTTTCAAATTGAGGTCGTACGGCACCCCGATCAGTCGATCAGATGCCTTGGGGAGGGGTGATTCCGAGCAGCTTTGCGTTGCCTAAGCCACTACCTGAGCCACTGCAACCCGAGTAACCAGTTGCTACGACAGATGGCGCCATGACGGGACAAGAAGGCTAATAAAAGGTTGTTAAACAAGGCCGTTCATGTACAAAAAATGTTGACAACGCGTAAAAGAGGCGTGATAAAGAAGGTCTGAGGGTGACGCTTCGTTAAACACGCGGTTCTGAATCTGGAGTGTTGGTGGTAACCGTAGAATGCGGTCTGCCAGCTGATTTGGGTGTGCGGAGTGTTCACGAAACGTTATTTGCCTGTTAGTATCGGGTCGAGTTTGTAGTTTGTGGTCGGGAATTCATTGGTCTAGGGGAACTTTAGGCCGAGTCGCGGTTTTTGGGCAGAACGTTTTCTGACCCATGGTGATAATTAATCGGAGGGTGTCGTTTATGAAACTTGGGGTCACAAAACTTTCTTCATCGGTTCGCCTGGCGCTTTCGCTGGGCGCTGTCATCGCGGTTGGCACGACCAGCAGCGTCGCGTTCGCGCAGGATACGGGTAGTCAGCCTGCCCCGACCCAGCAGCCAAGCGATAAAAAAGCTTCTAACCTGGAGACAGTGGTAGTCACCGGTTCGCTCATCCGTCGCGTTGACGCAGAAACCGCAAGCCCGGTTGTCACCATTGATCGCGCGGCTATTCAGGCCACTGGCAAGATGACCTTGGGCGACCTCGTCCAGCAGCTGCCCGCCATGACGGGCGGCAACGTCAATCCGCAGACCAACAATGGTGGCGGTACCGGCGGTTCCAGCATCAACCTGCGCGGCCTCGGCTCACGCCGCACGCTGATTCTCGTTGACGGTCAGCGCCTGCTGAGCAAAGATCCCAACGCCATTCCGGCAGACGCGATCGAGCGTATCGAAGTGCTGCCGACCGGCGCTTCGGCGACCTACGGTTCGGACGCGATCGGTGGCGTGGTCAACTTCATCCTACGCAAGGACTATCAAGGCGCGACGTTCACCGCCAACGTGGGCGAATCTGACCACGACGACGGCGACCAGAACGGCTATACCTTCACTTTCGGACAGACGTCCGACAAGGGAAGCATCATTGCCGGCATCAACTACAACAAGCAGGACGCTATCCTGGCGGGCAGCCGTTCTTTTTCCAAAAATGCCACGACCCTGGGCACCACTGGCGCAGTGATCGGCGGCTCGTCATCCACACCGAACGATTACCTCCAGATACCTAGCACTCAAGCGGGCTTTGGGGGATGCACTCATGTCGCGCTGAATTCGGGCGGCAACAGCAATGTGTTGTCGCCAGCCAATTACCACTGCTTTACCACCTCTGACAAATACAACTACTCGGCAGTCAACCTCGACCTGGTTCCGCAGGAGCGTAGCGGTGGTTTCATCCACGGTGAATACGCCCTCGCCGACCACGTGTCGGCTTATGTGGACGCGATCTACCAGAAGACTACGGCGGAATTCCAGCTGGCCCCGGCGGTGTACGGCACGGATACCACCGGTGCGACGATTTCGGCTAACAATGCCTTCAATCCGACAGGTCAGACGCTCAGTGGCAGCGGCACTACGTTCCGCACCCGCCTGATTTCGGCCGGCAACCGCTTCGCCTCTTCTGGCCGTACCGATACGCAAATCAACACCGGCTTCAAGGGTGATTTCTCGTTCTTTGGCGACAAGACCTGGAACTGGGATGTGGGCCTGAACTATGGCCACGAAGGTGTCGTTACCACCACCGGTGGTCTGGTCAACCAGAACGCGCTGTATACCGGTGCTTCGACGTTGAATGCGGACGGCACGGCGACCTGCCCGACCGGTGTCAGCACCGTCGCCTGCCAGTTCAATCCGTTCAACGCCAACGCGGCCGGCACTGCCGCGGCTGTCAAGGCGGCCGAGGTGTCGGCCATCAGCAATACGTTTGAGATTGAGAAGACATATCATGCTGGTATCAGCGGCGAATTGTTTGATCTGCCGGCCGGTGCCGTGCAGCTGGCACTTGGCTATGAATACCGCACCGAGTACGAGAACGTAAGCCCGGATACGGAGCTGTTGCTGAACCCGAGCACCGGCAGCTGTATCCTTGGCAGTCAGTGCGCCTCCGCCTTGTCGGGTGGCTACAACACCAAGGACCTGTACGCCGAAGCCTTTGTGCCGCTGTTGACGGATATTCCGTTCATCAAGTCGTTGAACCTGACGATTGGCGATCGTTACTCGAGGGTCAGCACCTTCGGTAGCACCAACAACCTCAAGTTTGCGCTGGAATGGAAGCCGTTTGACGACCTGCTGCTGCGCGGCACCATGGAAGATGTGTTCCGTGCGCCGAACGTTGCCGAGCTTTACTCGTCGGGCTCTGATGCACCGAACATCCATACCGACCCGTGTACTGGTTATACCGGGGCACCGGCAGGCTCATCGCTTGCACTGGCCTGCCAGTACGTGCCGACCAATGGCAGTTTTGTAAACAGCTATGTAGCCTCTGGAACCCAGGCGTCGGTGATTACCGAAGGCGCCGCGGTGGCTGGTTTCCCGATCAAGGCGGAATACGGCAAGTCGTATGACTTCGGACTGGTGTACAGCCCGTCCTGGGCACCTGGCCTGTCGACCACGGTTGACATTTGGCGCGTGAACCTGAATAACGTCATCAGTGAAGTAGGTCTGCAGAGCGAGATGAATCTCTGCGCCGCTGGTCAGACGCAGTTCTGTCAGTATGTCCAGCGCGTGCAGTCGGGTGTCAACGCCGGTCAGCTGTTGCAGACCTCCGCCGAAGTAACCGCCAACCTCGGCAG
>Ga0302230_10000457_pt1 | contig 35388 bp, 46 predicted proteins | sample II_Palsa_N2_1_FD_193523 | JGI IMG/M metagenome (GOLD analysis project Ga0302230, IMG submission 193523) | Peat permafrost microbial communities from Stordalen Mire near Abisko, Sweden - II_Palsa_N2_1 | ecosystem: Environmental > Terrestrial > Soil > Palsa > Peat permafrost | place: Sweden... | reverse complement strand
CTCCAAAATATTCCGTCGCCCCCCCCCCCCCCCCCCCCCCCCCCCCCCAATTTGGAGGCCTCTCTATCTAAATTTTTTTTTTTTGTTTTTTTTTTTTGTTTTTTTTTTTTGGTTAGACTCGCTTTGACGATTACAAGGAGCAGAGCGAAAAGTTGGTGGCAGCTTTGCGAGAAGAGGGCACCAAGCTTCAACGCAGCCTGACCGACCAATTGGTGGCTGTGGCCAAAGCTCAATCGCAGGCCGAGTTCCTCACGGAAAAGCTCGAGATCGCCACTCGCTCGAACGAAGCACTAAAGCGCGAGCAGTCGACGATCCTCGAGACCTCGTCCAAGTACTCGACTCTGCTCGTCCAGCACCAGCAGCAACTGCGAGACGCCAACGAGACCATTGCCGCGACCAAGCGCGACCTTGCTCTCTCAGAGCATTCTGCGGTCCATTTGCGAGCTGAAAACCAACTTCTCAAGGAAGCAGACTCACGTCACCAGCAACTACAAATCTCCTGGCAGTCTGAGCGGACCAAGTATGCAGAGTCAGTGTCGTCTTTGCAAGCTCTCCTGTCAGAGGCACGCATCGAAGCCTCACACACCAAGACAACCCTCACAGAGATGCTCCAGACGGCCCAGTCTACAGTGTACGTGAGCCAGCCAATATACAATAATTTTTGAACATTTTTGAACATTATTTGTCACAGTGATGTCACGGCCGCAAAGATGAACGAAATTGCGTCGCGCGAAGGAGAACTCGTGAAAAAGTACGAGCACGAGCTCCAGCAGTATCGCGAAAAGGTGGAATCGCTCGTAAGTGCCACTTTTCATTTTTAGTTTTTAAAAAAAAAAATTTTTTTTTTGGACAGACTGGCGACTTTTTCAAAGAGCGCGAGGCAAGTGCAAAGCTCCAAAAGGACCATGCTGTGCTTGTCCAAAGCCACTCTGATGTCTCTGTGCAGCTGTCCAAAAGTGAAGCTCTTGTGTCCAGGTTTTTACATAATTTTTCTCTTCTGTTTTTTAAAAAAAAAAAATTGTAGTATGCTTCAAGCTCGCATGTCGAGGTCGCAACAGACTGTCGAGGAAGAAGCTGGTAAGCGTATTTGTACTTACGTTAAAGCAAAGTTTAAAAAAATATTTTTTTTTTTTGTTTTTGCAGTCAACCAAATCAAGCAAGCAGAGAAAGAGAGAGACGTCTTCAAGACACAACTCGAGCATGTCCAATCTCTGCTCTCTCAGCGCGACAAGGATGTCGAGCAACTCAAGTTTATCGCCGAGAGCAACGAGCAGGCACTCGTTGACCTAACAAAATCATTTGACGAGTACAAGAGTTCCATTGAGCCTCAACAGGCTGCCCTTCGCGTATCATCACGTTTCCAGGCATCAAGAAATGCCTAATTTTATTTATTTATTTATAGGAGGAACGCACTCGACTGACAGAGAAGAAGGATGACCTGGCAAAGCGACTCAACGACACCCTCGTGGACCTCAGTACTGCCCAGCAGCAACTGGACGACCAGATGTACGAAGATTCTAAAGTTTTTTTCGTTCTTGTAAAACATTTTCCACCAGTAAACGTGCTGAGGATGCGGCAGCCGACAGCAATCGTCTCTTTGCAATGCTTGAGGCGGCCCAAAAAGAGGTGCGTGACGAGAAAAAAAGTTTTCCTTTTAAAGTATTTTTTTTTTCTCTTTCCTTTTATCTAGTTTTCCGAGCGCGAGCAAAAGCTCCAGGCCGACTTTAAACGTATGGCTACTGAGGCTGAAGAGAACCAGACCAAGTATGAGCGAGAGGTGCTTCACCACGCAACCGATATTGAGGCCAATCGGTCCATCAAGGATCGCAATCAGCGCCTGGAAGAGTCGCTCGTTTCGACTCAACAACTTCTTGAGAACGAGCAGCAACTGCGCAAACAAAACGAGTCCTCGTGGAAAGAGCAGCGCCTTCTGCTGGAGCGCAACGAGCGAGAGCTCAAGATGCGATCGGCAGAGCTTGAGGAGCAGACCAAGAGCCTCCAAACTCAGCTCGAGTCCTTCTACTCACAGCAAATGTCGCTGCAGCAACAACTCGCTGTTACCTCGGCCGCCAGTGGTACCGGGGAACCCAGTGCAGACAGTGCCTCAACCTCCTCTGCTGGCCTGCTCGAGCTCGTCCGATTCTTGCGTCGCGAGAAGGACGTCCTTCAGATGAACCTCGACGTGACCAAGCAAGAGTCCTCGCGCCTTCGTGGTCAGGCCGAGTCGCTGCAGCGAAACCTCGACGAGACCCGTGCTATCCTCGACGAAGAGCGCCGTCGCTCGCAGCAAGTGTCTGCGTCGCCGTCCGCTCCCCACTCGGAGCTCTTGCAGCAGATCAACGAGCTCAACTTGCTGCGCGAGTCCAACACAACCCTTCGCGACGAAGCCGGCCGCCGCCTGGCCGCCATCAACGAACTGCAGCAAAAGATCAAAAAGCTTGAACAAGAGCACGAGCCTCTTCACCAAACGCTATCCCAGCAGGCCGCCGAGATCGACATCAACGCACAGGCTCGCCAGGGCCTCGAGGAGGAGAACCGCCGCTGGAAGCAGCGTGTGCAGCAGCTCTTGGACCGCCACGAACGCATCGACCCCGAGGCTCACACGAAGGCTCTCAATGATCTTACTGACGCCAAGGCTCAGGTCGCCCAGCTTCAGCACGAGCTCGAGGTCCGCGACTCCAAGCACCAACAAATCAACGCCGAGCATCTCAAGGACGTTGACAACTTGGTATGCAAAAACGAAGGAAGATAATAATAAAAAATTTTTTTTCTCGCAGGAGGGCAACAAGAACCGTCTCGTCGACCTGACCAGAACGATCCGAAATCAGCTGGACGAACGAGTTGGCGTCCTCAAGCAGTCACATGTCCAGCGTTCACAACTCGATGCGAAACTGGCCGAGCAGCTTGCGCAGACAACCCAGTTGCAAAAAGAGAAGGACGAAGCACTCGAGCGAGCCGCCGCTCTTGATTCTCAGCTCTCCAAAGCCCAAGCAATCAACGCTACTGAGCAGGTTTGCTTGTTTGGCACGTCCCCATTGCTCATGCACTTTTGACACACTAGCAAAAACTTCGCGAGCTATATGACAAAGCACGGAAGCACTCTACAGCCCTGTCAAAGAGCCTCGAGAAGGCGAATGCCGACCTCGCGGAAACAACCAAGTTGCAAGAGGTCTGTGTAAAGAAAAAGGTGCACATCTCTATTTACTAATTCCATTTTGTAGACCGCAAGTGCCCGCATCCAGCAGCTGGAAGAGCAGAATACGCAGCTGGAGGGCAAGCTCAACGATCTCCAGCGGAATCATGCCATCGTTCAACGCCGTCTAGCCGAGTCGGCCAAGGCGCAAGCGGCAGCCCCGTCGGTGGTCGCGCCGCCCCCGCCGACAAAGAGCGTCGTCACGGTCGCGCCTATTCTGAACGTTCGCCCGAGTGCTGCAGCCGCCTCTGTTCCTGTTTCTGCGTCCGTTGCTCCTGTCGCCACGCCCGTCGCTGCTCCTGTCGCCACGCCCGTCGCTGCTCCTGTCGCCACGCCCGTCGCTGCTCCTGTCGCCGCGCCTGTCGCTGCGCCTGTCGCTGCGCCTGTCGTCGCGCCTGTTGTCGTCGCGCCTGTTGCTGCCCCTGTCGCCGCGCACACCGCATCCCCCTTGCCGCCCCCTATGTTTTTGATCAATGAGCCCATTCAGCCAGCAGTTGTTCCGACTGCGACTGCCAAGCGTCCGCGCGAAGAGGAGGCCGCTCCCTCTCCTGCAGCACAGGCTGCTCCTTCTGCCCCATCAGCTTCGGAGTCTCTGTTGCAGCAGCCACCAGAGAGCACATCGGGCCCCAAGAAGATCAAGCTGATCACGAGGACCACAGCTGCCAGCGAGAACCCCAATATCATCAAGATTGCGACGCAGAAGACCCCCACAGCCCTTGAGCCGCTTCCAACCACCCCGACGCAGCCACAGGAGCCGATGCAGGAGCTTGAGGAAGAGCCGATGGAGACGACGACTTCTGTCCATGAAGCAGCCGGTGAAGCGACACCAACCCAATCCGAAGACATGGAGATGGTAACCGCCCCCTCGACCACAGTGGAGCCAGTCGTTCCAGCAGAGCCTCTGCAGCAGCAAGACGTCCCTGGTGCCGGCATGGACGTAGACGTGGATTCTGCCGCCGTCCTTGTGCCATCCGACAACGACGATATGGTGGATCAGCACGTCACGACCGAACAACTCCCCGAGGAGCAGCAAGCGCCCGTCGAGTTTGAGGAGCAAGTGGCCATGGCTACGCCCACGACCGACGAGGTTTCCGAGCAAGACGTTGTCCCTGTGGAGGATACTGGGCATGCTGGTGACGTCGATGCCGAAGGCTATCCACAGCAGTCCGAGACCGAACAAGTTGCCGAACAACCGGATCAGCAGCAAATGGACGTGGAGGAAGAAACCGTGTCTGGCATCACGCAACAACAGGCCGAGGAGCAAGTCCAAGAAGAGGAGGAACAGCCACAGCCACAGCCACAGCCGCAGCCACAGCAACCCGAGGTCTCGGAGTTTGATTCGGTCGTTCCAGAGACCCCGATTGACGACAGCGTCGCCACCTCCAACGAAGAGTCTTCAGAGGACGCGGTCGTCCAGGAGACGCAAGTGCTCGAAGACGACGGGGCGCCCGAGAGTGACACTACGATCGAGAGCGGAAACGGTGGGGATGTCCATCAGGCGCAACAGCAGCAGCAGCAAGAAGAGTAAATATAAAAGATTTTTCTCAGATCATCCGAAACAAAATCTTTACAGAAAAAAAAAAGAAAGGAACCTGAAATATAATGAAACGAAAATATTTTTGATGGGGGAGCGGCGTCTGTGCGTGTGTGCGTGTATGTGTGTCCTTTTAGGCTTTATTCTACACTGCAAACTTTTGGGTCCACTCCTTTGCCGTCTGCAGCGCGAGCTTTTCGTTCTCCTTCCATGCGTTTGCGACGTCGTTTGCAAGTGGGTCATCGGGGTTGGGTGCAGAGAGGAGGGCCTGGATGGACAGGAGGACCGTCCGGATCTGAAGCGCCGGGCTCCATTTCTCTGTTTTGTTCGCGTCAGTATTATTTGTTAAGGCGTCGATCGGTTTACCAGAGAGGATGTCGAGGCAGATGCGGCCCAACTTGTCGATGTTTGGATGGTAGATTTTAGTGAGGAAGCGGACTTTGGGTGGTGCCATCGGGTAGTCGTCGGGCAGGAAGAGCTCGAGCTTGAACGAGCCGCCTTTTTTTTTTTTTTTGTCATTCGATTCCAATCCCATTAATTTCAGAGAAGCAAGTGGTGATGACGTGCCTTCATAGGGGCTGGACTGTGGTCCCGCAATAACCACGTCAAAGTAACGCAGGTTATCCTCGTGCGACGTGGCCGAGATACCGGGCGGGGCCTCTTTGGTCAGTCGCTCGGTCTCCTTGAGAATACGCTTGGGCACAGCCGAGGCCATCCTTTTTGCGTCGTGTGTTGTTCTACCAAGACGACCAAAAAGTCAGTCTCACAAAGCACCAAAATCAGCAAGGTCAGGTCCGAGTTGAGCGCAGGCGGAACACACTATCAAGTGAGTGCACAGCGCAACACACGCTCAGGCAAAGTCACACGAGCGTGTAACGCAAACGACAAACGCAGAGCCGTTGAGTCTGGGGCAAGCAATGCCAAAAAATGGAGCCAAAGTTACAAGCCCCAGGCCGCGAACGATGCTGCAAGTGCTTGGCGTACGTGTCCACACTGTATCAGCGCGAGACTAAAACCGTACACCACAGAAGAAGATCGAGGTCAAGCTCAAGGAGATTGAGGGGGCGTTTGACGAGATGCTGCCCCAGTACATTGTGGCGATGCTCGAAAACAAGAAGAGCAAGAACCAGATCACAGAGAACCTGCAGGTGTTCCTGGGCAACGACACCAAGGCGTTTGTGGAGTGGTGCGCGTGAGCGCGTCGCAGTGGGAAAAAAACTGATACCTTGTTTAGGCTGGCCCAAGAAGTGCAGACCTCGGGCTACGAAGCCAGCAGCAAGACTGGCAGCAAGACGCCAACAACCAGCACGTTGGCAGAAGCAGCGCCCGCCTCTGCAGCCGGCTCTGTGAGAAGCCAGGTGGTCGTCCCAGACTCTCAGCCGTATGTGCCGCAGTAGCTCTTTCAATTGGGCTGAAAAAAAAAATTATTAGGCGAACAAAAGTTGGCGGTGTGACCAACAAGTTGGTTCAGTCTGCCCTGCGCGATGTGACGTCGTTCGCGACGGCTTCGGCTGCCAGTCCTGCTGCTGACAAGGAGGTGCAGAAGACGGAGCAATACGATACCAGCAACAACAAGACCCCGCCGCGTCGGTCGGTCTTGTCGCGCATCTCTTCTCCGATTGTCCCGCCGACCGAGCCAGTTGTCGATTCGTCATACCGCACCGTTACAAGATTGTCGCCTCTGAAGGCCTCGACTGGCAAGGCACGTAGGCTCGTGGAGTCAGAGGGGGACCAGCAGCCCGATTTGAGTGAGCTCCTTTCCAATCGTCAGAACAAGCGCTTCAAAGAAGCCGCCGTTGACGACGACGCCGACGATGACTACGACGACGTACAGGTATCGATCAACCCCGCCCTACGTTCGTCGCACAACATGTCTGTACCACAAATGATGCTCGTGCCCCTGACGTTCACAGGTAAACGAAAAAAGGAAATATTTTGCTTTTTTCTGGCGAAAAAGTAATTTTCTTGGTGTTAAAAAAGCAGATCCTGTTGCCACTCGCCCCGCATCGAATCCAGCTTCAGTTCCATGCCGATATGATCCCAACTGCCGGAACGACAACTGCCCATATTACCACAAGAGCGCGAGCTTTATCAAGCCCACCTACCATCGTCCTCACAACCCGAGCAACTACCCTAGCGCTCGTCCTCCTCGCCCTGCAGCAGCCGCAGCGTCTCTCCCCAGCATTTTTGCAGCTGCGGCAGCAGCCTCTGCTCACTCGCCGGCCCGCCCACACAACCTCAAGTGGCAGAATCCCGATGTCGTGGCTGCCGCTGTGGCCGCAATTGCGTGTCGATATGGCGCTGCGTGCAAGCGTTCAGACTGCCGCTACCAGCATCCCGCCGGACGCCAACCACCTCAGGCGGCAGCGGAGGTCGCCAAGTAGATTTGGTTGCATTGTCACATGGAATTTTTTTCTATTAAAAAAAAAAGAAAACATGTGAGGCTATGTTACACCTTGATGAAGATCTTGAGTCTGTGGAGAACCACTGCCACCAACGTCCAAAAGAGCAAGAGAATGAGCGCCCACATGTACTCGCCAATGTACGCCTTGTCTGTGTTGGCCCACGGAGAAGCCACCCATTGATGAAACTCGCTCGGCAAGTTTTGAGACTGCTCCTCAAAGTAGACCATTGAGACCTGGCCCAATAAAATTAGTAACATAAATTAATAAACATACAAACAACACGTACAAACTTGAGGAATGTCATCGATCCAACGTAGAGGATGATGCTGTTCACGCCCAGACATGCAAATGGGTAAGTGATGTAGCGTACAAACTTGAGGCGTCGGTGGGCAAACGCCGAGTCGACGAGGATGTAGACGATAAGAAGACAGCCTCCAGTGATGCCCGCATTGACCAGCATGTACGACGGTGTGTACAATTTCTTGTTGAACTCGAGCGGTGTGAAGAAATGGATGAGCGTCCCCGCGCCAGACAGAAGTAGGGCCGTTACAGTCCACTGGCCCAGACGAAGCCGCTCGTCACGGAAATGGAACAGGATGAGCCCAAAATAGACACCTGCAAAGGCACTTCCCATGGCCATCAGCGACGTCGACAGCCCCTCGGGCTCGATTGGGATTGGGGATGGGATGTACATGTGCGCCTGGCCGAGCAGAAGCGTATCCACGTAAAAGAACGCGTTGCACGCCGGAGAAAAGTCGCCAGATGTCGAGCATGCGTACGAGCCAATCGCAAAGTCGTGGTCGGGCACATACACCAAGAATCCAATGAGAACTGTAGCAAAAAAAGAAGTAAAAATGTTTTTACTCTTTTTACAAATGATAGGTATAATTACGATAGGCAGCGGCAAACGCAAGTCCGATAAGCCAGAGGAAAAGGTACTTGACGGAAACCTGCCACGAATAATTTCAATGTCCCCCTTCTAAAGTGAAAAGAACAACAACAACAACAACAAAAGGCGCACCATGAAGAAGCGGCGGATACCGCCGTTCGCCCAATCAGCCACCTGGATGGGAGGGCACACGAGGTAGGCTGTGGCAGTGCAAAAGTAAACGACGGCTATACGCTGAAGCACCCCCATCACACGGATGACAGCGAGGTCGACAAAGGGCCACGGCAGGCCGTCCTGGTTCCTCAGGCCCTGGCAAAACAGGCCGAGGACAAACAGCTTGATACTGCGCACGAGGACCTTCCAAAACATGCTTGTTTTACTTGTGCCCTTGGCCAGCAGCTGCTCAAACGACAGAGCAATGGACACGCCCACGAGGAACAGGAACGCGGGCATGACGAGGTCGGCCAGATGGAGTCCGTTCCAGTTGGCATGTCCCCACCATCTATCGATACCTTGCGCCGTTAGGTCTTCTCTAAAATTTTTCGAGCTGGGGTTGTGCACTTACTCGGGGTGGCTAGCTACGGGCGTGTTGTTTACCATGATCATGACGGCAAGGGTGCCCCCACGGCACACGTCCACCGATGTCAGGCGAGAGAGCGGATTGCGTTCTGTCCTCTTCAAATGGCCGTCCTGGTTACCGTCGTTGCCCCCGTGTCCATAGCCTTCGCTGCTCGGCATCCCCAGCATGTACTCGAGCGATCGGTACTGCTGCTGCCCGCCGGATGCACTCCCATTGGCTCCCGTGCTCAGCTGCTCGGGATGCGTGTACTGGAACAGTTGCTGTTGACGCTCATAGTCGTTGTCGGTAAAGTAAAAGTCGCGGCTTCCCTGCTGCTGCTGCTGTTGCTGCTGGCTGTACTTGGGCGGGCTACCCAGCAGTGGCTCGTAATCGTCGCCGTTGAGCGAGTAGTATCGTGCCGCCATGCACAACCACCTCGTCGATCCGTCAAGTTAGACGTTTCACAGGTCAAAAATGGTTGTCCGACATCCCATTTAACTAAGTGATGTCCATAGACACTGCACCGCCTTCCCCCACAGGAAGAGGACGCGGAGGAACGGGCCGCGGCCGTGGCAAGCAGAGCGACGGCCACTCGCCAGTGGGCAGCCCCTCGCATGTGTCGATAAATACGTCTGATCCAGCGGCGTTGGAGGACGTCGTCCAGCCTCTGCAGCTCGAGTCACCGAAACGAGACAACGCACTCCTGCTTTCTCCTCCTTCTGCCGTGTCACCGAAGCAGACCACGACGAGGAACAAGCCGGGCTTTGGGAGCGATGTTGGCTTGTCCTCTCTCTTGAGCGACGCCGGCGACTCTGAGATCCGAGGTGTGTGTCAGTGCAACCTCTTTGACCCTGACCTCGGCGGTCTAGGTGTCGTTCACAAGGTCCAGATGGGTGGAGGGTCACGGTCTGTGTCGCGAGCAAGCTCGCATTCGCGTCCTGCGAGTAGCCCACGCGTAACAAGGAATGGGCGATACTGAGACACCATAAAAACAGGTGTGTTTATTGACGACGACGGCGCTGGCAGCGTCCTCGAGAACGATGACGCGAGCTTTATCGTCAACGACGAGGAGCCGCACCACCTCAAGATCGACATCAGCAGCGCAACTAATCTAGGAGGAACGGCAGCGTCGGCAACTGGGGGAGGCCGTTTCAGCGTACAGCAACCTCTCACGCCTGTTGGACCAATGTCAGACTACGATCCACACCACCTCAGTCCCGTTCGACGGGTAACACCCGTGTCGTATGTCCTTTGCTAAACTCGTGCAAGTAGATGCAGTCCGACGAGGTAGAAGAGATGTTCTACTTGGACAGTATGCTTTCTTCTTTATTTACTTATACTGATTATTTTTTGCTTGTAGACAAGGACGTAACTATCGAGGAGCCATCGACAGTCGAGAAGCCATCGACAGTCGAGGAGCCATCGACAGTCGAGGAGCCGTCGACAGTCGAGGAGCCGTCGACAGTCGAAGAGCCGTCAACAATCGAGGAGCTGTCAGCAATCCAGGAGCCGTCAACAGTCGAGGAGCCATCAAATCCTGTTGGCGGGAACAACGTGACCGAGCCCTTTAAGCCCGCAGTGACCGCTCCAACGGATCCTGCTGTCGAAATTAAATTGACCGAGCCCACCGACGTGGCTGCCGAGGCCGCTGCGTTGCTTGTGGTCAAGGCCATCCAGCATGCCGCCAAGGTAGCCGCCTCCAGCGTTCCCAAGGTGCCGAACGACGACGATGACGACGAGGATGAGGACGAGGACACCAAGAGCGAGCGCGGCAGTGGTGAAGAGATCGATGCCAAGGAGCTCGCCGAGCACGTCAAGGAGATGGAAGAGGAGCTGGCCACCGCAAAGGGCCATATTGTCAAACTGCAGCGCGAGAACAAGCAAACCAAGCAAAAGCTGCAGAAAGCCAACGATCTCCTGGACCAGTTGCAGCTAGACGGCGGCCTGGAGAACGATCTGCACGTCGTCGAGCTCGAAAAGGTCAAGTCGCAGCTGCTCGCGGCGTCACTTGGCAAACAAGAGGAGACCACAAAGCTCCAGGACCTTCGCCAGCAGCTGAAGGAGGAGTATGGCGCAAAACAACTGGAGGCAGAGAAGCGCTTTGCAGCCGAAAAAACGAGCCTCATTGAAAAGAATGCTGCCATCGTTGAGAAGCTGCAGCAGCAGCATAGCGAAGCCCTCGACCAGCTCCGCGCACATCACTCGGCAGACGTAGAGAAGACCAGCGACGAGCTCGTCAAACAGCACACTGCATATGTCCAGCAGCTTTTGGCAAGTCATGCGAACGCGCTCGAGAGCCTCAAGACCGAGAAGGCCGAGAAGACGAGCAACCTCGAAGAGCTGCAGGAGGAGAACGACACGGCCACCGCTGAGCTCCACGTGCTCCAGTCGGTCAACGCCACGGTCGATGCGGAATTGGGCAACCTCGAGGCCGAGGTGGACGAGCTCAAGGAGAACCAAGTAATACTGCAGATGGAGATCAAGTCCCTCAAGCAAGAGATTGAAACCCTCCAGCACCACAATGCCCGCTTGCTTGCCAAGGAAGAAGTCGCCAACGCCGAGATCTTCGAGCTCAACCAGAAACTCGAGGCCATCGTCCACAGCAAGGGCACCGAAACCGACTCTGACAAGGACGCGGCCCTTGCTAGACTGCAAGCCGAAAAGACCAAAGTGGACAGCGTGCTCGACCAACTACAAACTGCGCTCGCCGACAAGGACGCGGCCTTTGCCAAACTGCAGGCAAGCAAGGACTATGAAATTGCCGCTCTCAGCGCCAGGATGGCCAAGGGTGCCCTGGACGTTCATCTCGAGACAAAGGCCAGTCAATCCGACGAGGTACCAAAAAAGAAAAAACGGAATAAAATGGGGATTTAATTGCATGTACAAAAAAATAAAATAAAATAAAATAAAATAAAATAAAATAAAAAATAGAAATCATCCGCCTCCTCCTCCAGCTCGCCTACAAAGTCATCAACCTCTGCAGCTAGTAGTGGCTCGGACGAGGTCAGGGAACTGCGTGAAAGAGTGCACGAAAAGGAGGCCAAGGTGGTCAAGTTGCAGAATCTTTTGGATAAGGCGAACGAGGTACGTATCTTACTTTTTTTTTCTTTCCCTTCTTTCTTGATACCATCAAAACATGCAATAATAGCAATGCTTCCAACTACAAGCTCGCTTTGACCGGATGACAAGCGAACTCGACGTGCTTGACCGTTCCGTCCACGAAGGTAACAAAATGCATAATTGCAGCGAAATTTTTTATTTATTTATAAAATCTAGTCACCGAGGAATCCAAGCTGACCAACTCTGACATTGCCAAGTTGAGCAAGTCGTTCACGTCCAATACGTCGCAGCTGGATCAGCTGTCGACGCCGTCCAAGCTGACTGCAGCTGCAACCTCTCCACCTTCTTCAAGCGCAAAACGGTCCCTGTCCTTTCCCCCATCGTCTCCTGCGCCCGGATTTTCTGTCACCAACGTCGTGCTGTCGGTTGTTCTCACAATCGTCTCTGTCCTATTGGCGATGGTAGCAGGCCTTCTTGGCATCAAGTACCCATAGTTGTAGCGCAATCGTTTCACTTTGTTGTTGTTTGATGGAGAACCTCGTCGAAGAGCTCAGAGCGCAACTCCTCGACAGGGACCCCGCGCTGGCGGAGCGACTGGAGGATCTGCTCGAGCGGGTCGAGGACCAATGCAAGGCTGAGACGCAAGTCGCCGAGGCGCAGCTGGCGGCGCGGGCCAAGGCGCTAGCGTCCCTCACGACCGTGGCCGAGAAGCAGCAGCGCGTCTGCCTCACCGTGGGCGGCCGGTCCTTTGTGACCTCGCGCGAGACAATTGCGAGCGTGCCAACGTCCAGGCTTGCAATGGACCTTGCTGCTGCTGCCGACACAGCGACGACGACGACGACGACGACGACGACGACTGTCTTTTACGACCGCGACCCGGCACTGTTCCCCGTCGTGCTCCAGTTCCTGCGTGAGTGGACCATCGTGGACAAGGGCAAGCGTACGCTCGAGCTGCCCACCGAGCCCACCAAGCGGAGGGCCCTCGTTCTGGAGGCTCGCTACTACCAGATCCAGCCGCTGGTGGACTGTCTCGAGGGTCGTGCCGTGTTCAGTTCGACCACGGTACACCGCGCAAAGGAGACCGCGGCCAGCGGCACCAGCAGCACTGCCCAAAAGGCAAACGTCCACACACACGTCCTACCGTCGTCAGAGGCCCTGCTGTGGATCGGGACAGGCGACGGCACGAGCGAGGCGCGCACCAAGCGATCCACTGCGGAGCCCGCCAAAGAGAAGAAGACCCACCGCGGCCAGGACAACACGGACAGCGGCGAGGACGTGCTGCCGTCGAGGTGCTACATGTGCAAGCAGTATCTCTCGCCGGCGTACGTGCCCGCGGACCCGCGACACCCGTTCCTGTGCATGCACTGCACGCACTACAACTTGGTCAAGCGGCAGCAGACGGCGGATCTGCGCGGCCGCATCGCACTCGTCACGGGCGGCAGGATCAAGATTGGCTTTGCGACGTCGCTCAAGCTGTTGCGCTTGGGCGCGACGGTTCTCGTCACGACTCGGTTCCCAGCCGATGCCGCCAAGCGCTACAGCGAGCTGAAAGACTATGACGAGTGGAAGGAAAGGCTCAGGATCTACGCCGTCGATTTCCGCCACCTCCCCAGCGTGGACGCCTTTGTCGGCAGCCTCCTCGCATCGCTTTCCCATCTCGACATCCTCGTCAACAATGCGGCCCAGACGGTCCGGCGCCCGCCCGCCTTTTACGAGCCCCTGATGGAGAACGAACAGCGAGCGGCCGCCCAAGGCAACCCGCATCTGGTCGCCTATGATGGCAGCCCCCTGGGAGCCCTAGGCTCGACGGCCTCTCTCACGCCCGCCATCACCGCCGCCGCAGCCGATGGCGCAGGTTCCCCAGACGCAAACCAAGTGGACCAAGCGAGTCGAGCAGCCCTGCCACTCTCGGTCGCCCTGTCGCAAGTGACCCTCCTCCCCGGCGAGAACGATGTAGACAGCGTCAGAAGGTCGTTTCCGGCAAACCGAGTGGACGAGGACGGGCAGCCGATCGACCTCGTACCGGATCCGCCTCGGCAATTCATGTTTTAATATATTTTATTATTTTTTTTCTTTCTATACAGAGAACGGCAAACAGCTGGACGATGCGCGCAGAGGACGTGACCATGACCGAGATGATGGAGGTCCAGATCGTCAACAGCACTGTCCCGTTTGTCCTCGTCTCGCGTCTTGTGCCGCTGTTTACCAAGTCGCCCTTTGCCAGGCGATTCATCGTCAACGTGTCGTCGCCCGAGGGCCAGTTTGGCACGAGCTTCAAGGCACCTCACCACCCACACACAAACATGGCCAAGGCGGCCCTCAACATGCTCACGCGCACGACCTCGCTCGACTATGGTAAAACTACGGTATTATTTATCTTTTAAACTCGATTGCATTTTCAGCCAACTTGCATAAAATCTATATGACGAGCGTGGACACGGGGTGGATCTCGAAAATGTCCCCCCTCCCCCGCCAAGCAGTCGAGCGCCAGGCACCCCTGGACATGGACGACGCAACCGCTCGTGTCTTGGATCCGATCCTGTCCTGTTTGATCGACGCAGAGGAACAGCCTCGTTTTGGTGTGTTTCTGCGCAACTATCATCCTGCCTCTTGGTGAGCAAAAGTGGTACAAGAAAAAGTGTATTGCTCTACAAAGACAACAACAACAAACAAACAAACAAACAAAGACGTCTAAAGGTGTTTTATGATGACATTTTTTTTTTTTTCTTTTCTCTCTTTCATTCTTTACGGAAGGCCCCACACACGGACACTCGCGTCCTCACCTCCAGAGATGATTGTCTTGCCATCCGACGATCGGCACAAGCTCATGACAGGGCCCTGGTGGCCCTTAAACTGAGCGACCTCCGTGCCCGTGACCAGCTCCCACACCCGGATCGAACCGCCTTCGCAGCCAGCCAAGACAAACTGACCGTTAGTCAGCAAGCATCTTAAAAAAAAAAGATTAGCTATGGAGAAAAAAAATAGGAGAGGGCTCCTTTTTACCTGATGGGCTCTCCTGCCTTTACAGAAAAGACCTCGCCACCGTCGACCTCGAACATCTTGAGCACGCCGTCATGTCCAGCCGTGATGAGACACCGGCTGTCGGGCGTGAAGATGACGGCATTGACGGCCTCCTTGTGGGCCTCGAGTTGGTGGACCACGTGCGGCGGCGTCTTGGTCAGGTCCATGATCATGACCTTGCCGTCATTACTGCCAGAGGCGGCTCGCGTGCGCGGAAGGTTGATGTCCACCGACTTGACCTCGCTCTCGTTCTCCGTCACCTCAAATTTTTGCTGGCATCGGCGGTTGTCGCCCGAAGCCATTGGGCAGTCCCAGATCTTTAATTTGTTTGGGAAAAAAAAACAATGTTGGAAAAAGAAACGTCCTGTTGTTGTTGTTACCTTGATTGTCGAGTCCCATGAACCAGAGAGCAATGTTGACTGGCGCAGTTGCAGACAGGATACCGCATCATCGTGACCGCTGAGAGTATCCAGAATTCGCCCATAGTCAATGTTGTAAACGTAACTAGAAATTCTCTTTAGGAAAAAAACAACACGTTTTTTTTTTTTACGCACGTGTTGTTGTCCCAGCTGCCGACAAAGATGGACTTGCCGTCGAGCGACAAAGCACACGAGGACAAAGCAAGCTCGCCGACATTGATAGAGCGGATTTGTTTTTTCTCGCTCAGGCTGCATAAGGACATACTTGGAAAAATTACCAAAGATTTTCAACAATACCTGTAGATCTTGAGAGACGAGTCTTGCGACACAGAGTAGACCGTGTCTCCGTCTGGCGAGAGGCAAATCGCAGTTACGCTCCTGAAATAAAGAAAGAAACATTAATGAGTGCGGGAAAAAACAAGAGCCATACTCTTTGTGCAGTTTATAATTGAACGTGCACTGGAGCTCGGTGATTTTGGCCCACTGGACTGACCGTTGGAGGTTGAGGGACGACTCGATACGCAGACCGTCGGAACTTGCCGTTCTACTGACAGAGAGGGGCGAGGATGTGCCAGGATTGCTCGGCGTGCGGAAGCCGAGCGGCCCACCAGCACCAATGGCCGGAGACGAAATCACGGACGCGTTGTTGCTGCTGCCACCTGAGCCGGCGCTGTTGTTGGCGTTGTTTGCGGGGCTCTGAGAGCCATCCAAGCGAATGCGCGAGAGGGATCCAGCGACATCGTCCTTGACGAGTCGTCGCGGATGAGGGATTTTGAAGAGCTGTTTGGGTGTTTGGCCAAACTCGTTGATCTGTAGCTCCAGAACCGACCGCTGTGCGGGATCAGCAATGGCCTCAATGTCGACCGCGCCCTCGTACGTGAGGTAGTAAAATACTTTTTTTTATTTATTTTAATTTGATTAGATATCTTTCGCGATCGTTAAATAATTAAAAAAAAAAAAAGAGTACGATTGTCAGAGCGAATGGCCTCGTCGCCGCGCTGCTTGTAGCCAAAGATGAGATCGATCCACTTGTGCAAATTTCGGCTGACGTGGTCGCACTCGAGTGCTTCGCGGTGCTTGAGGAGGAAATCGTTGGCGTCCTTTGCCCACTTGGGCAGGGCTACGTCGTGCACCTTGCCTAGAGACTGGCGCACGCCGAGGTTGAGGCCAGCGCTGTTCAGCAAAAAGTTGTCCTCGATGTTGTCCACGGGCTGGAAGAACTCTGGGATAAGCTGCAGGAGAGAACAATAGTTGGGGAAAAAAAACAAAACAAGAAAAGTCGGAGCCAGTTGAACAAACCTCTTTCACATCGCCCTGGTTTGTAAGCACATTGGTCCACGAGCCGCTGATATCGCAAAACAGACGGTCAGGAGCGTCAAACTTGCCGTTCTGAAGACAGAGCATGTATTGTGGGGCTGGCAACCAAAAAACAAATCATCATTTTAAATATTTTATTTTTTTTTGAACAAAAACGTACCGACACGAACGAGGTAGTACAGGACATAACCGGGCGTGGAATAGTGAGTACCGTACAAAAACTTGGGTTCTGGCATCTCTTGGAATCGTTTCTACTCGACAAGGAGTAATTAATAATAAACCAGGGAGGAGGGAGGTGAGTTTGTACTTTGAGGATCTTTAGTCGCTCTGGGTCAAGGGCGCCGATGGGTTTGGAGAGATCACGAAAGATGGTAGGATCGTTCAAGTCGAGCGTTGCGCTAGTGTAATTGTTGAGAATCCAGGGGAAGACTGGGTACCTGGATGTGTGAACAGGGTCAGCAGAGTTTTTTCCATTTATATTTTTTGCCAGTTTTCATACTGGGTGATGTCGTTGATCGTGCGGTCGGCCATGCTGTTGAGGTACATGAGATAGTCAAAGTTGGAGATAAGACCATTTTGCCACTTGAGGGTGTAGTTTTCGGTGCTGTCTTGTTCGAGGCTGACGAGTTCTGCGGCGACAAATGAGCAAAACCCTCTTTCGTTCCCTTTCGTACCAGATTGCTTCAAAAGCGTGTCGTAAAAGTTGTCGCGCTCTGGACGGTCCTTGAATGATAGGAAGATGGAGCGGCGATCAGAAGTGAAAATCTCGATCGCCTAGAGCAGGGGGGAAAAAAACGAGTCAGCACAACAAAAATTCCTGACAAACTCACGGTTTGTCGCAGCAAATGTCTTCGCTTGATGACCCGGGTGATAGACCGGAGGGCAAACTTGTGCACGGGATCGGCGTCAACGTTGTTGCATGGCTGAAAGTACAGCCGTTGGTTGGTGAGCATGACACGTCCCGGGTTTGACACGAGAGGAGTGATGCGGTTGCCTTTTTTTCCACACACACACACCGTACATAAATCAGTCGCCTCAAGAAAGCACAGTCATGTACCTGACAATTCCAGGAGCATCTTTTCGTAGAGATCGACGAGCCAGCTCGGATCAAAGGTGGTGCTGGTGGTGAGCTCGTTGACAAGTCTTAGGGTCTCCTTTTCCTTGTCGGCAATGGGGAGCTTTGAGATCCTGAAGAGGTCGTCAATCTTTGGCATGACGGTGGGCAGCTGGACAAAGTTGAGGGAGAAGCGGTGCTCGCGCTTGTCACGCTTGATCACGTAGGGCGCGACGGCCTCGTTCTCGAGCATTTCCAGGGTTCGCTCGCACGTGACGACGAGGACGTCCTGGCTGCGCTGGAGGTGGGGCTTGAGGGGCGCGACCGAGACGGCCGACTTGAACGGAAACTTGACCACGGGCTCAGACGACTCTTGTGGGTCAAACACCAGCGACTGCGAGCACACCTTGAGGCGACCCTTGCACTTGCGCTTCATGGCAGCCTCGCTGGCCGTCACCGACGTCGACGTGTTGTTGCTCCCGTCCGCGTCGGGGTGGTAAAACACGCTAAAGTCGTGAAAGTATATCTCTCCCGGCTCCAACAGCAGCAGCGAGAACCGCTGCTTTGACGTGGCCGTCGAGTGGGACGCGACAAACATCCTCTTGACTTGGCAGCCGGCGTGAAAAAAATGCGGGCCATTTTTACAGTTTGCTCACTGTTGTCAAAAAAATAAAATCTTTTTTTGGGCCTTGCACGCTTTGATCGAAGCAATCCTGCGAGGAGTTTGCGATTCAAGTTGCGATCTGCATTGCCAAACTACATGTAATCAGTCCCACAGGTTTTTGATCTTTTGCTTGACGGTGTTGCGACCGATTTCCTTCTCGATGCGTGTGTCCTGCTTGTCCAAGATCGACAGAGCCTTCTCGGCACGCTTCTCCTCGTGCTTCTTGTTCTTGTGGATCGCCTTGGTGCGCTTCTTCGTGAGGTTGGCCACACTGTCCAAGACTAATAAAATTGCAGACCTTCCAAAGTTGTGACCAACCTAGCAAACACGCGTGCACCGTTGACGTTTACACCGCTTCTGGCCTGGAACTCGGGCCGATGGCGCGCCTTATTGTTGGCCTTGGAGCGCATGTCGGAGATGACAGACATCGTCTCTAATCTTAAATTGAGCAATGCAGGTAAGCGAGCCGGAGACGTACCAAGCTCCTCCGGCGTCCTCTTCTTGCCGCCCTGGTCCATCATGTCGTCTTCATCACCATCGTCGCCGTTTTGCACCGACTTGGCTGTTGAAACGTGCAAGGGTTAACAATGCGGCTCTCGCCGCCATCCACAGTCGATGCCGTACCTTTGAGTCTCCTTCGCAACTTTTTGCCGGCAGTGACCACTATCGTTTTGGGGTGTGTGTGTGTGGGGGGGGGGGGCGGCCAGCACGATTTGGTTAGCCCATTGACCCACAACGGAGGACCTACTGTTTGGGCGGCCACGTGGAATGTGAAAATTTGCGTGGCTGACGCCGATTGGTCCGTGTGCTTTCTTTATTTCTTATTTTGTGTTTGTTTGTTCAATTCGCCGTCCCGCGGCCCAGCAGACCTTGTGGGCGGTGCGGTGTGCTTGCCCTGTCTATTTCGGGACATTGGGACCGTTTGTTCTCGCTTGCCACTGGCCAGAAAGATATATGAAAAAAAAAAAAAAACGAAACAACAGGTGCTCTATTTTTATCCCGCCTCTTTTTTTTTTTTCCTCCACCTTCAAAGGACCCTTCCCTTCACCCCCTTTTCTTCCAATTTGGCGGCTCTTGCTGCAATGGTCTCTCAACGGCCGTCACGCTAGCATGTGAAGTGGTGTCGGTGGTTGTGGCACAGTGCTACTACTTTCAGGTGCTCGTGTTTCTTTCCCTTCCTCTTTTGACTTTCTTGTGTTTCTTTGGCCACAAACGGCATGAAACCCTGGCGTGTGAACAGGCTTGCAGTGCGAGCAGCAAGCATTGGTTTCTTTGCGGCGAAATCAAAAATAGATTTCTTTTTTTTTCTTCTCACTCTATCGAGGCTAACCGCATGTTTTTTCCCGTCCTCTTGTCCTTTCCAACAGTTTGTAGTACTCGTTGTTTTGTAAAATGGCCGATGTTTCCGACCCCGCTATCGCCGAGGCTTACGCCAACGTCCGCAAGGACGGCGTTCCCGAGAACTGGTATGTTAGATCTCGCTTGTCTTTCATTGTATGACTTTTTTTTTTTTTCCCTTCCGTCCCCCCACAAGGCTCCTGATCACCTATGCCTCGGACAGCGGCAACGAGCTCAAGCTCCACTCCACCGGCACTGACGGCCTCTCTGGCTTTGTTGATGCCATCAAGGACCTCCCCGTAAGAGTGTTCCAAAGTGTGGTACTCCTTGCTAAACGTCTTTTCACATTCTAGGCTGCTTTTGGCTACCTCCGCTTCACCGTCGGCAACGATGAGCTCTCGCAACGCGCCAAGGTATTTCACATCATTGTATAGGCTATCAATTGAAATTAAAAAAAAAATTTTTTTTTTTTTGAAACAAGTTCGTCTTTGTCTCGTGGACTGGCCCCGGCATCAAGGTCATGCGCAAGGCCAAGCTCAGCGTGCACATTGCCGATGTTAAGAAGGTCGTCAAGGACTTTGCCGTCCAAATCGGCACTGATGACATTTCGGACCTCAAGGAGGCTGAGATCCTCAAGCTCCTCAAGAAGGCCATGGGTGCCAACTACGACCGACAGACCAGCGAGTACTAAACTATTGTCGAATTTTCTCCTTTTGTTTTCTTTCTCTTTTTTCTTATCCTCGTTGATTTCTCCCACTGGCTTTTCCACCCCCCACTCTCTACACTCCAAACACACCCGTTTTTGTTGAGCAAAATCAAATCAAGAGAAGCATGTTTTTTTAAAAAATAAAATAAAAAAATAAACCGATTAAGAGCGGCGCAAGAGCTACAAGGATGGACGATGGTGGGTTTGGTTGGGGTCACACGGCTTCTTTGGTGGCAACACTCACCGGCTGGTACTGCATTTGTTGTTTGCGCAGTGCAAAGCCACATGCGATGCAGGCGAGCGACACAAGAAACGACGACACGACAAAGAAGATGCTATCGGTGTCGATGGCCACGGAGAAGGCGATGACGAGCAGAGTGAACCAGGCGAGCGAGAGGAACCCGATCACGAGAAGTGTCACATAGGTCGCGCGGATAGAGTTGTTGAGCTCCAGTACATAGGTCACGCTGACATTAGCGGCGCTGCCCTGGGTGTACAGTACCCCGGCAGGATACGACGTCGATGGGGGCCCAGACGGCGGAGGCAGTGACTGTTGTTGATACTCCCCTTGATAAGATGGCCTTGTTTTCTCCACCAAGAGGGGTCTGTCCTCGTTCCTGTCCTCGTTGCTTGTGCTATCCCTGTGTATAATGCGAGGCGATCGTTATCATTACGCCGTGAATATGAAGGCGTACCAGTCCGACATGCCGACGCAGTTCGCGGGTCACGGTTTCTGACTAAAAATGGTGGTCTTCAGGACGCCGCAAAGCCAACGCCTCTTGCGAGCGGCCCCAGAGAGAGCCGACGTCAACGAGCTGCGTCGCCTGCTCGGCCCGGTGCTCGGCAGTCACCTTCACAGCAAGCATCACGGGGCGTGGCTAGTTCAATACACACCCCTGCCTACACGGTTGCAGGATGGGCCAACGTGCGTTCTGCGTGGCCATCGTTTTTTTTTTTTCGTTTGCTCAATGGATTGTGATGCAGATGCGGTCTGGTGGCCCTGAGTCTGGTTGGGCGCCAGCGTGGGTTGCAGCCAAAAGAGGGACTCTGCAGTGGTACGAAAATAGTAGCAGAGTATCACCAACGCCCTGTGCTTGCCAGACGACGATGCCGAGATCGAGCAGCTGCTCGCGATGGCGCGGGAAAGGTCATTCTCCAGGCAAGGCGAGATGTTTTCGGCAAAGGATTTGGCCACGCTGGCCCAAGACGCGTACGGCATAAAGGCGACCGCAGTTCCTATACCGGACGATCCAAAAGCACTGCTGTGCCTACTGCTCAAAGGCCACCTCATCTTGGTCGCGTACGATCGGGACAGCGATAACACGCCCTGCAACGAAAAGGGCCATAAGGCTCACTGGGCCGTCATAAAAGGCAGGGATGGAAACGTAATTTGTCGCACTCATTTTTATTTTATTTATTTGGAATAGGTTTTGTCGTTCCATCGAAAGTACAAGACGCAGAAGACTGGTGCAGGCTCACCTGGACGAAGCAACAGCTGGAGGATGCGATAGAGTCTGCTACCATCGGCGATTTCTTCCTCATCTGCGCGCACGGCAAGAGCCGGCACGATGTAAGATAAGTTTTTTAAAAAAGAAAAAATTTTTTCAATAGTTTTGCTCTTGCATTGCAGGGATTCTGGAAGCTATCTGCGCTGTTTGAGAGCAATCGTCAACTGGACGACCCCGGGGACGACGTCCTCAAGTATGGAACCGATTTTAGCACCCCGCCCAACTTGGACGGCCTTCGAAATTGGATGATCGTTGCAGAATGATAAAAAAAAAAGCAAAAAGCAAAAAAAAAAACTTTCATGCTTTACACGATTTCTCAGGCAATGTTTGGAATTTGCAAAAAGTGAGTCGTCTCATCCCAGGATGTCGTGGCAACTTGGCCGGGCACGTACAGGTTAAAGTCGATCCCGCACGCAAACTCGGTGTGACGGTCGTACATGAACACGAGAGGATCGTTGGCATTGTCGATATTCCAGATGCACGCAGTCATGTCGTACGAGACCGTGCCGAGGATATTGCCCTTGTGCGGCGAGTACTTTAGGCGTCTGATAGCGTACCTGTGCCCGGCAAGGGTCAGCATGACACGGTTGGGCATGCGCAGGTCCCAAAGCTGGTTTTTCGGATAGTAATCATTAGTTGTGAGTTGACGAGGGAATGGGTGGTTTTGTACGCGAATGGTCTTGTCCACCGAAGCAGTCGCGATCTCGTTTTCACGGTACTTGTTCCAGTCGAGCGAGAGGACTTCGGCATCATGTGCAATAAACGATTGGATCGATCGCGGCTGCTTCACGTCCCAGATCCGCACAGACCTATCGCCCGATGCACTCGCGATCACGTCGGCCCGGTGTGGGCACCAAATAGCATTGTAGACGCAGTGTGTGTGCTCGGCAAACGTCATGAGCGAGTTGGGCGCGTCTGGCATCCACTACGTGCAGTTTATTTATTTATTTATATAAATTGCGAGAAAGCAGAGCATACAAGCTTGATCGATCCATCCCAGGACGCGCTCACAAAGCAATCCTTGCGGACGAGATTCCAATGCACGCCGTGCACTTCGCGCTGGTGCTCTTGGAAGATCTTGACGGGAAAGTTCTGCAACCAATGTCAGCGCACGCAACGCGATTATATTACGCAGTACAGGTAGCGTCGTGTCAATCAGGCGCACGCTGCCATCGGCACTGCCGCACACCAACTGGTTGTTGTTGTTCTCGCTCCAGGCAACATCGTACAGGCCCTCTTGCGAGTCGTACACGGAGAGCACTTGCGCGCCCACCACCGGGTCGACCGCGGCAACAAACAGCCGCCCGTTGCCGACGATGCCAAAGTGCTGTCCACCGGCAATCGCCACGCGCCTCTCGTCAAACGGGCTGAACTGGACGCCGTGCCCAGCAAAGCCGGGTGTGGGCAACACAATCGGCATCGACATTTTTGGGAGGCAAAGTTTCTTCGGCCACGTGGATCAGCCATGTCAACCTCTGTGCAGGCGCAGCAACGAGCAGCCGTCGAGACGACCAAGGGCACGCGATACTCTTGCCAACGATGGTGTTGATCCTTTTTCTCTTTGCAGTGCTTCATGAGATCTCGACGCTGCTCAACACGGGGTTGGACCGCGAAGCGCTGTCGGTGTGCATCTCCATGTGCGAGAACAACGCCAATCCCGAGGTATGGCGAGCGCATCCACTAGGACTCACAGCATCCTTTCTGTCAACTGTAGGCACTCGCAGCAGTCATCAAGGAGCTTAGGCGGGAGAGCCAAGCTGTAAAGGTAACAGCATAACGACATAATTTTTATTTATTCACTTATTTGTTATCTGTTTCTTGTCCAGGGCGTCGATTCGGCTGGTGCGCCTTCGTCGTCCTCTTTAGCATAGAGGGGAAATTAAACTGGATCCAAAGTCGTTGTTTTATTTTTTTGCGTTTGTAAAAAAAAAAAGAACGGAATATGTTTGCACAAGCGATCGGCAAAATGGCAGCATCCTTCCGACCGATTTTTTTTTTCTCCCTCCTCTCCTCTCCTCTCCTCTCCGGGTTCGCCCTATTAATTATGTGATGTCCTGGATTCGCTCTCGCTACGTATCTCCACCTGAGCAGTTGTTAGTTAAGACTGGCAAGCCCTGCTTGTGGCTCAGCTGCAATCTTATAAATTGTTTGTTTTTAGAAATTTTTTTTTTTTCCTTTCTGCAAGCTCTGCCCTCCCTCTCCTACTCCCTTCCTCTCCCTTTCCTGTGTCTTTGTGCCCCTTTTGATGGACGGGGAGATGGGCAGAGGAGAAAAGGGTAAAAAAGGGTGGTGATCTTGCCCCAACGGATCACACTGTGTGTATTTTTTTTTTCACTCGTGACCGGAGGTCCGTTGCTGGTCAGTTCCAGCTTGTTGCCTTCGCCTTCCCCTCTGTCGTTCTCTTCTTCTTCCTGTTGTGTCTGGTTTGCTGCTCAAGTTACTCTGGCTTGTCTTTTCTTCGTCCTATTCTCACGCTTTCACGTTGCTATCTTATTTCTGATATTTTTCGTGCACACTTTGCAGAAAAAGAATGAAGGTCTTCGCCGCCGTTCTGGCTCTTGCCCTGTGCGCCGCCGCCGTGCAGGCTGCGCTCGTCCCCATCGACTCGGTCATCGCCAAGGCACTCGACAAGAGCGAGTCCCTCGACATCCTCGTCCGTGTATGTTTTCCCCCTCCTCCTCTTTATTTATTTCTTTATTTATTTATTTATTTATTTATTTATTTATTGCTCTGGATTGGTTGCAGTTCCCCGCCCGCCCGACGGCCTCGTCTGCCAAGCTCAACACCATGACCCGTCGCGAGAAGCAGTTTATGGTCTTCAACGAACTGCGTGAGGTTGCCTCGGTCTCCCAGGACAAGCTCCGCGCCCAGCTCGAAAAGCGCGGCTTTGAGGTCAAGACCTTCTGGCTCGGCAACACGATGCAGATCAAGGCCGCCACCCCTGCCCTCATCCGGGAGCTCCGCAGCAGCCGCACCGCCGTCGAGATCGAGGCTGTCAAGATCGTTGCCCACATCCACGAGCCCATGGTCCACGAGATCTTTGAGACCCTCCCCAAGTCGTCGGCCAAGCTCAGCACGCACAACAAGCGCGCCGTCGAGTGGAACATTGAGATTATCCAGGCCGAGGCTGCCTGGGCTATCTCCACCGGCTTCAACATCACCGTCGCCAACATTGACACCGGTGTCCGCTACACCCACGAGGCTCTCATCGACTCGTACAAGGGCAACAACGGCGACGGCACGTTCAACCACGACTACAACTGGCACGATCCCCGTGGCACCCAGGCCCAGCCATTTGACAACAACGGTCACGGCACCCACACCATGGGCTCGATCGTCGGCAGCGAGCTTGTCGCCGGCATCGGAGTCGCACCCGCCGCCAAGTGGATCGCCGCCAAGGGCTGCGCCTCGTCCTCGTGCTCCAACGCCGACCTGATCTCCTCGTTCGAGTACCTCTTTGCCCCCACCAAGCAGGACGGCACCGACCCCGACCCAGCCTATGCCCCGCAGATCATCTCCAACTCGTGGGGTGGCGGCCAGGGCTCGACCACGTTCCTCGACTACATTTCGCCCCACGTTGAGGTCGGCACCGTCGTCACCTTTTCTCAAGGCAACGCCGGACCCGGCTGCGGCTCGGCCAACTCGCCGGGAGATCTCACCATCGTCATCGGCGTCGGCTCGACCGACTCTGGCGATGCGCTCTCGTCGTTCTCGTCGCGCGGGCCCTCGATCATCAGCAATGCCGACTTCAACATCCAGAAGCCCGACATTTCGGCCCCCGGCAGCAGCATCCTCAGCTCGTACTACTCGTCCGACACATCGTACGCCTCGCTCTCGGGCACATCGATGGCCTGCCCCCATGTCTCGGGCCTCATCGCACTCCTCTACGAGGTGAACCCCAACCTCTCGGTCGACCAGGTCAAGTCCATCCTCCAGACCACCAGCTTCCAGGGCGTTGCCCCTCCGACCGGCCTGACTACTTGCAGTGGCATCCCGTACACCCAGTGGCCCAACTACCACTATGGATATGGCCGTATTGACGCCTTCGCCGCTGTCCGCGCGGCCGGTGCCCTGGCCAAGAAGTTGTGAAGAGTCCATCATCCATATGGCGTCTGGAACCCCTGAGGAAGAAAAAAAAACACTATAAAATGGAAGAGTTATTTGTCTTGTGTCAGTTCAGCAGTTGCCCCACCTCCACGAAGAAAAAAACAAAAAAAAAATTTTTTTTTACCGGAATATTAGTCTGTTGAAAAAAGAGTACAAAAGGTGAGAACTTGAAAAGAGAGAAGGGGAGAGGTGAGTGGCGTTCAGCGAGAAGTCAACTTATTGGCTTTAAAAGAAAAGAACCAGAAGATAAAACGATAAAACGTAAAAAAAAAAAAAAAAAGTCTTTTATCTCTTTATCCACGATTCCACGACAGAAGCGAGGTGTCACCGAGCTTTCGGGGTTTGATTACATGGCGGATGAGGAAGCCCACGCCGAGGAGGAGGCAGATTGTGCCAACGACGATGTACGCAACACCGAGGAAGGGATTCTTGCCTCCAAGCCACGATGTTGTTGAAAACACTATTGACTTTGTGCCAGAAAAGCTTCGGACGGGGTAAACTAAAGGGAGCAAGAGTGAGCCACATGCCAATTCTTTTTTGTAGCATACTCGAGTTGACAGTGATCGTGTAGCTGCCCGCGGGCAGGTCTCCAGAAGTCTGAGCATACAGTTTTCGGAAGTTGGGCAAGCCGGCCGTTCGCATCCACACCATCAAGTGCTCGTTTTGGCTGATGTCTGGAATACCGGTGATGTTGTAGGTGCTGCAAAAAAATATTTTTAATAAAAAGGGAAAAAAAAAAAAAAAAGCAAGCTCACCCGTCATAGATGGCCCAATTTGGTGGCGGAACGACCTGGCCCGCAGTGAACTGGGTCTTGACAAATTTGGCCTTGTCTGATGGCCACGCAATATTGGTGTCGTTGAACTGGACAATGTTGTTGTTGGCATCAACGGGGGCAAGCGAAATCGTGTCTATGGATGTGTGCTGTCAATAAGAAATGTCAGGACAAGCGAGCGTACCGTTGAACACAGAGTTGGCAATGAGACCGCAAGGGTAGATAGGAATGGCAACAGTGCTGTTGTCGATCGTGAGTGTTGATAGAGGATCGCAATCGGTGCTGAGGGTGGAGGTATCCGTCTGCAATAGACATGAATAGAAAAAAAAAAATAAAATTGTAAGTGCACAGGGGAAGCGAAATTTTTGTATCCATTACGAGGCCCTGGAGCTGAGTTGCCGAAAACGACTTTACGTAACGGCGGTGGTTTTGGTAAAAGTTGGTCAATCGATAGTACATGTAGACAGGTCCGGAGAAGGTGGTGGCAATATCAAACGAGAGGGAGCATGTCTGGGTCCCGTTGTCGAAGGACCAGCTCTTGACATTGGTCGGGAGGGCTGCCCCGTCAATGTCACAGTTTGTGTAGTCCAACACGATTTCCTGCACCTGCTGCGACGTCACGAGCAGTCCAATGCCGAGCGGCAAGAACAGAAGACCCACGACAAAGAACGTCGGCAGAACCGTCTTTGGTGTGAGGATGGGCTGCCACGCCTTGAGACGCTGCTGTTTGAACGCCGTCACTAAGTGGGTGCGGTGGTTGAAATATGAGACGAACAGGCGGTAATCAATTTCTTACGGCCAGGGCGCTTGTCAACCTTGGGCTCGCCAGCGTTATTGCTCGTGTCGGCCATTTGCTCTATGCTCTGCAGTTTAGTGTGGAGCGAATCACTGGCTCTGTGCCATGAACGAATAGAAGCGAATCAAATCAACGTGCTTCCAGGAAAGAACCAAAACATGCTTGGTACTCACGAGGATAAAAAAAAAGAAGGACGCCGCCATGAGGAACGCCAGGCGCAGGCACACACAGAGCACATAGACACACACACACACACACGCGCGCGCGCACACACACACAGCCCGGGACGTAGACGCGGGCTAATAAAAGGAGGGCGACACCTTGCAGGTTAACAACCATGCATTGCAACCATATTTTACATATTGCACTCCCCAGGTCGGATTTTTCTCCTGAAAAAAAATGATCCTGTGAATTGCATGTGAAGCAGTCTGCGTGCACCGTCCTCGTCTCACACGCCCCTTCTCTTCTGCACGTCCTCTCGTGCTCTGGGTGTGCGCGTCGTCGACGGACCCAACTCATTACTCCACTCCCTCGCGCTCTCTCTCTCTCTCTGGCGCACGCCACATCCTTATCCCCCCTGTTTCATCGACTTCTCTTTGTGTGGTCTTTCTCTTCAGTTCTTCACTGGTGCAGTCGACTAAGATTTGGCCAACGCTCTCCTATTAGTTGCCAGATGTCTACCCTCAAGCAGATTGTCGCCTCCCACGTGAGCGACACGGTCGCAGTCAAGCAGACAGGAGCTCAGCAGCAGTACACGCTCACTTACAAGCAACTGCACGAGCTCGCTATTCGGGTGGCGTCGCAGCTATCCGAGGCAGGCATCCTGCCGGGCGACCGTGTGGCCATCGTCCTGCCCAACGGCATTGACTTTGTCGTGGCCTTCCTCGGCACCGTGTACGCACGCGCCGTCGCTGCGCCTCTCAACTCTGACCTGACGCAGAACGAGTTCCAGTTCTACCTCGAGGACGCGGGCTCAAAGGTGACGATTGTCGGCGTGGGAGCCCCTGCTGCCATCCTCCAGGCCAGCAAGCACCACAGGATGCCGGTGTGGCAGCTCAACACTGCTGCTTCGTCTCCATCGGCCATCCTGCGTCCGGTGGGCGCCGCACCTAACCCACCACGGCCGCGCATCTCGAGCGAGCCCCAGCCGGACGACATTGTGCTCTTCCTGCACACGAGCGGAACAACAGGACGACCCAAAGGTGTGCCGCTCTCCAACGCCAATCTTGTCGCGTCGCTCACCAACATTCGAGAATCCTACAAAATCAGTACTGGCCACCTTTTCTTCAGTCTAAATTTTTTTTTTTTTTTTAAATGTTTGAAAAACACATCTAGCCAAGCAAGATCGCGCGCTGCTAGTCATGCCACTGTTTCACGTCCACGGGCTTATCGGTGTGCTGCTCACGTCGCTTGGTGCAGGCGCGTCCGTCGTTATTCAGAACCCAAAGTTTTCAGCGCGCTCGTTCTGGCCTCATTTCCTTGGTACGAACTGCAGTTTTTATTTTTATTTTAACTTTCTTTATTACACGCGATCAACCCAGAGAACGACTGCACGTGGTACAGTGCCGTGCCGACGCTGCACCAGATCCTCCTGCGCCACGCCAAGACCGATTTCACCGGCAGGGGCAAGCTGCGATTCATTCGTTCGGCAAGCGCGAGCCTCCCCGGCCCGGTCCTGCACGAGCTCGAGAGCACCTTTGGCGCTCCCGTACTCGAGGCCTACGCCATGTCTGAGGCATCCCATCAGATGACGACAAACCCGCTGCCCCCGCAGGCGCACAAGCTCAACTCGGTCGGCAAGCCTGTCGGCCTAGAGGTGACGGTGCTGCGCCATGGCGATTTGGGCAAGGAGCTGGTCGGCGAACGCGCCAAGGTCAACGAGCGTGGCGAGGTTGTCATCCGTGGCGTAAACGTCATGAAGGGCTACTGGAATAACCCCGAGGCCAATGCGACGAGCTTTGTCACCTTCAAAGGCGACGCTGTCCCGTGGTTCCGTACCGGCGACGAGGGCTACCTCGACGAGGAGGGCTATCTGTTCCTGACTGGACGCATCAAAGAGCTCATCAACCGTGCTGGCGAAAAGTTTGCGCCATCGGAAATCGACGCGGCCATCCTCGAGCACCCTGGCGTCCTCGAAGCCGTCGCGTTCGCCGTCCCCGATGAACTCTACGGCCAGAACGTGCACTGCGCTGTCGTCCTCCGCGACACTCACGCCAACACGAGCTCGGATGACATCCGCGCCTTTTTGAAGGGAAAGCTTGCGACTTTCAAGGTGCCTGCACACGTCTACATTGTCAAGGAAATGCCACGCACCGCCACGGGCAAGATTCAGCGCAAGGTCATTTCTGAGCTCCTCTTCAAGCCTCCCACTAAGGCATCCAAGCTTTAGGGTGAACAAAGATTAAGGAAATGCTACGTACGTAGTCAGAAATGTTTTATATCCACGATGAATTTTCAAAGGGCAAATGTACTTTATCGTGCTGACCTTTTACAAACGACTACCACGAGAAGACTTGAGTTTGACCAGCTCTAGTCAGGCACGATCCGAAAGAGAGGAAACTCCAGGGAGAAGCTTGCCTGCAAAATAAATAAATAAATAACTAAAACAACGACAGCAGATACCCTCGAGGAGCTCCAGGGATGCACCGCCACCCGTACTGACGTGGCTGACCTTGTCTTCCAGATCAAACTTGGCTGCGGCCGTGGCAGTGTCGCCTCCGCCGATGATCGTGGTTGCTCCAGCCTTGGTAGCCTCGGCAACGGCCTCGCCAACGTCGATGGTGCCCTTTGCAAAGTTGGTAAACTCAAACACACCCATGGGCCCGTTCCACAGGATTGTCTTGGCGCGCAGCACGACCGCCTTAAAGTTGGCCGCCGACTTGGGGCCAATGTCGAGGCCGAGGCAGTCGTCGGGGATTCCCGAGGCATCGTCTGCGGCACCAACGGCAGCATCCGCAGCAAACTTGTCGCCAGTGACATAGTCGATCGGGAGGTGAATCTCGACGTTTTTTTCCTTAGGTTAAAAAAAAAAAAAAGGAAAAAAAAAAATTTAAACGTTTTTTTTCCTTTTTTTCATTTGTAACAACGGATACGCACCTTGGCCTTGGCGACGATCTGATGAACAAGCTTGGCACCCTCGGCGTCAAAGAGCGACTTGCCGATCTTGATGTCATCCAGGACCTTCTTGAATGTGAAGGCCATGCCGCCACCAATGATCAGCAGGTTGACCTTGTTCAAAAGGTTGTCGATCAGCTGGATTTTGTCGGCGATCTTGGCACTGTTTTTTTTTTTTTTTTTAACAGTTCAATATGATTCAGCGAGTTTCAGTGATACCCGCCCAGAATGGCAAGGAAGGGACGCTCAGGCGACTCGAGGGCCTTGCCAAAGTAGTCCAACTCCTTCTTCATCAGCAGTCCAGCGGCCTTGATGGGGAGGTTCACGCCGACCATGGACGAGTGGGCGCGGTGCGCGGTGCCAAAGGCATCGTTGATGTAGACGTCTCCGAGCTTGGTCAGGGACGCGCGGAACTTTTGGACGTCGGCTTCACTGGCCTTGGTCTTCTTGCCATCCGGAGACTCGCCCTTGCCCTCCTCCTCGAGGTGGAAACGCAGGTTCTCCAACAGGAAGACAGATCCGGCGGGCGGGTTTGCGGTTGCCTTTTCGACCTCCTCGCCGACCGAGTCCTTTATTTTGCGTATACCTCAATAAAATAGAGAGTGAAACGATAAACGAAACGATAGTTATACAGTGAGGAAGGTGACGGGGCGGCCCAGGTGCTTTTCGACAATCGGGGCTACAGGGGCGAGCGAGTACTTGGGCACGACGTTGCCATCGGGACGGCCGAGGTGGCTCATCAGCACGACCGAGTGCGCACCGGCCTCGAACGCGTACTTGACCGTGGGCAGCGCAGCGACGATGCGCTGATCGTTTGTCACCACACCGTCCTTGAGTGGCACGTTGAAGTCGACACTGCAAGTTTGTTTTAGCATGCGATGAGGGGGCGGGCGGATGGTATACCGAATGAGCACCCGCTTGCCCTTGACGTTGACGTCCTTGATTCCAATCTTTGTGCTGAGAAGGGACATGGTCCTTGAGTGCGCGAGTGATCCGAAGCGGGCGAGGGAAAATGCCCGTCCACGTGGGCACCATGTTTGCCATCAGTATGCCGCCCATAGTTGCACTCGGGCTGGAGGGCAGCGCAAACAAGATTGGCGTGGGGATTGTGCGCGATGGAGCCATCCTAGCCAACGTGCGGCACACGTACATTACGCCGCCTGGTCAGGTACGTAGCCAAGCGATATTGAGTTTGTATCACACACAACATATATAAAAAAATTTATTTATCGCTAGGGGTTCCTGCCAAAGGACACGGCCAAGCACCACCGCGACCACGTTCTCTCGCTTATCCACGACGCCCTCAAGCAAGCTGGGATGAAGCCGCAGGACATTGACGTCATATGTTATACCAAGGGTCCCGGGATGGGTCCACCGCTGGTGTCGGTCGCCGTTGTCGCGCGGACGATTGCACAACTGTGGGGCAAGCCGATTGTGGGTGTTAACCACTGCGTGGGCCGTATGTCGCTTAACATGCACAAAATCGGCAGAACTGACGAGTTGCGTTCTGTGGGTGTTTGTGTGTAGACATCGAAATGGGGAGGCTCATAACCGGCGCGGACAATCCGGTCGTGCTGTATGTGAGCGGAGGGAACACCCAGGTGATCGCCTACTCTGAGCACAAGTACCGCATCTTTGGTGAGACGATCGACATTGCCATCGGAAATTGCTTGGACCGCTTTGCCCGCGTCATCAACCTATCCAACGATCCCTCGCCGGGCTACAACATTGAGCAGGCAGCGAAAAGGTAACAAGAGAAAACAAAAAAATTATTTATTATTATTAAATAAATACACGTATGCAGGGGGTCAACGTATGTGGAGCTGCCGTACGCTGTCAAGGGCATGGATGTGTCGTTCTCTGGGATCCTCTCCAACGTTGAAGATATTGCGGCGACGACTCTAAAGGAGGGCAAGGTTACAATCGAGGATTTGTGCTTTTCCCTGCAGGAGACGCTGTTTGCGATGCTTGTGGAAATCACCGAGCGCGCAATGGCCCATGTCAATTCAAACGAAGTCCTGATCGTCGGCGGTGTCGGATGCAACATGCGCCTACAGCAGATGATGGGAGAAATGGTCTCGCAGCGGCCCGGGGGAAAGCTTCATGCCACCGACGAGCGGTTCTGCATCGACAATGGCGTGATGATAGCACAGGCCGGCTGGGAGATGTATCGCTCAGGGATTACCACCTCCCTGGACGACACGTGGTGCTCTCAACGGTAAAAAAAAAATGCACTCGAAAAGAAACAAGGGCCCCGCACTCATCATATATCTCTTTCCCACCCAGATACCGAACGGATGATGTTTACGTTGCGTGGCGAGAGTAATGTCTACATGTCTATAGAGTGCGTGTTGTTACATGATGATCGAAAGGAAAAAAAAAAGGACAAAATCTACAAAAATCAGGTCTTATGGCTTGCGAATGGGAACGTCGCGAAGCATGATGGAGATTCGGCGCGCGCTAGGGACTGCCTGGCCCGCAAACATGGTCTCAAGGGATCCTCGCTCGCATATCTCGTGCGTGTAGTTGTACCTAAACTCACCCCTTTGAATGTAAAACGACCTTGGCGGCAGAAGGAGGCGGACGACTCGATCTGGATGCGACGTGTGCACGAGACGCATGACGGACGTGGAGAGAAGGCTGAGCCCGGCAATGACGACGCCAGAGTAGCTGACGTGGTCCACGTGCGGCTTGATGTAGCCTGTGTCGTTCAGATCGAGGACGTGCGGCGGGAGGAAGTCAACCGGTGAGGGGGCTGCCATGAACCGGCTGACCTGGTCCTTGAGTCGCTCGATCACGGTCGCGTTCGTGCCTTGTGTCCAAGCAGGCTTCTCGACCTCGCGAAAGTTGACAATCACATTGTCATAGTGCCCTGGCTCGTACCGCAGCTTCTTGAGCTTGCCGTGAGCCTCCTCGACCAGGACGCGTGCCTCCTCCTCGCTCACAAAGTCGGGCTGTAGCCACAGATCTCCCTTTGCCACATCGGCCTCCGCTGCCGTCGAGACCTCGAGCAGGTGCCTGACTTGGTGGCTGAGAAAACGTCTGCTGGCCACGGCACGTTGCATCATCCGTCCTCAGTTTTTTTGAACTGACTGCGGGGATGACTGACGTGTACACCGCGCTGTCGCTGCAGCTCAATGAGCAGTGGGCCTCTCTCAACACAAACTACGGGTCATTCGCTGTACGTTGCTCCCTGCTTCACCGAGCACGATAGTGTGCTAAAGCGACGGTGGGCGCAGGTGTTTTGCGTGGGCAGCGAGCTTGTCACGTTTGGTGTTTACTGGATCACCGGCCTGCTGTTCTTGCTCATCGATGTCTACCAGCCCAAGTCGCTGGTGCGGTACAAGGTGCAGCCCGATGCGTCACTGGACTATGGCAAGCTACAGACCATGCTCAGGCGAGTGTACGTCTCCAACGCCCCGTTTTCGTTCCGTTTGTTGATGTCCTCAACACCTATTTTGCAGACTCTTCAACACGGTCGTGATCAACAGTCTCGCGGGTGTCGTGATGTACTATGCCATGCTGGCCCGTGGCGTACGCATTGACGCACCCTTGCCCTCGCCGATCGAAATGATTCGTGACATGGTCTTCTTCGTGCCAATCGTGGTCATAGGCTTTTATTATTTTCACAGGTTGCTGCCGCTCGTCCATTAAAAAAAAACACTGCGTATTAAAAGCTCTCCCCTCCCATGGTAGGATGTTCCATCACAAGTGGATGTACAAGACGGTGCACAAGATCCACCACGAATGGCTTGCACCGATCGGCCTGTCTGCTCAGTATGCACACCCGCTGGAACAGGTCGTGAGCAATCTGATCCCGCTCCTGAGCGGCCCGTTGATCTGCGGCTCCCACACCGTCACAACGTGGGTCTTCCTCTCGATCGGTCTCATTTCTACCACAGTGGCCCACTCGGGCTACCACCTGCCCTTTTTGCCCTCGCCCGAGTACCACGATTTTCACCACCGCGAGTTTGCGTCCAACTTTGGCATGGACGGCTTCCTCGACTGGTTCCACGGCACCGATCTTGCCTGGCGCAAGTCGGAGCAGCGCAAGCGCCACTTTGTTCTGTTGTCGCTCACACCCGTCCGCGAGGTCGTCGCCGCCCTTGGCGAAGAAAAGGCCAAGTAAAAATAATTAAATAAAAAAATAATACGAAAGCGAGTGCCGAGTACTTCTTAGTCGATACTTAAAAAAAAAACCTTTAGGTTTTATCGACTAAGCTTTATGCTGCAGGCTGTTTGGGGGGTCCTAAGTCACATGAAGCGCACATGAATCGCACATGGCCCAATCAGGCAAAACACACAATGAATCTCGTGTTTTTCCTCGTTGCTTCGAGCGCGCCCAACCCGTCATCGACGCCATCAAGGGCCGCAAGGAGCGCCTCGACACGGAGATCGCCGAGCGCGTAGGTATGGCAAAGGACGGCAGCGAGGACGGCACGCTCATCGACGAGATCCTTGCCGCGCGCGCAGCAGGGATCTTTGCTGCCTTACATTAATTTTTTTTTTCGTGTGTGTGTTGATGTCATGCGTTTTGGACAGACAGTTTGCGTTTTTTTTTTATTTTATTGTGGACCAAACTGACCAACTTTGCGGCACCCCTTCAAAGACTCTGCATCGACTCTGCATTCCTTCCGCATACGCCTCGCGACGGCCGTCTCCCAGGGCTATAATTTTAGTTGTGGATGCGGCTATGTCGTTTATGTCAGCATTTTCGCGTTGCTGACCTTCGCTTTGTGTGTGTGTTGTGTGTGTGTTGTGTGTGTGTGTGTGTACTCTCCACATGTCTCTCGTGGCTGCTCAGTGGTTGCTGTTGTGTATATCCGTATTGCTTCTTCTCGTAAGCCGCAGTAATAGTGCGCTTGCTGCATTGGTTGAGAGTCGCTCTACTTCGTGAAGGCTGCTCCACTGCGGCATTTATTTGTCCCCCC
>Ga0302230_10000449_pt1 | contig 35795 bp, 48 predicted proteins | sample II_Palsa_N2_1_FD_193523 | JGI IMG/M metagenome (GOLD analysis project Ga0302230, IMG submission 193523) | Peat permafrost microbial communities from Stordalen Mire near Abisko, Sweden - II_Palsa_N2_1 | ecosystem: Environmental > Terrestrial > Soil > Palsa > Peat permafrost | place: Sweden... | reverse complement strand
CCCCCCCCCCCCCCCCCGAAAAAAATTTTTTTTTTCTTGATTTAAAAAGTTTATTCAGGAAATAATATGCTTCACCTTGTCCGTCTCGTGGAGGTACGACAGCCTGAAATCAACAGGGACGTTTGACGTGTTGTCAATTGTAAACTCGCGGTAGGACGGAGAGTTGCTCACGCTAAATTGCCCAAGGTAGAGCTCGTACCTTTCCGAGGATTGCTGTGGCTGAGTTGCGGCCCCTGTGCTTGCTGACGGCAGCGGAGACATGAGGTTGCTGCCCATAGACCCACTCGCGCTGCCTGGCGTGGGCGTGCTCGATCTTGCCGGCACAGAGGATAGCGGCCGGCCAGAGGCGATTTGGGCGTACGAGAGGAACATTGGCGGCGGGGCTGTGGACAGCGGAGATACAGCCGTCGTCCCAGAGGTTGGCAGTACTTCCACACCGGAACCACCGAGGCACGTCAAAGGCGTGCACCCACGCAACATAAGCCGGGGACCGCCATGAGAAGAAGACTTGATGTGGCCAGCTGATGTCGTGGAAACGGCAGCTGGTGGGACGTCTTCAACCGAGGCTTCGGGAGTTTCTTGCACAGTTTCTTCCACGGGGAATGAGGATGAGGAGGGCTCAGCACCGGCAATTGCCGAGTTGGCGGCGTCCATCGAAGCTGCAGATGTGCTGGTGGACAACGGTGGCGGAACGAATGGAGTTGCCGAGGTGGAACGAAGGCCATCTGATTCGGAGCGGTGCAGGGTGGGCGGCGGATTGAGGACAGTGGGCCCCTCGGCCGCCGTCGGCACAATGAGCGAGCCAGGGGCGTGCGTTGCAGCTGCTGGAAGGGTAAGGGGCGGCATAATCGATGGGCTCGATGAGGAAGACAACAGTCTCGATCGCATGGGCCGCTGCATCGGGGATGCTTGGAAAATTGCAACGCTTGTCGTGATGACAACAGTAGACGAAGGCGAGGCCGAGTCCACGTCACGCACGTGGATGCTCACGTTCTGCACCATCGCGAGCTTGACGAGTTCCAAGGAGAATTCAACTGTCAGCTCAACTTCACCACCCTTGGGCACGGTAATCCTAAATAGTCACAATTAAAATAAAATAAATAATAAATTGTTATGCAGTCACCTGTGGTTTTCGTCGAGAGGGACGATCCTCGCGTCAGAGCTGATATTGCTGTGAGAGGACGGAAGATCAATGGTGATCTCGAGCACGACGTCAAACGTCTGGGAAACATTGTGGATGGTGAACGTTGGCTTCTTGACGGTGGTAAAGTCAAAAGACGTGTCGTGCCGGTGCTGGCTTTGTAGTTGCGACGGCTGTTGCTGTTGTTGCTGCTGCTGCTGCTGCTGCTGCTGCTCATCCAAAGTGTAAACTGCAGGGACACCAGCGTCGCTGAAAGACGTTCGCCGCGAGGATAGTTCGTCGGGAGATTGACAGGCTGGAGGGGACACGATCGAGGAGACACTTTCGGCGTCACGTTCACTCTCATTGTTATTGTTGGCGCGGCGCATCCAGTCAAACACGGTTCGAACAGTTGTCTCACCGTCGGCGTTCAGGTTTCGGTGATGGTGGTTGAGAGACATTAGGTTTGACTCTGCCAGATCTGTCATCGACACCGCCGAGTACGAGGCCGTCGAGGTAAGGATACTTCCAGTTGGCCCTTCGCTTGGATTGATGCTGCCAAAGCCGGCCCGGGATGAACGCGATTCGACGACGCTGCCCATCTCTGATCCGTCCACGCCGCCGCCGTCCGCAGTGCTGGGCAGCTCTGGCAAAACGGGGAAACCAGACGGCGAGATAAGGCCAGCTTGTTCAAACGAGAGCTCGAGATGGTCCGGATGCACCTCAAAGAGTGGAGCCTCCGAGACTTGGCCGAGAATGGGGACGAAATGGCGGACATTGACGGCGTTCGCAGACGAGGCAAGGTCCGCGGCTGCCGTTGCGGACGCCGTTAAAGGGTTGCTGTTGTTGCTTCCCGCCGCTAGGGAGACGTCGAGTGTCGCAGGGAGAAGTCTCTTGAGCGTTCGCACTTTTTCGTCCGACTGCATCAACAGGACTGGGTTTGGGTGCGCCGTCTGAATGACGATTTGGCCAAAATGCTCTGGGGTCGCATTGGCGAAGCGTGCGGAGGCGACAAGAGATGGTCGAAGGTTGGGAGCGATAAACAGGTTGAGCCTGACCTCGATGCTCTCGTGTGGGCGAAGTTGCACCACATACAAGGGCGTGTTTGACGAACGCGAGACAATGTCGACCGTGACAAACGAGTGCAACCAGTCGTCCAGCTGCGCGGTGATCTGTTTCCAAGAATGAGACCTTCAAGAGGAGATATCTCCTGCAGTACCTCAAAGGTGACTGGTTGGTCAGAGACATTTTCTATCGAAAACCATCGCGCGATCGGAAGGCTACTTGCGGCGGACGGAGGGAACTGAAGAGTGGGCATAACAAGGTTGCCGCTGTCATCGTCCAGACGCTTGAGGCGCAGTTCATACGTCGTGAGGACTCCACGCAGTTCCATGTTGATTGGGTTGTGGGGGTTATGTTTGTTGCGAAGAGAGAACGAGCACGTAAACGGTCCGAAAAACTCGTCATCTGCAGCGGCGGCAGCCCCTCCCGTGCCAGCAGGCGCCAGCAACATCGTCGATATGGACTCGACCATGCTCAGAGCACTCGATTGAGACTCCAACATTGAGCGGATCACGCGGTTGTCGAGCTCGCGGGTGACAAACCAGCCACGGACATTGAAATGGGTTTGGGGAGGCAGAACGAGAACGGCCACCTCGCCCTCTCGTTGCTGGTAGACCATTGGCAACTCGTGCTCAGAAGAAAACGACGCGACTGCGCCGTCAATGAGTAGATGGGTTGGCTCGGTAAGCAAGCGGGACGGCTCGGTGCACGCGTTTGGATCCGATGTTAATTGAAGGTGGTCCAACTTGGCCGGGTCCAGCAGCAGGTAGCCCGGCAGAGCTGGGACACCAAGCACAAGAGGCGCGGCACTTGTGTTGCGCAGAGTAATATTGAATTCGACATCGTCCCATGCATTGAAAAAGCCAATCTTGCCCAGGTCAAGTGAAGATGGCTCGGCTTGGCCTTTCGCAACACTTTGGGGGAGGTAATGAGATAGAATTATTGCAACGGATACTTTACCAGTATTGGGTGTGAATTGAAAACACCTTGGAAATTCGAGCACGAGAGCCCCAGGATTTTCGGATACTCGTGAGCACAAGGGCACCGTCTTTTTTTAATTTTTTATTATTATTTATTAATTTAACAAGAAAAGTGTGTTTTTTTTTTTTTCTCTCACTACCTTGTTGCGCGAATTGGCCACTGTGCAGTTGATTTTCGTGTTCTTTGGCCACATCAAGGGTGATGCTTGGTGTTGAGACGACGAGAACTGCATTCTGCTTTGGAGGGATCTCGATCTGGGGTCCTGATGGCATGTCCGAGGCGACCTCATTCATGCTCTTGAGCACTGCCAACGCCAGCAAAGGGTCTGAAACTTCGCACAACCAGTCTTCGGGGGCTGCGAAAACGTTATTAATTTTATTTTTAGGTGAGATACTAATCAAGACAGAGAGCATACCTGTCCAATATAGCTCGATTGGGAGATTAGACGAGGGAACAATGGTCAAAGGCTCGTCCGAGAGGTTTTCGATGCGTAACAGCCGCTGCTGCGTCTCGGTCTTCCAATCTCCTTCCTTGTCTTCGTACACATACACGTTTTGGAAGGACACGGACGCGGCGCCCTCGATGTACTCAACCAGCGTTCTTTAAAAACGAGAGAATTAAAAAAGACAAAATGAGAAAACCTCGCATGCTTACCCATCGAATCGCTCGGCATGGGTTGGGGACATGCAAGTATGATTGCTGCCGTCTTCCACACTGACAAAGGGATCATCCACAAAGACGCATACGTTCAGCAAGAGTGACTGCGACATTGCCGTTGTGTTGACAAGGGAAATCGTGTCACGACACAGACCATACGATCGAACCAAAATCTCAAAGGACAGCGTTGTTTTGGCACGGGCCGGGTCGACTTCGCTTCCTTCAAGTTTGCCTGGAGAGAAGGAAATAAAAATTACTTTTTTTACCAAATACAGAAACATTACCTTTGGTGGTCTCAAAGCGAACAAACTCGGAGCACTCGATCGAGAACTCCAGGGGCAAGCGAGTGCACTTGTTGGCGATAGAGACGTTTCCGCGGTACCACTGGCCAACGTGGAAAGGCTCGCTCATGGGCTGCATGACCGGTCGAGAGGAGGTGAGGATGGTTTGACCGACCAGGGCACTAAATTTGACAATCTCCTTTTGCAGACGTGCACGTTTGGAATCACTTGGCGAGCTCAAATCTGCAGTGGCATCCACCGATGCAGGCGCTGGTGCTGTATACACATCGAAACGGATGCCACCGGTGATATGGCGGCATTGACCTTGCTGCAACGACTCTGGAGCGATAGAGGGTTGGAGGCAAATGTACACAGACAGCTAACGTTGATTCGATTAGCAAACTTCAGAATAGATGATGTGGCAATACCAAACTGTTGGGAGGTAGCACCATGTCCGTCACCGGCTGCTTCAGGCCCTCGTCTGCAAACACCAAGACTTGCTTCATCAAATTGGACGAGCATGAGAGGTACAGGGTGTTGGACGATTGGTTTTGGATCGGGAATGGAAATGTGGTCGCGTAGGACTTTGAGCTTTTTCAAAAAAAAAAGATTGATCAGTTTTGCAAGCAAGTAGGTTTCTCGAGACATCATACCTATCAAAATAGCATTGGCCGAGATCGAGCTCCTGCGACGCACCTCCGAGAAGAGAAGGGAAGACGAGGTAGGTTGGCTGAATGGATTTTAGGACGATGATGCAGCGCACATCCTCTTTTGTTTTCAGGTTGCGAATAGCCAATCGGTGAATTTGGCGGCCCGGGTCAGTTGTTCGAGCGTTAAATTTGATGACCTGATTCACTCCTGGATTTACTCGATCCTTGCGCTTGGGCAGAATAAACTGGACATGGCTTGTTGTGTCTACAGCGATCGGTGCGCCTTCGTTGTCTGCGAGCACAGAATTTCAGTTTTCTTCTTCTTCCTCTTCTTTTTTGTTTTTGTGTGTGTGTGTGTGTGTGTGTGTGTGTGTGTGTGTGTGTGTGTGTGTTTGGGGAGGATAATTGAGGTACGCACCCTGCATTAGCATCCGGTCGACGTCAGAAACCGGGGCATCAGACTCAACATCGAGGATCTCATAGTCAATCGGTTCGCTGCTGTTGTTGACCACGATGACCTCACCTTCGGTCATGCGATTGACCTCGACGTTGCCAAGATCCATGCGCATTGGGACGACGGCAAACTCCATCTCTTTGTCAAGCTTTGAAGACCCTTTGTTCACTTTTGAGAAGATAAATTGCATTACTTACTTATAGTGTCGTCAAAATAGTATACCAGGATCTCGGATTCCAAACTCGGTGCGAATAGGGGAGTTTTCCAAGGATCCACGACGGGAAACACTGCGAGAAACGACACGGGAGGGAGCAATAGAATCTAATTTAAGACAAGATTAATAAATACTAAAACAAAGAAAAAAAAATCCTTTTATTTTTTCACCAGTTGGAAGGCCAAATTCACTGGCCTTATCGAACTCCTCGTGGCTAAAGCAGACTTTGGCAGACCACTCGATCGTTTTCACGCGATCTTCGTTTTTGCTCTCATGCACCTTGAAGGTTCCAGTGATGACCTATAATTTTTTATTTTATTTAGAAAACAAATCGCGATTTCTATTTTTTTTTTTTTTACCTGTGGTTCGTGCGGCATTTCACTCTTGGTCAAGAGATGCGTACGAACAAAAACGTTGACCGTTCTCGACTGCTGTGGCTCTAGGGTCATAGAGATTGATGAGTCGACACGCTTCACTTTGTCTCGCTGAGCCAAGGCGTCTCCGCCGTCAACTGCAAACTGAGAAGATCCCCCTCGACTGGGTGTAATGGGCGCCTCCAGGGGAGCGATCGTAGCCCCACCGCTCGTGCTACTTCCACGCAAGTTGTCCAGTTTGACCATAAGTGTTCTTGCCTGCACTTTTTGTTGAATGAGACAGAAAATTAAAACGCTTTACCTTGTCTAGGTTCCCTTTTCGCTGGGCAATCTTGATCTTTTGTTCGAGTCCTTCTATTTGGTCCTCGATTTCCTTACTGAACGTTCGGTTGCCGCTGCCTTCGTCGAGCTCAAACTGGATGCGGGCATCGCAAAAGCCAAAATAGTAGAGGGGATGGTCGACGTGACACTCAAATGCTCTTGGCTGCTTGGACGTGTTTGTGATAACCAGTTGCGGGCCTTGTTGAGGATGATCGTTAATAAGGACAGCTCCAAAGTTGATGGACAGCGAGTTGACAAAAAATGTGGAGGACTTGCGGATGGTTGCTTTCACGCTGATTTGTTGCTAAACGGCAAAATTGTATAGCTTAGTTCGAAGGAGACCTATTTGGATTTACCCTGTCAGAGTAGTCTTGGAGGTTTTCCACAATGAAAAACTCCTTAAAGTCTCCTGGCATGGAAGGCGTAAACACAAAGTTGATCTCGCGCTTGCCAAAAGGCCTGATGACTCCGAATGTTCCGTCAGAGATGAAAAGGTCGCCTGTGTCCAAAGACAGAGTTAGGAAAAAAAAAAGCGCCCCGAGACGATTACGTACCAGAGGCAACGGATCGAGTCTTGGTAATGGCGTAAATCAAGGAGACTTCAGAGAGGTTCTTGACCACGATCGTCTTTTCTCGTCGTTCGCCTTTGCCCATGTTTCCAAAATTAACGTGCCGGTGCCCCAGTTCCATCTGCGATCGACACACTTTGGCTTGGATTGGGACTTCGCGAACGGGCACGTTGGCTTCCTCGCGAGGTGCGGCAGCACCAGAGGTGTCGCTGCTGGTGACAGAACCGACGTTGCTCTCGCCCACAGTCGCAGAATCGGATAATGGCTCATTGACGGGGACAGTCGCTTTGCCCTGCGGTTGGTCCTGGGAAAACTTGACGAGCTTGACAAAGAGCTTGGAGTCCTGCTTCTTGAGCTTGACCGCACGTTGCAACAACGGGGCAGTTGCCTTGATGATGATGAGCAGTCGTCCGTTGATCGGGATGCTCACCTGCGAGACAGGGATGAGACGGTGGCTGTCGCGCTCGGAGAGCTCAATGTAGCGACGAAGGGCGACCTGCTCGCGGACATAGCTTTCTTCCAAGTCCATGCGGGGGAAAGTTGGCACAGGAGAGCGGTCCTGCAATTGGGGCAAGACTGATTCGAACGGCTTGCCCTCGATGGATGACCAGGAACCGGTGTTTGCGCTGCTGTTGCTGCTGCTGCTGCTGCTGCTTGTGCCATTGGAGCCAGAGCCAAACACCAGGTTGAGCACAGAGTATGGAACTGAGGATGTAGTCGAAGGGGGGAGCGCGCTCGCGGCAGTTAAAGCGGCCGGTGACGGTACAATCGGGGGGGACTGGACCGTTGCATTACTGGGCGATGAGTCTGATCGCACGCTCCCCACATCGTCTTGAGATAAATTTTTGAGCTTGCTAGCTGCGTCCTCGTGCTCCGGCCAGTTTCCTGTGCAAATAAATAATCACATCTTTTCTTTATTATTGGCCAAAAAAAAAATTCACAGTACCACGAGGCGTGCCTGGTAATACGCCCATCAGAACTGCAGACGTGGACGGTGACGACGACGACAGACCGGCAGCCGTTGCGTTTAGCGCAGCGATTCGGATGCTGCGTCTCTGGCGGCTCTCACTCTTGCGCAGTGTAGCCAGGTCAAGGTAATCCATTGTCGTTGGTTTGCTCCCGTTAATCCTATCCGAACGAACAAATAAAAATGTACGCCGAACCAATTTTTTTTTTTAAAAAAAAAAATTAATAATAAATTCATACCTGGCTCCGTCGGCCCTTGGAGAGTCGGCGAATGTGGACCTGTTTTTATTAATTTTTTTTTTTTAAAAAAAAAAAACACAAAACGAAATGAAAAACTTGTTTTTACTTTGTGGCGGACCCGTGAGGAGTGCTCGGTGCGGTAGCGGTGTTTCCAGACAAGTGAACGATTGGAGAGTCCGCTGGTGCCAATGTGTACGGATATAAAGGAGGAAGTGCGGGAGATATTGCGGAAGGGGCCTCGGAGGGCTCAGAGGCCACAAGGACAGGCGGCCTTGCCACGACATGCGCAGAATACTCGCGAAGGACATAGAGTTGGAACTGGTTTGGAAGGGATGTGGACAGTTCCACCACGAGCTCGTTGCCGCTGATATTTTCCATCCACATGGTACTGATGGAAGGAGTGTTGGCCACCAGGTTGCCAAAGTCAATAATTGGCTGCGATGACACCGATGTCGTCCACGCACGGTAAAACAGTGAGTGGAAGGCAACATGATGCTACGGTTTGCGAAAAAAAAAAACAGTTTTCAATTCAAGAGGAAAAAAAAAGGGAAGGATCGACCTACCTGGTCAATGTTGTTGGCACGAACGTCGAGGGTTTGGTCATTGTCGTGGTTATACTTGTTGACGACGTTGATTTGCTTCTCGTAATCTGGGTTTGCCTAAATAGACGTTTCAGAATAACATTACTGGTAAAGCAAACCAACCTTTCGAGGTGCAATCTCCAAGGTCACAGGAACAGATTGCCGAGGAGGGATGGTCAGCTCGTCATGCGTGGCACTCACGATCTTGGACATAAACTTGAATTGTACTTTCGCAGGCAAGTCTGACTTGTTCAAGATAAAGAGGTCGGTGGTCTTTGTTCGCCCCACGTCCACATCGCCAAAGTTGACCACTCCCGGTTGCAGTTCTAAGGAAATAAAATTTAAGCTGCCTGTACACATACCCAGTATATTTACCGATGAGAGAGGTGCACACACGCGCGGTTCCCTGAAAAACCTTGCGGTATTTTTCCTTTGAGTCCCCAGAGCTTCGCTGGATGTTGAGGAAGAAGGACCTTGTTGATAGCCGGCCACTCTGGATTATTATAGTTCAGTGTAATTTTTTTACTTTCAATGCTTAACCTTGTCGTCAGTTGTGGCTTTTGCTGGCGTGTACCATATGTCCACTGTTTTACTTGCGTTGGGTCCAAGAGTCATCTCATCGACACGCATGGGCACGACGATCTTGGTAGGCGACGCGGACCCTTTCGGTGCAAGCACAGGGGTCGCTGAAGTGGGTAGTGACGGGGCCGGTTGCTGAGTCTGTTGTGGCGTTGTTTGTTGTTGTCCTGGTGGGGACAGCAGTGTAGCTCGTTTTGTCTAGGGCAGTGAGTGGTTGTAAGTGGTCGTGAAAGCAAGGGAAAAAAAAAACGTACTTCAAGGTCGGTCACGGTAGGTGATGGGGCTCTTGATATTTGAGTGCTCCGGTCCTCAAGAGTTGTTTTTGCTCCCGCTTTTTCTTCTACGAATGTGCTCTCATTCGCCACAATCACTTCCTCCAGGACTTCTTGTTGTAGTTCAAAGACGATCTGAAAGATAAATAAAATAGAAATTATTTCCGATCTCTGCAACTCCCGACTCACCTGGTCTCGCAAGTCAGAACCGAGGCGAAGCTCCATGGGCTTGCTCGAGTTGTTTGTGAGGGTCACTGCTTGGCGCTTGGCCACGCCGGTGTAACAATCTCCAAAGTCCACTTTCTCGGTGGATATTGAGAGCATAAAGTCGTCGCGTTGGCCGTCTCGAACGATCGCTCGTACCCTAAACAGAAACTGTTTGCAAACAGAGAATAATACTGAAAGATACTTGATGGTGATGTCGTTTGTGTAGTCGTTCTTGTTCTGGAGGTGGATCTCATAGTCAAACTCACCTAGCGACAGCGGCTTGAACTGCAGGTTGACGGTCGCGTGAGAATAGCTGCCGTTGCAAAAAGAATAAAATAAAAACAAAATTGATATTTCCACTACCTCGAAATGGGATTGCAGACCAGAGGAGCACCGCTCTCGTCGTCGGTAAACTCAAAACGATTGTTGGACAGGCTGGACGTCGTGCTGATGTCATTCATTGTGGCGGACCAGTGCAACGGAATCTCTGACAGATTCCGTACGTTGAACAGACGGAAGACAGACTCACCGCGCATGCAATCGAGCATGATGGCCTCCTTCACGTCGCACATCATCACCGTCCGGCAAACGCGGGCCCTCAGTTTGATCGTGAGCTGCCCAAGCCAACATGTTTTACAGTTAATTAATTCCATTATCATGCGCGCCAAACCTGCTGATCACAGCGAGACAAATCGAGGAATTCGTCGAGCAGCTGCCGCCTTGGAGTGGCAGCCGCGATGGGTGCGGTCGGATCCGTCGCAGGAACCACATCTGCTTCGGATGGCACGAGTGGAGTAGAGGCGGGCGTTGACATGGTCGAGTCTTGGCTGCTTGGGGACACGACTGCACCGGCGGCAGCGGTGGCGGCAGTGCTGCTTGCCAGTACACTACTCGTGTCATCGCTGAGGTAGGCGTGGATAAAGAGAAGGCCGTTGATCTCCTGGCTGTCAAAGCGCTCCTCCTGTTTATCGACAGGGTTGGAGGCGCTTGCAGTGGACGCCGTCCCTCGAGACGGTGACCTGGCATCCGGCATAAACAGGACGATGATGTCTTGCGCCTGTCCTCTTGGGATGTCGACCTCGTCGACATAATTGATGTAATTGAAGAGCTGGTTCACGTTCTCGGCGTCCACGACCGCGCCATCGTCCGCCAGGTTCTCGTTGGAAAGCTGAAAGTTTATCTGCTTGCCGAGATTGGTCCGCAGCTTGATCTTGACGGGGGTGTTGGAGATGTTTTGCACTTTAAACTTGCGCATGACGTGCACCCCGTTGAGGTAAACCTGGTCAAACTGCAGCCGCCCGCTCGCGACATCGGTCGTCTCGATGATCGCCGCTGGTTTCTTGAACGGCGACTGCACGATGACAGGGGTCCCCTGCTGCGACATCGGATGGGTGCCGACGTCCTGCATCACGCCGGCGGAAACTCACAACCCCCTAAAACGCCATATTGCTGGTGTGTGCCCCCCAGGTCCGTCGAACTGTGCTTGTTGGGTTCAACCACGCTTTTGGACCCCCCAAGGTGTTTGCGTTGTTCACCCCCTCCTACCTCTTTTTGTCTGTCAACGTGCCATGCGCTCACTGCGATTAAATCTAAACACAAACGTAACACAGGACTTGCTGCACGCAAATCAACGGAAAAAACAAAGTCGGTCGGTCATCCGTCAGGACTTTTTTTCCTTGTTGTTTTTTTAGCTTGCAACCATGGGCTTTGGAGACGAGCTGCGGGTACGTCCTTGCTTGCGGACGAGTGCTGTGTGGTGTCTCACTCAGTTCCCTTTTGTGTGTGTGTACAGGACCAGCTTCCCGACATTGACCACTACACCCAAAATGGCATCGTCTTCCTCGAAGACTTTCGCGATTTTGTGAAGGAACGTATTGCTCTCGAGAACGAGTACGCTGCAAAGGTTTGTATTTCGTGTGTGTGTTGGGGGAGGGGGTTCTGTGTGGCGAGAAAGGCAGAGAGAGAGAGAGAGGAGGAGGTGGGATTGCTTAGCTACGCGAGATCTAACACGTGCAAAAACAACGAACGGCCGCGCACTTCAGCTCGAGGGCGTCGTCAAAACCTACCAACGCAAGGTTCGCAAGAGTGGGTACAGCCAGTTTGGCGCCGGCACGACCTTCAGAGAGGTATGGGAGCGCTGTTGTCGTGATGCTCAAGTACGCACTAGGACAAGGAAAAAACGAGCGAGAACGACTATGACCTGTCCAAGAGCTCGTCCAGTGCTGCGCTCGCCAACCTTTTGTACCAGACTGGAGCTGCGGCAGCCCTTCGCAAGACCTTTGCCGAGCGCCTGGTAGCCGTTGTGTCGGACCCCCTGAAGATTGAATACAAACGCAAGGAAGAGGCTCGACTGAAGGTTTATTTTTTCGTCCTCCCTGGATGTGCCTATGCTGAGCAGTTTTTTTTTTTTTTTCCCTACTTGTTATTTAGCACATTGCTTTCTCCGAGTCCTTGACGGCAAGTCTGGCGTTGACCAAGGCAGAGAGTGACAAAGCAAAGCAAGCGTATCGCCAGGCATGCAACCAGATGGAAGCCGCCTACCTTCGCTACGACAAGGCCGCCAACACTGCTGAGCAGTCTGAAAAGGTACAGCTGATGTTGTTGTTATTTTGATATTTATGCTGCTCCTCGCTAAATCCGCAATCAAACACAAAAAACACAACAGCTCAAAAAGGAATGGAACGATGCCATGGTCGTGAAGAATGACCGCCAGAACGAGTACCTTTTGGCACTGCAAGCGTTGAGCGCACACAAGAAAAACAACATCTATGTGGACTCTGCGACCTTGATGAACGTACGAAGAATCCTCCAAAGCTTGGCAGACATTCAGAAAAAAAAAAAAAAAAAAAAAACATTTGATCAACCAATAGAACTTGCAAGCGTTGAACGAGCACACAATCCTGCGCGCCCAGGAGATCTTCAGGGACTACATCAATCTTGATAACCAGTGCATGGGCGACATTCGTTTGTGGTATGACTTTTTGTTTTACTTTTTAAATCAAAAAGTGAAAAAAATTTTTGTTCTGCTTTGTGCAGCAATGACTCTGCCATGGGAGTTGTCGATCAAATCAGTGGACAGGCAGACACATCCAAGTTTATTTCAGATGTCAAAAAAGCATGGCAAGAGGCTCCGGACGAAGAATTTAGCAAGTTTACCGACCAAGACATTGTACGTGCATCAACTTTTTTTTTCTTTTCTTTTTTTAAACGACTTCTAACCCCCTGCTCTTCAGGCGCAACTGGATCATCAAACGGGCCAGACTCTCCTTTTGAACACACTTCTCAAGCTGCGCCAGTCGGTCGTCAAGTTTGATGCAGACATTGCCGTCAAAGTCAAGGAGATTGAAGGCACACGCACCCTGCTGGACTCGTTCGCAAAAGGCTTGAATCGCGGCGACTCACACGACACGCAGGAAAAGATCATTCAATTTGAACGCGAACGTGCACAGATCCAGTCGCTCAAGGTCAAAGCGGTTGCCCAGGTATGACAGAAACGCAACTGTAAGTTTTTATTTATTTTATTGAAACAAAAATTGCAAACAGATCCAACTGATCGAGAGCGTTCTCGGTGAAGTCGAGACAAAGGAGCACACCTTCAAGAAAGATAGCAAGGGCAACTGTGTTGTCTGCAAGTCGGGTCTGTCCATGTTCAACGGCGGCTTTGTCTGTCAAGGTACCGTAATTTTTTTTTTTTTCTTTTTGTGTTTAAATAAAAAAAAAATTTTTTTTTTCTTTTTTCATCCAAACAGACTGCAAAGCAACCGTGCACAAGAATTGCGCCTCCAAGCTTCCCCCATGCGGCCATCATGTGGTAACAACGAGTGCAACGGTGCAACCGAGCTCCCGCGGCCATATCGTTCGCTCAAACACGACAAAGCCGAACCGGAATTCGATGCGCAAGTCTGACTCCTACGGCAAGGGTAATATGGCTGGTGTTGATCGTTGCTTGACCTGATTACATACTCTGCGCTTTTCTCTAATTTGGAACAGCCTACGCGACCGTCTTGTACGACTTTGCAAAGGCCAACGAGGGCGAACTGGAAGCCAAAGTCGGAGATAAGATCCGCGTCGTGGATGCCGACGACGGCAACGGGTGGCTGACGGTAATCCATTTCAACGTAAACGGGGATATTTAGGAATAAATGTTTGCATGCGTCAGGGCGAGATCAATGGCGTGATCGGTGTCATTCCGACCAACTATGTCGAGATGCCCAAAGATCTCGCAGCTGCAATGTCACTGGCAAACAACGTATCTACCCCCTCCAGCAGCACCTCTACGGTCTCGCTCTCGCAGGCCTTTACTCCTCCCGTTGCCTCGCCTCCGCAAAAACAGGGCCACTTTGGTAACGGCTTTTTCGTACAAATTATGCTAAAACTTTTTTTTTTAAAAAAAAGTCCGAGCCTTGTATGACTATGACGCAGCCGTGGACCTAGAATTGTCCATCAGGGAAGGCGACATCATCGAAGTCACCAACACAGACGTCGGTGCGGGATGGTGGGAGGGCAAGCTCAACGGCAAAGTCGGTCAGGTAAGTTTTTTGCAAAAAAAAAAAAAAAAAAAAAAAAGGGATTTGTGCTAGTTATTAAAAAAAAAACAATATGCTTGTAGTTCCCTCAAAACTACGTCGAGACGGCATAGACTAGCGATCTTCACCCCCCAACACAAATTTATATTTTTCGTTTTTTCGTACATTTCGTTGCGATTCTTGTTTGTTTTTGTTCTGTTCTCCGTTCCATCTTCACTTTCACAGCTACGTAGTCATCAGTCGTTCGCAATTTTACTGCTTTGTATTGACTTGCTTCCATATGGGAACGTTTTCTTAAAATAAAATAAAAACACTTTTCAACAGGGATGATGAATCCGCTCGCGCTCGAACGCGCCGCAGCCACAGCACGAGGCTTTCCTGTGCTGGAGCTCCGCTACTACCTGGATGGAGGCAAGAAGAACACAGAGGTACTGTAAATAATTGAACAACGAAGGCCATACTAACCCAAGCGTGAATAGACCAAGGAACGGCTGATGTCGATGCTGATGAAAGACGACTACTTCAAGAGCCACTTCCCATTCGAGGCGTCGCTCAAGGAGCTGCGTGAGCACACGGTTGGCAAGCTCAATCGAGCCGTGGAGCTGCTCAACAGCGTCAAGGATGTCAACGAGCGCCGTCTGCTGAACGTTCAAATCGCCGCACTGGACCCTGGCCTTGGTACCAAGTTGGCTGTTCACGTACGTAGGATCCTATGGCTGGTCTGTTGTATTTATGGGCCATCGGATGTGCAGTACGGATTGTTCATTGGCGCTGTGCAAGGCCAGGCGGCCCCCGAGCTCTGGGAGGACTGCGTCAAGAAGCAAGGTGTTCTGCAAATGAGCCCTATGCGCGGCTGCTTCAGCATGACCGAGATCGGGTACGATGTATTTTGTACCAGCTCTACCGTACGTACTGACCTCCGTCGGTCCTAAAAAGGCACGGAAGCAATGTCGCTGGGCTGCTGACGACGGCAACGTTTGACAAGGCATCAGACGAATTTGTGATCGACACACCAAGTCTCGAGGCCACCAAGTGGTGGATCGGCGGTGCAGCGAGCACCGCAACGCACACTGTAAATCGCACTGCTATCTTTCGTTTTAAAACTTTATTTTATCGTAATTCGCACAAAGTCGCTGTATGCACGCCTGATCGTCGATGGCAAGGACTATGGAGTCAAGACCTTTTTGGTGCAACTTCGCGATGTCAAGACGATGGAACCCCTGCCGGGCATCAAGATTGGCGATTGTGGACACAAGATGGTAAGGTGTAATTGTATTTTTCAAATATTTTATTTTGGGTCGTTTGCATACAAATAGGGCCGCAACAACATTGACAATGGCTGGATTCAGTTTGACCACGTCCGCATTCCGAGGACGCAAATGTTGATGAAGCACACCAAGGTGAGCCGTGATGGCTCCGTTACTCTGCCAAAGCTGGCGCAAATTTCGTACGGGCCCCTGATCATGGGCCGTGTTTCCATCATAAACCTCTGCAGCGAGACGGCGAAGAATGCCGTGACTATCGCCACCCGATACGCTGTTGTGCGTCGTCAGGGATTCGCCAAGGCTGGCGAGCCCGAGACCAAGGTTCCCTTTTTGGTTCTACGTGGATTTTTTAGTTAATCCGATGATGTCTTAGATCATCGACTATGTCACGCAACAGACCAAGCTCATGCCGTTCCTTGCTCAGGCGTACAGCCTTCACTTTGTTGCAACCGAAATGCGTACTGTGCAAAACAACTTCAAAAGAAATATTTCAATATTAAACTGCAGTCGTCCTGTATCGCGAGTTGATGGCCAAGCTTCAGACAATCAAGGGCACCGAGCAGGACGTGGCCATTTTGGAATCACTCAAGGAAATGCACGCAACCAGTAGTGGCCTGAAAGCCATTGGAACGTACGATGCAAGTATCTTATTTTTTTATATTTGTTAAAAAAAAAAGGATTTTTGCATTAGCTGGAACACCCTCAATATGGTGGAGCAATGCCGCCAGTCGTTGGGTGGACATGGCTACTCGTCGCATGCGGGTCTGGCCAGTCTGTACCAGGACTTTTGTGTCAATCTGTCTTGGGAGGGCGACAACACGATCCTCACTTTCCAGACTGCACGCTACCTTGTCCAATGCTACACCACTGCCCTTGAAGGCAACAAGTCACTTCCTCGCGGTGTTTCCTATCTCGCTTCCGTCGACAAGCTCGACAGTCTCCAAAGCAAGTGCGTCAACAGAAAAAAGTTTTTTTTTTCTTTTCCTAAAACGAGTCTAAAATAAATTGATGCAACGGCAGGGTTGTCGAAATCAACGGGTTTCTCGATCTGTCGGTGATCAGCGAGGCCTTGGGTATGGCGGCTGCTCTTTTGGTTCGTCGCACTGCGGAAGCCATGAAACAGGCAGAGGCACGAAAGCAGAATGTTGAAAGTGCGATGCAAGCAAACGCTGTCGACATGGTCCGTGTGCACTGCGCCGTCTACATGTTTGATCGCTTCAAGGACACCCTGCAAACATGCCGGAAAACCTCAAGCAATCCGTTCTCAGTGTACTTTTAAAGACTTTGTCTTCCTCTGAATTTTTAATTGCAGCTGTGCCTCCTCAACGGCATTTCGAGCCTCAAGGACAACTTGGAGCCACTGCTGCAGTTGCGGTACTTTTCTGCCCTACAGGCCGACAATGTCCGCGCATTGTTTGTTCATCTTTGTGCTCAAGTTCGCAAGGTCTGCAAAGATACTCCCTGCATGTTTTTCTGAAATAAAACCTTTTATTTCAGGATGTCGTTCCTCTCGTTGACGCGATTGCAGCTCCAGACATTGTCTTGCGATCGCCGTTTGGTCGGCATGACGGCGAAATCTACAACAACTATTTTGACCAAGTCAACGCGTCCAACAAAGCCCATCTTTAGGGAGTGGGGAAAAACGGTTTTTGGGTCGATATCCGTGTTTTTTTTTTCCTACAAGATGATTCCTCGTGATGGCCACACACCACTGAGTTCAGACTTTAAACCATCAATAGCTACGGTGGTAGCCGGAGCTGCCTCGTAGCGGATGCGTTTAAGCGGCGACGAGGCTGGGGGCGAAAGAGGGTACCCAAGGTGGCTGTTCAGTTTTGCGGCCGTGTGATCGGGAGACGAAGGCCGCTTGAGAGGCGATGGAACCGTCGGAGACTCTCGAGAAGTGCGCGCTGTCTCAGACACTGTGTAAACGGTTTCGGGCTTCTCTGCTTTTGCTTTAGCCAGTCCGCCCCAAAATGGATCGCGGTCAGGTTGCTGGTAAGCCTTTGCCTTTGCCGCATCCACCTGCCATACACGTACAGTCGCATCATCTGAGCACGAGGCCAGCTGTATTGGTTTGTTTTTTAAAATATTTTTTGATCAGATTCTCACGCACGCACACACACACACACACACACACAAAAGAACGTACCAAGTGGGGACTCACGTTGTCAAAGGCAAGTCCGTTGATTTCCCTGGTGTGACCACTGAGAACGAGCGGAGATCGTGATGGCTCGTCCACATGCCACAAGTAAATGTTGCCGTTCTTGGATCCACATGCGACCGTGCTGGCATCAGCTGACAATGCCGCTCGCAGAAAGTAGGATTTGGAATCAAAGTCCTACAGTGAATTTTTTTTATTTTTTTCAATTATTTAGCATTTTTCACAAAAAAAAAACAAAAAAAAAAACATACCGGCGCCGTAAACGTACAGAGAGGCTCAGGCCGGTGTGGTTGGGCGCACGAGTACATGAGGATCGAGTTGTTCATGCAGCTTGCAACAAGATGGCCTCGATTCTCGTCCAGCGCGAGGGACGTCACGCCGTGCGACCGTGACCCTGACGGATCGGCGCAAGTTTTGAACGTCGCCATCGGCCTGGGGCTATTGTTGTTCCCGTTGACACGAACGTCCCTCAGATCCCAGCATTTGATAGTCCTTTTTGGACCACAGAAATTAAATTAAAAAAAAAAATTTTTTTTTCACGAGGAAATTAATCCAAAACGTACCCGTCCGAGGCACCTGCAGACACGACTGTGGTGTCGTTAAGGAAAAGGGCAGATGTGACGCTCTGGAGAGAGTCTTTTGGTGTTGATGCGCTCTTCCTGTCCGCGACTTGGGCAATGCCATGGCCGTTTCGGATGACGCGAACGGGTCGGTGTCGGGTCACTGGTTTTTTATTTTTCAAACCACCTGAAGGAAAAGTTAATCTTCGTACACTGTAGCTGGGTATCGGCCGATCCCGAGTAGCGCAGGTCCCAGACCATAACGCTGCCATCTCGCGACGACGAAACGAGGATATTGGGATCCGTCCGGTGCCAGGACACTGACTTGACGCTCCATTGGTGGCCCACCAACTGCGCTATGGCCGTCTGGCTTTCAATGTCAAACACCTTGACAGTCTGCAGTGACACGATTTTCAGTTGGTAAAAACCTCATGTACTCACTGACCTGGTCGCCAGAGGCTGTCGCTAGCCTTTGGTCGTCACAACTCCAAGCCACGTCAAATATTGCGTTTGTGTGCGCCTGCCAGTGCACACGCCCTTGCTCTGTTTTTTTTTTTTTTTTTTTTTTTTTGTGCGTGGGGGTGGGTCTGCGTTGAGTAACGAGAGATGGGCTAAAACAATACCTTGCTCACCTCGATGGCCGCCCCTGGTGTCCAGCAGGGACACGTTGCCCTCCTCGTCAGAGACGGCCAGCAGGGTTCTTCCGCCCTTGTCTCCTCGCCGCCAGTTGAACGCACACGAAAACGTCTGCGTGTCGTAGGTGGTGTACGAGTCAAAGTAGTACAAGTCGTCGTCCGTGCAGACGTAGTCGCAAAGGACGTGCTCAAACTCGTAGGCCCTGGCGAACCGGTCTGGCAACAAAACCTGTCGGTGAGTGCAACAAACCAAGGATACTCAAGGCAGGTAGGTACTTTGTGCCGTTGGTGGCGCCAGCCCCAACTGGCTGCGACGAAGTAGCTGCGACAGACGGCCTGAAAGCCCGCCTGTGGTTAGCGCGACTCGCGGGGGCAAGCAACCCTGTTACCTCGTTCCATGGCTGCAAGTTTCAAACAAATTTGGCGCGAAAGTGCCTTTAGGGGTGTGACTTCATAAAATGCCGGTGACGATGTTCCCGTCATTCGACCGGCGCGTGCACTGGCGCGACCGCGTGCTCGACCTCGTCAAGCCTTCGTACTTCAAGATATTCCTTGTGTACCTCGTCTGCGTGGGTACGTGTCGAAAGAAAAACGTGACCCACAAACTAAGCCCCCGTAATAGTCCTCGTTGGTTCGGGCGTGCTTTGTGTGTGCGATGCTTCCCTGACGTACATTGACGCCCTGTCACTCTCGGCCTCTGCGTAATGTGCCGTCCCCACGCTGGAAGTCTAACATACGCGCACATTCCCATCGACTAGGTTTGCCGAGGCCGGACTCAACGTGCGCGACCTCAGCCAGGTCACACCGCAGACTAACGTTGTCATTGGAGTGATCATGCTCCTGGGCTCCCCGGTCATCCAGACGATCGTGCCGCTGATCCTGCGCTGGCGCTTATTTGATGCGACGAGGGCGACCCGTCTAGACCTGCTCGAGTACAATGCACTGCGAAAGCTCGTTCCAATCGTGCTGTGGTACTACTTTGGCTCTCAGCTCATTGCCTTTATCGTCCTCAGTCTCTGGGCATCGCACGACCTCACAACCATATCTAACCTCAACGCAAACCGGAGCACCGTCTTTGGCTGGGCGGCGTTTGTGTATTGCACATACATATTTTTTTCTCACATTCGGCTCCTAAACGATTGTTTGAACAGTTGCATTTCGTCGTTCCAAAACAATGGCCTCACTCCGCTCACCAACAACTTTATGGATTTCTATCAGTCTCCTCTTGTGCTCATCGTCATCGCCCTCCTCTGCTTGATGGGTGATACCATGTATCCAATCTTTCTCCGGTTGATTGTCTGGGGCAAGAGTCGATTTTCTTCTGGCTATGACCGCATCACGTACAAGTACTTGCTCGAGAACTCGCGTCGGATTTACACACATATGTTTCCGAGCGCAATCACCATGTGGTTGCTAATCGGTATGCTTTATTTTTCCCCTATTGGAAGGACACCTCTGAAAATCGCCCGGAACCGACTAGTTGTTCTTGGCGTCAACTTGATCGAGTTCATCTTTATGGCTGCCCTGGATTGGAATTCGGAAGTGTTTGGCTTTATGAACTCGGGTGAAAAGTTTATGAACATGCTCTTCATGGTCTCCTCGACGGTATTGTTTTTGAGTGCAAGAACAGAACAGTCAAAGTTGCTAATGAAATACATCGACAGCGAAAAGTAGGAGCCAATACGGTCAACATCCCCGATCTCAATTACGGCATGCTCACCTTGTATTTGGGCACCATGTATCTGTATGTTTTTTTGTTTTTTTTTGTTTTTTTTGTTTTTTTTGAGGGAAAATGTTTCTTGTTTTGTTTTTGTTTTCCCTTCCTCAACTTGACTTCTCTCCAGTTCCTCGTCTCCCGTCCTTGCTGCCGTTCGATACTCAAACTCGGCCTCGACAAAATCGAGCAGTGTGTATCAGCAGGCCCGTGGTATGCTCATGCAAGATTCGCTCTTTGTGTTTGCCCTGTTTGTCTTCATCTGCATCGCGGAGAACCAAAACATTCGTCAGGACCCTGTCAACTTTTCAATCTTTGCCATCGCCTTTGAGTGCATCTCGGGGTACGGTACGATTGGCATGAGCATGGGCTATCCTGGAACTGCGGCATCGTTTTGCTCGGCGTGGAACCCCGTGTCCAAGGTCTTTCTCGCCGTTTTGATGATCCTCGGGCGTTTGCGCGGCTTTCCAGATGCAAACGAGCCAGCGGTGCGAATCTGGCTGCTCAAGGATTCTGTCCACAGCGTGGACGATGACGACGACGACAATAGGAATGATGACGACGAGGACGAAGAGCTCATATCCAAAACTCCTCTGCTCGGCCCGCAACATGGTCTGGGCGCCGACGGACGCAGTCTGAACCGGAGCAGGTCGACCGTCTCCGTCTCCCAGTCCAATACATCTGCCTCTGGTGACGGTGGTGACATTGCTCTGCACTCTCTCAGCAGCAACAGCAGCAACACTAGCGCGGTTGCCCACCAGCACCACCAGCATCACCTCCACGGTCACGGTCACGGCCACGGGCACGGGCACTCGCAACAATCAGTGCAAGCTCGCTACAACGAATCCAGCGATAGCAATGACGATGACATCAGCTCACGTTTGTCGCACCAGAGTAGAGGAGACCGCCGCTCGCCGTCCGTCATATCTTTAAATGAAGAGCGATTGGGCTCGATACCAATGCACGCCTCGGTGGCCCCGAAGCGCACCGTCACCTTCCTGGATGATTATATGTGGAGTGTGCCGCACCCGCAGCAAACACTCGGGCCGATCCCGCCCGCCAACTTTGAGATTTGCGTCGAGGTGGACGAAAACATAAACAACGGGGCCCCCTTTGTCGTTGTCCGTGATGTTCCTAGCACTGCCACTGGCGCCGGCGCCTCTGCATCCTCAACAGGCACACCATCAGGAGCGACGTCTGTATCGCCATCGACTGTCAACCCCCGCCCAGTGTTCCCACGAATGGGCAGCCAGGCAGACACCTCTGCCACGAGCCGTCCTCATTTGTCTCGGATGGACAGCCAGACAGATCCGGTCCGTCCCGAGCAGCCTCCGTCGCCGTCCACACTGCCTCCACTCATCACAACGACGGTCGCCTCGCCCACCATCGCGGCATCGGCGACGAGTCCCCCAGCGTCTTTAACGGCACCTCCGCCACCATCAACGCAACAGCAGCCGCAGCATTTGCCATCGAGCCCCACGCCTGTTCATCGACCACATTCGCCGGTCGTGATCACGAGGACACCGGGCGGCGGCTGGAAGGTCGGCGACGATGTCGAGTCCAGCAGCAGCAGCAGCGACGACGAGAAGGAGGACGACAAGAAGCAGCGATTCAAGGCGCATCCCGGTGAGCACCAGCACCGGCAGGAGCGACGGAAACCGAACAAGGCCGCAAGCAGCGGTAGCGACGCAGATGATTCGGATGACGACGACCCACATGTCGTCGTGTTGGACTTGCGTCGCAAGTCGTCTTCGGTCGTCAACATGACTGGCATGCAAGACTTGCAGGCGAGTCGCCACGGTGGCCCGTCTGCTGCCGAGCACGACTCTGCAGAGTATCGTCCCTACCAGCAGTTGCCGCAGCAGCACGCCGATTTTCATCCGAGCCCAGCGGTGCCCAACGACCACGAGCATGACCATCACGCCCCGCAGCAACACCCTCATCATCATGGTGCACCTCCGCTGCACTACCGTCGCGAGCACGCTCATGTCCCGCCTCTCGCTCACTTTGACAACCGCCCGGCCCCAATGCTGCGCTCTTTTTCGCACACTTCGACAATGTCGTACTCTGGTCCGGGTGCGCGCTCCTCTCACCACCCTGTGGTGGGGAGCATTTCTCGTTCCCCGTCTGTGCATGCTCACCTCGCCAACACGGATGAGTCGCCCTTTTTGTCTACGCCGAGCCCCACGCCGCCTCTGAGTGCACAAGGTAGCGGCGAGCATAACCCCTTCCGCGACGACAGTGGAAACAGGCACGGCCGTCATCGTGTCCGCTTGGTCCGTGACGAAGACGCCAGCAACATGATGGAGCAACAACGTGATGTCATTCGCAACCTCGCCCCGCGTCGTCACGTTAACCCGCTCGCCTTCTTGGCCGACCTTCCCAACACGCCGTTGCCAGTCTCGCCGACCGAAGCCTCTTCTGGTGCTGCGTTCCACTTCCCACCGCTTGTGCTGTCCGCGCCTTCGAGATCGGCCGTGCCAATGTCGTCCTCGCCACCAGCCGCCCAGTCTGTTTCTCATTCGCCAGCGGTCTCGCCGCCTGTTGTCCCGACGCAACAGCAGCGACAACGGAGCCCATCCACGGAGACTTATTATGTTTAAGAACTAATCTAGCAACTGTAAACTACAGTGACCTTACTCGCCCTTTGTTACAACTTCGTCAGCGCTGACGTTTTGCATCCACAGAAACTCGCGCAGATACTTCACCGGCGCCAAAGGAGAGCAGCGGGCTGCACACGTGTAGATCGCGAGTGTTCCCCAGTCGATTGCATCGGCCTGGGAGTGATCAAGGTCGAGGAAGCTCAAGAGTTGTGAAGTCAACTGCAAAATGGAGTATTAGGATGTAAAAGCCTTTGGTTTTCAATACCTGAAACTCAAACTGCCGCGCGCCACCGCAGTTGGCACAAGCAGGGACCTTTTCGCTCGTGATTTGGTCGTTTGCGTTCAGCCAAACAGGATCCGCGGCCGGACTATCGACGGCTCGAACGGGGTAGCGCAAGATCTGCTCCGGAAATGCCTCCATCAAGCGCTGGTAGGCCAAGAAGATCCTGTCTTTCCTCTTGCGCTCGTATTTCTTCACGACCTTGCGCTTGAATTGCTCTGCAAAAGGAAGACAACAACAAAATTAAATTAAAGGGCACCACACACACGCAAACAGTACCATCGCGCTCTCTAGAGTTGTACAGCTGCAGCTGGTCCATCCTTCGATCGACCTCGCTGGCCGGCTCGTCGTCATCGTCGTCGTCGTCGTCGTCGTTATTGTCGTCGTCACCGCTGTCCTCGCTGCCCAAAACACCGTTCCCTGTGTCCTCGTCAAAGTTGGATTTCCAAGCGCTGCCTTTCCTTGAGGTCTTTGCGCTACTGCTGCGGCCAGCGACCTTTTTCTCGAGGCGGCTCTTCTCATCATCGTCGTCGTCGTCGTCGTCGTCGTCGTCTTCCTCATCACTCGATCCGATGCCGTCCCTGGCGTTGGCCGCTCGCTTCCTATGCGCCGCGAGCATGTCGTTGATATCCTTCTCTGTCTCGTCGCTCAGGGCCTCTTCCTCAAGCGAGATCTCGTACGAGGGGAAGAGATGAGCCATTTGCAGCACCCGCAGGGCTTGCTGTTGCTGCGCTAGCACTGTCTGGGAGGTAGGGGGTGCCTTGGTGCACAGGTCTCGATGAATCGCGTTCCAGTGCGCCTTTTGGTGCTCACGGCTGCAGTACCCGGGGCCGTGGCACTTGCCACACTTGTTGGGCGCCGGCCCGCCGCACACGACGCACAGCTGCTTGGCGGCCGTCTTGGTCGCCGTCTGCAGACCAACGAGGTCGCCGTCGGCGTCGTACCACACGTTGTCCTCGCCCACATGGCAGCTCAGCACAGCAAAGCTGGGTTGGTTTTTGTGTGTTGTCAAATCAAGTGGCCTGCATTCAAAAAAAAAAAAAAAACAGCATACCACTTGTCGGGGTGCTGGTAGCACGCACCGCTCTTGCAGCAGAAGACGTACACTAGCCGGTGGAAGCAGTCGGGCGCCTCTTCGGGCGTGTACACTTGGGCCAGCAAGGCCATCGGACGCTGGCACACGCCGCACTGGAGCGACGCGGGTGACGGCAGTTCGCCCAGGTCTAGCCACGCCGGCACACCGCCCACGCGACTCGTCGCACAGTTGCGCTCGGCCGCAGAGCCCGACTCGACCCCATGGCCCAACACGCCCAGCTGCGTTGTAGTTGTCATACAGTACCACGTGGCGCCTTTTTTTTTTTTTTTTGGAAGTTCTGCGTTTCGCTGTTCTTTTGAGATTCACATGCCCGCAGGCGTTGGGAGATCAGGAACTGAAAAGGGGATGGCACTACTAGCATCGCCTGTGACGGATGCAACTACACCCTCGAGGGGTTCGTCAAAGGACGACTCGGAGGGCATCTTGGGCATGGCGAGGCCGACGAGCCGGGCTGTCCGCTCGACCATGTCGTCCTTGTCGTGGATCGGCTCATTGTAGTACTTGATCAGTTCCTGTTGGTTTACAAAAAAAAAAAATCGCTGTGAATAAGACATCGTTGGCGCTGCTTCCGTTCTTACATCGTGGCGTCGATTGCTCGTGAGGAAGACGTACAGATCTTCGGCATCGCGCCGCAGCTGCTGCACGCGAGCCTGGTCCTTCTCCTGTCGGTTTGCTCGATAGCTGTCCATCAACGCGGTCCTCCACAGTTGGCTTCCGTTGCGCAGAGTAAACTGTCGGCCCGCAAATAGATGGTGGACGGACGGATGCATGGACGAGAATAGGAGAAAAGGATAGTGCGTTCAGTTGCGAGACGGGGGGTTAAATCGGGGGCACGCGTACCTGCACACGGACCTCGCGCAACAAGCCACGCAACACAGCCGTCGACATGATTATTCGAAATAGCCCCCCTACACTGAGATGGACCTGTTGACTGCGGCGTCGTCTGGGTCGGCCGGGTCGGCGGGGTCTGTGGCTGGCGTGACCGACCTGTGGATCGTCGCTCTGGTGGCAGCACCAGCGAGCTTTGTGACCGGCTTTGCAGCTGCAGCAATGTCCTTCACGGCGTGGTAAGCCTGTTTTTCTGTTTGCCTGCTTCCTCTCGACATTGTACACTCTTTTTTTTTTAAAAAAAAAGGAACCTTATCGTCCCGCTCATGTTTGCGGCCTTTGGCCTGCCCGTCTTCCAGGCGCTGTTCATAAGTGTCATGCTGGACGTGTGCAACGGGTCCGTCCTCACCATTATCTACGGCATGAACGGCAAGGTATCAGACAGTGTGGGGTACTTTCCCCTGCCATGTCTTACTCGCCACTGTTAATAGGTCGATTTCCGCTACGGTATCACGTTTGGCGCCTTTGCCGCCGTCGTCGGTGTTGCCATTTCGCTGGCCTCGTCCGAGTGGATCGCCAACAACGACGTACGTTCGGTCTCATTTTTGTAAAACTAACGCGTGAATACGACAAAAAAAAAAATTTTTTTTTCTCTCTCTGTGAACACACAGGACAAGCTAGCAACGGCATCGTCCTTTGTCCCGTTGCTCATTGCGATCCAGTTCTTTGTGCGGTACGTTTTGGCTATCGCTTGCAACAGCGTCATTAATGCCGCGTGCAGAGGTATCCTCGCCGTCCGCAACAAGAAGCGAACAGACAAGCTGCAGCAAGCCCAGGCTGACGCACTCGGCATCAGCCATGAGGAGTTCCTGGCTCGCAGCAACACAGACGAAGGGGGAGATATTACCCAAGGGTACCACCACCACCACGCAATAATAAAAATAATATATCAATATTTTTTCTTACTTGGATGCTCCTTCTCAAAGATATGTGGCCGTCCAAAACGAAGCGACCCTGGCCGACGCCCGATCGTTCAAGGAGGCCGAAGAGCACGTAGCCGTCCCCTCTCCCAAGAAGAAGAGCATTAATGTCGCCTCGAATGAGAAGTCGCCATTGCTCGCCCACAACATTAACGGGGAAGAGCACATTACCTTTGAGAATGAAGACAGCAAAGAGGGCGAGGATGAAGAAAACGTCAACAAAGTCTCGTCGTTCCGCTTTTGGCTCTACTTGTTAACTGAACGCTTCACCCCTGATGAAAACATTCTCAAAAGACCGCTCAAGTACATCGGCGCCCGCGTCGGTAAACGATTCTTCTCTTTATGCCTAGTTTCTAAGGGGTGCGCGCAGCTATCACTGTGCTCGTCTTCACCATCCTCGGCACTGTTGCTGGTCTGCTGAAAGCTGGCGGAGGCATGTTTTATGCCAACATCATTGTCAACGCCTGGGGAGCCAAGGTGCGACAACTAGAATAAATGGCTTGATGACTTTTTCTTCTTTTCTTTTCCAACCGCGTAGATCCGAACTGCCGCCGGAACAGGCTGCTTTATCATGACGATGGTCATGCTTATGATTGCGCTTACGTTCATTGGGCGGGACGGGATGAACAGCATTGACAACTTGTACCACCTGCTTGTTTCCATTCCGTTTGGCATCCTGGTATCCCTGTTTCAGAGAGAACGCTTCTAACATGAGGATACAGGGCTCTATTGCTGGCGCACGATTGGCTCTTCGCATCTCTGACACGGTCATGTTTTTCGTCATTGCGGGAGTGTACGCATATTCCAAACAAAAGAAGTAAAACTCAACAAGACCAATCGTGCAGATCCATCACGCTGTTTGCATACATTGTAATTCAAAACTTCTTGCTCGGCGGATAGACAACCCCGCTGCGCACAAAAAAAAAAAGAAAAAGAAAAAGAAAAGAAAATGCAATGCACAAAAAAAGGTTCGCCATAAATTTTCTTTTTTTTTTTCCAGACAGGACCAACAAACGATGTAGAATTTCTTTTTTGTACCCAGTTTTTCTCTTAACAAAAAAAATTTTTTTTACAATAATTGAATAGATAGCATCATCGATTGCAGAGAGACGGAAGCATGGTTGCCAAATTGAGCAACCTTTCTGCAATGACCATGTGAAAAGGCAGTAGAAGACGGTCTGAGTTGGTCGCCCATGGGGATGTGAGGTAGGTCGAATTGTGGAACTGCTTGGCAATATCGGTCAAAAGAGTCACTGCCGAGGTCGAATCCAATGTCCACGCAGAGTACGGGGATCCGACAGACTCCTTTGACGGCCGGTACAAGTGCTTGTGAAGACTGATTTCGATTGCGCAAGGGGCGTCCACGTCCACCCATCGTGTTCCGTCGACACCCTCGTCCTCTGATTGCAAGAGCAAAGCGGAGCACAGTGCCTGCACGCCCGTGTCAAACGAGACCTATTTGAAAATAATTTTGGTTATTTTCAATCTAAGTAATCAAATTGCAACTGATCGTTACCCGGTGAAGCAGAACGAGTTGGCGGTTCGACTTGTTGAAGGAAGTCTGTGAAAACGATAGCGGCGCGGGGCTTAATGAAGGCAGTGGGGGCAGTACTGGTACCACAGGCATGGCAGAAGGAGGAGGAGGTGTGGCCGATGGCACAGGAACACTGCTCTCAATAGAGGATGCTTGGGATGGCGCCAGTTGTCGATCAGTTAGAAGGCGCGAGTCGATGAGTTGCAGGCCTTCGTGTACTTGGATGCTCATCCAGGTCACGGTTGCAAAGGACGTAAACGCGCCCGTGCGCTTACCATCCGCTCCTGTGGAGCCTGTTCGCTGCGGCTCCGTCACACTGAGCGCTCGCATGTTGGACGTCGTGGGAAGAGACACGCTCACCCAGTCTGCAAGCTCGCCAGGTGAGTAAGAGCCCAGCTTGGTGACGACAATATGCCAGGTCAGAGAGGCCTGGTTTGCAATTGCTGTCGTCTGTCGCCAAATTTTGTTGATCGCCCTGATATGGACTCGCATGAATAAAATAAAAAAACTGACATTGCTGCTGCTGCAATTACCGAATTCGCATTGTTTGGTTGATTGGAACGTCACCATCGTTGCCCAGGGTGGCCACGTCGACCTCGACAATCTCGCCTCGATCGTCCATCCAACTGCTGACGAGCCAACCACTGTGGAGCAAACAATAATTTTTATTTAAGGGGGGGAAAAAAAAAGTTTCCATATGCTTTACTATTTTTCGGAGATCGCATAGGCAACATGCAAGACTCGCTCCTGTGAGACAGGGGGCGGACCGAGCGACGTCAAGTCCAAACTGGGCACGAGGTTGATGCGCTCGGCAATCTTGGGCTTGCTCAGGGTAAACGCAGGCGTGTAGACCAGCTGGAAAACTGGGTTTCGACCCTTTCTGTTGGCAGCTGCAATTCGAGACTCGATAGGATTGTTGTGCTGGGGCAGGCGAGCGCGACACCGATGGTAGACCGACAAGCACAATTCCTTGAGTTGTTGGTCATACTTGCCATAGAACGAGCACGGAGCCAGCACAGTTTCCGAGCGCACAATCTGTAATTTCCATGAGTTGCAGCACACACACAATAAAAAGCCTTTTTTTTACATACCTGGAAATGCGATCGGATGATTGCCTGCGGCTGCAAACCTGGGGTGGTTTTGGAGATCTCGTCCATGTACCGCTTTAGCTGCATAAATAACTGAGAAAGAGCAACAAGCTCCCCCATCGTCTCGCAGGGCACAACAAAGTAGACCACGAGGTGGACTATCACTGAAATCAGCGTAATTCTTCGTTACGTGCAAAGTCGTACCAGAGTCGGGTAGGGAGCGAATGTACTCGGTCAGCCATTTGACGACCAGATGGGCATGCTCTTTGTACGCTCGCAAGCCTATTGTCATTCGCAAGCTTCAGGCGGCTGGAAAGACGTAAAAGTTCAGAACGGAACTTACCATCCAAGTCTCCGAAAGAGAAATTGGGGGTAGCTGCCGCAGAAGCCGCTGCTGTTGGCGTGCCAGCGTTGCTCGACGCTAAACTCGACAGCGGCACTTGCACAATCCCAGGGGCAGTATTGGGATCGCCTAATCGAGAAAAATGGCTCACGTCCACGGGCTCTTTCCGACCTAGTTTGCACATCTAATTTTTTTTTTTGTTGTTGTTGTTGTTGTTGTTGTTGTTGTTGAAATGTGAATAAATAAAATAAAAAAGACAGATTGCTCGTACTTCATAGGTGCTCCCGAGTTCGCGGAAAAAAGACGCGGCAGCACGGAGCAACGCAGGTGCCTGTGGTACTAGGGCAACATAGCGGACATGTTTGGGCCCGCCAAAAGGTTCCAAATTCAGCCGGTCCCAGTACCGTAGTATCCTGTTGCCATTGTTCATAGACATGTCGGTCAGAAGCCAATACTGAAATTTGAAGATGGCAAATTACGAAGAATTGGCTTGGATCCACTGGCCCTTGTGGCCCACAACGATTTGTGGCGGCTGCAGCGCTTGAACAGACACGTTCGAGACCAATGTCTTTTTGCGGAAACGACGGTTCTTCTCATACTGTCCCGACGCGTCGGCGAGCTCGCTCAGTTGCTGCAAGGTGAGTGGTCCTCTAAGGGCAGTGGCACTCTTGACTGATGGGAAGGATGCAACTTGCAGATCCACAAGCACTTGTCGCAGCATGTCTTGTAAGTCTACCAAGGATCGCAACAGTAGACCAGATATCGGGATGCTCATCGTGCGCACCGCTGTCAATTGCCGCTTTTGCCTTAGCAAATTCCCAAAAAAAAAAAAAAAAAAAAGACCTTACACTTGGCAATATCGTGATCGTGGTGATGAGCACTAAGCAGACGACTGCTCTCCGTAGGATCGCGGTTCAGTGCGAGCGTCATCTTGCAACGGTACAGTTGTGATGCCGGCGTCTCAAACACACTGAATGGGTAGTTGACGACCGACTGGTGGCGCAGGATAAACATGATCTCGATCTGTTTTTGGAGAATATGATAAGAAGAAGAAATCTTGTTCTTGTTCCACGCACCAGCGTCGACTTTTCTGTAACCGCTGCAAGATTGGACAAGTCGGTGCCAATTCCATCATTGGTGACGACAGCAGGCCATCCAAACGTCGTCGGGAGATAGGACAGTTGCGAAATGCCTGACATTGCGATTTTTCGTAAATGTAATTTTTTTTTCTTTTTTTTTTTTTCAAATAAATAAACACACGCACCAGTGCCATTGGGACGACTCCAGTGATCCGAGGAAGAATCTTGCCATTCGACACTTGAGAGCCCCTGCAACTACAAGCAGTTCAGAAGACAAAGAAGTAGAGGGGGGGAAACCTTACCAACGAAGCCGCCGTCGCACACACTTCACTCGTGAGTGAAATAGCTGGCAACGCGGACGACGAACCAGCAAATTTACTCGGATAGTCTGCGTTTATGCTGCCAATTTTGCCAGAAGGAGTGAGTTTGGCTCGTTTGGCCGACGACGGTGGTTTCATCTCGAGGTTTTCCCTCGCGTTGTAGTTGTTCCCGTCGTCATCCTCAGAGTCACCGTCAGAGTCGCTCGAGTCGTCACTCGAGTCAGAGTCTGAGCCTGACGAGGACGAATCGGAAGAAAAATCTGAAATGGATGAACTGGCAGGTCGCTTCAGCGATCCCCCAGTCGACGGCGAGGCTCCGATTGACACACTATTCACGCTGTACTGCATGCTGGCCGGTATGGCGGCTTTTTCGACAGGGTTGAATCTAAGGGAAATGTTGTTTTTTTTAATAAAGAAAATTTTCCGCACTCTCGGTACTTGTATTTTCTGAGCACGTCTGTCGCTACTTGGGGCGCAGAGAGAAACGATGTCGCCCGATTTGGTGCAGTCGGGGTCGGAGTGGCGATGACCATTGGGATGGAAGAGCTGGCGCTGTCGACAGGTGTAGACGAGCCTATGCTTCCCTGCAAAAAAAAAAAAAAAAAAAAAAGATTGTTATTTTTCCTCGCGTAAACTTGTTACCATGGACGAGATCGGGACCTCCCAGGTGGGCAAAAAACTGTCCACAGGCATGTCCACATCCATGCTGTTTGAGAGACCCATGCTCATCCCCAGGTCCATCTGCAGGTCGACGTCGTCCTCACCATGATGACCTTTCGTGTCCATGTCTATGGCTCCGACTTCGTGCATCAGCGGTTGCTGCTGCTGACTATGATGCAACTGAGCTTGTCCCGAAGCAGCTAACGATGCTGTAGTGGTGGCACCCCCCGTGGGCTTCTTGTCAAAAAAGTCGAGAATATCTTCAAAGTCGTAGTTGTCGTCTGCGTCACCGTCCGCCGCTGCTTCCGCTCCAGCCAAGGCCAGCACCGCCGCTGCCTTTTCAGCGCCTGAGACAGTGCCAAGAGATGTTGCGATGGAGCTGTGGGGTCATGTATTTTTTATAAAAAAAAAAAAAATAGGCAACAGAAAGTTCCCACTTTTTTGTGTACCTGGTGGTGGACGCCACAAGGACCGAGTCCATGGCATGGGTAGGATAGCCCAATGACGTTGGTCGAAAAAAGTTGGTCGAGCTGGAGAGTTTTTGATTCGAGCCAGAACTGGAACTGCCTGTACTAGGGACAGGCGCGGCCCTTGTCAAAAAAAGAAGGATCCTAAGTAATTAGTCTTGCAGATTAAGGCGTACGATATCGGCGAATCTACTGCGGGCATATTTGATATGTCAACATGTCTCTGCATCATGTCGACGCGATTCCATAATCCGGTTGTGTTGATGTTTCTTTTTTTTTTTTTTGGGGGGGGGAAAAAGGTTGGAATTAAGAGCTCGGCAACAATAAAACTTACGGTGGGAACTCTGCTTTGAGGGCTTCTGCCAGTTGTTGATGTACGAAACGCATTAAATAGGCATCCACTGGCTGGAATAGTTGATCAATTGGTGAGGCAGTGCGGATAAACACGCTTCCATGTCATGAAATAATTCAGTTTCACTTTCGAGAAAAAAACATTTTGCGCTGTCTCTTACCCAAAAGCAGGCACGACCAGCTCGGTTTGTTGTACGGTGCACACGATGGAAGTCGGGAACTGCTCTGGGACACTATCCCAAGCACTCCCATCAGCAGCGATATCAGAATCCAAGGAACGACTAAGGATGTTTGTCCACAGTGACCAAACACCCTGGGCAGCCGTCGCGCTGGCATTGCGCAGGATCCGGCCATCGGTTCCCATTGGACTGACGAGAACTGTTTTTATTTATTTTTATTTTTATCAATTGAGTTATACTGTGCTCGCTAGTATTATTTGATGTATTACCAGGCAGCTCAGCGAGTTCGGCCATGACCATTGGTGTGAGAGGAAAGATCATGTTGGGCCTGTGGTGATGCAAGCGTTTGGCCCAAAGCAAGAACAACCCAAACTGGCACAGAAGGCTTTCACCGCTAAAAGTCAGCTTCAACTTGCATGCTGGCACCCTGTAAGGAGTTCATTAGTAGGAAGACGCGAGCATTGCATTACGTCGATGACTCGGTCAGGTTGGCCGACTGCTGCAAATTGCTCCCCTCAGGAAAGACATAGTACGCGCCCAGCGGTATGAACCCGCGCTTTGTCAAATGCCGATGGATGGAGCCACGGAAAGCGTTGACAAAATGGTCCTGGGCACGATCGCGATCGGCAGAAAGGGTCCCTTTGGACGTCACTGTCCAATGTCCAGGCTTTTCAGATAAAGATGCCTGTGATAGCGTTCATACGTTTCAACGACGCAGACACAGCATCCGGGAGCGATCCCAGCACGTCGTTCGCAGTCGGTGGCGCATCATTGCTTGCCATCGGGCTGTCCGCATTCGCCGTACCTGCTGCCGATGACGATGCCAAAGGGACCGCTGATGTCGTCGCTGTTGCTGCCTGTTGAAACACCCACAGCTCCCACACGTGCTCGTGCAAAACCTGGTCAGCCGGCGAGAACGGAAGCGTCGAGTTCGGCTGCTGCGACGAGGACACAGAGGAGGAGGACGACGGCGTGGTTGGCTGTTGTTGCTGCGGCTGGGCGGCGCCCGACGTGGACGACGGAACGAGTCGGCGAGACCACGTGCACAGTATCCCCTGTCTGCTCAGCTCGAGAAAGGCTCCGACGACAGGGTTATGCCGCCCCAATGTCTGCAAGTGTATGTATGCGCGTGATTAGTTTGGGGCCCACACAAGAGCATGTACCGCAATCGCGCTGCTCCCCAGCAGGTGCGACGATAGCACCTTGTTCTCGCTCGCAAAGGGCGACTGGCCCGTCCACTGGTAGCTGGCCCACTCGACATCAGTCAGGCCCGTCTGTACAAGCAAGCGGGTTGGTTTGGTTTGCTGATTGGACAAAAGCTTTCATAAACGTACAAAGGCAAACACGTTGGTAAAGTCAGGCTGCTGCTGGTCTTCGCTGGCACCGTCGGCGGTGTTGCCGGGTCCTGGTGCAGACGCTAGAGCGAACGCCGGCAAAGGTGGAGCCGGTTGCTGCAGTGTGACCGACGCCATCGATTTTTTTTTTCAAGTGTTTTTTTTTGGGGGGGGTGGTTTCACAAACATGCTACTAGTACAGTAGTCTTCTGTCCTCAATCACGAACGCGGGATCGGCGGTCGTTTTCACGGACCTGCCTCTCCTTGGAGCGCTTCTCCTCCATCTCACGCTCGTTGGCCGCTTCGTTGGCCGCTTCAGCCAGGAACTGTTCGGCTTCGTCGAGATTGCTGAACGACTGCACCTGGCTGACCTTGTTGACCGAGACGACATGGAAAAACTTGTTGGCCTTTTGCAGGAGCTCGGGCGAGAACGTGGACACGATAAACTGGATGTTGTCCTTGGACAGGCGATCGATCATGCCTGGGTTTGAAATGAAAAAAAATTTTTTCTGTATTAAAAAAAAAAACGTATCAGTTTACGCACTGGCAATGGCCGTGCGGTAGGCCGGATCCAAGTTGGCATCGATCTCGTCAAAGAGGTAAAAGTAGCCGCGGTCAGTCTTCTGGATGGCAAAGATCAGAGCCAGGGCCACAACGGTCTTTTGTCCTCCAGAGAGCTGCGTAATGATCTGTGGCGGAGAGTTTGCGCCAAAGGCCACCTTGACTGAGATGCCGACGTAGTTGTCTACACTCGACAGGTTGGAGGATTTGGCTGCAGCAGCAGACGAGGATGAAGAGCCCCCCATTTCGTCGTCTTCGTCCTTGTTTAGGGGAGAAAAAAGTGTTTAATGCAGAGAAAAAAAAAAATTTTTTTTTTTTTGGAAAGTACAATTCTGGCCTTGTTTCGCAGCATGACGAGGTCGCCGCGACCCATCGGCACGAGCTCCTTGAAGATGTCGGAAAAGTACTTGGCCACCTGCTTGAATGTAAAGTTGATGGCCTCATCCTTTTTCTGGTCGAGGGTCTCCAGGAGCTCTGTAATCGACTGCAACAAGAAAAAGTTAACTCTGTGTTGTTCAAAATCGGTTTCCTACTTGGTGCGACTCGTCCAACTCCTTCTTGCGCTTGAGCAGGTCGTCGCGGCTCTCAGCAAACTGGCGGTACTGGTCCAGGGCACGCTTGTTGACGTGGCTAAACTGCTGCAGTTTCTCGAGGGTCTCTGAATGTAGTTTCTCGACCTTTTGTCGTGTTAACAAACCATTCAGAAATTCCCCTCTGGTACCTGTGTCTTTGCTGCGTTGCGGTAACGCTCAAACGCATCGGTTGGAAGCGAGCCCAGCTCGCGGATCTTTTGCTGCAACTCCTCGCGTCTCTTGAAATGGTAGGCACGCTGATTGAGAGCGCTCTCGCGCTGGAGCGTACGTTGGCGCTCTGATTTTTCTTCCTCATTTTGGCGCTTCAACAGCTTGCTCAGTTGTCCCTTCTTGCTGTCGGTATCAGTCTTGAGTTTGGTCTGCTCCGAGTCAATCCCTTGAAAACAAAACCAAAATCCTCTTTGTCAATGCAAGTATAAATTTTTAAAAAAAACTGTCTCTTTACCCTCAATCGAACGAGACAGGTTGGCCAGCTTGGTAGCCAGAACTTTTTGTTGCTGCTGGGCATCCTTTAGTTGGGCATCCACACTGGCGAGGTCAATGTCGCTCAGCTTGGTCCTGAGCTCATTGAGGGAAGGGTTGATGCGAATGTTGAGCTCATGATTGAGATTGTCGCGGCGAAGCTCGAGATTGCCACGCTGCTGTGCCACATTCGTGATTGTCTCAGTCAGCTCGTCAATGTCTTTGCGCGTCTGTTGAAGCTGCTGCTGCTCCGCAGGGGTCAGTTGATTGGTGAAGACAGACTTGAGCTCGTCCTGCAGCTCTCCCTGTCGGCCTCTGCTCGCTTGGACAGACTCGTTTGCATTCTCGACTTGTTTGCGCTGAGAAAAAAGAAAAAAAAAAGTGTTTTTGTAGAAACGACTACTCTGCAAATAAATTTTAAAAAAAGATACCAGGTCTTCCAGCTTTTCTTGGAGACGCTTCTGCTCAGTGGCAGCACCGGAAATGTCCTGAGTGATCCTCTCAATCACGTGCTCCACGTCTGACAGTCTCTGCTCGTTCGTGTTCAGCTGCGTCCTCAAGGCGGTGAACTCTTGATCGGCCTCTGTTTTTTGAATAAAAAAAATTTTTTTCTTCATTTTCAAGAAAATAAATTGTTTTTTTTTTTTG
>Ga0302230_10000445_pt1 | contig 36140 bp, 28 predicted proteins | sample II_Palsa_N2_1_FD_193523 | JGI IMG/M metagenome (GOLD analysis project Ga0302230, IMG submission 193523) | Peat permafrost microbial communities from Stordalen Mire near Abisko, Sweden - II_Palsa_N2_1 | ecosystem: Environmental > Terrestrial > Soil > Palsa > Peat permafrost | place: Sweden... | reverse complement strand
TCGTTGGCGCGCTGCGACAAGCTGGAACCGATGCCATGACCGGCGTCATAGTCGATGCGCAGCAGCACCGGATGTCCACTGGTGGTGGCAGCCTGCACCCGCGCGGCCATCTTCAACATATGCCATGAAGCGACGCGCGGATCGTTGGCGCCAGTGGTGAACATCACGGCCGGATAAGGCGTGCCGTCATGCACGTGAGCGTAGGCGCTCATGGCATACAGGCCGTGAAAACCATCTTCGGTCGAGGTCGAACCAAATTCCGGCACATTGGGCGGCCCGTTGGGCTCGGTTTCGCTGCGCAAGGTGTCGGACATGCCGACGTCGTCCAGAATCACCCGGAACAACCCCGGGTCGATGGTCAAGGCACCGCCCATCACAATGCCACCGGCGCTGGCACTATTCGCCACCAGATACTTCGACTGAGTGTAGTGCCGGTCGATCATGTATTGCGCGGAAGCGATGAAATCCAGGTTGGTGTTGATTTTGGTCAACTTCTGGCCGGCACGGTGCCAAGCATCACCGTATTCACCGCCGCCGCGCATATGCGAGATGGCAATGATGCCGCCGTGCTCGATCCAGGCTTGCCAGGCGGCATCGTAGAACGGGTCCATGGATTCGCCATAGCTGCCGTAACCGAAGACAATAGTCGGATGGGATCCGTCACGCGTTACACCCTTCTTCGAGATAATCGATACCGGAATGCGGGTGCCGTCATAACTCGGGGCAAACTCATCGTGTGCCTCTATCTCGCTGGATTCCGTCTTGGAGACCGGAATCAACCCGGTATCCGTCGCTGCATCGGAAGTCGGATCGTAGGCCATTTCACGCGGCGCCTTGACCCAACCCTGCAAGTCGAACATCACTCCAGGTGTGCGCGGATCGCCGCTCAAACCATAGATAGTGCCGGCAAAAGGCAGGGCGATCGGATGGTTTTGTTTACCGTCATACGACACGCGTTGCAGTTGAAAACTGGCCCCCGCGCGTTCGCCGACATAAATCGCATCGCTGGCCAAATCAAAGCTGTCGATCACATTCGGCCCTTCGGGCACGATCACCTCGGCATGCGCAAGATCAGGATGCGCGAGCGGCGTCGACAGGATCTGAAAGCGCGAAGCGCCCTTCTCCGACAAGAAATAGAGGCGATCGCCATGCATCCGCACGTCGGTCACACCATCCTCCGGTCCGGCGATTTTTTGCCATGGGGTCTGGGCTCCGTGGATCTGGTCGAGCGGCGCGATATAAAAAGAGTTGGGGTTGTTATCCATATTTTGATTCGCCACCGCAACCGCATAGGACGAATCGGGCGACAGCAATACATAAGTGCCCTGACCTTCCGGCACCTCGACCTTGGCTGAAACACCATGGCCGAAGACGGCCTCGTCGCCTTCGCCGTCAGGATGTTGACCCAGCACATGCAGCAGAGTCAGCGCGTTGTATTCGCTTTGAGCGGGCGGCGTGTCAGGACCAACCTTCGGATAACGCAAGTAGAAAAACGACTGGTTGTCGCGGCGCCACGAGACGACGCTATCGCTGGTGCGGTCGATGACTTCCGCTAGCGCATTGCCGGTCTGCAGATCGAGAATATGCAACACACTCTGCTCCGATCCGCCTTCGGATACGCCATACGCTACATAACGACCATCCCACGAGGGTGAATACCAATCCAGCGCATAGTGGTGGGCGCTGTCTTTGGCCAGTTTGGCCGGATCGACGAGGATATGTTCCGCGCCATTGATGCCGTCACGATAGGCCAGCTTGGGCAGATTGCTACCCGGTTCCATCAGATGATAAAAAAGCCGGTCACCGCGGCGGGTGAATTCATTGCGATGCAGATCCGTGCCCATCAGCCCCAGGATGCGTTGCGCCATGGCGGCGCGCCCGGGAATGTTGTCGAGCACCTTACGCGTGTAATTGGCCTGCGCCTTCATCCAATGCTGGACTTCCGGGTCGCTCAGATTTTCCATATAGCGATAATTATCGACCACCGGCGTGCCGAAATACGTATCGGTCACGGGACGTACGGGCGCCACCGGGGGAGCATCGGCCGACCATGCGGCGCCCGATGCGGCGAGTAGTGCGGCCGCGAGGGTCGCAGAGAACAAAGACTTGGTTGGTATCACTTAAACTCCCATAGTAAATAAGCGCCGCAAGATGGGCTCGAGCAGCGCGCAGGCAATAAAGTGTGACTGGAAACAGGGGTGACTGGAAACAAGGATTGAAAACCAAGATTAAAGTTTGGGAATGCGGATCCGGCTGATCATCAATGAACCCGAGATAGCGTAGATCAATACCAGAGGATGGAATTGAAACCCGCCGATGAACCTGACGCCCAGCCATAGTTGTTGACCTAATGCGCCTTGCGATACAGCATAGGCCAGCAAAGCCACCAGTAACACCGAGGTCGGAATGGGCGTGCCCTCGAAATATTTCACTTTGCCGCCGCCGTCGCTTATCTCTTCCGCAGTCACGTTATAGCGAGCCAGGCGCGATACGCCGCAGGCGACAAAAAACAGCAGCACAATACGGTCGTATAGGCCCTGCATGCCGCACGCGTAGGCAATGGCCGCCGGGGCCACACCGAATGAGATCACATCCGACAACGAATCCAGTTCGCGCCCCATCGCCGAACCCTGTTGCCGCCAACGGGCGATGCGCCCGTCCAGCACATCGAACAACAAGGCAAACGGCATCAACACACAAGCGAGATAAAGGTGCAGCACCTCGGCAGTTTGCAGGTAGGTCATTGCCGAAAACAACGCGCCCACACCGCATAACGCGTTGGACAAGGTAAACCAATCCGCGAGGTGAAACTCGCGGATCATCGAGAACGGTTTTTTAATAGGCATAGAGAAATTTGGAGATGAATCACCAGCCATGATAAGGGAAATACGGTTTATTTTTGAGAAAGCGTGAATCGCTCCTTGCGCGGTGTTCGCTCCACCTGCCTTCGTCTGCAGCACCGCGCAGGTTCAATGACGTCAGCAACGCAACGTTTATCGTCCGATCAGCGTCTTGGCCGCCGCACCAACAGCCGCCCTCAACCGCTCCTCAAAATATCCGCCCAACGCTTGCTGTATCTCCCGGCGCAGCGCGGCGCCGCGCTCGGCATCCAGCAAGCGGCTGCCCTGCACGGCGGCACGGACCATAAATGCAGCCGCCAGTGCGATGGCGGATAACTCGGCCTCCCCGACCGTCGGTGCGAAAGTCGCAAGCAAGTCCTGCACGCTAACGGAGAGCTTCTCCATGCCGTAGGACTTCGGCACCAACGAAGGAGTTTCCGCCAACACTTGGCACGTGGGACGCGCCGAGACATAGTCGAACACCAGGGTGATGAGTTGTTGACCGAACGCCCTGGGCGTAGCCGGCAAAGTGGTTTTCCACTGACCCAACTGGGCGTTCAGCTCGTCCATATAACCTAATAACAAGGCGCTGCCGATGCTTTCTTTGCTGGGGAAAAATTGGTACAAGGACCCGATGGAGGCGCCGGCGAGTTGGGCGATGCCGCTCATGGTGGTTGCTTCATAACCGGTTTCCGCAAAAAGCTGCTCCGCTGCGCGCAGCAGATCGGCCACGCGGCGTTCACCGCGTTCTTGCGTCGGCGTTTTGGGACGTCTTGAAGAAATCTGCGGGTCGGTCATCGTATCCCTGTATGAAACATGAGTAACTCTCGTATTTTACCGGAACCGAATCCTGCAAAACTGAGAAAATCAGCGCGGATCATGCACCGCGAAGCGGCGCTTTTTTGTTCCGGGAAAGGCCGGCATAAGTCTCGGGTAATCGTGCTGGTCCGGGGTTTAAGATCGCCGTCATCATCGCCATGCTGAGGCGGATTACCTGATCCGCTTACGCCCAGCTTCTCACCGCCTCCGTGTCCTTGACGGGCGGCAAGCCAAACATCCGCCCATACTCCCGCGTAAACTGCGACACACTCTCGTAACCCACCGCAAACGCAGCACTGCTCGCCGACGCACCTTCCGCCATCATCAAGCGACGCGCCTCGATCAGACGCAATTGTTTCTGGAATTGCCGCGGCGAAAGCGAGGTCACGGCGCGGAAGTGATGGTGGAACGACGACGGACTCATTCCAGCCGCCGCCGCAAGGCGCTCGACCGGCAGCGGCCGCGTAAACTCGGCCCGCAGTACCGCGACAGCGCGCGCCACGCGCTGAGCGTGGCCGTCCGGCCAGCCAAGTCGACGCATAGCCGCGCCGTGCCGGCCGGCCAGAAGCCAGTAATGCATTTCGCGCACCAGTTGCGCATGCAGCAGCGGCACCGCCGCCGGACGCTCAAGCAGGCGCATCAGCCGCAGCGCCGCATCGGCGACCTCGACATCGGTCGGCTCGGCCCGCACGGGCAGGCCGTCGGCAACCGGCACCGCCCTCATCTGCAGCGTCAGATCGGTAATTACCGCCGGGTCCAGATCAAACACCAGCGAGAGGTAAGGCCGCGCAACGCTCGCACGCGTGATCTGGCTTACGGTCGGCACATCCGCCGTAATCAGCAGCGAATCGCCGGCGTCGAAGCTGAAGGTCTGGTTGCCCATCGCCACCTGCTTGCTTCCCTGCAGCACCAGACAGACGAGCGGGCGGGAAATCGCGTAAACCAGGCCGCTGGGCGAGGTCGAACGGATGGTTGTCAGGCCGGAAATAGGAGTCTGAGCAAGGCCGGCTGGGTCGGCATATGCCTCCACATAACGGCGAACAGTGTTGAGCAGCGTGTCGGTCATGCTGCGATCCTACCCGATCGTCGAGCGCTGCGCCTACTCTGCTTGGAGGAATAGGCAAAGAACGTCGAGGTTTCGGCAATGATGGCAGCTCCCCCGCTCGCTACCATAGCGCTTCCCACAGACCAGGAGTTGCAGCATGACCAAAATCGCTATCGTTACCGGCGGCAGCCGCGGGCTCGGCCGCAACGCGGCTCTAAGCATCGCCCGCCACGGCGGGGACGTGATTCTTACTTATCAGAGCCGCGGCGAAGACGCTCAGGCCGCCGTCGCAGAGATCAACGCCATGGGCCGCCGTGCGCTGGCCCTGCAACTCGACACCGGCAATATCGCCGGCTTCGCACCGTTCGCCGAGCGGCTGCGGACGGCGCTACGCGACACATGGCAGCGCGACACCTTCGATCATCTGGTGAATAATGCCGGCCACGGCGACTATGCTCTGATCGAACAGACCACCGAAGCGCAGTTCGACGGGCTGGTTAATGTCCACTTCAAGGGCGTGTATTTCCTGACGCAGGCGTTGCTGCCGCTGATCGCGGACGGCGGGCGCATCGTGAACTTGTCCTCCGGACTGACCCGGGTGTCCTATCCCGGCTATGCCGCTTACGCGGCGGTAAAGGGCGCGGTCGAAGTGCTCACGGTTTACCTGGCGAAAGAACTGGGTAGCCGCGGAATCGCGGTCAACACGGTGGCGCCGGGCGCCATCGAAACCGACTTCGGCGGCGGTGCCGTGCGCGACAACCCGGAAGTCAACCGGATCTTCGCCGAGATGACCGCGCTCGGCCGCGCCGGTCTGCCGGATGATATCGGGCCGATGATCGCGAGTTTGCTATCGGAGGATAACCGTTGGGTTAACGCCCAGCGCATCGAGGTGTCCGGCGGCCAAGGCATCTGATCGGGGCTATGCTTCGCGCCGCCGGCATTTGTGGCACCATGATAAACGGCGGCGTTCACCTGCATGGCTCGTGAAAGCGTGTTTTATCGTCCTTCATAGAGGTTTCACATGGATATCGGCTTTATTGGATTGGGCAGCATGGGCCAGGCAATGGCGCTCAACGCGTTGAAGGCGGGACATACAGTGCGGGTGTGGAATCGTTCGCGCGATGCCACCAAACAGTTGGCCGAGCAAGGTGCGACCGTGGTCGATACCGCGGCCGAAGCCTTCGTTGGCGAAGCGGTATTTTCCATGCTCGCCGATGACGCTGCGCTACGTGCCGTGCTTATCGATGGCGGCGTTCTGCAGCAGGCGCAAAAGGGTGTAATCCACGTCAACATGGCGACGATTTCGATAGCACTCTGCGATGAACTCGTGGCGCTTCACCAACAGCATGGCGTAGCCTATGTGGCGGCGCCGGTCCTCGGCCGGCCGGATGTGGCGGCGGCGGCCAAGTTGAATATTGTGGCCGCGGGCGACGACGAAGCGATCAACCGCGTGCAACCTGTGTTCGATGCGATCGGCCAGAAAACCTGGCGCGTCGGCAGCAAACCTCAGCACGCGAACGTGTTCAAGCTGGCGGCCAATTTCATGCTGGCGGCGGCGATAGAAACCACCAGCGAAGCCGCTTCGCTGATGTCGGGGTATGACATCGACCCGCATGCTTTCCTCGATGTGATCACCAACACACTGTTTCCCGGCCCGGTGTACCAAGGTTATGGCCGGATGATCGCCGACCACCGCTACGAACCGGCACTGTTCAAGGCGAAGCTTGGCCTGAAAGACGTACGGCTTGCGTTGGCCGCGGCGGAGACGGTCAATGTTGCGTTGCCGGTGGCAAGCGTGGTGCGCGACAACCTGATCGAAGTGCTGGCTCATGGCGATGGCGACAAAGACTTCGCGGTACTCGGCCGGGTCGCGGCACGACGCGCGGGACGAGCCGTTTGAGCGACTTGCACACCGCGAAAATGGACTGATGAGTGTCGGCCCTGGGGGGGCGTGCGGCATACCGCACTGCCCGCCACTCGCCGACAAGAGAGTTATTTGCCCCACTGATAACCGGCCTCCAGGTAATAGCCCCAGCCGGTAGAGCGGTTCTGGAAATTGCCGCTGCCGAAGTTCAACACCGAACTGTCCCATTGACCGCCGTTATGGAAATAACGGGCGACTCCGACCAAACGCAAATGTCCACGCGAGTAGATCAAAGCATTGGTCTCATCAAACTCGTTATCGGCATAGGTGCCGTTACCCGCTTCTTCCCTCAGCTTGGAACCGAAGTCGTAGTTGAAGAACCCGGCATAACTCCAATCGCCTCCCATAGCATGGCCGAGGAAGTAGAAGTAGTTCATCTGGAAGCGGTAACCATCCCACGAATACTCATTGGCCGAACCATAGTTCTGGAATTGCCGGTTAACGTAGAGATTCGCCGATAACGAGAGCGGCGTATGGGTGTCGATATCGGTACCCAAACCCATATAAACGGTATTTTGCGCGGAAGAGCGGCTGCCGCCCATCTCGTAGATCCAGTCGGTCGCGAGGTAGATATGTTTGAACGGACCCAGCTCAAAATCCTTGCCCGCCAGGGTATCCAGCGCAACCTTGGGTTCTTGCTCACTGAAAATCGGTGCGCCCTTGTCCCACACCCCGGAGGTATTGGTGGTCCCGACATTCAGTACTTTGAGCGCGTCGACATAGCCGTATAAGGTAAAAGGTCCGTTGCTGCCAAAATATTCGTACTCCAGATAGGCATTACCGGTGCGATAAGGCCCGAAACGCGTCAAGCTGCTGTTGATCAAGCTCAGGGTTTGATGCAACCAGGGTTTATCGTCGGGCACCGGGGCGGGTACGGCGGCAATGGCGACAGTATCGTCCGCCGCAGCGGTTGCGGAGCGGCTGGCCCTGTCGGCTTTAGTCGTATGAGTACTGCTCGTGCCGCCAGCCGCAACACCTGATGCTGCGGCAGCCGGTGCTGCGACACTCGATGCAGCAGTGCCATCATCCGCGTAAACATCAAACGAGCAAAGCGCGAATACCGCCAGTGCCGCAATGGCGCTCGATGCGTGGCGTGGGATCGATGGATGACCGGCCGGGACATCATCATCGATGCTGTTTCCCTTAAATATTTTCATTCTACGAAGCCCCAGTGTAAAAATTAGTTGTACTAATTAGTTAAAAATATCCAGCATTCGCCCATCGCCCTCTCAGCTCGATTTCGCTGAAACGGTCGGACCCCACGCTCCACCTGGTTAAATCAAAATATCGGGCTTACTCCTCGTTACCTTCAACGCAACGCTGCCCTGCCGGTGCAAACAACCACGCCTGCGCCAACCGATAAACCCAAAAGCCGTGCCCATGCACCGAATCAAAAAGTACTGCCCGGTTCCAGATAAAAGGCGGCAGGCAGCAAAGCTGCCGCACTGGTCACCTCGATTTCGCCGGCCAGATTGCTCAGTATTACCTTCAGTACCGGCGAGCCGAGTTCAATCATCACTTGGCGGCAGGCGCCACAAGGTGCCACCGCGCCTTGGGTATCGGCCACCACGGCGAGTGTGTCGAACTGTCCCGGTCGGTAGCCGGCGGCAATCGCGGAGAAAAATGCGGTACGTTCCGCGCAATTGCATAGGCCGTACGATGCATTCTCAACATTGCAACCGTGAAAAATCTTGCCGTCGTGGGTCTTTAACGCCGCACCAACCAAAAAGCGCGAGTACGGTGCGTATGCCAGTTCACGAGCCTTGCGCGCTTCTTCAATCAGTTGTTCTTGGTTCATTGCCACTCCTTGAGTTAATTGGGCGCTTAATTGGGTGAGACGGCCGGTGCCAGAAATGACACCCCATCCGCGAAACCTTCCAGTCCAAACCAGGCGGCAAGGCTTTGACCGACATCGGCGAAAGTCTCGCGCACGCCCAGACTGCCGGGGGTAACGGATTTGCCGTAGACCAGAATAGGCACATGTTCGCGGGTGTGGTCGGAACCGGGCCAAGTGGGATCGCAGCCATGATCGGCAGTGAGGATCAAGATGTCGTCCGGCGCCAGCAAGTCGTAGATCTGCGGCAGCACGCCGTCGAAATATTCCAGCGCGGCGGCATACCCCGCCGTATTTCGGCGATGACCGTAACTTTGGTCGAAGTCGACAAAGTTGGTCATCACGATGCTGAAGTCTGAGGTGTTGCGTACGGCTTCCAGCGTCGCTTGCCAAAGGCCGTCGAGGCCGTTTGCTTTGATCTTTTGTGTGATGCCGACATGGGCATAGATATCGGCGATCTTGCCGATGGAAACCACTTCGCCACCCGCCAGGGCGAGTTTTTCCAGCACGGTGGCGGCCGGCGGCGGCACCGCCAAATCGTGGCGATTGCCGGTGCGGGTAAAACCGATCTGCGCGTTGCCGACGAAAGGACGGGCAATCACACGGCAGATGTTATAGCGATCCACTTCCTCTCTGGCAATCTCGCACAAATCGTAGAGGCGTTGCAAGCCAAAGGTCTCTTCATGGCAGGCAATCTGGAATACCGAATCCGCCGAAGCATAGAAGATAGGTTTGCCGCTTTGCATATGTGCCGCGCCAAGCTCATCGAGAATGGTGGTACCCGAAGCATGGCAGTTACCCAGATAACCGGGCAGCACGCCGCGCTGCACCATGGCGTCGAGCAAGGCCGGTGGAAAGGTGTCGGTCTTTTTCTCGAAGTAGCCCCAATCGTATCGTACCGGCACACCGGCCAGTTCCCAATGACCCGAGGGAGTGTCTTTGCCCGATGATAATTCGCGCGCGGGGCCATAAGCACCCAGCAACGCCGGCTGCGGCGACAAACCAGCGGGCAGCGAACCGGTCGCAAGTCGACTGGCCAGGCCGAGGCCCAGCCGCTCAAGATTGGGGATACGCAAAGGTCCACGGCGCCCGATGTCGGCCCAACCATTCGCGCAATGTTCGGCGATATGCCCCAGGGTATTGGCGCCGGTGTCGCCAAACTGCGGCGCATCGGGAGTGGCGCCGATGCCCAGCGAATCCAGAATGAGAACGACTGCACGCATGATAGGAAATTCTCCGAAACCTAGTCGACTACGCGATAAACGCTGGGTGGAAGCTTGCTGCCCATCAATCCGGTCGAGTTCACGGTATAAGCGTTGAGCACTTCTTCCACCGCGCGCTGCGCCGACTGCGCGTCGCGCGCGTGAACCAGCGCCAGCGGTTGACCCGCTTCCACCCGTTGACCCAGCTCGGCAATCTCGGTCAAGCCCACGCCATAGTCGATCTCATCATCGGGCCGGCGGCGGCCGCCACCCAACCCAACCACCGCCAGACCCAGCGCGCGGCAGTCAAGCTGTTCGACGACACCACTCTCAGGTGCCGCCACCGCAAGCGTCAGCGGGGCGCGCGCCAAGTGACGTTCAGGCGCTTCCAGCAAATCGGCAGGGCCGCCCAGTGCCGCTACCATTTTGGCGAAGCATGCGGCGGCGGCACCGGAATCGAGCACCTGATTAAGTTTGATCCGCGCTTGCGCATCGTCCTGCGCCAAACCGCCGATCACCAACATACCGGCGGCCAGCGCCAGCGTGACTTCATGCAAACGCTGCGGACGCGAACGGCCGGTCAAATAGTCGATGGCACAGTAGACCTCGAGCGCATTGCCCGCGCAGGGCGCCAGCGACTGATTCATGTCGGTCAGTACCGCCGAAGTTTTCATCCCTGCGCCATTGCCGACCTGAACAATGCTTTGCGCCAGTTCGACCGACTTGTCGTAGGTCGGCATAAAAGCCCCGGACCCCACTTTGACATCCATGACCAAACCGGTCAGCCCGGCGGCGAGTTTTTTCGACAGGATGGAGGCGGTGATCATCGCCACCGATTCGACGGTTGCGGTGACGTCGCGTATCGCATAAATCCGCTTGTCCGCCGGTGCCAGTTGCGCCGTCTGACCGATGATGGCGACCCCGACTTCACGCACCACACGTTGAAAATGATCCGTCTCCGGGAACACGTTATAACCGGTTATCGAAGCCAGCTTGTCGAGCGTGCCGCCCGTATGGCCCAGCCCGCGCCCAGAGATCATCGGCACAAAACCGCCGCAGGCGGCGACCATCGGCCCGAGCAACAGCGAGGTCAGATCGCCCACGCCGCCGGTGGAATGTTTGTCGATCACCGGGCCCGGCAAGTTGAGTGCTTGCCAAGCCAGAACCTGGCCCGAATCGCGTTGCGCCAACGTCATGGCAACCCGCTCGTCAAGGCTCATGTCATTGAAAAAAACCGCCATCGCAAAAGCCGCGACCTGGCCCTCGCTGACACTGCCGTCGGCGATGCCCTGGATGAACTGGCTAATTTCCGCGCGGCTAAGAGCCTGTTTGTCGCGCTTCTTGCGAATAATTTCTTGGGTAAGGAACATGGTGTTGGACTCGAACAGATTAAAGGAACATCCCGGCAATCGCCGCGCTCATCAAGTTGGACAAGGTGGCGGCAGCAACCACACGCAGACCGTACCGCGCCACTTCCGAACGGCGCTCAGGTGCCACCGCGCTGAAACCACCCGCCAAAATGGCAATCGAAGAAAAATTGGCAAAGCCGCACAAAGCAAACGACACGATGGCAAGCGTCTTGGGGTCCATCACATGCAGACCCGCCGCGGCAACCGCTTGAGCACCTTTGAGGTAGGGCGACAGATCGACGTAAGCCACAAACTCGTTGAGTATCATCTTCTCGCCGATAAAGTTACCGGCCAGCGCCGCGTCATGCCAGGGCACGCCGATCAACCATGCCAGCGGCGCGAAGATATAGCCCAGAATACTTTGCAGCGTAATCAGGGGATAACCGAAGATCCCGGCAATGCCGCTGACTGCCGCGTTCAACAAGGCGATCAGGCCGATAAAAGCAATCAGCATGGCACCGACATTGACCGCAATCTTCAGGCCAATGGCGGCACCGGAGGCGGCGGCCTCGATCATGTTGGCCGAACGTTTCTCGTCAAAACTCAGGCTCTCCAACAGCACCCGGCTCGGCTCGGTGGTCGGGAAAATCATTTTCGCAAACAGCAAGCCGCCCGGAATCGCCATAAACGAGGCGGCCAGCAGATATTCCATTTTGACCCCCAGCCCGGCATAACCGGCCAGCACGGAACCCGCCACCGAGGCCATGCCGCTCGCCATCACCGCAAACAGTTCGGCGCCCGTCATATCTTTGACGAACGGTTTGACCAGGGCCGGCATCTCGCTCTGCCCCAGAAAGATGGTGGCTACGGCGGAACAGGCTTCGATGCGGCTCACGCCCAAGGTTTTCTCCAGCACGATGCCCAGACCGTTGACAATCCATTTCATCACACCGATGTGATACAGCACGGCAATCAACGCCGTGACAAAGATGATCATCGGCAGAACCCGCAAGGCAAAGACAAAACCGCCGCCACCGAAGACCTGGAACATCTTGTCATCGACCAAGCCGCCGAAGAGGAAAGAGATGCCACGGTTACCCATATCCAGCACATGGTTCATGCCGCGCGCAGCCGCAGCCAAGGCAGCGCTACCGAGCGGCACAAACAGCACCAAGGCTCCGATGGCGATTTGCAGCAGGAACGCCGTGATCAGTGTACGCGGGCGTATCGCGCGCCGATTGGTCGACAAAGCAAAAGCGATCAACAACAGGACAGACATGCCACACAAGCTGCGAACAATATTCACGGTGTCTCACTCGATAAAGAGGGTTGGCAGGCAGGACCTTCGCGCAGCCTGCTGGCAGCGTGGCGAGCTTGAGCCCGCCACGCTTAAATGCTCAATTCGCCGGCACGCCGTTTTTCCATTGCGGCCAATCCTTGACGATGGCGCTCACCAAAGGTGAACCGGCGAGGTACAGGTTATTCACCGCCGGCACAAAACCGCCTTGCGACTGATAGTTAAGCAAGTTGTCGACATTCGAAATCCCTTCGGGCGGGCGATCGAAGTCGGATCCGGCACGCAACACCGCCACCCGGCTGGTATCGGCCAACCCCGCGGCAGCCGCACGCTTGATCACCTCAAAGGTGGCGTTGTCTTCTTGCTGAGTAGTGCAGTAGGTACCTTTGCCGTCGGTCAGCAATTTGGTCCAGTCGCGCGCCCGCTGTCCCAACGCATTACCGGAGACCCAGGTGTCGCCTGCCAGCGTATCGCATTGAATCACTGTCGGCGCTTGATTGGCCGGTGCATTGGTATACTTGGCCCGATAGGTCTTCGCCTCCGCGCTATCGCTTAGCGTCACATTGCGCGACAGCAGATAGGCTTTTTGCAGCAACGCTTCATTCAGTTGAAAGACTTCCGTGCGGTAGTCGAGCGGCGGTTTTTCGTTCTCGCTCTTGGTGTTGATCCCCAGATAACCGGATTTCCAGCCGCCGGGAATTTCACGCGCATCGATTTCCCACTGGATGCCGAAGTCCACCAGATAGCGAGCCCATGCCGCCGAACCGAGGGTGCCCTGGGCCGGGTCGATACCGGCAATGCCCGACACCAGGAAGTAGGTTTTGCGCAAATCGAATTGTTTTGAATACACCAGCGCAGCCATCGAGGCAGCCGCGTTGGTATGGCCCATGCCGGTGGTGATCACACACACGTCATCCCGAGTGCAATGCAGCGCCGGATAGTCGGGCGACAAACCCGGAACGGCGATCGCCTGAGTCTGGCCCAGATGGTCGAGCCAGGTTTTACCTTCCGGCCCAAACATCGAGATGATCAGCACTTTGACCTGCCGGGGCGCCACCGGCGCCGCGGCGGCGCCCTTCACTAACAGACACGCGAGGCCCATACAGGCGAAGGTACGAAGCATTGTCTTGTTCAACATAAGATCCCTGATCGAGGAAAACCGTTGGAAAAATTCAGTGTAAAAGCGGCGTGCTGCTTAGCGCCAGGGCAACAGCCGCCACGACATCTCGGCGACGGTCTTTGCGTAAAGACAGCAATAACACTCGGCCGAACCACCCAAACTTGTGCCGCGCCGCCCAACAAACGGGCGAGCTGAAAGCCTATTGAAAACTTACGCCCAAAAGTTGATCGTTCGGTCAGCTTTTGAACGGCACCGGAAGCGGGCGCAAGCTACTAAGCACACACCATGCCAAATAACTTGTCCGAATGGTCAGGTTATACGGCATACAGAGTATACGAAAAACCTGATGAAGAAAATCGCTGCCGCATGAGATCGGCATATCGCCGCGAAGAAGGCTGGAAGCTAGGGAAAACGTTGATGATTGCGGTAATTACTGATTGATGGATTTTATTGTTCAGGATAGCTATTTTGAAAAATTATTCATTTAACCGATCCAAATCGGGTTTTACTCAGGACTACTACATATATTCACCGGAGCGTTTTCGGTACGCTCATTTCCCTTTGGATTTAATCATGTGCTGCGCGCGATAAGCGCAGGGCAGATAGCATTACTGCGCTTTCTTGATCAGCCCAGCCACCGCCATCTTGCGATACAAAGTATTACGCGACACCCCCAGCGTGCGCGCCGCCGCCGAGACATTGCCACCGTGCGCCGTCAGTGCCGCCACCACGGCCGACGAAGCCAGATCCTGCAAGCGCAGGCCGGTGAAAGAGGATGCGGCAACTGCCGCTGAGCCGATTGCGGGCAACGACGGAGGCGACAGCGGGGCCGCGGGCACAACCACGGTCGCAGGCCGGGCATGCGCCCCTATCCTTATGTCATCCAGTTCCTGCAGAAAATCACGCGGCAGATGTTTCATGCCGATCGCCGCTTCATCGTCATCCAGCATGGCGCAGGAAGTGCGCAACACATTGGCCAGTTGCCTGAAATTGCCGGGCCACTGATGACAGGCGAAAAGCGCCAGCACCTCGGGGGTTACCCCCACCGGCCGTCCGGTGTAACACTCGGAACGTAATATCTTGTCGACGGTACTGGCCAGATCGGTACGCTCACGTAACGGCGGCAGGTTCACCAGCAAACCATTGATGCGGTAATAAAGATCGTCGCGGAATTCGCCGCGCAGCACCATCTCACGCAAATTGCGATTGCTGGCGCAAATCAAGGCGAAATCCACCGGCACCGCCTTGGTGGCGCCCACCGGCGTTACGGTGCGGTCTTGCAAGACACGCAACAAACGACTTTGCAGGGCAAACGGCATATCGCCGATTTCATCGAGAAACAAAGTGCCGCCGTCGGCCTGAATAATTTTGCCGGCACCGCCGCCCTTGGCGGCCCCGGTGAATGCGCCCGGCGCATAGCCGAACAATTCGGCTTCGATCAAGGTGGCGGGAATGGAAGCGCAATTCACGGCGACCAAGTCAAAGCTGCTACGCGGCGAATCGCGATGGATTGCGCTGGCCAGAACCTCTTTGCCGGTACCGGTTTCGCCGCCGATCAAAATCGGAATCGGTTTACCGATGACCTTGCGCAAGCGCGAAATCAGGTCGGCAACCTGAAGGTCCCCCGTTTCCAGGTAACGCAACCCCGATAACTTGAGCTCAGGTTTTGCCGGACGATTCACAGATTCACCGATGCCATCGCCCGCATGGACCGCGACCGGAGTGGCGCGGCGGAATTCGACACCGGCAAACACGTTGACGCCGCTATGCAGGCACAGCGAAAACGTCTGGTCGCCGATAGAGCCGCCACGCACCCGGTCGATCAACTCACCGCTGGATAAATTAAACAGCGACGACAAGGTATGCGCGTGCAATGCCGCCAACGGCATGCCGAGCTGGAACTGGGCGCTGCGATTGGCTGAAAGAAAACGGCCATCCACGCCGAAGGCGGCAATGCCCTCCATCAGGGTACCGATAAACTCCGGGCGGCTATGAAAATGAATCCGCAGGGCTTCGGTAAAAGCGCTGCTGAATAAATGATTTTCTATCATCTGCCCGGACATCTTCGCCAGCGCCATAGTGTGCTGGTGATGGCTGCGGCAATCCCCGGTGACGTCAAGCACGCCGAGCAAATGGCCGAAAGGGTCGAGTATCGGCACACTCGAACAGGCTAAAAACTGGTTGGCGCGCAAATAATGCTGGTCGCCGAACACGGTAACTGCATCGCGTTCGGCAATGGCCATACCGATTGCATTGGTGCCCTGCTGCTGCTCGCTCCACAACGCACCCGCACGTAACGCCACTTTATCGGCGCGCCGCAGAAAATCGTCATCGCCCAACGAATGCAGAATCAAGCCATCGGCATCGGTCAATACGATCATGCTGTGGGTGTTGACGATCTGCTCGTAAAGCGTTTCCATCACCGGGAACGCATGACTGCATAACACGCGATTTTGATCGAGTTTGAGCGACAGATCGGCCGCGCGCAACACGCCATAGTCGGGCCGCATGGAGTCGGCCAGACCGAACGTTTCAGAGCGTTGGTGGGATTTTCTGATCAGCTCCAGAGACTGGCCGTCACTGGGCATGCCGGCATAAGCACCCAGCTTGGGCCGCGTGCCGGATGGGGAATCTACGCGAATTGCCATGGTCTTCTCCAGTGAATCGTCGCAGGAAGGGTCGGAACAATGCCCTCTGTCGCTTCATGGCCTGAAGAGCCAATGTACCACCAACCGCGCCTGCCAGGCAGGCCCCGGGGATAGAGCAGTTTATAGGCCGGCAACCAGATCGAGAGATCGGGGTACCGTCTTGCCCGTCAGCCCAGCCCTTGCGCAACCGGCAGGCCGGGTTTGATGGCCCGGCCTGCGGTAAAACACGTCCTGCAATAGCTCAGAAGAAACCGAGCGGTTTCTGGCTATAACTCACCAGCAAATTTTTGGTCTGCTGGTAATGATCAAGCATCATCTTGTGGTTCTCGCGCCCGATGCCCGACTGCTTATAACCGCCGAAAGCCGCATGCGCCGGATAGGCATGATAGCAATTGGTCCATACCCGGCCGGCCTGGATCTGCCGGCCAAAGCGATAGGCGCGCGTGCCGTCGCGAGTCCACACACCGGCGCCCAGGCCGTAGGGGGTATCGTTGGCGATCTCCAGCGCTTCGTCTTCATCCTTGAAGGTGGTCACCGACAAAACCGGGCCAAAAATTTCCTCCTGAAAAATACGCATTTTATTGTTGCCGCGAAATACCGTCGGCTGCATGTAATAACCGTTTTTCAACTCGCCGCCCAGCGCATTGCGCGCACCGCCGATCAGGCATTCGGCGCCTTCTTTTTTACCCAGGTCGATATACGAGAGAATCTTGTCGAGTTGCTCCTGCGATGCCTGCGCGCCTATCATTGTTTGTGCATCCAGCGGATGCCCTTGCTTGATGGCCTTGACTCGCTTGAGCGCACGCTCGATAAAGCGGTCGTAGATTTTCTCCTCGACCAGCACGCGCGATGGACAGGTGCAGACTTCGCCTTGATTCAAGGCGAACATGGTGAAACCTTCGAGCACTTTGTCGAAATAGCTGTCGTCGTGGTCCATCACGTCGGCAAAGAAAATATTGGGACTCTTGCCGCCCAGCTCCAACGTCACCGGAATCAGATTCGGTGTCGCGTATTCCATAATCAAGCGGCCGGTACCGGTCTCGCCCGTAAAAGCGATTTTTGCAATACGTTTGCTGGATGCCAGCGGTTTCCCCGCTTCCAGACCGAAGCCGTTGACCACGTTCAACACGCCGGGCGGCAGTAGATCTTCGATCAATTCAATCATGACCAGTAGCGACGCCGGGGTTTGTTCCGCAGGTTTCAACACCACGCAATTACCTGCGGCCAGCGCCGGGGCGAGCTTCCAGGTTGCCATCAGGATCGGGAAATTCCACGGAATAATCTGCCCGACCACACCCAGCGGCTCGTGAAAATGATACGCGACGGTATCTTCGTCGATTTCGGAAATCGATCCTTCCTGAGCCCGGATACAACCGGCAAAATAACGAAAATGGTCGATGGCCAAAGGAATATCGGCGGCCGTGGTTTCGCGTAGCGGTTTGCCATTGTCTATGGTTTCCGCGACAGCCAGGCGCGACAAATTAACTTCCATACGATCGGCGATCTTGTTCAGGATGTTCGCACGCTCGGCCGGCGTGGTTTTGCCCCAAGCACCTTTGGCCCGATGCGCCGCGTCCAGCGCCAATTCGATATCGGCTTCGCGCGAGCGCGGAATGGAGGTAAACGGCTCGCCGGTAATCGGCGAAACATTGTCAAAGTATTCGCCGCCGACGGGGGCCAGCCATTTGCCCCCGATAAAATTGCCGTATTGCTTCTTGAACGGGAACTCGGTGTTCAGATACTGCATCTCCGAATGATTCATGTGCGTGCTCCTCGCATGTTATTTGGATGTCCGACGCTGATATGCGCAGCCGGCACAGTCAATATGCGAGATGCGTGCCAGCGCAACGGCAGACGCCGAGATGCCATACCGGCGCAGGGTTGCGCCCTGAAGCCATGAGCAAGCCGTGGCATAAAGCGGAACGGATCTGCTCAAGCAAGTGTGCCGTTTTGATACACCAGGATGAGATGCTGTGGCAAAACGTGACAAGCACTTGATCGCTGACCGTCTGTCTCAAATCCCGCTGGTCTGCTCTAAAGCCCCGCGCCGCCGGAAAAAAGGCAAAACAACCGCGACGGCAAGCCCCAGGACAGCCATGCAGAGCGCCAGCCCCACAATGACAAAACCGGTCTGCTTCGGTGCCGAGAACACAGCAACCAATATACCGGCCAGCGGTTGTGTCAGGTTATTCAGCAAAATCACCAGGCCGGTGGTTTTGCCATAATCCTGGCTCGGAATAATCTGCTGCCGGGCACTGCGGATATACACGTTGAACATTTTGTCGAAACCGGTGATCAACAAAAATCCGCCGGCATAACCCCAAGACGACGGGCTCAGTCCGGCGCACAAGCCACCCGCAAAGATCGCCGTAAAAGACAGCAGGCCCAGCGTTTTTCTCGACCAGGGAGCATGGGCCACGGCCAATAAAATGATGACGGTGGCGATGGCGCCCGCGGTTTGCAGCCCGGCGTAGTATTGCCCCGATTGATGATGCAGCCCGGTCACCATCGCGGCCGAGGTGGCCAGCGTGACGCCGATGATCAGGTTTTCACCGGCGGCCAGCACAATCACTTGTTTCAAACCGGGCAAATGCAACACGTGCGCCAGCGCGGTCTTGAGCGGCAAGATCCACGGCCCCGAAGCCGGCTCGGGATGGTTCAAACGAATCCGGCTGGTGCGTTGCCACAGCGCCAACGCCATATCGGCGGCAAGAAACAGGATGGCGGCCGCGACCACCGCCCACTGCCAATGCCACCAGCCCAGCAGCAATGCCGCCAGCATCGGCCCCAACACCATCCCCATTTGATCGGCGAGCTGTGAGTAAGACAGGACTTTCTCAAAGCGCTGCGACTTGAAGATCTGCGGCAACAAGACTTCGCGCGCGACCACCCCCTGGCTGGTCAACACCCCGCAGCAGGCCGACAGCACCACCAGCCAGCCGATACCACCGAACACCGCATAGGCGGCCATGCCGCCCAAACACGCCACGGCGCGATAGATCTGGCTGACGCGCATCAATTTGAGCGGGGAAATACGGTCGCACAACGCACCCAAGAGCGGGAAGAACAGATATCTGGGCAGTGTTTCCGCGGTGAAAGCCAGGCCGGACCAGGACACTTTCCGGGTGGTCTGGTAAATCACCAACGGCACCAGGAACAGCAAGATCTGGTCGGCCAGGCGCGCCAGGAAAAGCGAGGCGAAAAAAGTTTGGGAATGAGAACGCACCGGGATTCGCTGGAATGGCTTAAATCGTGGGGATAGCCCCAATTATGGCGTGAGCCGCCTGTCGCATGGATTTTTTTGCTCGCCTTGACAAAACATGAGGGCCCATCATATTATCCAGCAATAGAATATGAGATACCCTCGCATTTCATCGAAATCGGATCATGCACCACCAAAACGTACCGTGGATGCGCCCGGGTTTGCCCGAAACCCGCACCGGTACAGCCCGGCCATTACCTACTTGGCAAAAATCGTGCTTTAAAGCACGGATGTCCACCGGCACTGAGCGGGTCCGGCCATGAGCGACACGGCCCATCCTTCTGCCGGCTCGACCGCCGTCGAGGTTCCGCATCGCCGCATGATTACCATCTCGATCATGCTGGCGACACTGATCCAGACCCTCGACAGCACCATCGCCAACGTCGCTTTGCCGCACATGCAAGGCAGCTTGTCCGCCTCGCAGGATCAAATCACCTGGGTCCTGACCTCGTATATTGTCGCCGCGGCCATTGCCACGCCGGTAACCGGGTGGCTGTGCGATCATTTCGGCAAGAAGCAGGTATTACTCGCCTCGATTTTGGGCTTTACCGCCGCGTCCGCCTTGTGCGGCGTGTCCATTTCCTTACCCATGATCGTCGGCGCGCGCCTGTTGCAAGGATTGTTCGGCGCGGCCTTGGTACCGTTATCGCAAGCCATCCTACTCGACATCAACCCGCGCGAGAAACAGGGGCAAGCGATGGCGATCTGGGGCATGGGGGTGATGATCGGCCCCATCCTAGGACCGACCTTGGGCGGATGGCTCACCGACAGCTACAACTGGCGCTGGGTATTTTTTATCAACGTGCCGATCGGCGCGTTTGCGTTGTTCGGCGTGTTCACCTATATCAAACCTGAATTTATTCGACAGAACACCAAGTTTGATTTCTTTGGTTTCGCCACCCTGAGTATTGCGATCGGCTCGCTACAGGCAATGCTGGATCGCGGCGAACAACTGGATTGGTTTAGTTCGATCGAAATCTGGTGCGAAGCGCTCGCCTGCGGCATCAGTTTTCTGTATTTTCTGGTGCATACGGCAACCGCGCAGGGACGCTCGTTCTTCAATCGCCGTCTGCTGGCCGATCGAAATTACCTCACTGGCCTGGTGTTTATTTTTGTGGTGGGCGTTACGCTTTACGCTACCCGCGCCTTGCTGCCGCCTATGCTGCAAAGCCTGATGAATTACCCGGTCGCCACCGCGGGCCTGGTGATCGCGCCCAGCGGCATCGGCACCATGCTCGCCATGCTGGTCGCCGGCAAATTGATGGGCCGGGTCGATCTGCGCGCCCTGCTCTTCCTCGGCCTGGCCATCACCATCTTCTCGCTCTGGCAAATGGCGGGTTATACGATAGTCCTGTCCGAAAGCGATATCATCTGGCCCGGCGTGATCCAGGGCATCGGCCTGGGTCTGGTGTTCGTGCCGCTGAGCACCCTGACCTTTGCCACCTTGGCTCCCGCCATGCGCGCCGAAGGCACCGCCATCTACAGCCTGTCGCGCAACATCGGCAGCAGTATCGGCATCTCGATCGTGCAAACCATCCTGACCCAGCATACGCAGATCGTTCATTCATCTTTGGTCGAGCACATCACGCGCTTTAATCCCCTGCTGCAGAGTGCTTCCGGGGCAGGTCCGTCGGCGACCACGCTGGCCTTATACGACCAGCAGATCAACGCCCAGGCCTCGATGATCGGTTACATCGACGATTTCAAATTCCTGATGTGGATGACGCTGCTGGTCACCCCGCTGCTGCTGCTTATCCGCACCCCAAAACAGGTCGTGGCGAGCGAGGCGGCGCATGCGGTGATGGATTGACGGGTTGATTGATGCAGCCCACAGACGCGGGGCAATGAGATCCAACCCAGCCCGGGGAGGATGTGCAAGGTAAAACCGGCGCTCCCAAGCGCCACACAAGTGACCCTCGGGAACGCCGGCAGGTACCGCGATACAGCCGCGATCAGAAGCTTATTCGGTCGCGCCGTTCGGAGCACCGCCCTTCAGCAGCTTCACCACCATCACGGTGCCGTCGCCCAGGTTATAGGTGCGCGTGTCGGTTTCATGCATCGCCACAAAATCGACCACCGAAATGCTGCGCGTTTGACCCGTCGCCACCATGCAATCACCGCTCTGGCCGCTGTCTTTCGGCGTTGCGCGGCTGATGCGCGCGTCGATGATGGTTTCGATACGGCCAGCCTTCAACGCTGACGGCACCAGCGACATGACGGTTTCATCGTTCATCGAATATTGGCTGTCCACCGGGGCGCCAGTCTGATCCTTGAACTTGCACACGGTGCTGTCGCGCGTCACGACCAGCGAACTCGACACCGGCGAGCCCAGCTTGGTGACCAAGGTTTCTTGCTTGAGTATCTTGTCGTCACGGCTGAATGTGACTTGATAACTGACGTCCTTGCTGTCGGCCGATTTGGTCAGATCATGCGAGGTGTCGGCGGCAACGCTGGTCTGAGGTGCCGCAGAGCCTGCCTGGTAGCCCGGAGCGGCAAAGCTTGCCTGGTAAGCCAAAGTCAGCAACGCGACTAAAACGATCTTTTTCACAAGAGCTCCTGTTGGAAATGGGGTTCAATGCACAAACATGGGGGGTCAATGCGCAATCTGGAAAATGCGATGGCATGAATTAGAACGCTTCGCGAGCGCGACGTCAAACAAAGATCAAATGAAGATCGAGCAAAAAACCTATCGATATCTGGCAAAATCAAGCTCGGGTGAGAGACGTCATCGCCACGGGTTTTATCTTGCCGATACGGTCGAGTACGCATCAGAATGCTTGCAAAGCATCATCTCACCACCAACTACAGCTAATATCCAGCTTGGAGCGCTGCGCGCCCGCCGCCCATGACCGTTGATTCCGCCGTTATTTTCCACTTATTTTCACTGCACTTTCTCCTCGAGGCCAAGCGCCATGACCCCGCATGACCTGACGCCCAAGCAACATCGCAGCGATACCGAAATCTCCCAGCACCGCGCCCTGACGGCTCTATATATAGTGCTCGCGGCGCTGGCATTATGGGTCGTGCGCGAATTTATCCCGGCCGTGGTCTGGGCCGGGGTGATCGCCATTGCTCTGGCGCCCGTGCGCCGCCGCCTTGAAACCTCGCGCTGGCTGCACGGCCGCGGCACGCTCAGCGCGGTCTTGCTCACGTTGGCAGTCGCCCTGTTATTTGTCTTGCCGCTGGCATTGACGGCCGCACAAGCCATCCACGAAGCCCATGAACTCAACGATTGGTGGCGGCAGGTTCAGGAGCATGGGATTCCCATGCCGGACGCACTGACGCATTTACCCTACGGCATCAAGCCGCTGACCGATTGGTGGCAAACCAACCTGGCCGCCCCACTCAACGCATCTCCCGCAGGAAAGGCACTACACGGCCATTCCATCTTCGCGGTAACCCGGGCCTTCGGCTTACGCACCGCCCATGGAGCGATGCTATTCAGCTTTATGCTGCTCACGCTGTTTTTTATCCTGCGGGCCGGCCCCAGTTTAAGCGACCGTCTGCTGCACGGCGCGCAACGTGCCTTCGGCATCGGCGGCGCCGAACTGGCGACACGCATGAGCGCCTCGGTGCGCGGCACAGTCATCGGCTTGGTGGTGGTCGGCCTCGGCGAAGGCGCATTACTCGGCATCGCCTACATGGCAACCGGCCTACCCCATGCAGCCCTGCTCGGCATGCTGACAGCCATCGCCGCCATGGTGCCCTTTTGCGCCCCGATCCCATTTGCCGGAGCCGCCTTATGGCTGTTTATACAAGGCTCAACCGCCACCGCTATCGGCCTGCTGGTCTTCGGTTTTGTGGTGGTGTTCATCGCCGAACATTTTATTCGCCCGGTATTGATCGGCGGTGCGGCGCGCCTGCCTTTTTTGCTGGTGCTGTTCGGCATTCTGGGCGGGGCGGGGACTTTTGGTTTGTTGGGGTTGTTTGTTGGGCCGGCGATTATGACGGTGTTGATGTTGTTGTGGAGTGAGTGGACGGCTTGAGATTCAAAGTAAGCGTGTAACGAATGGGAGTTTTGTGTGAAAGCGGGAAGAATATTGCGGATGAACTAGCGCAAGGCGATTAAGGCTGGCAAACTAAAGGAGAACAGTGGCAGGCCCGTAGTCCCGGCGACATTCATTGATGTTTACACGAACCCTTCATCGGAGAAACGGATGTCCACCGCAGGTGCAATTGCTTCCAAATCAAATAATTTCAAATTGCCGGCCTGGGTTACGCGCGAAAGAATCACGCTATATAGCTTGATTGTGCTGATGATCGATCTAGTCTATTTTATCCTGAGATTTGACGGCGCTTATATCTTCAAAATTCCGAACTTCACTGCGCTCGGTTGGGATTTCGCTGTGTTCTGGAGCGCCTCGTATCTCACCCTTCATAATGGTGCAGCTAGCGCGTTTAACATCGGATTGATACACCAACTTACGGCGCCCCTGCAACACGATACGCGAGGCCTTTTCCCCACGCCATGGCTTTACCCGCCGACCTTCTTGCTGGCGGTTCGGCCACTGGTCTTGCTGCCGTTTTATGCCTCCTATGCAGCGTTTGTTACGTTCGGCGTAACATTTTGCGCATTCATGTACACCCGCATGCTGAAACCCGCGCTGGTGGTCTGGTTACCGGCGCTTGCATTTCCCGCAGTCTGGATTGCCGGGATGGCCGGGCAAAACTCGTTCCTCACCTTGGGACTGGCTGCCGGCGGCTTGATCTTCCTCGACAAACGTCCTTGGCTCGCCGGTATCTTCATCGGCTTACTTGCCATCAAACCTCAACTAGGAGTCATATTCCCGCTGGCTCTTATTTTGGGTCGTAATTGGCGCGCGCTGGCGAGCGCATGTATTACGACTACGACTTTCTGCGTGCTTGCCGGCGTCATATTGGGCTTTGACACCTACGGCCAGTTTTTTGCAGCACTGCCCTGGTTTAGTCACTTCGTTGTGGCCCATGCAGGCGCATGGCCTACCGGCATGCCGACGGGATTCGCCTTGGCCCGGCATTTTGGCTTAAGTCCCAGCGCCGCGTATCTGGTCCAAGCGATACTGGCAGCGCCAGCGGTGGCGCTGGTCATCTACCTTGCCCTTATCAGAGCTCGTCTCGAATTACGCGCCGCAGCCATTGCGGTGGCAACGCTGCTCGCGCAGCCTTACCTTCTGCACTACGACCTGATATGGCTCGCTTTGCCTATCGTTTTTCTGGTCGTCGATGGGCTTCGTCATGGCTGGCACAAAGGCGACATTCCTGTATTAATTTTGGTTTGGCTCGTGCCTATCGCATACTATCTTCCACCGGAGTGGGAGTTTTCGCAAAATATACCCATCGTAATGTTGGCAATTCTCATACTTATTTTTCGGCGCTGCCGGAATGCCCCGACAGAACCGGTACTTGGTCACGAGCTTGGCGCATTGATTTGAATCTCGGCCCGACTGGATTGAGCCGAGAAAAGACTCTGTCGGCGACGCACAAGCCATGACCCGTCGCGATCCTGATCAAACGAAAACTTCAAAGACCCGATGAGCGCATATTCATCCGAGCGACAAGACAGAAAATCGCTAATTTCGCTGGTGATCCCTTGCTACAACGAGGGATTGGCGGTCGAGAATCTGTTTCTGCGGATCACCCCTGTACTGACCGCACTCGGGGAATTCGACTTCGAGATTGTCTGCGTCAACGACGGCAGCACTGACGACACCCTGGTCAAACTGCTTGCTTTAGTCGAACAAGATCCGCGCCTGGTGATACTCGACCTATCGAGAAATTTCGGCAAGGAAGCCGCTCTCACGGCAGGGCTGGACCAAGCAATGGGCGACGCGATCATCCCCATTGATGCCGACCTGCAAGATCCACCTGAACTGATTCCGCGCTTGATCGAACAATGGCGGAAAGGTTATGAAGTGGTTTTAGCCAAACGTGCAAACCGCGATAGCGATTCTTATCTGAAGCGCAACACTGCCCGGCTATTTTATCGCATGCACAATGCCCTGTCCGACCTGCACCTCCCCGAAAATGTCGGAGATTTCAGACTTATCGACCGGCAAGTATTGGACGCGCTCAAGCAGTTGCCGGAAAATCGCCGCTTTATGAAAGGCTTATTTGCTTGGGTGGGATACAAAACCACCACAGTGGAATACACCAGGGTCCCGCGCCTCGACGGCATCTCGAAATTCTCCGGCTGGAAACTATGGAATTTTGCGCTTGAAGGGATTACCAGTTTCAGCACAATACCCTTGCGCTGCTGGACCTATTGCGGCACCGTCATCTCTTTATTGGCTTTTATCTATGGCTTGGTGACCATTATAAAAACACTGATCCGTGGTATCGATATGCCAGGCTATGCTTCCTTGCTAACCGTCATGTTGTTTCTCGGCGGTATTCAATTGATCGGCATCGGGGTGCTCGGCGAATATATGGGCCGCATCTATCTGGAAACGAAAGGCAGACCGATCTATCTGATTCGTCGCCAATATCGCCGTAAGCAAGATTAGCGGCAGCGTGGCCATGCCCAATTTCAAGCGTTTTGCGATTTATGTGGCGGTCGGTGCGGCGGGCACCACTTGCCAATATGCAATATTGGTCGGGCTGGTGCAAACCGGCTTGGCACGACCGGTATTGGCGTCATCCTTGGGGGCGTGCGTCGGTGCCGTCGTCAACTATGGGCTGAATTATCGGATCACTTTCAACAGTCATGCCGGCATCGCCAGAAGCGCCAGCCGCTTCGCGTTGATCTCCTTAGCCAGCTTGGGGTTGAATGCAGCTCTGATGCACCTGATGACGGTTCGCTTCTCTTTCAACTATGTGTTGGCACAGCTACCCTCGACAGCACTGGTCTTGGCCCTCGCCTATTCCGCCAATTTGTTGTGGTCCTTCAAGTCTCACGGGACCGCGGCGAATTGAGTCGGGATGCCACGACACATCAACGGTGACCGAATCATTATCGGCAGTCACCGTCGGCTCCCCAACTGCATGAGAATAATTCCTGCCTAAGGCGCATTCACCGGCGGCGAAATCATTTTTACGACGCCCATATCGACAGTGATCTGCGACGGATAATCATAGGCCGCCCTGGTGGATATATCCACCACGTCCCCAATCAAGCCGTTATACAAAAGCAACCCTTTGCTTGATGAATTCGCCGTTACGGCACCTCGATCGTACTGGTCCTTGGTACAGTTGACCACAAGATCGGTATACGCACGCCGAACCGTGACTCGAGCAGGTGTGTGGATAACCCAAGTCCCTTTATCGTTCATCAGCGAACACGTGGCGCCCGTAACCTGCTCGTAACCGTGGGTCGTACTGACATAAATCGTTTGGTACTCGCCGCCGACGATGGTTGCACAACCACTCAGCGAACCTACGGCGGCTACCCCGAGCAAAATTAATTTTTTCATGATTTCCTGGAATCATCATCACAGCACGATTGTGTGGTAAAAAAAAGACCTGTCGCGACTTGGCTATCAGAAACCGTTAATCCAGTCGGAATGAGAAACAGTCTAAACGACTCCAGGCTAGCTGATTGTGAAAAATTAAATTAGCTGGATACTGAGTTGTTAACCCGTATATTCAAAACATCGCATGCATTGATTTTATGGCTGCGTTGCCACAAGGTCCCAAGTCAGTTAATTCTTATCGCCCTCATGACCATCGAACGACTGCACTCCACCGCCAAATTCGAAGCCGCCATGCGCTGGTTGAACATGACCCGCTTGTGCGCCTATCTCGGCACTATCATCCTGACCTTTCAGGCCACAATGGTGATATGCGCCTGCTGGCACGATTGGAAGATATTTGGTCAGCCCGGCGGGTTCGACTTCCAGACCTTCTGGGCAGCGTCGCGGCTGTCTTTAGAGGGAATGCCGCTCAAAGCCTATTCGTGGGACGCAATCGTGCAAACCACACAGCAAATCGGGCCGGACGTGGTAAAAAGCGGCCCATGGCGATACCCACCGAATTTTCTGTTATTGATCTTGCCGCTGGCCTTGGTGCCCTGTTTCATCTCCTATCCGATTTTCATCATTGTCACGACGGTGGTATTCATTATCTTGTTGCGTAAGGCATTGCCGGTATCCGGTACGATGGTCTGGATTCTCGGGTTTACCGGGTTCTGGCTCAATGCGATACAAGGACAAAACGGCAGTCTGACCGCCAGTTTTGCGCTAGGCGCGCTCTTTTTGCTGCAAAAGAAACGGCCGGTGCTCGCCGGCGTCTGCATCGGCATGCTTTCCATCAAGCCGCATCTGGCTATCCTGTTTCCGTTAGCCCTTGCGTGTGCAGGAATGTGGACTGCATTCTTTGCCGCTGCCCTGACCGCGGCACTATTCACCGGGTTATCGGTCATTGTATTCGGTGTAGCGATAGTGCCAGCGTTTTTGCATGGTATGGGCGAAGCCAACAATTGGCTCGCCAACGGTATGCTGCCGTGGCAACAAATGACGAGCTTATTTGCAAGTTTACGCGAAATGCATGTTGCTGTAACAACCTCTTACGCGGCCCAAGGTGGGCTGGCAATCGTCGCAGCTTGCGCCGTGGCTTGGGTGTGGCGCAATTCTAGCGAATGGGAAATACGTTCCACGGCACTGGTGGCCGGCACTTTTATGATGAGCCCCTACATTTACAACTACGACGCTGTATGGCTCGGCATACCTCTGGCGCTGATGACGGCCAAGGCATTGCGTGACGGCTGGCTGCGCGGCGAGCGCTTAATCCTGATCGTCACATTCTTTTATCCCTGGTCCGGGATCGCCATGACCTACTCGCCGTGGCACGTGGGATTCGGCCCATTGGTACTGGCTGCCCTTATGTTTTTGGCGCTGCGGCGCACCTATCTGCAACGGCGCATGGATTTCCCAGATCGCCCAACCGTATCCGCTTAGCGTTAGCGGGGCAAAACCGATCGCTATCGTCGCTACTGGATTAACACGACCTCCGTGTTGTTCCCGGACGCGGTACCACCGCTGAGCGTGCAGGTGGCAGCAAAATAAGCATCGTTATAATCGTAGTCATCCGTCCCCGATCCTCCTTCATCGTTCCACCAAAAGACCGCCGCTGGAGCAGAACCTGTGTTGGCTAAAGCAGAAATTTGACTACAGGTCGGCGCAGTATATTGGATACCGCTCGTGAGCGACGAGCATTTCCCCGCTGACGCAGTAGGAGCGGCACTCGTGCTGCTCAGGCCGTTAACGTAAGCGGTTGACACGCCTGTTTGCACATAAAGCGAGCAGTTAGTGGTGGTTACATATTGGGTTGTGCATGCATAGGTCGTGGTGCTGGTATTAGTGGTAGTGGAACCGTTTGTGATGGAGGATATGGTGACGGGACTTCCGCCGGAGCATTGTGCGTTGCCCGTGTAGTCAGTTAACACCAAAGACGTGGACCCACTGCTGTCGTAGGTTTTCATCGCCCCCCCTTGAGGCGTGACCGCAATTTTTGTGATGATGGTGGTGGTGGTGTTGCCGCCGTGTGTGCGTGACGTCGTCGTGGCAACCGAAGTTACGACAACAGGATAAGTGGAATTGGAATTTCCGCTTGGCGTCGCTGTATTACTGCTGTCTGCATTAGGCGACTGCCCGTTTGCCAGCAACGAGGAATAAAACGATTGCGTGCTACCCGATGGCGCGCCGTAGGTGTTGGGAGAAGAAGAGACACCGCATGGACCACCATTGGTGTTATTGACGAGTTTTACCCCGAACGGCTGATTTGCCGCCGCCGAGGGTAGAGCCGCACCCGGAGTTACGAGTGTAAAAGCTGATGCGGGTAATAAATTTAAGGCAGTTGTCGAATAGTCGTATCCGGTACCGTCAGCGGTCTTCGGCACTTCATAAACGTAGAGATTGTTCTCGTCGCAAGCCTGGGAGTTCTTACCGCCCAAATTCAAGTTTGATGAAACCAGCGGTTCGGCCGCTGTGCCGGTGACACTCATGCTGAAAGATGGAATCAATAGGGCAAATAAGGAGTTGGCTACCGTGGCGCTGGCGCTTACCTGCACGGTATAAGCCGCATTTCCATTGGGGAGCTTGGCGCTGCCGCTGTTATCGGCAGTGACCGTCGGCGAACTAACACTGATACTGGCAGGCAGAATGGCACGGTTGAAGTAGTTGGTCGCCACTGTCGTCGCAAAGGTCTTGGTGCTGCTGTCACTGCTATTCAGCACGGCTGCACCCGCAAGTGCCGCCTCATCCACCGCGCTCTGCAAATCGCCTTTATATTGCACCATCCGCGCCAAGTCGAGCGCGCAACCAACGATGCAGATCAAAGGTATAAACAGCACCGCAAACATCAATGCATAGACGCCGCGCTGTCTCCTACTGGAGGCAGATGGATTACCTGCTGGTCCAACTTGAGTCTGTGCTTGCATGCTGGCCCCTAGGTACATGACGCGGTACAGGCAACCACTGCGTTGGCTCGCGGCCGGGCAAAACCGATCTTGGTAATGGTCCCAAGCAACGGAGAGGTACTCGATCAGCGATGAATATTGATAATTGACCTCAACCACAATGACAGTATCACCGGCGATACCGGTGGATCCGGCGGGGCCCGACGTCGATATCAAGTTGACCGGTGAGTTCGCCAGAGCTATCACAGTGTCGGGACCAAGACGGGTTGCTGTGCCGCCGCTACATGCTGTATCGACTTCCCAATCGTTCACCACGCCGGTCTTCGAATAATTGGTCACACTGGCGATAGCCAAGGTGAACGCGCTACCGGTGGCTGGGAACGGCGTCATCATGAGGCGCGCGCCTGCACAAAAATTTCCCAAACTGCCGCTCTGCCCGCCGGTGACTCCATTGGATTGCTGAGCCACCAGATCAGCCACGGCTACCGCGACTCGACTTAACCGGGCATTGACTCTGACAAGCTCGGTCAACTGATAAATCCCAATCAACAACATAAGCAGGATGGGAATCAGGATAACAAACTCCAGCGAAGCAACGCCGCGCGTGTCGTCGACAAACTTATTTGGCACGCAACACATTAGTAGGCCTCGGTCTGCAGTGCGACTGTTGAAATCAGCATGGAATTTCCGCCTGTCGGCTGGAAAATAAACCATGGGTAATAGTAACCAACCTCCAACAATACATCGTCTTTTGCCGCCAGCGTGGCCTTGGTGGTCGTTATCGTGCCGGTACCCATCGTAGCCGGTAATATTTGATTGAACCCAGCTCCCGCCGGGGTTCCGGAGGCAGCCGCGGCGACGTAGATCTGGATCGTGGTAGAGCAATTTTTAATCAATGCCGTACCGACAGGGGACAAGTCATTACATACACTGCTAGTCAAAGCGCTGGCGTAGGCGCTTCCAGTGTAAGTGCCGATGCGTATCGCACGCGCGGCATCGTTGGTTGCATTGTCCAGAAGCACCAGCGTAGCGAAAATCATGGCAAACTGGAAAATCATAAAAATAAAAGTCATAAAAAACGGCAGCAGAATCGCAAATTCCAGCGTAGTCACGCCGCGATCACCCATACGCCTTTCCGCACCGGGATGCGTCAACCATTCCGCGGCAACTCGCAACGCGCGTGAACACCGCGTGGTCAATGGCTCCTGCATAAGCAACAATCTCCGAATTCAATGCCTAGGGAGCAACAGGCGTGGTGGGAGCTATCTTCGCCGTCGGCAATGCCTCTGGGGACTTCACCGGAATACCCGATGGATTCTCAATGTAAGCCTGACGGATGGCGGCATAAAAGCGCAGGTTATCGTTGACGTTACTGGGTGGCAAATCACGCGCAAGGATTTGCTTCGCCGCATCGGTGTTGCCAATTAAACCGAACGCGAGCGCCAGGTCCTGGCGTGCCTCAACCGGAGCATCCGGCAGGTTCGCGACCTCCAGCAGCACGTTGGCACCTTCGCGGACGTTTTGTCCCAGTACCAAGGATAGCCCGAGATCGATTCGCACATCTTGCGCATCGGGATGCAGCAGCAATGCTTGACGATAAACCGCTTGCGCTTCGGTGTGGTGACCTTGTAAATCGAGCGCGGTACCCAGGCCGGCGGCGGCAGTCGGATTGTCCGGCTGGAGCGCTAATACTTGGTGATAAATTTCAATCGCTTCGTCGAGATGGCGCTGACGAATGGCGACACGCGCCCGTCCTATTTTGGGCTCGATATCGTTGGGCGCAAGTTGTTCGGCGCGCATGTAAATCAAGCGGGCGCGCTCCATATCAGCGGAGCGGTAGGCGACATTGGCAAGCCCTAGCGTCGCCGCCAGCGATTTGGGATCGCTTTGCAGGGTTTTTTCATAAAGCGAAGTAGCCATTTGCAGGCTACCCGAGTTCAGCGCGCTGTCACCTAAGTGCAAGTCGTTGGTTTCACTGGTGGAACCCGGCGTCGTCGCGCGCGACAAGTTCGGCGTCTGATTCGCGCAACTGGCGAGCAGCAAGACGCTCACGCTGAGCAGCACGGCAATCAATGGACTGTTTTGTGTCGACACGGCGGATCTCATTCGTGATATTTTGCGCAATACATCAGTGAGTGTTAAATAGGGACATCAGGTTCAACACTGCGGGGCCGACGGATACGAGAATCACGGTAGGCAGGATAAAAAGCATCATCGGCACAGTCAACTTCGGCGCAAGCTTTGCCGCCTTCTCTTCAAGTTGCATCATCTGGGCATTACGCTCGCTGCGCGACAAGGTCTTTAGCGATTGGGAAATGGGCGTACCATATTGCTGCGATTGGATCAGAGTGGTTACCAGACTACGCATCGACGATCCACCTATGCGGTCCGCCATGTGCTTCAAGGCACCCGCTGTATCTCCATCGACTTGCAGTTGGTCCGCCGTATAAGTTAATTCATCGGAAAGCGGCGCGCACATATGTTCCATTTCACGGGCGACACGTTTGATGCTGACCGGCAAACTATTTCCTGCGTTGGCGCAAATGACCAACAAATCAAGTGCGTCCGAGAAGTAGCTGGAAATAATTTTTTGCCGGCGGCTGACCATATAACCCAACACCATTTCAGGCACGATGACGCCGATCATGAAAGTGGCGCCCATCATCACTACGCGCAATAGAAAATGCTCAGACACTACGGGTACGGCTGAGGCACCGATGGCGGCAAACAATGCGCCTGCAGCACCCACTATCAACTTGATACCAATTAAAACCGACACGGCTTTGGCGTCACGAAAGCCTGCCCGGGTCAACTGGACACCCAATTCGCTGCGTTGCTTGGCGTCAAGCAGCGGCAACTTTTCACCCAGTAACTGGAGGCGATAGGTCGCTTTCTGCCACAGCGTGCCGTTGGCGAGAATATCGTCTGGCAGGCCATCGGTGCTGGCAGCCGTGACGTCGTCGCGCCGTTCGGTCAAGTTCTGCATCCGCCGCACAATACGGTTCCGGCTGCCGCTCGGCAAATTGCGCAGCAATAGGAACAACGCGAATAAAATAGCAAAACTCACCACGCTGTAGAAAATTTGCAAAAAGCTGCTCATTGTCATCGCGAGGTCTCCAGATTGGCAATTTTATTGATCAGCAACATACCGACAACCATCAGCACACTGGCCACCATCAATAAATGCCGGCCAGCCGTGGTATTGAACAGGATCATCACGTAATCGCGGTTAGCGAAGTACAACCCTGCAAGGGTTATAAAAGGTATCGCGGCAATAATCTGACTGGTTATTCGACCTTCACCTGTCAGAGCGCGAATCTTCAAACGCATATCCCTGCGGGCGCGGACGATCGTTGCCAGATTTTCGAGCGTCTCGGTCAGCGCCCCACCTGTTTCACGTTGCAATAACAGACAGACCGAAAAAAAAGAAAAATCCGCGATTTGAATCCGTTCCACGGCATCGTTCAACACGTCTTTCATGTCAATACCCAAGCGCAGACTATCGCCCATCAAGCGAAACTCCGAACGTACTGGCTCTTCCGCATCATCTCCTGCCACGCTGATGGCTTGGACCGCAGGAATCCCAGCGCGCACCGCTCGCACGATCAAGTCGATGGTGTCGGGAAACCGGCTCAGGAATTGCGTTCTGAACCTGCCAATCAAACGGTTATAGACAAAACGCGTGAGAAAGATCGGCACACCGACCAAAATCAATAACTTCCACCATAGCGAGACGTCGAACAACCATATCATCAGGAGTGCAAGCACAATACTGGTAAAAAACGATCCCCACAAAATTCGCACGCCCTTCTTGCCGCTCACGGAATAGATCCGTTTGACACGCGCTGCCAGCCATTTATTGGCAAAATGCTGATTTTGCTGACGATGGAACAAATCGTCGGCATCGTCGATGGCCTGCACCGTTTGCGAGACATTTTGCGAAGCGGTGACGTGTGCCATGCGTTCTTTAATCAATGAGCCAGACTGAGTCCGATGCATGTCGCGCAAAGCAAGGATCAACAGTCCCACCATCAAAATGGCAAAGAAGGCGGCAATCGCAACGACGTTGTCCGGAGTCATCCGCGCATGGCCTCTTGCAAGGCCTCCTCCAAGCCATAATAAGCCGCGCGTTCGGCAAACACCGGCCGCAACGACGAACATTCAAAGACGCCTTTGACTTCTTCACCATAGGAAGCAGCGTCGTAGCGGAAGGTAAACAAATCTTGCGTGATAATCACGTCGCCCTCCATCCCCGCCAGTTCCGTAATACGACTCACGCGGCGGACACCGTCACGCATCCGCTCGATTTGCAAAATCATATTCACCGCACTGGCAATCTGCCGCCGGATCGACAGCAAAGGCAAGTTGCCGTTGGCCATCATCACCATGCTTTCAAGACGGGTGATAGCGTCGCGTGGGGTATTGGCGTGAATCGTGGTCATCGAACCGTCATGACCGGTATTCATGGCCTGCAGCACATCGAAGGCTTCGGCGCCACGAGTTTCACCCAAAATAATGCGGTCAGGACGCATCCGCAGCGCATTGCGCACTAGGTCACGCTGCGATACGCCGCCCGTGCCTTCGGCACTATCCGGACGGGTTTCCAAACTGACCACGTGAGGTTGCTGCAACTGCAACTCAGCTGCATCTTCAATCGTCAGCACGCGTTCGCGCTCGTCGATAAAATGCGAAAGGGCATTGAGCAACGTAGTTTTACCGGAACCCGTGCCGCCCGAAATAACAATATTCAGGCGGCAAGCGCTGGCGATCTCCAGCACATTCGCCATCGCGGTGGACAGATTGCCCTGCGTGGCCATGCGCGCCAGGGTGATATTGCGCTTGGAGAATTTCCGGATTGCGATGCAAGCGCCTTTAAGCGCCAGCGGCGGCAGTACGACATTGACCCGGCTTCCATCCGCCAGTCGCGCGTCGACCATCGGACTGCTTTCATCAACCCGGCGACCGACTGCGGCGGCAATGCGCTGGGCCACACTGATAACATGGGCGTTATCGCGAAATTTCAGCGGAGTCAACTCCAGCCGACCATGCCGCTCGACGTACACTTGATCCGGCCCGTTGACCAAAATATCAGTCACCGTGTCATCGGCCAATAAAGGTTCAATCGGACCCACCCCAAACATATCGTTCAGGATTTCGTTAACAATCAGCGTCTGTTCGGTCTGCGTCACACTCATGCGGTCACGCGCCACCACCTCGTTGGTGATCTGCTCGATACCGGCACGCACTTGTTCACGGGTCTTCATCAGCGCCGCGGACATATTCATCGAGGCAAACACTGTCGCGCGAATAGTTTTAAAGCTCTCAGAACGCACCAACGACTCACCTGCGCCGGTGGCCAATGCAGTACGGCTGCCTAATTGGGCGACCGAGGCCGCTACCGTCGCCGCGGCGGGCTGGTCCGAGGTCACTCCCGGCGTTGTAGCGGGCTCCGCGGGAGGCGCTGCACCAAAAGATCTGCCTGATTTGCTACCGAACATCAGCGGCCCCCAAACATTTTGCGCAGACGAGTGCTCCAAGTGGCCGCCTCAACCCTTTCTTTACTGCCGGAAAGGGTATGCGCCAATTGAGCGATTGCGGCGGGGAATCCCGCACCGCCTTTTTCGAGTATGGGTTCGCCAAGATTCTCAGCGTGAGCCAGGGCTTTACCGTCAAACGGCAGCTCCTGCGAAATCGAAATGGATACCGCCTCTCTGAAGTCCGCCGCCGAAACGCGCCCTTGCACCGGGTCGACCGGCGTGTTCAACAACAACATCAGATCAGGTTCGTTCGGTCGGCTTTCCACATAACGCTGCAACCGCATAGTTTCACGGGCCGAATGGACCGAATGTTCTGCGACCAGATAAACCAACTTGGAATTATCAACAGCCTCGTTCATCACGGGTCCGCCGCGTCCTGGGAGGTCGAGCAGCACGTAGTGGAAATGATGTTTTAAGGTATCGACCAGTTGCTTGACCGCTCCAGGACGCACCGTGACTTCAGTGCCATAAGCCACTTCACTGGAGAGCATAAATAAACGGTTCGATTTACCGACCAGCGTGCGCTCGATATATTGCGGATCGAGCCGGTGCACGTTTTGCAACAGGTCGGTCAAACCATTATTGGAGTTGAGCCCCAACATCATATTGGCGGTGCCGCCGTGTTGCTGGAAATCGACGTAGGCAATCCGGCGGTGACTCACGTCAGCCAAAAAACGCGCAAGATTAACCGCAATCGTGGTGACGCCGGCGCCACCACGAGTACCGATAAAGCTGATGACTTTGCCCGTGCGCAAATTGTCGCCGCTGTTGGCGGCGGCACGCGAGGTATCCAGAGCCCGCCCGATTAACTCGGCGGTGAGCGGTTTAACCAAATAATCTTGAATCCCAAGCTGCATCAAATTGCGATACAGTCCGACGTCGTTGCGGTCGCCGACCACCACCACCCTCACCGACGGTTCGCAGACCTCCGCC